>Ga0194061_1000123_pt1 | contig 44253 bp, 37 predicted proteins | sample SepL2221m_MetaG_FD_163423 | JGI IMG/M metagenome (GOLD analysis project Ga0194061, IMG submission 163423) | Anoxic zone freshwater microbial communities from boreal shield lake in IISD Experimental Lakes Area, Ontario, Canada - Sep2016-L224-21m | ecosystem: Environmental > Aquatic > Freshwater >... | reverse complement strand
GGCCTCGGCTTCGGACACAACGCCCGGGCGGCGCTGATCACACGTGGCCTGGCAGAGATGAACCGCCTCGGGCAGGCGATGGGAGCCCAGTCGGCCACCTTCTCCGGATTGGCAGGGATGGGTGACCTCGTGCTGACCTGCACCGGAGACCTTTCCCGTAACCGCACGGTCGGCTTTAAGCTTGGCCAGGGGATGAAACTGGCCAACATTCTGGCCGAGATGCGCATGGTTGCCGAAGGGGTAAAGAGTGCCGAATCGGTCTATCTGCTCGCCCGACGGTTAGGTGTCGAGATGCCGATCGTCGAGAAGACCTGGCAGATCCTGCATGAGGACAAGCCCGCCCGCCAGGCGGTGACTGAACTGATGGCGCGGGGGTTGAGAGCGGAAGAATAAATCACTTCTGCTAACTCGTGGCCATCATCTCGAAAACTCCATCCAGCGGGGCGCTTACCCGTATTTCCTTCCCGGATTCATCTCTGAACGTCATTGCAGAGCAGTGCAGCATCATCCGTTCGGCTTTAACCGTTCCGTACGTCGTGTCGCCGATAATCGACAGCCCGCACGACTGCAGATGAACTCTGATCTGATGCGTGCGACCGGTCAGCGGCCTGGCCTCCACCAGAGACCGCTCGCCGAACGAAAGACAGCTGAACTCTGTTACAGCCGGCTTTCCCCCCGCCACAACGCCGTAGCGTGCCGGGGCAATCTTGCCGATGGCCCCCTCCACCGTCCAGCTGTCATGAGCGGGCCGACCGCTGACCAGCGCCAGATACCGCTTGTCAATCAGGCCGTCGTGAAAGAGGCTGGAAAGCCAGGCTGCGGATCTCTTATGCTTCGGGAACAGCATGACGCCGGACGTGCCGCGGTCAAGCCGGTGAACGATGCGGGCCGGTTCGGCGATGCCATGAATCCGGAAATAGTCGCCGACCCAGAATTCGAGGGTTCCCTTGAGCTGGTACGGGGTGCGCTGGCTGTTGATGCCGGCCGGTTTGTTGACGGCGATCAGGTTGTTGTCTTCGTACAAAAGAGCTGCCGTCGGCAGTAGCAGTTCCTGAAATCGTCCGGCCTCCATGATGCCGAGTTCGATCAGATCACCGGCTTTTACCTGCCGTGATGCCACTCGCACCATAGTCCCATTGACCGCGCACCCACCCCGGTCGATAATCCGCCGGGCCTCGGATTTGCTGAGATCTGTCCGGAGGCGTGCAATGGCATCATCGAGGCGTTCGCTGCCCTGTCTGTTGTCGATGGGAAATTTTTTGATCATACCCACAGGTAGTACCCTCTTTCCGGCATGATTTCAAACAAATTCCCTGTGGCGAATGGAGCGCAATTCTGCTACCCTCCGGCGGTGCCGCAACATTCAGACTTCGACATACCAATGCTCCGCGGTCCGGTGATACTGACGCATCTACTGCTGGCCCGGTATGTCCGGGATGGTGACCGGGTCGTGGACGCCACCTGCGGCAACGGCAATGATACCCTGCTGCTGGCGGAGTTGTGCGGCAGAAACGGCCATGTGTGGGGTTTTGATATTCAACAACATGCCCTGGATGAGACTGCCCGCAGGGTGACTGAGGCAGGCATGGAGGAGCGGGTCACGCTGCTGCTGGCGGGGCATGAGGATATGCTTTCACACACTTCCGGGCCGCTGAAGGCGGTCTGTTTCAATCTGGGATATCTGCCGGGGGGCGACCGGAGCCTTATTACCCGTCCGGAAACAACCCTGAGCGCCCTCGAGCATTCGTTGCAGCTGATTTCAGCCGGTGGCATCGTGGCAGTCACCCTCTACAGCGGCCATGCAGGTGGAGCCGATGAAAAAACGGCCGTCGAAGGATGGGCCACCGCGCTCCCGCCGCAAAAATATCACTGCTGGCGGATGGGGCAGCTGAATGTCCCGGCCGATGCTCCGTTCGTCATCGTTATCCAGAAAGTAGTCTGACGTGCTGCGAATCATGCTCCCCTTCATAGCCGTTCTGCCGCCGCTGGCCTATTCGCTGATCTCGCTGCACTGCGCCCGCCGCTTTTTCTCCACACCTGCACCTGCCGCCCCGGCCCTGCCGGCACCCGGAGTAACCATTCTCAAGCCGGTCAAGGGGATGGATGCCGGGAGCTACGACAATTTCGCCTCGTTCTGCCGTCAAAGGTTCACGGGGGAGCTGCAGCTGATTTTCGCCGTTGCCTCCGATGACGACGAGGCGATTCCGGTTATCCGCCAACTGATGCTTGATTTTCCCGGTCACGAGATTCGGCTGACCATCAGCCCCACGCTGCACGGCCCGAACCGCAAGGTTTCCAACCTGATCAACGCCTTTCCGCAGGCGCGCCACGACATCATCATCGTCTGCGACAGCGACATCCGGGTGGGGGAGGAGTATCTTCAGTCGGTGACCTCCCATTTCTGCGACCGGGAGATCGGTCTGGTGACGTCGCTGTACCGCACTTCTCACGTTCATGGTTGTGCCTCCGCGCTTGAGGCAACCGGATTCACGGCAGAGATGATCCCCAATGTGCTGGTAGCGCTGCAACTGGAGGGACTCACCTTCGCGCTGGGTGCTTCGATGGCGGTCAGACGTCAGGCGCTGGAGTCTATCGGCGGATTTGAGGCACTCTCTGACTATCTGGCAGATGATTACCAGCTGGGTAACAAGATCCATCGTGCCGGCTGGCGGATTGCGCTGGACGGCTGCTCTGTTGAAAGCATGATAAAGCCTGAAAAACTGGAAACGGTTCTTTCCCGCCAGCTGCGCTGGGCCCGCACCATGCGGGTCAGCAGGCCGGGAGGCTACCTGGCGTCTGGGATCACCCAGCCATTTTCTGCTGTTCTGCTGGCGTTTCTGCTGGCACCTTCAGCCACAGTTGCAGCGATGGCCGTCTTTCTGCTCTACACCGTTCGCATGACCGTCAGCACAATCTTCAGCCGGCGGTACGTCAAGGACGGTCTGCTGCCGCGCTGGCTCATAATTCTCCCCTTGCGCGACATGCTGTCCTTCAGCATCTGGGCGCTGTCGTTTCTGGGAAACCGGGTTGAATGGCGGGGGAGTCGCTTCAGGCTCGAACCGGGGGGTAAAATCAGAGCATTGACCTGAAGAACGGGGCGATACATCTGAATCTTCTTTACACACCGTGCCCATATCGGGTACAAACCGCCCACGACATATATGTGAAGAATTCAAATACGATACGAACACAGAAGGGGTTTACGTGGAAGGAACAGACAAACAGAAAGTCAGCATGGTCAGCCTGGGCTGTCCGAAAAACCTGGTGGATGCCGAAGTGATGCTTGGCGTACTGGCGGCTCGCGAGTACGAAATCACGATGGATGAAAAGGATGCCGACGTCATCATCGTCAACACCTGCTCCTTCATCAAGGAGGCCAAGCAGGAGAGCATCGATGCCATTCTTGACCTGGCCGAGCGGAAGCACGACGGGCGCTGCCACACGCTGATCGTCTCCGGTTGCCTGCCGCAGCGCTACCAGGAGGAGCTTGCCACAGAGCTGCCGGAGGTGGACATCTTTATCGGTACTGGTGATTACCCCCGCATCGCCGAGATACTGGCCGAAAAAAGCGGCTCGGAAGGGCAGCTCAGGTATGTCGGCGATCCCGATTTTATCTACGACGAGACCCTGCCGCGGCTGAATTCGTCGCCGGCCTGGTATTCCTATCTCAAGATCGGCGAAGGGTGCTCCAACTGCTGCTCCTACTGCATCATTCCTACGCTGCGCGGCGCCTACCGTTCCCGTCCCCTCGACGCACTGGTGGCTGAGGCAGAGCGGCTGGTCGCCCGGGGCGTCAAGGAGATCAATGTCATCTCCCAGGACATCACCCGCTACGGCAATGATCTGGAAGAAGGCACTACTCTGGAAACGCTGATCCGACGCCTGGCGGCCATCGAAGGTCTGCGCTGGATCCGCCTGCTGTACGCCTATCCAGACGGCATCAGCGACAGCCTGATAGCACTGATCCGTGATGAGCCAAAAGTCTGCAAATATCTGGATATTCCGATTCAGCACATATCTGACCCGATTCTGCAGGCGATGAAACGCCGCAGTTCGGAGCAGCAGATTCGCGACTTGATCGCTAAGCTGCGCATCGAAATTCCGGGCATTGCCCTGCGCACCTCCCTGATCGTCGGTTTTCCCGGTGAAACTATCGAGGATTTTACCAAGCTGACGCATTTTGTGGAGCAGGCCCAGTTCGACAGACTGGGGGTATTCTGCTATTCGAAGGAAGAGGGAACTCCAGCGGCGGAGATGCCGGAGCAGGTGACCGAGCGGGTCAAGCGGGAGCGTCACCGCAAGCTGATGCGTGCCCAGGCGCGGATTTCGTTCCGCCATAACCGTACGTTGATCGGGACTCACGAGCAGGTGATCGTGGAGGGCTACAGCGAAGAGACCGAGCTGCTGCTGAAAGGGCGTTCATCACGCCAGGCCCCCGACATCGACGGTCAGGTTTATATAACATCAGGAACCGCCGATGTCGGCGATATTGTCACCCTGAAAATCACCGATTCTTCAGACTATGATCTGATCGGAGAGATGGTGGAGTGAAGTTCCATTCATCACACTGCTTTCGATAGGCACCCATGAAGCTTAACGCCAAGCTGATCATCATAATGCTGTCGCTGCTGGTACTGGCCATGATAACCCTGTTCAGCCTCAACCAGTACGCCCAGACGGCCTTGGTGAACGAAATCCAGGAGAGCTCCCAGGAGATTTCCAAGGCGATCCAGATGAGTATCGCCGACCTCACCTCCGATGCCGAAACCTCCCGCCTGACCGATTATCTGGCCAAGGCCCGTGAGAAGGGGATCAACGAGATCAACATCATCAACACCGAAGGGGAGATCATCGATTCATCCGATCCGGATAAGATCGGGAAAAAGCGGGAACTGAAGAAACTTGAAAAAGGCATCCACGCCGTGCAGCGGCCGATTGGCGGCGCTGTGCTGTCACAGAAACCGTATGAGGTGATCGTCCCGGTCATCGTCGGTGACGAGCAGCTCGGCTATGTTCAGATCAACATGCTGCTGGACAACATCCGCGACATCCAGCACGCCAACTTCATCCGCCGCCTGTTTGCCACCGGGATGGTATTCTCTGTCGGCATCGCCCTCACCATCTTCCTGGCCCGCCGTTACACAACGCCGATCCATAATCTGGTGGACGATTTCAAGCGGGTTTCCGCCGGCGATCTGTCGGTGACCATTCCGGTGGAGAGCAACGACGAGATTGGCGAAATGGCCGCCGGCTTCAACATGATGGTGGCCCAGCTGCGCGAGCGGGAGGCGTTGGAGAAACGGCTCTACGAGGCTGAACACCTCTCGCGGGTCGGCCAGCTGGCATCCGGCATCGCCCATGAAATCCGCAACCCGCTCAATTACATCAGCCTGGCCATCGATCACCTGAAAACCGAAATGCTCCCCTGCTGCGGTGATAAACGCGGTGAGCTTGAGGAACTGACCGGCAAGATCAAGGAAGAGGTGCGGCGTGCCAACTATATGGTGGTCAATTTCATGAACTATGGCCGCCCGCTCAAGCTCCGCCGCTCGCTGGTGGCCTACGATGCTCTGCTGGAGAAGGTTCTACCGGTGCTTCACGACCGTCTTCAGCAGCAGCATATCATCGTGGAACGCCAGCTTCCCGCCGGGCTTTCCGATCTGTGGGTCGATCAGGAACTGATGCGCAACTGCATCCTCAATTTTATCACCAACGCTGCCCAGGCGATGCCGGACGGCGGTACGATTACGCTGGGTGCAACTCGTAACGACGGCGGCAACCGGATTCACCTGACATTTACCGACCAGGGCAGCGGTATCCAGGAGGAGGATCTGGCCAAAATATTCCAGCCCTACTTCACAACCAAGGATGTCGGTATCGGCCTGGGACTGGCCATAACGGAGCGGATCATCAAGGAGCATGGTGGTGAGATACGGGTGGAGAGCATTGTCGGAAGCGGGACTGTCTTCTCTGTTTCTCTACCGCTCAAAGAAGAAACTGATACCACATCTATGAACCGGGGAGAATAAACGTGGCATCCATGCAGGGAAGCATACTGATCGTTGATGATGAAAAAGGACAGCGGGACATTCTCAACCTGATACTCAAGAAGGAGGGGTACGATCTGGTTGATGTTCCCGGCGTGAAGGAAGCGCTGGAACAGCTTGACAAGCGCGAGTTCGACCTGATCATGACCGACCTTCAGATGCAGGGGCAGAACGGGCTCGACCTGCTCGAAACCGTCATGTCAGATAACCCGCAGCAGTGTGTCATCATGATAACCGCCCACGGTTCGGTAGACTCGGCGGTGGTAGCCATGCGCAAGGGGGCCTTCGACTACCTCGAAAAGCCGCTGGAAAAAGACAACCTGATCATGACATTACAGAGAGCGTTTGAACGGATCAATCTGGTGCGTGAAAACCGGGTACTGCAGAAGCGGGTCGAGTCGATTCAGACCATTCCCAATATGCTGGGTGATCATCCCAAGATGAATGAGGTCTCCCGGATTGTCGCCAAGATTGCCCCCTCCAATTCCGCCGTGCTGATCGTCGGAGAATCGGGAACCGGCAAGGAACTGATCGCCAGGGCGATCCATGAGCGGAGCGGCAGGCACGACAAACCGTTCATGGCGATCAACTGCGCCGCAATTCCGGATACGCTGATCGAAAGCGAACTGTTCGGCCATGAAAAGGGGAGCTTCACTGGCGCCAATGCCCGCGAAATCGGCATCTTCGAGGCTGCCGAAGGGGGCACCGTCTTCCTCGACGAGATCGGTGAAATGAATGTGGCCATCCAGGCCAAACTACTGCGCGCCATTCAGGAGAAGGAGGTTCGCCGGGTGGGTGGGAAGGTCAATATCCCGCTGGACGTGCGAATTGTTTCGGCTACCAACAAAGAACTTGAACAGGAGATAAAAAAAGGGGGATTCCGGGAAGATCTCTTCTACCGGCTGAATGTAATCAGGATCAATCTCCCACCGCTGCGCGAACGGGGGAGTGATGTCAAAACTTTGGCAGAATTCTTCGTTAAAAAGTACAGCAAGGCCGCCGGTATAGAGATAGACGGGATTTCCAGGCCGGCACTAAAATTGCTGATGGGCTATACCTGGCCGGGCAATGTGCGTCAGCTTGAATCGGTTGTCGAGCGTTCGGTACTGATGGCAGAGAGCAACTACATAGAGCCCGACGATCTGCCTGCAGAGGTTTCCGCCTGCGGATCACTGGCGGGAGGCGTGCCGTTCGACCTTCCCCCTGACGGGATAGCCATCGAGGAATTGGAGAAAGGTCTGATCATCAAGGCGATGGAACGTGCCGACTGGGTCATCGGCAAGGCGGCGCCGCTTCTGGGGATGAGCTACAAGACGCTGCAGTACCGGCTTGACAAGTTTGAGATAGTGCGTCCTGACAAGCGGGGGCGCTGATTCAGGCGTCAGTAGCGAGCACTACATTGACCGGAGTTTAATACTATGGAGACGGAAACCTGTAGCGCACCACTGATGGAATTCGGCCGGGGAACCTACTGGGGGCCGAATACCCGTTTCGTCAAGTATCTTTATGACGAAAAAATCATTATCGGCAGTTTCTGTTCCATAGCAGATCACGTCGTGATCTGTTCAGGTGGGGAACATCGTACCGATCAGGTTTCAACTTGGGCGTTCGATGAAATGCTTTTCCGTAAAAAAGGAGAATCACGGGCTTACCGGCACACACAGAACACGACTATCGGCCATGATGTCTGGATCGGCTATGGTGCTTACATAAACGCCGGTGTGACGGTCGGCCCCGGAGCTGTCATCGGAGCGCGGGCGGTTGTTTTTAACGATGTGCCGCCATATTCGATAGTCATGGGCAATCCGGCGACTATCGTGCGATATCGCTTCAGCGCACCGGCGGTTGAACGACTGCTGCGGATCGCCTGGTGGTTCTGGCCGCAGGACGACATTGAAAGCAACATAGAATGGTTCTACCGTCCGATCGGTGAATTTCTCGACCGTTTCGATCCTCCGGGAGAACGGTAAGATGGAGAGATTAATCACGTTGATACAAAAGACGTTTGCGATTGGATTCGAAATCAACCAGGACACACCGTTGATCAGTACCGGCCTGATCGACAGCCTGCACGTTGCCATGTTGCTGACACTTCTCGAACGGGAATATGGCCTGACGATATCCACCCGCGATATCGGAGTGGACAACTTCGATACGCCCCGCCAGATGGAAGCATTTTTGAAGAATCGATGAGACATCTCGATTGCCCCGCCACCATCTTCGAGATGTTTTCGACTGTCATGGAGCAGCATGCAGACAGTCCCGCTTTCACCTTTCTTGATGACAAACTTCAGGCGCGGGACTACTCGTTTCGCATTCTGCAGGAAGCCAGTGCTGCAGGTGCTGAAAAACTCCGCCGTTACGGCTTTCCCGACAATTCTCCGGTTGGCATCCTGGTGCAGTCGCAGGAGAGCCAGGTTGTCCATTATCTGGCCGTGCTGGAAGCAGGACTGGTCCCGGCGATACTTACGCCTCCCAATCGCAAATTGCGCGTTGAAATTTTCGAAGAGACAATCATCGCTCTGGTGGAGCAGTGTCAGTTCTCGGCAATAATTACCGATATGGCGGAGCTGAACGCCGATGTACGTCTGCTGGAACCCTGGACGCTGGACACGTTGCGGGAGTCGCACCGGCCGCCGGCAGTGCTCGATACTACTGCTATTCTCCAGTTTACTTCAGGCACAACCGGTATTAAGCGCGGGGTACAGATTTCCCATGCAGCGATGCAGACATCATTGCAAATCTACTCAAAATCATTGGGACTCGACCGCAGAGACATCATCCTTAGCTGGCTGCCGCTGTACCATGACATGGGATTTATCGCCTGCCTTAACATGCCGCTGGCTTTCGGGGTGCACTGCGTCATGATCCAGCCGTTGGACTGGGTCGCGGGTCCCGCTCTTTTTGTACAGGCTGCTTCGCGTTACCGGGCAACTTTAAGCTGGAACCCCAATTTTGCCTATGCGTTCATGGCCGACAGAATCGGAAATGAACAGCTTCAGGGTATCGATCTTTCTTCGCTTCGAGGGCTGATAAACTGCGCCGAGCCGGTAACAGCGGAAAGTCAGCGGCGATTTTGTGATCGTTTTACTCCGTTCGGACTGCGCGAAAATGTGTTCCGAGGCTGTTACGCAATGGCGGAAACCACCTTTGCTTTGACGGATGGCCAGGCAGAGGATGGTGGATATCTGGATCTCTACGGCCCACAAAATGCCGATATTTCTGTGAGGCTCCCCCAGGTTTCGGTTGGCAGCCCACTTCCGGGGGTTGAGCTGGAAGTCATGGACTCCGTCGGCGTTCCTGTGGCTGAAAGGCATTTTGGCGAGTTGTGGGTAAAGGGAAGGGTCCTTTTTTCCGGTTATTTCAACAATCCCGACACTACTGCAGCGGTTATGCATGAGGGGTGGTACAAAACCGGAGATTGCGGCTATCGGATCGGCAACGAGTTTTACGTCTGCAGCCGGAAAAAAGATCTTCTGATTCTGAATGGGGTTAATATATTCCCTCAGGATGTGGAGGACCTTGTTTCTTCCGTGGCAGGCATCATCCCGGGAAGATCGGTCGCATTTTCACAGTTCAATGAGCAGCTTCAGAGCGAAATGCTGATCGTGGTGGCTGAATGTGATGTTACTGAATCGGCAAAAGCCGATATAATCGTCAGGATCCGGCAGCTGATAATGGCACAACTTCAGCCGCCCGGCTTTCTGGTCAGCCTTGTTCCCCCGAAATGGCTGGTAAAAAGCTCTTCCGGCAAGATAGCCCGTCAGGCCAACAGAGCAAAATGGGCAAAAGAGTACCATTCGTCTGAGGTATCGCAGGCAAATTGAATGTGCCAGGTTTCTGCAGCTGCTTAATCAATCGCAATTACGACCGATAAGATGAATGCAGACTGTTGAAGTAGACGGAGGTGTAGTATGGGAAATCTGTTTAATGCCAGCAATGATCCCCTGGCGGTGCTCGGCCAAGATACGAGCGCTCAGAGGTCGCAGCTTGCCCAGTATAACATTATTCGGGCTGCCACCTATCTCAGGGACAAAAGAAACGACGATGCTATCAAGGAGTTCAAGAAGGCTCTGGCGTTTGATCCACAAAATGAGACTGCACTTACATACATCGGCAAGCTTAACCTTGCCAATGGAAATAACCTGGAAGCAATAAAGGCCTTCAAGACGTTGCTCCGGTTCCGTCCGAATATGGTGGAGACCCATGTTAATCTTGCAAATGCGTATATTCAGAACAAACAGTACACTGAATCCGAAAAAGAGCTGAAAGCTGCCGCTCGGCTCGATCCGATGAGTCCCCTGGCAGACTACACGCTTGGTTTGCAATATTCAAACACCGGCAGACTGGCTGAGGCGGAAAAGCAGTTTCTCAAGGTACAGAAAGTGTCACGGAACGACGGAAACGTTTTTTATGCCCTCGGAATGGTGTACAACAAGCAGGGACGATCGGAAGAGGCGGTCAAGAGCCTTGAAAAAGCGCTCGCCCTGAAACCGAAATTTCCGGAGGCGAACTACGAATTGGGTATTGCATACAATGCACTTGGGCGGACTGAAGATGCTCAGAAACAGCTTACCACCCTGCAGGGGTCGAATGCGCTGTTGGCAAAAGACCTCAAATTCACTATCGAAAAACCCGCAATGTCATTCATCGATTCTGACAACAGTCGTCACTTCGATCAGACATTCGGTGCCGCGACCCCCTTGTGGATGCTTGATCCAACGTTGTTCACGCCTAACGCCAGCACGCAGGTCTCGGTGGCCATCCAGTTTACCAACGAGATGGATGTGGCGTCGGTAATGAATCTTTCAAACTGGAATATTTCGCGAGCCGCGAGTACCGAAGGTGGTTACTATACGCCGCAACTTGGTGACCGCGAGGTTACCGTTCCGCCTACGCCGGCATTTGTCAGCTATAATCCTGTATTGATGCAGGCAAATGTCACCTTCAATATTAAACAGAATGCTGCGGGTAACGCGACAATTGATCCTTCGCACCTGGTCTTTAAGTTTACCGGCAAAGATGCTGACGGACGCAGCATGGATTCGACAGCTGACCAGATTGACGGTTATTCCGGGACACCGTTCTAACTTCTCTGTTGAATTTACAACCGTTATTAACTAGGATACACGGCAATTATCCAATTACTGCGAGGTCACATGCAATCAACAGCCAATCAGAATCTGGTGCTCATTGAAGGTGCAGCAACGTATGAACGTATTATGGCGGATGTACGGGAAGTTGAAATTGATGAGGGGATCCGGCACATCCGCGATTTCATAAAGATTTATCCTGATTTTGCACCGGCCCATAATGATCTGGCGGTTATGTATTATCAGACAGATAACCGGCTCAAAGCGCTCGCCCATTATGAAAAAGCCCACAAACTTGATCCCAGAAATGTAACCTACCGAAAAAATCTGGCTGATTTTTATTTTGTCGAGCTGGAATGGACCGGCGATGCAATCAACAGCTACCTCGGAATTTTGAAGGACAACCCTTTCGACGTCGAGGCACTGAATGCCCTCGGAACCATCAGCCTGCAGATCGGACGTAAAGAGCAGGCCCGCCAGTATTTCACACGAACCCTGCAGATTGATGCAGATAATCAAGACGCCCGGTATGCGCTGCGTCAGCTACCCGAAGCGCTTCCCGCGCCTGCTGCACCACGGCAGCTCTCGCACCATTCGCCGCGTCCGGTCGAGCGGCAGGCTGAGCCCATCGTTGCGGCACCAGCCGCCGAGCCGTTCCAAAACCTGTTCCGTGAGGCGCCGCCGGTGCCGAAAAGGTCCGCTGCCGAACTCCACCGGGAAGCGGCCGTACTCTCCTCCAATGGCAAGATTGATGAAGCGATACGGCTGCTGGAATCCCTCCTTGAACAGGATGCCGAGCATGCCGTTGCTCACAATGACTTGGGCGTTCTTCACCAGAAATCAGGTAATCGGCAGGCATCGCGCCGGCACCACGAAACTGCAGTCAAGCTGCAACCGTCAAATAAAATATTTCAGAAAAACCTGGCCGATTTACTCTACATAGAGTTCCACGATTTGGAAGAGGCTCTGAATATTTATGTTCGCCTACAGGCAAAATCACCGCAGGACATCGAAATTCTCAAAGCGATTGCCTCGATTTGCCAGCTGTTCGATAAAACGACCGATGCCCGATATTTTCTACAAAGAGTCCTCGCACTTCAACCGTGGGATCGCGAAGCCCAGGAGATGCTTAAGAATCTCGAAGAACCTGCTGGAAACAGGGCCTAATCAATGCTCGTATCCATGCCCCGCGGACGTGCACATGGGTGGGGTATCGCTGGCGAATACCTGGCAAAGGAGATAGCATCGCTCCCAGCTGTTGATGGGGTCACGCTGCACTGCATCAGCGGTCATGATTTCCACCCCATGAGTCCCGCTGACTGGAACCGGTTCAACATCGGCTACTGTTTTTTTGAAAACGACATTGAGGCTCTCCGCCACACCCGCCGGGCCGCACGGGAGTGGGATCACATTGTGGCAGGGTCGTCGTGGTGCGAATATCAACTCAGGATCGGCGGCGTCCGTCACACTTCCACCATTCTGCAAGGGGTCGATCCCCGTAATTTTCATCTCCAACCACATCGTCCGGAAGACGGACGTTTCATCGTTTTTTCCGGTGGAAAATTTGAATACCGCAAGGGGCAGGATCTCGTCATTGCCGCCATGCGTTTATTCATGCTGCGCCACACAGATGTTTATCTCGCCTGTTGCTGGGCAAACCAGTGGCCCTTTTCACTAGCGACGATGGCTCGGTCGCCTCATATATCCTTTAAACCTTCCGATGATGACTGCATGACCGTCCTGCAACGGACCCTCCACGAAAACGGCATTCCCCTTGAGCGAGTCTATCTCGCCCCCCTGGTAGACAACACCATGATCCAACATATTTACCGGCAGACCGACATCGGCCTTTTCCCCAACCGCTGTGAAGGTGGCAACAACATGGTAATGTGCGAATACATGGCCTGCGGCCGTACTGTGATTGCCAGCGACGCCACCGGGCATGCCGATGTGATCACCACTCAGAATGCATATCCATTGACTGACTATTCACCGGTTGTTATTTCGGATGAGGCCGGAAAGCCAAGTGCGATCTGGCATGAGGCCTCTATTGAAGAACTCCTTGAGAAACTGGAAAATGCTTATAGCAACCGAGCTGTAATTGCACGAAAGAGCGTATTTGCTGCAAAGGATATGAAAAAATTGTTGTGGGCTAAAGCTGCGAGTGAGTTTTATGTGATAGGATCGCAACTATCAACCGGGGTTGTTGAAAAATGATCTGACCAGAGGCGGAGGTCTGTATCTCATGGAATTAACATTCAAACAGCTTTCACGTTTTGTTGCTTTTATAAATAAAATTGAAGGCGAGACATATCCAGAAGCACCAATGCCACAACACACGATTATCACCACCCAGGTGCTTGAATGTATATTGGATCAAATGGGCATAACTCCTGAAAATAGGATTCTAGATGTTGGTTGTGGGCAGGGACCGGCACTGGATTATTTGAGAGAGAAAGGATATCTGTCGGCTATAGGAATTACACTCAATGACGAAGATGTCAACATCTGCCGGGATAACGGTCATAATGTGCGCAAGATGGATCAATCGTTTCTTGAATTCCAGGATGGCTCTTTTGATTTTGTCTGGGCCAGACATGTCATTGAACATAGCATTTTCCCATATTTTACGTTGACAGAATATGCCAGAGCTCTCGCACCAGGTGGGATGTTATACTTGGAGATTCCTGCTCCCGGGACACCGTGCCATCACGAAACAAATCCGAATCATTACAGTGTGCTTGGCCACGGGAACTGGGTTTCGTTACTAGGCCGCAGTGGTTTTGTAATTCAACATGAGGGACGTTACACATTTCCAATACCGATGGGTATGGATGAGTATTGGAGTTTCGTCTGTTCAAAGGCATGATCTGGAAGACCCGTTTTATACTGTAAGGGATCAATATAAATGAAAAAATTCCATGTCTGGCTTGCCTTTGTAGCCTATCCTGTGACCACGGCCGTATATTTTGAGAGAGCTCTCAGGAAGCGTTGCCGGGTTACCACCATCGGACCTCCGTTACCACACGAACTAATAGAAAAATGGCAGTTACAAAACATGAATCGGCCACTTGGAGAGCAGGATTTATCTACCGGACCAAACCCGGATATGGCCAGAATTATTGCTGATACTGATTCCATTGACTACCCCGACCTTTATCTGTGGGTAGAATCAGTGGGCGGACACATGCCGCGAAACCTTGAGGCTTTGTTGTGCCCTACGGCCTGTTATTTCATTGATACTCACCTTCATCTCCAATCACATCTGGATTGGGCGGAGAATTTCGATATCGTCTTCATTGCCCAGCGCGAATACCTCGACAAGTTCAGAAATCGCGGTATGAGGGCGCACTGGCTGCCTTTGGGGTGTGACCCGGACGTTCACCGGAAGTTTGATGAACCCAAGCAACATCCTATCGGCTTTGTGGGCGGAGTTCCGCCAGGTTCCCGGAGAGAAACGCTCCTAAAAAAGTTAACGAGCCAAATTCCGGTTCAATATGAGCGATGTTTCTGGGATGATATGGCCAGGCTCTTTTCTCACTCAAAGATCGTTTTCAACGAAGCGGTCAAGCATGACCTGAATATGCGGGTCTTCGAGGCCATGTCGTCCGGAACGATGCTTCTGACGGATCTCGCCATAAATAGCGGGCAGGAAGAGCTTTTTAGAGATGGCGAAGACTATGCCGTTTATCGCGACGACAACCTGTGCGATGCTGCACGCTTCTATCTTGAAAATGAAGAGCTTCGCGAACAGATAGCGGCTCGCGGCCGCCGCCTGGTTCACAACGCCCATACCTATGACCATCGCATTGACGATCTGTTGGCTGTTGCGCTGGGTGGTAAACCGGAAACGTTTTCTGCAGAAGAGTTGCGGGCTCGCTCATTGGTAGGCGTGCCTGCAATCGATGCGGAAAACCCTGCAGCTATCTTCATCAGCAGCGCCCGGAGAAGCTTTGTCATCCCGGTGCTGGATTTGTCGCCCGCCAGTGAATACAACATTATTACGCTGCTTGAAGATCTGAAGGATATCGAAGGGGATGTAATTGTTATCTTCAACAGCCAGGATGTGGCAGAGCAGTTGAAGGCCCATCCCCGCATAACCCGCTACGCTGTCATGAAAAAGAATATCGGGGTTGCCCGTGCCTGGAATCTGGGACTCGAGATTGCAGCGACACCGACTGCTTTTATTCTGAATGCTGATCTTCATGTAGAAAAAGATGCCGTCGACCTTCTTGAAAAGGCGCTCCACACTCTTCCCGATGCTGCTTGCGTCGGTCCGCAAGGCAGTTTTGTAGAGTATTCACTGACCCGGGACTACGTCTATTTCGACAAGGGTACGTTCAATCAAGCTATTGAGGTCGATGCGGTTTCCGGGTTTTTCTTTGCGGTGAAACTTCAGCATTTTAACAATAAGATCATCCGATTCGAAAATAGCTTTACCCCCTGCTATTTTGAGGAATGGGACCTGGGGCTGCAGATAAAACAGGCCGGCCTTAAAAATTATATAGTACCGACAATCGCATATGATCACCATTGGAGCGGGAGTATCAGAGCGTTACGCGAAATTAACTATTACGAAAAATCCGAGACCGCCGGAGAAATCCTTCTCCGTAACCGCCACACATTTCTCAACAAGTGGCGGGGCATCGCGTCACGAAATGGTAACTACTCGCTGTTGGAAAGTGGATTTTCTGACTATGCGGTTCATCGCGCCGAAAAACTGATTGAAGTACAGCTCTTTGACGATGCCCTGGTGTGGATTGATTTTGTTGTGGCTCGTGCTCCCGTGATTTCCCAATTAATTGGTATGCGAAGGTTTATAGAAATTATGGCAACTAAGGATCGATCGGATGCAGAAGGGTGGAGCGGTGAAGCATGATTGACTACATGCTCTCAAAACTTGAATCTCTGGCACGTGAATCAATCATTCTTCAGCAAGCGGGCGACTTTGCTGTTGCATTAGCCGGATACGAGCTGGCTTTCGAAGCACTTCGGTATTACGAAGGGCTCGGTTATTCCAGGCACGTTGAAAATGTTCAGCGTCTGGTTCTCGAAGCTCAGCCAACGCAGGCAATGACTTTGTATCTGCATGCTCTGATTCAGTTCCACCTCGGGCGTTATATCTGTGCCCTTGAATCGGTTAAAGCAGCATTGATGATAACTCCTGATGCACCTGCTATGCTGGCACTCAAGGGTAGAATTCAAACCGCTGTGCTGGATTTTACGGGCGCATCTGACACATTCAAACGAATCCGGATACTTGATCCATTATCCAGCATTGCATCCGACGGTGTATTCATGCTTGCTGCGGAACAGGAAATGCCGGGGCCGGATTACTACGATTGGTTGCAGAAGTTTCACCAATGGCTTCAGCCATCCACTTATGTGGAGATTGGTTTGGGACATGGCCGGTCACTAGCCCTTGCAGGACGTCATACGAAAGCCATTGGCATTGATCCCTATCAGGGTTTCTGGGAGCGGTTGAACTATATTTCTCCCCACGCACCTGCAACACTATTTCCACTCACCAGCGATGTTTTTTTTGAGCAGCATGATTTGCGCGTTGTTATGGAACAGGGCTGCTTTGATCTTGGATTCATCGATGGTTTGCACCTGTTCGAGCAGGTTCTAAAGGACTTCATCAATCTGGAACGCTATGCCAGAAAAGATTCGGTTATTCTGATTCACGATTGTCTGCCAATTGCACCGATAGTTGCTGAAAGGGAGCGCTGTACCGGATTCTGGACCGGCGATGTATGGCGGATTATACCGTGCTTGAAGGCTTTCAGGCCGGATCTCAGGATTACTACGATCCCGACCAAACCATCAGGATTAGGAGTGGTGACCAATCTGGATGCAAAATCAACTGTTTTGTCAGATAGTTTTGATGAAATTGTCCGCTATTATCTTACGCTCGGTTGTCCGGAAAGTTTTCTTCAGCGATGTGCTGTGTGCAACGTTGAGCAGCTAGATGCTGAAGGCATAAAGGAAAATATTTGCACCGAAACAAGGCCGGTACCACTCTGAGCAGTTGTGAGATGTTTTCGCTTGACACTCCCGTTTTGGAGTTACCTGTGCAGACCATACAAAAAATAGGGTCTTTTGACAGATTGCTGGTGCATGAGATCAAAACAATTACGTCAAGTGAATCGACACTGGAAGAGCAGTCGATGCTTTCTGGCTTGAAGCACATTGAGAGCCTTATGCTTGAAAAAGAAGCCTTAGCTCTTTTCAGGATTTGTAAGCGACTCCCCGATAAGGCAAAAATTCTTGAAATAGGATCTTTTCAAGGTGGTTCAACATATTCGATAGGGCGTGCGGTTGAAAATACGGAAATCGAATTGTATTGCCTTGATCCGTGGTCGAATTATCAGGCTCAGAGTGATTTTTCAGATTTTGCGAGCTGCACAATTTCTGATGACACCAGAATCATGAACAATTTCATTCGAAACACTTCCTTTATTGGCGATAAACTCAGAATGCTCAAGGGAAAGTCGGAAGCTTTTGCAACTTTGCTTGCGGGTATGAACTTTGACATGATTTTTATTGATGGTGCACATGATTACAAATCTGTATGCAATGACATTAAGATAGCGTTCTCCGCCCTCAAACCGGGAGGATTAATCTGTGGGCACGACTATCACAATCATGGGCATGGTGTTGTACAAGCTGTAACAGAGTTGATCGCAGCAGTGCCAACTATTGAAACCGGCGACGATGTTATTGAAGAAACGTATATCTGGTTCGGTATTGTTCCTGATCCATACTTTGAATTTGCAATGATGGACATTGCAGACTCCTGCAATGACGGATATTATCAGGATGCTTTGGAGAAGGCACAGAAGGCTTATAGTAGATATGGGAAAAACGAGATTATGCGGTTCATTTCTGTATTGACATCCATCGTCTCCACGGGATAGAAAAACAGCCCGTCAGATTTTCATTATCTGTGCTCCCGCAGGCATTATGGGCCTGCTGAAGGAAAAAGAATGCAGTCCGTATATGCGTCAGTAGAGAACTATATAGCCGATTTATCTGTCCATGAACTTGCTGCGATGACTCAGGATGAACCAAACGTAGATGAGCGGTTCATGCTGAACAAATTACGCGCTATAGAAGGACTCATGCTTGAAAAGGAGGCTCTGGCTCTTTTCAGGGTTTGTAAGCTCCTGCCGTGTAAATCAAAAATACTCGAAATCGGCTCGTTTCAGGGCGGCTCGACTCTTGCTATTGGGCATGCTATTGCGGGTACCGATATTGAGCTGTTCTGCCTTGATCCATGGTCAAATTATTTGAGTCAGAGTGATTTTGCAGACTTTGACCGCGCGAAGGTTTCAGACGATTTTAGAATTCTGAACAATTTCATCAGCAATACCGCTTTTATCGGTGAAAATCTCAGGATGCTCAGGGGCACAACATCCGCCTTTAGGGAGTTACTGAAAGGAAAAGGATTCGACTTCATATTTATTGACGGTGCCCATGACTATCTCTCGGTTCGCAATGACATAATGATTGCGTTTTCGGCCCTCAAGCCCGGTGGTTTTGTCTGCGGACACGATTATCACAGTGAAGGTCATGGTGTCAGAAAGGCCGTCAACGAACTGGTTGCCGGCGTTCAGTCTATAACCGTTAAAGGAAAGTTTGACGATACTCACATCTGGTTTGGAATTATTGAGAATCCTCATTACGAATACGTCTTGACCGACATTTCCAGCCTTATAAACGCCGGCTCCCTGGAGGAGGCGCTGATAAAGTCATACGCTGCTTTCGCTGAGTTCAGAAATCCTGAAATTTTAAACTATATTTCCGCCATAAAACTGAATATGAGCAGTAAAATCAGATAGTTATACATAATATGAGCGCAAAATGCCAGTTTGTCCCGATATAGTTAGCATAACAAATTTGATGGAGAACTTTCTTTATAGCGTTTCACGGCCACATATTATTGAAAGCCTTCTGTCATCATTTGATATACAAAGATTGAAAGTATCCGAATCCGGTATCAAGCTTATGAGCCTCGGTGCTCTTCTCGCATCCGGACGCTTAGAACAGTGCATACAGGTTGCTGACCTGTTGAATTTTGGTGATATTTCAATAACGGATCGCCGCTACCTCTCAATTTTCATTTTTGATAATTTCAGAGAGCACTGTGCTGCTAACCCCCGCCTGGCCAAGTCAATTTTACACATATTAATGGCTGTTTCTCCAGAATCAATGCTTCCACAAGTCCAGAGCACTCAATACAGGCGTCCTGTGCCCCTGCTCAAACTGGACTACGCACACACAATCAACCCAACAGTAAAGGGTGCAGTGTTTTTTCGAGAATTTCTTTATGGCGAAGGTTCAAGAAGATGTGAGGCCGGGCATCGCATTCAGAACGCCCTCGCTTCCCAAGGATGGGATGTGTCATTTTTTCCTCTACAAGACGTTCATCAGCATTCCTCCGGTATCAAAAACGATTTTGTAATGGTAGATGTGACTGCCTTCTTCAATATGTCCCTCGACGACATTAGTGATGTTCTTACTGGTTTAAGGCGTTTTTACCGGAAAATAATTATTATCGATGTAGACGTTTGGTCGGGGGCATTTGATGACATGTTACGGTCAATATCAGGATGCATAGACCATGTTTGGGTATTTACTGCCGACTGGTGCATGGAAGCTGACCCGGCCTTAAAGGAGCAATGCATAGTGTTTCCCTGTATGGGCGGGTTTGATACATTAGATAATATCAATATTTTGCAGTCCGAATGGAGTACGTGCAGTTTTAATTTTACCGGCTCGGTACAGGGCTATAGTCCTGGCAGAATGTACTGGCTGCTTGAAGCTATGTGCCGTGAACTGCCAATTGTTATCAACATTACCGACCCCACATATGATGACGGCATTGATCCGATTCAATCACAGCATAAGTATGCAGAAATATTAGCATCAACTCATGCGTCAATAAACCTTACAACCCGCAGGGACGGTTCACGTCCGGCAACCGGGCGGGCTTTCGAAACACTCAGTTTGAATAGATTGCTTGTTCAGGAAAGTTGCCCGGTGTTTCATCGTTATTTTGTTGAGGGAGAGCATTTTATCGAGTTTTCTGATATTGAAGGTCTTAGTACGGCAATAGATTTTTTCAGGTCACATCCGAAAGCTGCGCAAACCATAAGCACGCAGGGTCACCAGTTCTATAGAGATAGATATTCATGCCGCAAACTGGTCGAACATATCCAGACATTCATCTGATCACAAACTTCCATGCTGTTTCGATAGGTACGCTGACTATAAAGCGTTTGTGACATGATGCGCATGCGGATATGAACGCAGTCCCATTAACGAAGACTTCTTCATTTGAAAGCAATTCTCTGTTGTAGATGATGGTTTGACAATGTGGACATTCATAGGAAAGTTCCCATGGAGTTTTGCCTCCATTTTCACGAATCTCTCTTTCTGGGGCGTTCGAATCCTGTTTCGCCCGTATTGCTTCTATCATCGGAATATTACGCATCTGGTCGGTTTCAGCAAGGATATTGTCCATAAGTATTCTGAACTCGTCATGTGATAATGACGTCATATTGTAATTAATCCGGTTGATGTTATTATAGTAGTCAAGTTTATCCGGTATGATGCCGTTATTAAGGCAATATTCAAAAAGCCTGCTTCCGGGAAATGGGTAGACGGTTCCAATGCTCACATGGATATAACGGCAATATTTCTTGTAAAAATCAACTGATTCCAGAGCTGTTTGAGGGGTTTCAGCTGGGTCACCGAATATAAAGTTGCCTCCGAGTCCAATATGAACATGTTCAGCAAGTTTTATTGCGATCTCAATCTGTTCCGGTCTGGTCTTTTTATTCATACTTGCCAGTACAACCGGACTGGCACTTTCAATTCCGTAACTGAACAGGAAACAACCGGCTCTTTTGGCAAGTCGCAACGTGGACTCGTCAAGGTTCGCACTGGCGTGTGTTTGAAAACACCAGTCGAAGTCCCAGCCACGTTTTTGACGACCGTCCAGGACAGCTGTTGAAAATTCTTGCAGCCGATCCTTATTAACAGCAAATAGTTCATCAAGAATGATAAGAATATTAAAATGATAAGCTTGATGCATAACATCAATTTCTTCCAGGATGTTTTGTATGCTGCGGTAACGATAACGCCTCCCGTCGTTATGTACGCAAAACGAACAGTTGAAAGGACAGCCACGTGCTGCTACGAGCGTCATCGGTACAGGGTGCGATCGAGTATAACGGTATTGATATCTGGCCACGAGCGAATGGCTGGCCAGCATTTTACCTATTCCGAACGGTTCATAATCGGGGAAGGAGTAACTGTTAATGTCGATTCCACTTTCGGGATCATTGAAAATAGCTACGTTATTTACCCAATATCCAAGGTTAGGCACACTGCTGAAAGAGGAATCCCCCTTCTCAAGCAAATCGGCGAGTTGAACAATTGCTCTCTCTCCCTCGCCAATAATACAAAAATCGGGACGTAGTAAGTTAAATACATATTCTGCATCATTAGTAACTATGCCGCCCCCGCAAACAATCTGAATATGCGGACGAACTGCACGAATGAGTGAAATAGCATCATTAATGAAGTGGATATCTCCTGATAGCCCGCCCAGACCTATCAATTGAGGATTTGTGTCGAGCAAGGCCTGAAGTAAAGTGGATTTCAGCAGTATGCTGGCTGAGTCAAATCGAGTGTCATTATTGGGGTTGAGTCCTGCAACTTTGTGGCCGGCATCCTTAAGCGCTGCAGCAATGTAGGCGAAACCAACAGGAAAATCCGTGTTAGACAAAAAAGACGGGTTTACATGTGGATAATCTGGAATGGGAACAACCAGTAGTATTTTCATTGTCAACCTTTATTTTTTGCGTGATAAGCATACTCGGATTTGCAGCATTATTTTTTAGTTGCCGAGATAAACTCTTTAACGATGCGAGGAATGCGTGGCAAATATACATGGAATAACGCCGTATTTGAATAATTTTTTCTACGCGGTTTCCAGGCCATATATGTCAGAACATATTATTAGCTCACTTGATGCAGCTAAAATAAAAGAGTCTGATGTTTATTACAAATTGATGTGCCTTGGGACATTGTTCACGAACGGATGGCTCGAAGAGAGTCTTGAGTTGGCGGATCAACTATATTTCGATGATATTATGCTCGAAGACCGTACTTTACTAGTCCTCATTATTTTCAGCAAGCTATTTGAACATGAATTGATTGATGACCGAAACGCCGATGCACTCAAGCATATTCTGATGGCAATTTGTCCGGAAGCGCTTCTGGCGCACGCACGGCAATTAGAAACATTTGCACAGGGCCCTCCAATTGAATTTGACTACTCACGAACAATAAATCAGTCTGTACGTGGCACTGTTTTTTTCAATGAATTCAGATTTGGTGATGGTTCAAGGAAAAACGAGGCGGGGTATCGTATCCAAAAAGCCCTCTCGTCAAAAGAGTGGGATGTGTCTCTTCTTTCAAATGCAGCAATACATAATTATTCCATAACAACCCAAAAGGATTTTGCCATAATTGATCTACTTGCATTTTACGGAATGACTCCCGACGCTATTTCAAGCATCCTATCAAAGATGAGGTGCTATTTTCGCAAAATTATTCTGGTTGATGTTGACGCATGGGCAGGCAGATATAACAAGCTACTGAGAATAGTGGCTGATCAGATAGACTACGTTTGGGGTTTCACGAACAACTGGTGCCTTTTAAACGAACCCATATTCAGTAATAAATGTATATTATTTCCATGTATTGGTGGACTTGACCATCTGGACGCGATGGCAAAGTCTCCTCTAAATTGGAACGCATGTGAATTCAATTTTACCGGTTCGGTACAAGCTTATAATCTTAACAGGATCTCCTGGATACTTGGTTTCATAGATCGCAAGTTGCCTATAGAGATAAATATCACTGATCCTACAATCGACGATGGTCTCGATCTTTCGAATTCACAACATAGATACGCACAAAAACTTGCAACTACGCATGCGTCAATCAATCTAATCACTCGCAGGGATGGAGCCCGCCCACCAACCGGGCGTTCTTTTGAGGTTATCAGCTTGCATAGACTGCTAGTGCAGGAGAGCTGTCCTGAATTCCATTCCTACTTTGTCAAGGGAGACCATTTTCTCGAGTTTTCCGGCATTGAAGAACTCGACATGATCATAGATTTTGTACGATCACATCCAAAAACCGCCCAACGCGTATGCTCACAAGGTTTTGACTTCTATAAGGACCGATATTCCTGTAATAAACTGGTAGAGCACATTCAAACCTTTCTCTGAGTTTGATCATTTTTTAAATAACGCAATCAATTGTGGAAGATTTTACATTCTGTTGGCAAATGATCAGGAGATAACGCCATGAGAGTACTAATTACCGGGATAACTGGCATGGTTGGGTCACACCTTGCTGATTTTCTTCTGCAGTTCACTAACTGGGAAATATACGGCATGTGTAGATGGCGCAGCCCGCTGGATAATGTTAAACATCTGCTTGACAGAGCGAACAGCAATGATCGAGTGCATTTTATCAATGGTGATCTATGCGACTATATTTCATTAGTGAATGCCGTAGATGAATCCCGGCCAGACTACGTATTTCACCTTGCAGCTCAAAGTTACCCAGCAACCAGCTTCAGGTCACCTATTCAAACTTTTGACACCAATATTCTCGGCACGGAACGCCTTCTGGAAGCAATACGCCGTTGTCCAGGCATTGATCCCGTTATTCATGTCTGTTCATCATCGGAAGTGTTTGGGCGTGTGCAGGCCGATAAAATACCCATTGACGAAGAATGCTCCTTTCACCCTGCATCACCATATGCCATATCGAAAGCGGGCACGGACCTTATAGGACGCTTCCATGCGGAAGCTTACGGTCAAAATGTTTTGATTACACGGATGTTCACTCATACCGGACCAAGGCGCGGAGATGTATTTGCGGAATCCACTTTTGCTAAACAGATTGCCATGATAGAGCAGGGGTTAATACCCCCGGTGGTAAAAACTGGCAACCTGCAATCGATGAGAACGTGGTCAGACGTGCGAGATGCTGTACGGGCATACTATTTGCTTGTGACGGTCAATCCGTCTCGCGGCTCCTATTTCAACATCGGTGGCTCATTTTCATGTACCGTGGAAGACATGCTTAGGCATCTTATTTCAATTTCGACGTGTCGCAACAGTATCCGTATAGAAACTGAACCAATTCGATTGCGTCCTCTTGATGCAGATCTTCAGGTACCAGATACGAGTAAATTCTTCCTTCATACGGGATGGAAACCAGAGATATCTTTCGAGAAAACCATGCAAGATCTTCTCAATTACTGGCGCAGCCGAGTTACTGACGGGGAGTGTTTTTTAACTCGATAACGAATAAGTAAAGATATATTCAAAGACATCGGAGTATTTAAGTCTGGATGTCTGACAAGTGATCTCCGCACTACAACAATAACGGTGAGTTTGTGAAGGCTGAAGTAGTTGAATAGTAAGCATCCCCCACCAACGGTGGGGGATTACTCAAAGAATTTAGGACGGGGAAATTAGAGTCTTTATGAGATCAGCAGAATTCGGCATACGAAAAGACCGTGCAGAGGCAACTGATAAAGAAACAACCCTGGCAATCTACAGAAATATCTGCCGGAGCCGCTTTTTTGACCAGCAGGTTGTCAAAGCTGTCCAAGACAGGCATATCAACTATCAAGTATATCTTTCTCTGGGGCAGGAGGCGGTTTCTGCAGCACTTGCTCCGTTGGTATCCGGCTATATGCTGTTTACGCAACATCGTTGCCATGCATATTATCTCGCTCTTGGCGGCCCACCAGAGAAACTTAGGGATGAGTTACTAGGGCTACCAAGCGGCACTAGCGGCGGGCGAGCGGGCTCAAACTGTCTTCAATGCCATGATGAAAACCTTATCATGTTTGGGCACCACGGATTGATAGGTGAAAACGTGCCACAAGCTGTAGGAGCAGCCCTTGGAAGCGGGAAAAACACACTCTGCATTGTAGGAGACGGTGCCGCTGAAGAAGATTATATGTATCCTTCACTCGGGTTTGCCGTAACCCATAAACTACCGGTATTATTCATATGTGATGACAACGACCTTTCAATCCTGACGCCAACCAGCATCCGGCGCACTTGGAAAATAACCGACATGGCCAAAGGGCTCGGTATGCCTGCGGTTGACATAACGGATGATCCCTGGACCATTCACGCAACGACGCAGGAGCTTCAAGCCAGTCTGCCTGCACTCATCAACGTATATTCGTGTCGTATGAACTGGCATGTTGGCATCGGTACGGACGGGCCTCCTGAATGGGATCGCGTCAGCCTGGTAGAACAGACACTTGCAGACCTTGGGCTATCAACCGCGGCAACACAAATTAAACAGGAAGAGCAGGCAGCAATGGAGCAGTTATGGGCACAATAACCGTTGCAGATACCGTCCGGAATATCAGCCGGCAGCACCTTGAAGAAAACAACGGACTGCTGCTCGGGCAATCAATATCTGCAGTTGGCTGGGTAAATAATACAGTTCCTGATTGCACCGGAATAGTAGAATTACCCATGACTGATGTTGCCGGTGCCGGAATTGCCGTCGGAACAGCCATGGTTGGTCGGCGGCCGATCTTCGTCATCAGATTCCAGGACTTTCTTATCCTTAACGGCAGCCCACTGATCTTTTACGCAGCTAAATCAAAAGAGCTGCATGGCAAAAGCACCCCTATTTTTGTCCGGGCCATTGCCGCAGATGGAATAGGCCCGGTTCATTCGGGAGTTGTTCACAGCATATTCATGCATTTTCCAGGTTTCAGAGTTTGTTCGCCAATGACTCCCAAAGAATATGAAGCCATCTGGGCTGACTTCATGGCTCATGACGACCCGATGATTGTCAGTGAACACCGTGCAAGTTATGCAAATACGGAAGAGCTTGAAGATATAATCCGACCGGATGCCAGCATCACCTTGTATCCCATCTCGGCAACCCGTTTTGCAGCGGTAAAAGCTGCCCTGCAACTCGCAGAAGAAGGGATTATCTGTAACGTCGTTCATATACTCTGGCTGAAACCTTTTGTCGCCGACGGAAGACTGACACAACCTTTGGTGCATACCAGGCGCGGTCTCGTTATAGATGCCGGACATGAGATTTCCGGGGCTTCCCAGTCAATTGCATATCAGCTGACTCAGGCTACTGCTATTCCGGTCAAAGCACTCGGGCTGGAAGATCATACAAAATGTTTATGTCCACCCTTAAAAAATGAGATTCCGACGCCAAAACGGATCGCCGAAACGATCCGTACTATTCTTAGAACAGAGTTAGATAGCCATGACTGATTACCAGGACTGCATTGTCACCAAACCGTGGGGATATGAGTACCTCATGTATGAAAGCGATAAGATCGGCATCTGGTTTCTGCATATTGCCGAAGGTCGCCAGACCTCGCTCCACTGTCACCCCGCAAAAAAAACGGGCTATATTCTTTTGTCCGGTGAGGCAGAGGTCTCGTTCCTGAAGGATTCAACCCGTCTCAAAGCCGTTAGCAAACTTATGATTCGTGAAGGGCTGTTTCATTCCACAAAGGCAATTTCTCCCGGTGGGATTCAGGTAATTGAAGTAGAGACCCCCCCGGACAAGACCAACCTGGTCAGACTGGAAGATGCATACGGACGAAAGGACCAGCCCTACGAAGGCTCAGAAGCTATCGTGCCGGTGACGACTGACTGCATAATGTTTCAGCCGCCAGAACAGGGAAACCCGGTTTCATATACCGTCTCTGGAGTTACTCTGGTGATAGAGCGTCTCGAAAAACTTGATGTGCTCAAGGAGCGCCCACCGGAGGAAGTGATTCTGGTTCTTGATGGGGGCCTGGTCAGTAAAGATAGAGATCCGATATTAAGTTCGGGGGATGTAATAACCATCAGTACCTTTACACGTTTGGCGGACACGTTCAGTGCACCACAGGGAATGTCATTCATGTCGGTTCGGCAAGAGTCGACAATTCCAAATGAACACTGAATCGAAAAAAACATGGGGGGTAGGCCTCGTCCAGATAAACAACAGCTTTGCTGATGCCTGTTATCTCCCGTATGCCGTTGGCCTTTTACAAGCCTACTTCCAACACCACTCACGCTACAGCACAAGGTTTTCCTTCCTGACACCGATTTATCGGCGCATCCCGGTACATGACGCACTTCAGCACCTTAATGGAGCTGATATTGTTGCATTAAGCGTCTCTTCATGGAATTTTAAAGCATCGCTGGAAATAGCCCGTCGCCATAAGGAGCATCACCCCGATGCTCTGATTTTGCTGGGAGGGCCACATATTCCTGGTGACGCAGCAACATTACTGCGCACCTGCCCTTGGGTGGATATTGTCTGTCATGGTGAAGGTGAAATTCCCTTTCTCAGCATATTGGAAACCTGGCCAGACAGGGCATGGAGTGATATTCCCTCCATAAGTTATCTGGACGGTGAACACTACGTAAGTCGCCCGGATGAATCCCGAATCACATATCTGGATACCGTACCGTCACCCTATCTGGCAGGCGTGTTTGAGCCGTTGCTCCGCGAACATCACGATCATCAATGGCTTGCTCTGTGGGAAACCAATCGGGGCTGTCCCTTCTCCTGTTCATACTGTGACTGGGGCGCTGCCACCCGGTCAAAGCTCTTTTGCTTTGGCATGGACCGGCTCAAGCAGGAAATTGCCTGGTTTTCAGAGCATAAGATCGAATTTATTTTCTGCTGCGATTCAAACTTTGGTATTTTTTCGCGAGATATGGAAATTGTATCTGCCGTTGCAGAAATTAAAAAAGCAACCGGCTTCCCCAAAGCGCTGTCGGTACAGAACACCAAAAACTCTGATCGGTCCTACGAGATTCAAAAAGCACTTGCTGATGCGGGGCTGAGCAAAGGGGTGAATCTTGCCCTTCAGTCAATGAACCACGAAACGCTGGAGCTGATCGGACGACGAAATATCCCTCCGAAAATGTTTCAGGATCTTCAGCAACGCTATACCAAAGACGGCATTGAAACCTTCTCTGACATTATTATCGGCCTGCCCGGAGAATCATACTATTCCTTTACCAAAGGAATCGAAAGCATCATTGAAAACGGTCAGCACAACAGAATTCAGTTTATCAACCTTTCTATTCTTCCCAATGCACCAATGGCGAACCCATCCTACTGTGAGCAGCACGGCCTCCTAGCCGTTGAATCCCGAATTATCAATATTCATGGTGCTCCAGCCGATTATGGCGATAACATATACGAAACGCAGGAATTGGTGATCGGAAGCACCGCCATGCCGCCGACTGACTGGTGCCGGGCACGCATATTTTCCTGGATGGCTTCTCTCCTCTATTTTGACAAACTTTTGCAAATTCCCATCATGCTTCTGCGGGCTACGACGGGCATCAGCTATGTTCGGCAGATAGAAGCCTTTATTGACGCGCCCAAAGACCGTTTTCCGCTACTCAACGAATTGACTGAGTTCTTCTTTGCTGAAGCCGAGAAAATTCAGCACGGTGGCTCGGAATTCTTTTATGCTCCAGACTGGCTGGGCATATACTGGCCGCACGACGAATACGCCTATATTCGTTTGAGCGCCGATAACAAGCTCGGAACATTTTATCAGGAAGCGCATCAGCGTTTTTCAGAGGTGCTATCCGAAGCATCTTTTGCAAATCCTCCATGGCTGCCAGAGGCGATCACACTCAATCAGGCTTTACTGAAACAACCGTTTAACACTGAAAACATGGTATTCCGCTCTAACTACAACCTGTTGGAGGCCTGCGATGCTGTCCGCAAATCAGGCAATGGTTCTGTGGAAGAGCAGACGATATCATATGACATTTGCCGCTCGAATGAAAAGTGGCGTGAATGGCAAGAGTGGTCTCGCGAAGTAGTCTGGTACGGGAATAAACGCGGTGCCTATCTCTATCCGTTTGTCAGGCAGAATGAAGCCGTGGCTGGGTGCGGGGCAGAAGGGTGTGACGAATGAAGTACCGGGCTTTGGGAAATTCCGGCATTCAGGTGTCAGAAATTGGCTTCGGCGCGTGGGGGATTGGCGGACTTGTGCAGGATTCCAGCGCTTACGGCCCTACTGATGATAAAGTGTCTCAGCAGGCACTTGCAGCTGCGTTTGATGCAGGGGTCACCTTTTATGATACAGCCGCGCTTTACGGCTATGGCCATAGTGAAGAGCTGATAGGTAAAACGTTCCGGACTGTGCGGGATCAGATTGTACTTTCCACCAAGGCAGGTTATGTTAATTTCAGCGGAGTGCAGGATTTTTCCCCCGGTTATCTGCGCACTTCTCTTGAAGCCAGCCTTCGGCGCCTTCAAACAGAGTATGTGGATGTTTTTCAGTTGCATGATCCGCCAATTGATCTTCTGAAAAGCGACAACGCAATAATGGCCACGTTGGAAACTCTAAAAAATGAGGGCAAAATCAGAGTTATCGGCATCTCAACCCGCTCACCAATGGATAGCCTGATTGCAGTAGAACAACTTGGATTCAAGTCTATTCAGATCAATTTCAATATGGTGGATCAACGCGCTATAGAGGTCGGGCTTTTTGACGCCTGCCGGACGCACGGTGTTGGTATTATCGCTCGAACTCCGCTCTGCTTTGGTTTTTTAACAGGAAAATACGCCGCAGATGATGACTATGCTGAGGGAGACCATCGAAGAAAATGGAAGCGTGAGCAGATTGAGCTGTGGGCACAGGCCTGCAACCTGTTCAATGCAGAATTGACGGCCAAAGGAACTCAAAGCAATGCACAAATTGCCCTGCGATATGTACTTTCGTGTGCTGAAATTTCAACAACCATCCCAGGCATGCTGACTGATGAGCATGTGGCAGAAAATATAGCAGCCAGCGACCTGGGCCCGTTTCCTCCGGAGGTTATTGAACGATTCTCAGCTATTTACAACCAACACAAGTTTTTTGTGTAGGCTACCCACGAAATTAATGCGTTGGCTTGCGAATGCTTATACCTAATTCAATTATCAATAAATACTGGAGACACTATATGAAATCGATTTTACTCATTAATCCTCAGAACTCTGACCAAATAAGATCACCCGGTTATTTTTTATTGCCTCTTTCACTGATGTACCTGGCAGGCACATCAAGAACGGTAGCAGCAACTCATATTCTTGATTTGAATGTTGTCAAAAAAAAGTTCTTTCAATTGAGAAACGCAGACCAGTTTTCCTATCTTGAAGCGGTCGAACAGGAGATCGAGCGTCTCAAACCAGACTTTGTTGGTATCACCTGCCTTTTTTCGGAACAATTCGGGATGGTGTTGAACATCTCAGAGCGTGTAAAAAAAGTACACCCGTCATCCATTACAATTCTTGGCGGAATGCACCCAACAATATTCTATAAAGATATCTTGAACAACTGCACTCATGTTGATGCAGTTGTCATTGGCGAAGGCGAAAAGACACTGGAAAAAATCCTTACGCTTGATATGGATCAATGGGAACAGATCGAAGGATTTGCATTCAAAAATAAGAATGGTGAACTCATTGTAAACGAGAAAGCCTCCTTTATCGAAACTCTTGATGACTTGGCGCCGCCGGCATATGATTTATTCAATTTTGCAGACTACAAACTTGACTCCAGTGGCTGGTACAACCCTAAACAGCTTGATATCGGCACATCCGTACCAATCCTGACCAGCAGAAGCTGCCCATTCAAATGCAGTTTTTGCGGAATGAATCTGGTTATGGGTACAAGTTTCCGATCTCGTAGTGCCGAAGAAGTATTCAAGGAAATCGAGTACCTGTATAATGAGCACAACGTACGGTATTTCAACATAATGGATGACAACTTCACGCTTGATAAAAAAAGAATAAAACAGATCTGCAAGTACATTATTGACGCAAAGTTTAATATTTCCTTTGATATGCCCAATGGCATTATGACAACAACTCTTGATGACGACGTCATTGACGCATTGGCAGAAGCAGGTTTTGCCTATTGTTTCCTTGCAATTGAAAGTGGCTCCGACTTTATTAGAAATAAAGTCATGCATAAGCAACTGTCAATAGACACTATTTTCCGCGTTATAAAATCATTCCGGCGACATCCTCAAATTCATCTGGCCGCATTTTTCCTCATGGGAATGCCGGAAGAAACACAAGAGACGCTCGATGAAACATATGATTTAATTGAGCAACTTGATCTTGACTCTTTCAAAATGTCAGTAGCGACTCCTTTCCCTGGAACAAAGCTCTTTGACCAGTGCCTTCGCGATAATCTTTTTCTGACGGATACCGCCAGACTCAAGACCTTATGGAGTGACACCAACTGGTATCAACGCATCCTCAATGTTGATCCACCATTTTTCTTCAAACCATACAAAATGGAGATTACTGAACTGGAAGATTATGCCAATAGATTTGAAGCCCAGCGACATCGTAAGCACCTGACTGCTCTGGCGAACGGCAGGCAGACATTGAGCGTTACCCAGGCAATTGCCGACTACCGAAAAAGAACCCCCGGTGCCCCGTAATGGTGGACCTGACTTTTTTGCAAAATAAAAAAGTCCTGGTAACCGGCGGAAGCGGCTTTGTCGGCAGAAACTTTGTTGAGGTGCTCGTTAATGCCGGCATTAATGTTCGAATCACACTTCACAATCAGCCAAATCCATTTCAGCATGGCATGGTCGAGACAGTTAAAGCCGACCTTACTGTTGCAGAAGATTGCACCACAGCATGTGAAGGGATTGATTGTATAATTCATGCCGCAGGCAGCGTCGGCAATGCCGGAAGCATCCGGTCCAACCTGATTACTCCAATTGTTGACAATCTGGTCATAACAGCCAGACTATTGGAAGCAGCCTCTCTGCATTGTGAAAAGATCCTTGTTTTTTCAAGTAGCACCGCCGGATATCCCCCGTTTACCCATCCGGTTCGTGAGGAGGAGATGTGGACTGCAGCACCGGCACCGGTCTATTTCGGCTATGGCTGGATGCGACGTTATTTTGAACTGCTGGGAGAATATGTAACCGGTGTTTCACCTTTAACAGTCCTGGTTTGCCGACCAACCGCAGTATATGGAAGACATGACAACTCCGGCCATGTTATTCCAGCGCTTATTCGTCGCGCCTTATCAGGAGAAAATCCTTATGTGGTATGGGGTTCAGGCGAGGAACAAAGGGATTTTCTTCATATTTCAGACCTGGTTCGCGGTTGCCTGCTCCTGTTACAAAAAGGTTCATCTCTGGAACCAGTAAATATTGGCTATGGAAAAACGGCTACAATTGCTGAAGTTGCCAAGATAGTTATGCGTCTGGCAGGACGTCCGGAAACGGACATTGTTTTTGATGATTCCAAGCCAACAACCATTCCGGTACGGGCAGTCGATTGTTCCAAAGCAGGAAATACACTTGGCTTCAGCCCAGAAATTTCTCTTGAAGCCGGCTTGGCTGATGTAGTTGACTGGTTCAGGAGAAGTTGAGTGCATCCTCTTAATAAACCCGATAATGACGTTGCTCGTCTGGTGCTGGACAGCGCAAAATACAAGCGTTGGCGGCAGCGGGTCGAATCTCATGGCAACCAGATTCTGAAACTTGATGTGCTTTCAGTGGTATCGCGCAGGCCGGGCACCTGGTATGTGGCATTTTTGGATTGCCTGCTGCTGACTCCCGAGGGTAACCGCATTACTCGCTGTTTCACTCTCCGGGGCGAAAGTGTTGTCATAGTTCCTGTTCTGAGATGTATTGATAATGACCTGTTCTATACCGTTATGGCTGAACAGCGTTGCGTCTGTGATGGTGGGCTGCACAGCGGTTTCCCGGCAGGCAATGTTGATGATGGCGAAAGCTTCCTGATCATGGCATGCCGGGAATTGAGGGAAGAAACCGGACTCGATGTCGCTCCGGACGACCTTGTGAGGCTTTCCGAAGGAATAACACTAAACTCAAGCCTTTCGGATGATCTTGTCTTTTTTTTCGGTTTTCGTAAAGATGTTACCCGTGCCTGGCTTGATTCCGTCGATAATCGCAGTGGCGGCGTTCATGGAGAAGGCGAATATATCCAGGTTAAGGTTTTTCCTCTGACAGACTGTGTCAATATGCCAACGACATCAACACTTATTGGTCTAGCCCTGGTTGAGAGAGCATTCGGTATTTCTGTATAGTCTACACAGAGATCCGCCCAGTTTTATTTATTTTGAAAAATAAGGAGATCTCCAGAATGGCCTTCAAGGTACCTTTTGGTACAATAACTATTACTGATACCGCCAAGAAGCTCATAAACGAATCACTCGATACGAAACGAATTTCAAGCGGAAAATTTGTTCGGCAATTTGAGGATACATTTGCCGAAATTGTCGGCGTACGTGAAGCAGTCGCGTTAAGTAGCGGTACTGATGCCGATATTCTTGCCCTTGCTGTGCTGCATGATTTTGGAGCGCACCGTGGTGATGAAGTCATCGTTCCGGCGCTTTCATTTGTTTCGACCGGTGGAGCCATTATCCATGCGGGCTTTACTCCGGTTTTTGTTGACGTAGAGCGATCAACTTTAAACATTGATCCGTCAAAAATTGAAGCGGCAATAACACCAAAAACATGTGCGATAATGCCGGTTCACTTGATGGGCAAACCTGCTGAGATGAACACCATCAACGCCATTGCCAAAAAATACAAGCTTGCCGTGGTAGAAGATGCCGCTGAAGCGCACGGCGCCTTATATCATGGTAATCCGGCAGGCAGTCTTGGCGATATGGGTGCGTTTAGCACCTATATCGCACATATCATAACTACAGGGGAAGGCGGAGTTGTTACCACCAATAATGAGGAGTACGCTGAAGTAATCCGGTCACTTCGCTCCCATGGACGGGCATGTGCATGTAAGCAATGTTCACTTAACACCACATCAGGCTACTGTGCTAAACGTTTTAGAGGCGAGCAGGGCGAAGATATTCGTTTTACATTCGAACGGATCGGTTATTCCTGTAAGATGAATGAAATGGAAGCTGCCATCGGAATCGGTGCGATGGAGATTTACCATGAAATACTTACTAAACGACACGACAATCTCATGCATGTACTCACGCGTTTTGAACAATTCTCTCCCTTCCTCACAACCATCAAGGAGGAAACATGGGAACAGATCGGGCCACACGCCATCCCAATAATAATTCAAAAAGGCGCACCTTTCACACGCGTCGAATTTTCCCAGCATCTTGAACAGAACGGGATCGAAACACGTACATTGTTCAACTCAATGCCAACCCAATGCCAGGGATTTGGCTATCTTGGCTATAAACTCGGCGATTTCCCGAATGCCGAATATATTGGCAATAATGCTATTCACCTTGGCTGTCATCAGGATGTCGGTATTGATGAGATGGATTTTATCCTCGAAGTCATTACTGGATTTATCCGTTTTAAGGTTATGTCATGATTATTACTCGTACCCCTTTCAGAATGTCTTTTTTTGGTGGTGGCACTGATCTTCCCGCCTGGTATATGGAAAATAGCGGTGCCGTACTTTCAACTTCGATTGATAAGTACTGTTATGTCAGTCTCCGCCGACTTCCACCGTTTTTTGACTATAAGCATAAGATAGTGTTCTTTTCCAAACAGGAAGCGTTCAACGAACTGGACGAAATTGAACACCCGGCCGTACGCGAGACATACCGGTTTATGGACGTTCGAGATGGTCTGGTTATGCAGCATGACGGTGATCTGCCTTCACATTCCGGCCTTGGCTCAAGTTCGGCGTTTACGGTCGGACTGCTGCATGCATTGTATGCGCTAAGAGGCAAAATGGCGTCAAAAAAACGACTGGCTTTAGAAGCTATTCATATCGAACAAAACATGATCGGAGAGGCTGTTGGTTCACAGGATCAGGTGGCATCAGCTTTTGGAGGGCTCAACAAAATCATCTTCACCCCGCAGGCTAACATTGAAGTCAAACCGTTTGTAATCTCGGTGGAAAAGTCTGCTTATCTGCAGAGCTGTCTGATGCTCTTTTTTACCGGTTTTGCCAGGTTTGCTGTTGAGGTTGAGAGTGATAAGTTGCGACAACTTAAAAGCAATAATCATATTCTATCGCTTATGCAGTCAATCGTTGAGTCTGCTGCAGATATTCTTGACGGTCCCGTCGCAGGGTACGACGATTTTGGCGTTTTGCTCAACGAGAACTGGCTTCTAAAAAAACGGCTTTCCAATAAGGTCTCAACCGGCGCTATCGACGAAATCTATTCTAAAGCGATGAAGAATGGTGCATTGGGGGGTAAAATCCTTGGAGCCGGTGGCGGTGGATTTATACTATTTTTTGTGCGTCCGGAGGATCGCGAGAGACTCCGGCAGGGACTGGCTCCACTGCTCCACGTTCCTTTCCGTTTTGACACGCTCGGCAGCCAGGTAATCTATTTTACTGAGGAGTAACACAGGTGATTGACAGTGTGTTGATCTGCACCTTATGAAGGCCGTTATCCTAGCAGGCGGGCGAGGAACTCGTCTGAAATCAGTTGTCCACGGCACGCCCAAACCGATGGCGCCGGTCAACGGTCGCCCTTTTCTGGAATTCCTCATATCCAGGCTGGTTTCCCAGGGTATAAACAACATTATTCTGAGCGTTGGCCATATGCATGAACAGATTATGGATCATTTTGAAGATGGGAAGAACTTCCATTCCTCGATAACGTATTGCGTTGAACATGAGCCGCTGGGTACCGGCGGTGCGGTCCGCGAGGCATTATTAATGGCCGACAGTGGTGATCTGCTTGTCATGAATGGCGATACCTTTGTCGCTATTGACATCGAAAAGCTTGTCGCATTTCATAGATCTCTTCAGGTAATTGCAACGATGGCGGTGATACCGGTCGATGATGCCTCCCGATATGGGACCGTCAATGTGTCTCCAACCGGTCTTGTTACCACATTTACAGAAAAAAATGCGGGCGGTTCGGCACTTATTAACTCAGGGGTCTATATTTTCAACAAAAGGATGATTGACGCTATACCACCTGGGCAGGTTTCCCTAGAGACCGCCATCCTTCCTCCCCTGGCCATTACAGGTCATCTGGCGGCACACTGTCAGGACGTTCCGTTCATTGATATCGGTGTGCCATCTGCCTACCGGGAATTTTGCCTGAACAGCTCAAGATACGTGCATGTTTCAGAGAAGAAGAGAGAGTGCTGATGAGTAACAATACACCACAGGAATGGGCTGCAGCGAAGCGTTGGAATCCTTTTAACAGTTACAAACTCCTGTCCCATGTCCACCGATGGCGACAAATAAAAAGAGGTAAACCGATTCCCCCGCCCGTATTGATAACGGTTGATCCTACCAACGCCTGCAATTTCGGTTGTGCCTGGTGTAACGCCGCCTATGTGAGATCCCATCGCAAGGGGAGCCTTTCGGAGCAGACTCTCATGCACTTAGCCGATTTTCTGCCACGTTGGGGTGAGGGCAACAGTGTCTGGAAGCCTGGTGTTGAAGCTATCTGTGTGGCCGGGGGAGGAGAGCCGCTTCTTAATTCAGCTACGGCTCCTTTCATTGATAAAACCATTGCTAACGGTATAGAAGTTGGAGTTGTTACCAATGGAAGTCTGATCTACCCGGCTATGGACTCTCTTTCCCATTGCACATGGGTAGGTGTTTCAGTGGATGCAGGCACTGCGGAAACCCTCAACAGACTCAAGATGCTCAAACCGGAGTTGAACTCTTTTGATGCCGTTATTAACAACATATCAACCCTGGTCGATTATTCCAAACGCCACAACCATCGACTTGGCTCGAAACATCCTGCTTATGGTGTCAGTTACAAGTATCTGTTGTACAAGGATAATATAGGAGAAATTTACCAGGCCGCAAAACTTGCCAAAGAGATTGGATGCAAGAACATACATTACCGGCCAGCCGGAACAACATGGGACAATGTGGGAAACCCCACCAGCACCATCCAGTTTACGTCCTCCGAAATCACGCAGTTTAATGAGCAGATTGCCAAAACACTGGAGCTTGACGATGAAACGTTCAACGTCTACGGCATCACCCACAAGTTCAACTCCCAATTCGACGCTGCCAATCATTTCCAGAAGTGCTATGCCGTTTTCATGACGGCTGTCATCATGCCACCGGCCGGAATGGACGCTTCCAACGATGCATTTACCTTGGGTCTCTGTTGTGACCGGCGGGGAGATGCCAAGCTGGAGTTGGGAAACAATCTGAACGATGTCAACCAGATCAACCGCTTGTGGGGGAATGAAGAACACTGGAAGCTCCACGACAAGATTAAAATTCGTGGGGAATGCCCACGCTGCACCTATCAACCGCATAACGAAATCTACGAGCAGGTCATTCTCAATGACAGCATGACCTACAAATTTATCTGAGAGCACAGGGAGTCAACCTTGAACATCTCCGTCATTGGCCTCGGCAAACTCGGACTTTGTACGGCGGCATGCTTCGCTTCAGCCGGACACGCTGTCTACGGCTTCGATCTTAATGATCATTTCAGAACCGAACTGAAGTTCCATCGGAATCCCATTGAGGAGACAGGCCTGACGGAACTTCTGGAAACGGCCTGGGAAAATCTACATATCATCGACAGTTACGAGACAGCCGTACTATGTTCGGAAATCACGTTAATCATTGTCCCCACCCCCAGCCTTCCCGATGGCCGTTTTACAAACGAGTTTCTTGTAAAAGCTCTGGAGGGTCTGGCACCGGTAATTAAGGCCAAAAACAGTTTCCATGTCGTGGATGTGGTTTCGACCATAATGCCCGGCTCCAGTGACTCTATTTTCAGGCCGTTGCTGGAATGTGCCACCGGCAAGCGTTGTGGAACCGATTTCGGCCTGGTCTACAATCCAGAATTTATTGCACTGGGCTCGGTTATCCGCAACTTCCTCTACCCTGACATGGTGCTGATCGGTGCTTCGGACGAGCATTCAGGCTCTCTGGTATCCGAGCTCTATGTGTCGACCTGTAAAACCTCTCCAACCATTGCGGTTATGTCGCTGGTCAATGCCGAGATCGCCAAAATAAGCCTCAACTGCTATGTCACCATGAAGATCAGTTATGCTAACAGTCTGGCGGCCATCTGTGAGCAAGTGCCGGGTGCCGACGTTGATGTCATCACAGACGCTATCGGAGCCGACAGCAGAGTTGGAAACAATTGTCTCAAGGGGGGGCTTGGTTTCGGCGGCCCCTGCTTTCCCCGCGACAACATCGCATTTCAGGCTTTTGCCGAAGAGTTTGGCGGCGAGGCACTGCTGGGCAAGGCGGTTGTTGCGGTCAACAACAGCATCCCGGAACGGCTTTTCCGCAGGATAACGGAGCACTGCTCACCACCGGCAAAGGTGTCTTTATTGGGGCTTACCTATAAGCCAGACACCCACATTATCGAGGAATCACAATCCATAACGCTGGCAAGGGCTCTGGTCTCTGCCGGTTATCAGGTAGCTTTGCATGACCCAAGAGCACGTGATTCTGTAGATAAAGCATTCGGTAACGACGAGGTATGTTTCGATGATGTTTATGAATGTTTGACCGGTGCCGCGGCAATTGCCCTGCTAACCGACTGGCCCCGGTACCGCGATCTCAACTGGAAACGCATTGCCATGCTTGTACCTGCAGGTTCACTCGTCTTCGATAGCTGGCGTATTGTCCGGAATGCAGATATGTCAACCTTTACCTACATGGCAGTTGGTATCGGCAGACTGGTGGGGGATACTGGTGTATGAGCACAACCAACCCCTTTAACAACATTGAGCTTGAAAAAGTTCAAAACTATTGGAATGCGCGACCATGCAACATCCGGCATTCATCAAGTCCGATCGGTACCCGGCAATACTTTGATGAAGTCGAGGCTCGCAAATATTTTGTTGAACCACACATACCGCTTTTTGCTGAGTTCGATAAATGGCGCGGGAAAAAAGTGCTGGAGATTGGCTGCGGCATTGGCAGCGATACTATCAACTTTGCCCGGGCGGGTGCTCTGGTCACTGCCGTGGAACTTTCTGGCGAATCGCTCGCGTTGGCGAAAAAGCGGGCCGGGGTGTTTGGACTGGAAAACATCACATTTTATCAGGCCAATGCTGAACAGTTAAGCGACTACGTCCCGGTTGAATGTTACGATCTGGTCTATTCATTCGGTGTTATCCACCATACACCGCATCCTGAGCGGGTTATCGAGCAGATCCACAAGTATATGGACAAGAAGAGCATCTTCAAGATTATGGTGTACCACCGTGCTTCGTGGAAGGTATTCTGGATGCAGCTGAAATACGGTAAAAAAAAGGGCGAGTCCCTGGATGATTTGATTGCCCGTTATTCTGAAGCCGAAACCGGCTGTCCGGTTACCTATTCCTACACCGCCGAGACGGTCACGACGTTTCTGAAAGGGTTCAGGATCGTAGAGACAAAGACTGACCATATCTTCCCCTACAGCATCCCAGAATACCGGAATTATCAGTTCAAAAAGGTCTGGTATTTTCGTTATCTACCACGGGCGCTTTTTCAATGGATGGAACAGCGCTGGGGGTGGCATTTGTGCGTGACGGCACGGAAATGTGAAACACCGGAGATGGCCTCTCCATGACAGGGCGAGACGAAACAACCGCCACACTCTGCGCAATCTACGACCTGGGCGTTTTCCCAACTTCCTTTGACTTGGCTCCCTTCCTGCTGGCGGCACAAGGCGAAGCATTGGAGCGGGGGTGCTCTTGCGTCCGTCTGCTCCTGGTGGACGGCGCTCACCACGGAGTCCGCTTTGAGGGTGATGAGTACGAATCCCTCTACCCGCCGGAAATGCGTAACTGGAAAGTGAGCCACATCCTCCAGGTGTTGCCCCGTCTCTGTCCCATGGTTGATCGGACTGTCTCGATCGTGCCGCACGAGGAGGTGCCTCTTTACCTGGAACGTTACCCTAACGTGATGATTTGTAATGATTATGATGGAATCTACCTGCACGCCTGGCGGCGATTGGACCGCTATCTGGATCAAATAGGATTTCGCGCTTCACCGGCGGCACACAAGTATATACAGAATTGGCTGGCCAGTGAAAGTCCCGGGACTGACAAACCAATGGTCTGTTTGACGTTGCGCGAGAGTCGTTGGAACACCGATCGTAACAGTGATCTCGCCATGTGGGCGGAGGCAATTGCCTTGCTGCAGCTGGACGGCTATTGGCCGGTAGTAGTGCCCGACACAGAAATGGCTTTCATCAATCGTGGACCTGAATGGAACGCAGCGAGTTTTTGCACCCCTGCAGCGCTTGATCTGGAATTGCGTATGGCACTCTATGAGCAGGCGCACCTGAATATTTTTACGGGTGCGGGACCTGCGTTACTGGCGATTGGTAGTCAAAACTGCCGCTATCTTTACACGGGGATCATCTATGAGGGGAAGACTGAATCTTCTCCAGAGCGACTTCGGCCGATGGGAGTAATACCCGGTTTGATGCCGTTCCGTTCAGGGCCCTACCAGCGCTGGATATGGGAGCCGCTCACCGTGGGATTGCTTCGTCAGGCCGTTGCTGCTATGACCATGGCCATAGCAGCCAGAACTTCATATGTTGATTTCCCGCATTTTGCGGAGCCCTTTGATGTGGACTTTTATCTCGCGCATTCACCGGATGCCAACGAGGCTATACAACAAGGGTACCTTCGATCGGCACTGGACCATTATGCCCGAGTGGGAATTGAGGAAGGCCGGCGCCCTGCAGCGCAGATGAATCCGCATACCGAAGCAATAGCTGCCATGTTTGCCCGTTCGCTCCAGCTGGTCGATCAGCCGGCAGAGACGTTGCTCCAGTTGCAACAGCCACATGCTGACCAGTGCGAGTTTGACGAAGAATACTACTTACAGTTGTACCCTGATGTGGCTAAGGCGGTTGCGCGGGGTCAATTTGACTCCGGGCGGCGGCATTTTCTGCTATTCGGTCGGCGGGAGGGTCGATTTCCGACGCCGTCCCAACATCATGGCAGAGCTCTACGCACTGCTGCAAATGAAATTCTCGTTGCGCACTACGACATTACAATCTATCCGGAATCTTTCGATTTTTGTGCATTTTTGCTAGCCGCTGAGGCCTATCGGCAACGGATAGGCGCCGGCTGCATCCAGATGATGATCATGGCGGCCCCGGAAGAAGGATGGAAGTATCGAGGACTGACTTCAGAAGAGTGGCAAAAACACCTTAAAACAACAACCTGGTGGCGGATTCAGCACCTGGTGGTGCCCTTGGCAAATATGCTGTCAACGGTGCGCGATATCCGAGTGATGGATGATCGAACTGAGTGTGACCGCCTTTGGCAAACCGCTCGTTTACGCTATCCGGTTGAAAAAGTTACCCACGATGTGCCGATTTACCAGGCATATCGTGAAACATTAAGTGAGTTATATCGTGGTGGTTTGAGTCATCTGCTAGAAGCCCCAGCTGCTGCACATTTGTATGTGGAGCAGATTTTGAGCACACTGGGATTGTCTGCCAAACGTCTGATTGTTGTGACCCTTCGAGAGGCGATCTTTGGTCTCGAGCGCAATTCCAACATACCGGCCTGGATTGCTCTGGCCGCGGAACTGCGAACGGCCGGGTACGGTGTAATTATCATCCCGGACACCGACTCCGCTTTGACCGGAACGTCGCTGATTGATACCTGTTCCCTGCCGGTCAACGTGCTGGCGGCGTTTAATCTCTATATCCGTCTGGCCTTCTATCAACGTGCCTATGTGAATCTATTTGCCCATGGCGGTGCCGTATTGCTGGCGTGGCTGGGGGCGCGCACACGCTTTTTGGAGTTCCTCAAGACATTGCAGCCAGCCGTAGGAAATGACACGGCATTCATGGAAAATCTGGGCTGTCGCTTTGGACAGCAGACACCGTATCCATTCCAGCGAACAGTGGATCAACCCGATACAGCGGAGAATTTGCAGCGGGAAGTATGGGCGTTATTGCGTGAGATGAACGCTGCAAATGTGCCCTCGACGACAGAACCCGAGGCACCCGTTAAGCCAGGATCAGACAGCTTTGACAGAGGGTTGCATCACTATGGGTGTGGAGAGTTGCCGCATGCGGAAGCATGTTTTCGGGAGGCTCTTGAAGTCGCCCCTGACCCTAACGTACTCATGAGCCTGGCACGTGTGTGTTATGACCAACAGCGCTACCTGGAGGCACAAGAATATCTGCACGTGGCACGGAAAATGGCTCCCGGCGATATGGGGGCCTGGGAAGGGGCAACGCGCATGGCACACGCAAAGAGACAACAAGGCAGATCCGTTCAGGAGGATCGCAATGCCTGAGAAAATTCTTCTGATGAAGCCGCCGACAAACTTTATTCCCATTTCCTGGGGTTATGTGATCGCAACGCTCGATCAGGCCGGTATTCCGTATGACTTCTGGGATACTAACCGTCCAACGAATCCGCACGAATATTATCTCGAACGAGTTCATCAAGGAGAGTACTTGGCGGCGGCCACCGGAGGCTTTGTCTACAGCACCAACTGGTTCGTGGATGCCACACAGCGCCTGAAGTCATTGGCCCCGCAGATGCCGGTGGTTCTGGGTGGAAACATCACGCGCGATGTTCGGATTGAACTGATGTTTCAGCATATACAAATTGATTTCGCCGTGATTGGTGAGGCAGAAACCAGTTTTCCGCAGTTGCTCCAGGCATTGGCTGCCGGTTCCAGTTTCGAGCTGGTGCCGGGGTTGGCTTTTCGTCGGAACGATGGAAGCGTGGCGCGTAATGCTCCCGTGCGATTTGATCTGACAGAGCAATTCTGGATGCCGTCCTATAAGCGGATTGATTTGCAGAATTACCTGAATGGGTATCTGCATCACATTGTGCCCGGACTGGGGCGGCTTTTACCGGTGATGACGGGACGTGGCTGTAAAGGAGGATGCAGTTTTTGTTCTCCTACAATTGGCCATTTCATGCCGCGCCCGGTAGAACATATTTTACGTGAACTGGAAATTTACGAACATCTCTATGATTTTGAGAGCATCGCCTTCGCTACGGAAATTTTCTTTAACAAGCCGGAAGACATCGAACAGTTCTGCCGCGAGTACATGAAACTGAGAAAACGCAGGCCCTGGGTTTGCAGCTTTCGGATGGACCAGCCTCCGGAACTGTTGCTACTGATGAAAGAAGCCGGTTGCGCGATGGTGAATATCGGGTTGGAGAGCGCTTCCCAGTCGATCCTGGGCAGACTCAAAAAAGGCTGCACCATTGATGGTTTCAAACGTGCTTACGATGCGGCCATACGGGCCGGTTTGATGGTGGATGCACCTTTCATGATGACAAACGAGGATGAAACCGCTGCAGACATCAAACAGACGTTCGATTTTGTGATCGAGAACAGGATTGACGGCGGATTTGGCCTGGTGGGCACCTATCCGGGCACGGCAATATATCATCGTGCGGTGAAAAAGGGATTAATTACGGATGAATGGGAGTATATCACCAAAACCTTGCGTGAAGTGGCCTGGGCCTCTCCCTCAATCATGGATATTCCCTATCTGAACATAAGCGCCATGAAACACGAAGAGTTGTTCCGAACTGTTTTTAGCCAGGTGCGGCGATACTATTCGTTCCTTTACCATGAGTTTAAGGCAAACAATATGGCCCTGACCATCTCTCATTCGTCTACGATGCCTGTCCCGGAATTGCAGGGGGAATGTCTTCGTTGTGGCGAACAGACGAGGCTAGCGCTTTCCCGCGGTGCTGCGGTTCAGGTGATTGAATATAAATTTGTCTGTCTCCAGTGCCACCAGAAGAACTTTATGCATTTTGTTGATATAGCGCAAGCCAGAACCTATTATGAGGAACTGGGTCAGAGTTTGCGACAGGCCGGGAAGCTTCTTTTGGTCGGAACCGGAAAAAACACCCAGGATTTTCTTCTGTATGACATTTTTGGAATTTCTTTTGATCAAATAGTGGGAGTGCTGCACTGGCCAGGCGAGCCGGGTCATAAGCATTTTTAGCCTCGTCAGCAGAATTCGTTATTACACGGTGGTTCAGGCAAGTCGCCAAGTGTGTGATATAAGGCCACTTGTAGGCATTTCATTGATTTGAATCCGTACGCTTTTCTGATAGTCAGTTTTGCTT
>Ga0194061_1000122_pt1 | contig 44283 bp, 30 predicted proteins | sample SepL2221m_MetaG_FD_163423 | JGI IMG/M metagenome (GOLD analysis project Ga0194061, IMG submission 163423) | Anoxic zone freshwater microbial communities from boreal shield lake in IISD Experimental Lakes Area, Ontario, Canada - Sep2016-L224-21m | ecosystem: Environmental > Aquatic > Freshwater >... | reverse complement strand
ACAGCATCGCGGAAGGCATCCTCGATCTGCTGCTGCGTGATCCGGTCGTGGCGGATCATGAAGTCCACGTCCTGCATGTCCTGCTCGTCATTGCCGCGCATCATCTTCGTGAGGATCAGATCGATGGTCGCGGGGCGGAACAGGCGCAGGAATTTCAGCGGCGGGCGCAGCACTGGGAGGATTTCACTTTCCCACTGGCGGCGGAGGAAGACCAAGTCTGCAGGAAAAATGTGGGTCATGTAGAGGCCCTCGTCGTCGAGAATCTGATTCAGCTTTTCCTGCGCGACCCAGAACTCCGGCACTTCGGCGAATGCGGATTCATGCGACGTGGTGAGCAGCGCATCCACGTCCATCGAGTGCAGCGTGGCCTCGGGCGGATTCTCGAAGCCGAGCGCAATCGAGGCGCGGCCATAAAGAATGAGCGACGCCTCTTTCGTGAACAGGCTGTCGAGCGTGGTGACGATTCGCGCCGCGTTGCTCATGCGGCGATTTTCCTTTTTCGAGGACGCTCCCACTGCGTCACGAGCTTGCGGCCCACGCCGGGAATGAAGCCGGTCATTTCCACAAACCGCGTCGGGTGCGGCAGCGCGCCTTCCTTTGGCGGCGGCGTGACTGGCAGCAGCGCGAGCAGATCGGTCCAAAACGGATTCTCCGGCTCGAATTTTTTCCCGCACTCGGCGACGTAGCGCAGCACCTGTTCGGAGCGTTCGAGCTTCGCGAGCCACGCGAGTTGCTTCGGCGAATTCCCCTCTGCGCCCGCCATCGCAGCGCCGCAGCGAATCGCGTTCGGGTCGAATGGCAGCGCGACATTCAGCAGCGCGAGCGTGAGTTCCTCGTTTGTGAAATCATCGCAGCCCACCGATTCCTGCTCGGGGATTCCGTCGTGCCAGTAGTGCCGACACCCTCGCTGCACCGCGAGCGCCGACAGATCGGCCGGCGTGCGCAAGCCGAGGCGCGCAGCTTTCCGCAGCAGCGCGGAAATGTGCGTCGTAGTCCCCAGTCGCGTGGCCAGCGTCGGCGGCATCATTGCTCAGTTCGCCTTCACCTCGATGTTGTCAATCCACGCGCGCTGCTCCTGCGGCGTCATCGAGAAAAATCCTGGCGAGCCGCTCTGGTGTGCGTGCTTGTGCTTGAATTCGATCGTCGGTGTCGCGGGTTCCGCGTCGCCCTTTTTCCAGACCGATGCGCGCACCGTGCCGCTGCCGTCCTTCGCCACGTCCACTTTCACCTTCAGGTGATACCACTCGTTCGGCGTGAGTGCGAAGGGCGCGACTACTTTGATCCGCTCAAGATTGCTGCTCAGTTCGATCTCGCGCGCATTACCGCGGAGCACGACGAGGTAGCGCTGGTTGATGAGCCCGATGTCGGACATCTTGCGCTTGTTGCCCTCGCTCATCACGTCGGCCTCGATGGTGTAATTGTGCATGTCCGGGTGGCCGATGAAGACCTGGCCGCGCTGGAACAATTTGTTGTCGATCGTCTTACAGAGCGCCTTGCCGCCGCCGGGCAGATTGCGCACCTCGAAGCGGAAGCGCGCGCCGGTCCATGGCAACGGCGGGTAGGAAAAATCCGTGACCGGCTCGATCACGTTCCAATTCGTCGGGCCGGGCTGCGGCGCGGGAAGTCCGGGGCCGGGCGAGACGAGCGCGGTCGGCTCGTTGCCGCGGCCGGGGCCGGTCTTTTCCTTCAGCTCGGTGGATTCGAAATCGAGTTTGATCGGCAGATCGAGTTGCACGCGGCCGCGGAAGGTGCCGTTGATTTCCTTCTCGCCGACTTTCATCGTGCCCATGAACGCGCCTGCGCTCGGCGACGTCGCCTTTTCCGCAGTGAGCGCGCCGTCCACGACAGCGCCGGTCATCTTCGCCTTCACGAGCGCGGTCGGCGGGATGTAGGTCTCAAATTTCACGGACTTCGCATCCACAGCTTCGTTCACCGTGAAGCCATTCGCATCGAGTGCGCGCACGCGGAGCTTCGCGCTCTGGCCGGGGCGGAGCAGCGATTCGTTCGGGATGATCTGGAGCTTCGCAGGCTCGCCCGCCTTCTCCGGCCAGCGAGCATCGTCCTTCCACGCGACGGACTTTGCGCCCGCGTTGTCGCCCTTCTTTCCAAAGGCGTAGAGCTTCTTGTCGGTCTGCACGTAGAGCTTGCCGTTGTAAGCGATCGGCGAACCGAAGCAGCGGCCTGTGAGCTTTGTGCGCGACAGCAGCTCGGCGTCCTTTTCGCCCGGCTTGAAGACGAAGAGCTCACCGTTGCCCACTTCATTGTCGCTGCCCGCCGCGCTCGCATCGGTGCCGGCGATGTAAAATGCGACGTAGAGTTTTCCATCCGCATAAAATGGCGACGACTGGCGCTGCTCGGCCCCGAGCTTTTTCTTCCACTTCACCTCGCCCGTCGCGGCGCTCACGGCGGCGAGTTCGCCGACGCCCGTCACTTCATACAGCGTGTCGCCCACGAGGCAGGGCGACGATGCGAGATTGCCGAGCGGGTTGCGCCACAGCTCCAACTCCTTCGGTGAGAAAAGCTTCATCCCCGGCGGCAGCGTCACGCCCGGAGGCGGCACGGCGGTCGAAGTGTCGGTGCTTTTCGGGATGCGATACGCGGTGGTGCGGCCTACCTCGGTCGTGTCCACATTTTCCGATTCGTGCGCGAGGATCAGCGAGTCCTTGTAGATGATCGGCGAGGCATTGATGCCGCCCTTGGCGCCTGCCTTCGCCGCGGGGAAACGGAACAGCGCGTCGCCCGTGCGCGCATTGATGCACGCGACCGAGGAGTCGCCGCACGCGGTGTAGAGCACGCGCTTGCCCTCGAAAAATGAAAACGTCGGCTGCGAGAAAGTGTTGTCCTGTGGACGGTCCGCGGGCGACGCCATCCAGACGAGTTCGCCGGTCTTTTTGTCGAAGGCATACATGCGGTCGCCCGCCGGGCCCGCCGCGCCCCAGCCGCTCGTGACGCCGCGCGTCATGACCAGTTCGTGATCGATCGCCGGCGTCGAGGTGCGCGAATTCGGGAACGTGAGCCGCCCGAATTCCTCCATCATCGAGTGCTGCCAGATGATTTTTCCATCCGGCGAAAAGCACGTCAGCACGCCCTGCGTGGCCTGCACGAAGACATTGCCCGTCTCCGGATCGATCGTCGGCGAGGAAGTCGAGTAGCGCAGATAGATCGTGTCGCTCAGGAAATCATTTTGGAAGTGCTGCCAGATCACCTTGCCCGTATCCGCGTCGAAGCATGTCGTGCCCTCGCGCAGATCCGGCCCGTCGCCCGTGTAGCCATTGATGTAGAGCCGGCCATTTGCGATCACGGGCGTGCTCTGCCCCGGCCAATCCGCGGCCCACAGCGGCGCCTTTGCGTCCACTTTTTCCGGCAGACCCGTCTCGGGTGAAGTGCCGTTTTGCGAAGGCCCGCGCCACGCGAGCCAGCCTGTGACGGAGCCGGATTTTGCGGGCGCAGCCTCGGTGGTGGGCTGGCCTTTGAGCGGTTTCTTTGCCGCGTGCGCGATGCACAGTGAGGCGGCGACGGCGAGGGCGAGGGAAGGAGCGAGGCGGATTTTCATGGGAGCAGAAAGGCGCGTGGTTTTCGCAGCGTGAAGCAGGTTGTTAGGATTCGGAGCGCGCCGAGTCAATTGCTACTTACACGTATTATTTGACGAAATGTTCACATCGCAAATGCGGGGCCGACAATCTGAGACCTCTGCAAAAATCAGGAACGCTCGGATGAAGAAGAAATTCACCACGGATTTCACGGATGGTTTTCAGAGGAGAATTCTTTCTTCCGTGCCATCCGTGGTTCCTCCTCCGATCGTTCCGTGGAATTCCTCGGAGATTAAACTCTTTCGGCTCGTTTCATTCGCGGCAGGACGCGCTTCACAGATCGGGATGCCCCTGCGAAAACCAGCGAGGTCATACCACGATCACTTAGCCGCCCCGTATGCCTCGGCGCCGGGCTCGGGGACTTCTTCGAGCAGCTTCTTCACGATCGAGAGCGGCGTGAGGCCCTCGGAGTCCGCGGCGAAATTCGTGAGGATGCGGTGGCGCAGCACGGGCGGCGCGGCGCGGCGGATATCGGCGCAGCTCACATGGATGCGGCCTTCGAGGATCGCCATGGCCTTCGCCGCGAGGATGAGATACTGCCCCGCGCGCGGCCCGGCCCCGGTGCTCACGTAGGTCTTCGTGACCTGCGGCGCGCCTTCGCTCTGCGGGCGCGTGGCGCCGACGAGCCGCGTCACGTATTTGATCACATGATCCGAGACGGGCACCTTCCGCACCACGGCCTGAAGCTGGAGGACATCCGCCTGCGTGAGCACGGGCTTCGGCTCGGCGCGTGCGCCGCCCGTGGTGGCGCGGAGGATTTCCTCCTCTTCGTGCGGCAGCGGGTAGTCCACCCAGATGTTAAACATGAACCGGTCCAACTGCGCCTCGGGGAGCGGATAAGTGCCTTCCTGTTCGATGGGATTTTGCGTCGCGAGCACGAAGAACGGCTCCTCAAGCGTGTAAGATGTGTTTCCGGCGGTGACCATTTTCTCCTGCATGGCCTCGAGCAGCGCGGCCTGCGTCTTCGGCGGCGTGCGGTTGATTTCGTCGGCAAGGAGCAGGTTGCAGAAAATCGGGCCGCGGATGAAACGGAACTCCTTCTCGCCCGTCTGCTGATTAGTCTCCAGCACGTCGGTGCCGATGATGTCGCCCGGCATCAGATCCGGCGTGAACTGCACGCGCTTGAATTTCAGATTCAACACCTGCGCGATGGTGCGCACGGTGAGCGTCTTCGCCATGCCCGGCAGTCCGATAAGGAGCGCATGACCATTGGCCAAAATGCACATCAATATCTGATCCAGCACATCCAACTGGCCGACGATAATCTTGCCGACTTCACGCCTGATGCGCTCGGTGAGCACGCGCATCTTCTCGACTAATGCCAGCTCGTCCGAACTTGCGAGGGGCGGCGGCGGCTCGCTGCTGGCACGGACGCCGTCAGCATGGAATATGAACGTGGTGTCACCAATCTGCACGAGATCACCCGTCGCAAGGACTGAGGATGCTATCCGTTGCTCGTTCAGCCAGGTGCCATTCGAGCTGTCGAGATCAACGAGACTCCATGCGCCGTCAGAAAAACGCAGCGCGGCATGTTCGCCGGAACACATGCTGTCGTTCAGCGAAAGGTCGAGGCCGGACTTGCGCCCCATCGTGTAACTTCCACCGGAGAGCGTGACGCGGCGGCCCGCCATGGTGCCTGTCTTGAATTCGATTTCAGCCATAGAACAATAGGAATAATTAATGATGCTAGTCTAGCGCGAGAGATAGAGCGCGCCCAAGTCTTTGATTTGATCGGCAACGCGCAGTTGGCTGATCGCGGAACTAAACTTATGCACCGGCAGCGCTGCCTTCGGGTTCATCCACACGGGGTAAAGGTCGCGCGCCCGCGCAATCTGCCAGCCGGGGCCGACATCCTTGAAGACCACCAATTTGAACGTGCGGCGGAAGTCGGGCCGGCTGGACTTGCCCTCGAATTGCTCCAGCAGCAGTTCGGAGCCCTTGTCGCGGAAATAGGTGCAGATCGCCCGCGCGCCCTTGCCCCGCCCGGTCTCACCCTCGACGCGGTGGATGAATTTCTTCGGGAAGAACGGCTCGGACTTCTGGACCGTGGCATCTATCTTCTTCAGATCCTCGGGCGTGAGCGTGCTTGCTTCGCGGTTCAGCCGCAGCCCTTCGTAGAACTCCGCGGCAAAGACGACGATCAGATCGTATTTGCCGACCGGGAGCCCCTTGAATTGAAACTCCGAACGCTGCGAGCCGGAGACCTCGCCTTCATAAACCTCCTCCACGTCCTCCGCGGAGACGGCAAGGATAGCCTCGATGGGAAGCGCGGGATACGCGATGCTGCCCTTGAGCCCGCCCGTGTTTGCAGGATCGGGCTTCTTATAAAGCCGGGTGCGTTCAGGCGGGTTCTGCGCCATCGTGGTGGCGAGAGCGAGCAAAGTCAGCAATAGGATGCGTAAGATCATATCAGGCTACTTGGGCGCCGGCCCTGCGGTGGATAGGAATTTATCGAGCTGTGCGGCGACGGGGTGATACTTGAGACGGCCCTTCACGTTTTCAACGATTTCGCGGATGCTCGCGGGCGACGCTTTCGACGCCCCGACGCAATAGATGAGTATGGAGACCGCCTCTGGGAGATAGCTGGATGCGTCTATCTCCCGGCAATAAGCCTCCAGCATCGGGTGTGCGCGCTTCCAGTCCTCCATCTTGATGTAAATACCCGCTTCGCGGAGGATGTAGTCGCCGCTGATCTTGCTAAGAGGAAACTCATTTTCCCATGCAAGGAGGGCCTGCCGGGCTTCGAGGAGGAAGCCGTTGCCGGTCAGTGTCCGGACGTTCTCAGACAGGGAGACCTCCTGTAAGGCGCCGCCCTTTTGATCGGCTGCCGCGCCAGTCTTCTGCGGGGACTGACCGGCTGGCGGTAGCGTCGCCGGTGCTGGAGTCGCTGGCCGTGCCGGACCTCCATCGAGGAGCTGTTTGGTCACAAGCGAGCCGGTCGGCGCGGGCGCGTTGTTGCGCGCGGTGCGGGCGCGGTTTTGCACGTCGGCGTAATAGCTCGTGGCCTTGTTCAGATCGCCGGATAGCAGGGCGAGATCACCGAGGCGGATCTTGGCGCGCTCGCCAAGTTCACCGCGGACGGGGGCGAGCACGGTGAAGATGCCCTCCGCCTTCTTGCGGTCGTTCAGGTAATACATGTGCAGTTCGCCCTCGCGGAACCGCAAGTCGTTCTGCCGCGCGACATCGGTGGTGCCGGCGAAGAATTTTTGCAGCCACTTGAAATTTTCGTCGGGATGATCGCGCAGGATCACGTCGAGGAAGACATCCTGGAGGACAAAGAGCTGCGCGGGCGCGAGCTTCTTCTTCACAGCTTCAAAGTGGTCGGTGAAAAGACGGCCGAGAAGTTTCTCGCCCTCGCCTCCCTCGACGGTGCGCAAAAGGTTGTTCCACCAGGCGTCATCCCAGCTTGTGACCGGATCCGGGTTGCGCGGGAATGCCGCTAGCATGTTGCCCAATACCTGGCGAAATGCTTCGCGGTGCCCGGCATTTTCCAGACTAGTCTTCTGTGTGCTGAAGCCAAAGAACGGCACGATGCACGAGGAGACGTTCTGCCCGGACTTGACGGTAAGCCGTGCCTTGCCCTCGCGAAATCCCGGGACGAGCCACTGCACCTTTGCTCCCTCAATGGCACCGCCTTCGGCAAACGTCCACGATACGGTCGTACCCGCAGGATAGCCTGAAGTTAGCGCGCTGAATTCATAGATCAGCAACGGATCCTCGTTTTCAAACCAATAGGTGAGGCCGGGCGAGACCTTCGCAGCCGCGACCGGCGAGCCGTCGCGGGCCTCGACGGAACTAAGGATACAGGCGCCCGAGCGGACGATCTCGGAGGCCTTGAGAACGCGGGCTTCCGCGCCTTTGATTTCCTCCTTGGGCGGATGCCATGTGAGATACATCAGTCCGCCGTCATTCGGGTTCGTCGAATAAGGGCCGGATCCCGGTGCGGTCTGGAGGACTTCGACGCGATGGAGGCCCTTCGTCAGTTCCACCGATGCACCGATGCCGCCCCATAGCTTGTTCTTTTCCTTGGGATTGAGCTTATTGCCGTCAATCAACACCTCACACACTCCGCTATGGATGAAAGGCGCGAGCCAATAACTGCCCGCGACCGGCGCATCCACATGGGAGAGGAGATAGAATGCTGCCGGCTTTGGCCGTCCGGTAAGATCGCCACCGATGCTGAAGGCTGCCTTCGCATAGCCGAAGTTTTCTCCAACATGCACGGCTGCCTCGGCGCGCCCGAGGTTTGCGAGGCTCTGAGCGGCGGGGAGCGTATCGCGTCCGGGGAATACGCTGATGATCGCGCTCGGTGTCAGGCCTGTATTCGGCCTCCAAGTCCGCGCACCCGCGCCGGGCTGGACATAGACGTTCACAGATTTTGCGTTTGTGCCGGGATCGGCAAAGACGAGCGAGAATCCGGTCTCTGAGTTATGCCATAGCAGATAGCTTGGTAGCACCTTGCCATCATCCGTCACGACAGTCGTCGCGGGCGTGGCGGCGCGGATGATTCCACCATCCGGCAGCGTGGCAAAGTAGCCTGCGCTCGCGTGCGTGGGCTTGCGTCCGAGATCCAGTTTGTAACGCAGCGGTGCCTCGGCCACCTGCCACGCGTCTGCGGCTTGGAGGCCGGGAGCAAGAGCGAACAGCAAAATGCCAGCCGAAGCGACGGCGCGGATGGTGGCAGTTTTTCCGACGATGAGACCGACCATGGGAACGAGCCGGTGCAAGCGGCCCCTATTTTTTGCCCTTCGCCGGGTCTTCCTCCTTGATCTTCGTGATCAAGATGGGCGGCTGCGGCGGCTTCTTGGCCTCGGTGCGGGACATCGGCGTGACCGGGCAGCAGCAGCAGGCGAGGACCGTCTCGGCGGACGACGCGACGCGCGGCGGGGCCGGGGGCTTCTTCATTTCGCGCGGCGGCGCGACGAATCCTGCCTCGCCGGTGCCATCGCCTGAAATCAGGGTACCGGTGCAGAGAGTGGCGGCGAGCGCCGTGCTCATCACTTTCTTGGCGGTGGAATTTCTCATGTTCTGAGTTGCTGGGGGTGTGGGAAGGTCTTGCTCTGCGAGGGTGCGCTGCTAGAGTTTCGTGTCCCGCAGTTTCCGTCAAACGCCTTCCAAAGCAAACCATTTTCCATGCGAAAAAACCACGTTGATTGTTCCTGCCGAGCCGGTGGTTTGGCGCTTGCGGCCCCTGCTCTCCGGACAGTTTTCGCGGCGCTGGCCGTGATGCTTTTCGCGGCATCATTTTCGCAGACTGCAATCGCGCAGAGCGGAAAGGATCTCTACGGCGCGGATGTCTATTGGAACGCCACGCCGAATGACGTGAACAATCTGCTGAAGACCATGAAGGCGCAGACGGATGCGAACTTCCAGATGGACATCCGTACGATGGCGCAGATCAGCGAGAACCCGGAGAAGAATCCGGTGCTGTTCCGCTCGGGGCACTATCACTTCACCTACACGCCGGAGGAACGCGCAAAGCTGCGGAAATACCTGCTCAATGGCGGCATGATCATCTACAATACGGGACTCGGCTCGAAGCCGTTTTATGATTCGGTGGTGGAGGAGCTGAAGCAGATTTTCCCCGAACAGCCGCTGCAAAAGCTCGCGCCGGATCATCCCATTTTCCACTCGCACTACGACCTGGATCGCGTGGAGTACACGAAGGCCGTCGGCGCTTCGGGCTTCCGCGGGAATGAGCCGTGGTTTGACGGCATCGAGGTAAATTGCCGCGTCGTGGCGCTCGTCTCTCGCTGGTGCATGGCGGTGGGCTGGCAGGGCGAGGTGAAGGAAGAGTGGCAGGCCTACAAGCCGGACTCCGCGTTCAAGCTCGGCGTGAACATTCTCTCCTACGCTTCGGCGATGCGCGCGTGGGCGAAAAACGCGGCGCAGGCGATGCAGTTTGTGGACAAGCTGAAGTCGTATTCGGACACGGTGTCGATCGCGCAGGTCGTTTACAATGGCGTTTGGAAGACGCGACACGCGGGGCTGTCGGTGATGCTCCAGACGTTCAATGCGCGCACCGGAATCCCGGTGAAATTCGGACTGAAAGAGCTGCGCCTGACGGATCCCGGGATCTTCAATGCGCCGGTGATCTACATGACCGGGCACGAGTCGTTCGAGCTGTCCGCAGAGGAAAAAACGGCGCTGAAAAAATTCTTAGAGAACGGCGGCTTTCTGTTCGGCGAGGCGTGCTGCGGACGCAAAGGCTTCGACAAATCCTTCCGCGAAATGATCCGCGCGGTGCTGCCGGACAAGCCGATGGAGCGCATCCCGGTGACCGCGCCGCTTTTCAAGGAGCCGAACAACATCACCGCGGTCGGCGTGACGCCGACGCTGATGCAGGAGAGCGGCCAGGCGCGCACGGAGCCGGTGCTTTTTGGCATCCAGATCAATGGCAACTACGGCGTGATCTACAGCCCTCTCGGGCTCTCGGGCGGATGGGAGATGAGCCAGTCGCCGTATGCACGCGGGGTCAACGATGTCAGCGCGATCCAGATCGGGCAAAATGTGATGATGTATTCAGTCACGCACTAGGCTTCCGATGAACAGACACGCATTCCTTTTCACCGTGGTGCTGCTGGCGCTGATGTGCGCCGCAGCGGCGGCGACTTCAAACGGGAATGAATTCGCGCTGGCGATGTCGGAGGCAAAAACTCCGGCGGCACGCAAGGCGGTGCTCGATGACGCGATGGGGCGGCCGCATTTTTTCCGCTACCTCCAAATCATGGAGATGCAGCCGGTGACGGAGGACGGCCGCGCGGGATTCAAGATCACCGCTTTCGAGCCTTCGTCATACACGGATGTAATTTTCACGGTCACTATGCCGGTGTCGCTTTCGATCCTGAAAGCCGATCCCGCCACGAAGGTCGGCGACGCCATCGCGGTGACTGGCAAGATCGCGGGGATCGAGCCGGCAAAAAATGAAATCCTGCTCGGCGAAACGATCGTGCGGCACAAGGACCGCATGAGCCCGAAGGTCGGCAAGGAACTCCTCGGTGAGGTGAATCCTGGCGCGACATTTTACAGCTACACCGAGGGGCCGAGGCCGATCAAACTGGAGTTCCGCGACCGCGACCTGCTCCAGAGCCGCGACAAAATCATGGCGGCGGGCGGCCCGAAGGCATGGGTGGAATTTTTGGAGACCGAGATCGCGAAGCGGAAGCAGCAGCGCGCCGCCGCAGCGAAGGAGGGCGGCCAGCGTTGAACCTCACAGGGGCAATCAAGGGCCGCAAAAAGGCAGCGCAGTCGGATCGGAACACAGCCATCCTGGCTGTGCGGCCCGCGGGCCGCACAGGCTGGAAGCCCGTGTTTCCTCGCAGCATCCGCTGAAGTTAGCGCTTATGAGGCGGCGCATGTGTTTACTGTTCGTCGTAATCGCGTCCGTGTTTTCCGGCACCGCCGCGCGAGCGGCGGATGAGGACGGGCTGCTCGAATTGTGGAAGCAACACATGGCCACGCCGGATGATCACGACGCGGCGATCAAAGCATGCCGTGAATTTTCCGCCGCCCACGCGGGCGATCCGCTGCTGCCGGTCGTGCGCGGGATTGAGGAGTGGCACATGCTGCGCGCCGGGAAGCAGGACGAGGCATTTGCGATGTTCGAGGCGGATCTCGCATTGCCGCCATCGCCGCTGAATGACGGCGCGCGCCGGATCGCATTCGCGTGGATGACGCGCAAGGATCGCGAAAAGGTCGCGGCGGCGCTTCAAGCTTACTATCGCAAGGAGATCGCGTACCCGAAAACTCTGGAGCAGATCGGGACCAATCCGAAGCTGAAGTCGGTGCCACCACCGCCGCTGAATGATCGCTTTGGCAAACCATGGAACTACGCGCTCACGGGCTTTGAAAAAGTGAAGGGCTTTGAGAAGTTGAAAGGCTTTGCCGATCAAAAATACTCGCTGCGCAGCGCCGTGCTCGGCGACCTGTCGGACATCAAGTCCGCGGAGAAGCTGCCGTACGCCGCGCGCATCTCGGCGGTGCCGCAGCAGGTGATTCCCGCGCCGGGGAATCTGCTCGCGGTGAAATTCAACCTCGGGAAAACCACGTCTGTCATCGGTGCCGGCACGTCGGCGGGCGATCTGCACCTCGCGTTCGTCGGCACGAAGATCATCGTCGTGTGCGACTACACGCACTGGAAACTTTTCCTCCGACCCTGATGGCCTCCGACCCCCAGCCGAAAGCAAAGGCGCGCTCGAAGGAGCCCGAGAAGGAAGGCATCTCCGCGTTCCTGAATCCCGCGGAGATGTACAAGCTCGGGCGGCTCGTCCTGCTCTCGCGCTACACGGTCGAGGGCAATCTCGCCGGCGCGCACCGCAGTCCGCTGCGCGGGCCGAGTTCGGAATTTGCGGACCACAAAAGCTACGGCATCGGCGACGAGACGAAGCACATTGACTGGCGCGTGTTCGCGCGGACGGACAAATATTTCATCAAGCGCTACGAGGACGAGACGAACCTGCGCGTTTACTTCGCGCTCGATCGCAGCGCCTCGATGAACTACGCGTCCGGCGACGGGCCGACGAAGTTCCAGTTCGCGTGCCATCTCATGGCAGCGCTCGGCTACGTGATCGTGAAGGCGCGCGATTCCGTCGGCCTTTTTCTCCACGCGGAAAAAGTGGACGTGCGGATGGACGCCGCGAACTCGTTCCAGCACCTCAACAACATGCTCAAGCACGTGCAGGCGCATCCGCCCGATCCGAACGGCGGGACGGGCATCGCACAGACGCTGCACGAGATCGCCGCCTCCATCCGGCGACGCGCGCTCGTCGTCGTGATTTCCGATCTGCTTGGCGACGAGGCCGCGGTCGTGAAGGCGCTCGCGCACCTCCGCAAGCAGCGCCACGACGTGCTCGTCTTTCAGACACTCGATCCCGCGGAGATCGATCTCACTTTCAAAAAGCCGTGCGAACTGCACGACCTCGAGACCGGCGAGCACCTGCCGGTGAATCCGCGCGGCCTCGCCGAGGAATACCGGAAGGTCTTCGGCGCATTTCTGGAGCAGTACAAAAAGGCGTGCGCAGGCATGAACATTGACTACCGCCTCGTGCGCACGGATCAGGCGCTGGAGTCATTTGTGCGCGCCTATCTCGAAGAACGCCGCCGTCTTTCACGGTAAAGTGGGGCAGTTTCTCCTCGCCACAGTCCAGATGTTAGGCGTTGTTGGCACATTCTGAAATGAAAGCCGTATTATCTTGGGTATTAAAATACCTTCTGGTGCCATGTTTGTTGTTGCCGACCACCAAGCAGGCCATCTCGCAACTGTGGACTCAGCAATGGTCCGCGTTGCAAAATAGCACACAACAAACAATTCTGTTCCTTCTGGTCTTCGTTGCTCTCTCGTCAGTTTACTTTACCTTCCTGTTCTGGTGGCAGCTTTCACCACAGCGGCGCGAGCGCCGCCTTCGGACTAATTACGTCCATGACCCGAAGAACGACATTAGCACACACCGCCGAACCGGACGCCGAGTTTGCACCCGCTGTCTCCATTCGGAGAGACCCGTTCCTTACCCACTCCATGCTTGCCGAAACGGGTACTGGTATTGCAGCGCCGCCGGGTGTGGTGCAACTTACAAAGACCCGAGTGCGAAACTGGTCGCACTGGTCGCAGATGAGGCTCTTCAAAAGCAATCCCAATCCGAACGCAACGCATAACCCCTCCTATGAACAAGAAGAGCATGACCTTCATCCGTGTGCGCTGGCAGGGGAAACTGCACGAAGCAGCGGGCGTATCTGGCCACACGAAACACGGCAGCGAGGTAACGATTTATCGCGAGCAGTTTCCGGTGGGCTTTGCCACCGAGGATGTTGGACTCGGCGCTTTTACTGCCCGGTTTGAGGTCTTCTGTGTTCATCCGGATTCTTCTGGTGAGTATGCTTGGATTTGCACCGAGATCATGGATTTGGACGCCGCGGCGAAGATGCCAAAGGAATAAGATTCTATATTTCCGGCCGAAATCCCTCAGTATCGGTCAAAATCCTCCAGCGCCATGTCTGAAGCCTTAGCACTTCCACCGATGACTTTGTGCAGCGTCAACGTCACCACATCCGTGTATGTGGTGACACCCAAGCTATCGCGTGCCTGCTTCGTCGAGTAGTCGAGCGGTTTGTCGTAGCGGCGCGCATGGCGGCCTCGCGCAAAGTTCCTCACGGTTCCATCCCATCCGTAGCCGGTGCAGTAAATCACCGAGTAGCTACCATCTGGGATCGTGGAGTAGGTGAATTTCTCATGGCTCCTCACATAAAACGCCGCCACCAGTTTACCATTCGATACGAGCTTCACGTAGGCATCCTCCGGCAGCCCATTATCCAAGGTCAGCTTGCCTTTGCCTGAATATTTTCGCAACTGATCCGCTAGCAGCGAGCCACTCGTAAGTCGATCATCTGTCGCCAGATGGCGGAGCATCGCCTCATCGGTCTTTTGTAGGCTGCCGGTCGGTGGAAGTGAGGCAAATGTGATTGGGGACGATTGGGCACCGCGATTTGGAACGCCTTCACTCTTGGCGAAAATAAATTTGAGTTTGTCTTTGGCGGCGGCGTGACCCTGCTCAGCGGCTTTGTGGAAGCATTCGGCAGCTTTCGCCCGATCTTGGGAAACGTCCCACAACCCAAACTCATACGTCCTTCCGAGCTGAAACTGCGCTTCAGCGTCACCCTTGTCCGCAGCCTTCTGATACCGCTCGACAATCTCCGCGTTGTTTCTCGCGTTCCAGGCAATAAATTCGGGATGCCTGACCGCCTTTTCAAGCCATTCATCGGCTTTGGTCTTATCCTTTGAAACCCCTCTGCCATCGGCATACCTTTGCCCAAGTTCTAATTGGGCAGTATTGTCTCCCAGAAGCGCGGCTTTGTGATACCACTCAAAAGCCTTTGTCTCATCTACTGGAACACCTTCGCCAAAAGCATATTTATATCCCATATTTCTCTTGGCGACGGAGTCCCCACAATCGGCAGCCGCCTCATACCATCTCGCAGCCTTAGCTAGATCTTTGGGGACGCCGCTGCCTTCGGAATACCTTTCTGCAAGTTCTGTTAGGGCCCTGTCGTCTCCCTGAGCGGCAGCTTTTTGATACCATTTCGTTGCTTTAGCTTCGTTTTTCGGAATGCCCTTGCCATCGGCAAACTTTCGCGCGAGCTCCTTCAGGGCGATGGTGTCCCCTTGAGCAGCCGCCTTTTCGTACCATTCTGCGACCTTCGCGTCGTCCTCCAAGAAATACCCATACCAATCCGCGACTTCCTTCTTGGCGGTTGCATCTCCCTGAGCCGCGATCTTCTCATTCCATGCAGCAGCCTTGGCAAGATCCTTCTCAACCCTCCATCCATTTTCGTAAAATACCACGAGGTGCTTCTGTGCGTTTGCGTCACCTTGATTGCCTGCTTTCTCATACCACTTGACACTTTTGGCGTCGTCTTTGGGAACACCCTCGCCGTAATAATAAAGGTCTCCTAGCGCGATCTGGGCTCCAGTGTCACCCTGCGTGGCTGCCTTCAGCAACTGTTCGAATTTCTCATTCCGAGGTCCCGACCGATATGAGACCACAAGCATGCCGATACCGATCAACACAAACGCCACGAGTGCCGAAATCACCCAGGGCTTTCGAATCCATCTACGGAAAACTTCTCCATTGTTCCGGCCAGCGGGCGCGCTTCTTGGGCGCGCTTCCGGTGCGTGAGTCTGCGTGCTCTTTTCCGAGTGGGCGTGGTCGGCACGAGCGTCTGACCGGGTGCGCTCCGGCTCCGGCCTCGGTGGCTGCGAAGACGCTGTCCTGTGTCCCGCCGAGGCAGCAGTTTCATGGCACAGCCGTTCGTAGGCAAGGTTGATTCGTTTCAGTTTTTCCTCGGCCTTCGCCTGCAACTTCGGGTCGCCGCGAAACCGATCCGGATGCCACACCTTCACCAATTCCCGGTATGAACGCTTCACTTCTTCGAGCGAGGCTCCCGGCTCAAGATCGAGAATTCGATAGCATGTAGAAATTTCGTCCATCGCCCCGCTATCCTACCGAGCACCGCCGAACACACGCAACGACAATTCCCCGGAATGAGGGCGGCTTGCCTTCGCCATTGCCGACGATACGGTGAGGGAATGACCACGACCGCTGCCGCCATTTACGAGCACGGGGTTCTTCGCCCGCTCTCACCACTGCCGGTCACGGAAGGGGCTCGCGTGGAAGTGAGCGTGACGGACGACACGGCCTCCACTGAGGCGACGGAAAACGGACGTGCTTGCGACCTGCTCCGTGAAGTCGCGGCACTGCCGATGGAATCCGGCGAGGCCGGTTTCTCCGGGCGCGATCACGACCGCATTCTCTACGGGGGACCAGGCGGAGCGCTGTGATCTTCACGCCTGTGAATGCTGCTGCCATGCGTGATTTGGAAACCAACCCGAGGAGCATCGAACCGCACAGCGCGCGGCTTTAAGCTCACGGATTCAAGTCACGCCGCCCCCATGTTTCTCTCGCCATTTTTCCTTATCGCAGCGGGCATCGGCGCGACGGTGCCGCTCGTGCTGCACCTCATGCAGAACCGGAAGAAGGTGCACCTTCCGTTTCCGACACTGCGGTTTCTCAAGCTTGCGGAGAAGCATTCGTCGCGGAAGGCGCGGCTGGAGAATTTTCTGCTGTGGCTGCTGCGCACGCTCATCATGGCGCTGCTCGGGATGGCGTTTGCGATGCCGATGATCCGGCGCAGCGGGCTGGGCTGGCTGGGCGATGCGCCGCGAGATGTGGCCATCGTGCTCGATGCGTCGTACAGCATGGGCTATCACACGGAGCGCGGGACGGTGTGGGACAAGGGCATCGAGTCGGCGGTGGCGATCATCGAGGGGCTGAGTGACAAGGACCGGTTCTGCATTTTCCTCGCGCGCGAGCAGCCGGAGGCGCTCGTCGCGGAGCCGGTCGCGAACAAGCAGGAGGGCATCGCGCGGCTGCGAGCGTTGCAGCCGGGAGAGACGAGTTCGCGGCTCGGGCCGGCGGTCACGTCGGCGATGCGCGCGCTGCTGAAGGCCGACGCGCGGCGCGAACACGAGCTGCACATCATCACGGACAATCAGGCGCTGCCGTGGCGGAGCATGGCGGTGGAAAAGGCGGAGATCGAGGCGAAGACGGCGGTCTTCGTGTCGCTGCTCGGCGTGCCGGCGCCGGAAAATGCGGGCGTGGCGTCGGTGGAATTGCAGCCGCCGGTGGTGCGCAAGGGTTCGGATGTGAAAGTCACCGCAAAGCTGCTGCGCTCAGGCACGGCGGCGGACACGACGCTGTCGCTTTTCATCAATGACAAGGAAGCCGGTCGGCGCGTGGTCGGCGCGAATGATCCCGAGGCCGCCGCGCCAAGCTTCACGCTGCCGGCGCTAAATGTGGGCGTCCACACGGCGCGCATCCAGACGCCGGACGACAATCTGCCGCTCGACAATGCGTTCTATTTTCTCATCCGCGTGCAGGCGCAGATGCCTTCGCTCGTCGTCGGGAATGAAGGCGAGACGCTGTTCCTGCGCACGGCGCTGCGCACGGGATTCGGCCGCACGGATGCGGTGGTGTCGGTCACGCCGGAGCAGATCACGGACAAGCCGCTCTCGTCGTACGCGTGCGTGATGCTGTGCAATGCGCTGCCGCTTTCCGGGCAGGCGATCGCGGCGGTGGAGGGCTACGTGAAGAGCGGCGGCGTGCTCGTGATTTTTCCAGGCATGGGCGCGAAGCCCGACGCGTATCAGGCGTGGAATTGCCTGCCGGGCATCCCGTCCACCATCGAGGATCTGCCGCTCGCGCAGCGGAACCGCACGCTCACATGGGATCTGCAGCAACACCTCCTCGTACGGACTTTGCGCGAGGGCATCGGCATTCCCGCGCTCGCGATCCGGCGGCGGCTGTCGTTTGAAAAATTGCACGAGACCGCACAGCGCGTCGTCTCGATGGGCGCGAACCAGCCCTTCCTGATCGAGCGGCAATTCGGCGACGGGCGCGTGCTCGTGTTTGCAGTCTCCGCGGATCGGACGTGGAGTGATTTTCCGCTGTCGCCATTTTTCCTCCCGCTGCTGACGCAATGCGCGGACTACGGCGCGGGCGTCGGGGCGAAGGCGCCGTTTGAGTGGGCGACGGATTCGCTGTCGCTCAGCGACCGTTTTCCCGAGTTGAAAAATGCGCCGAGCGTGAGTGCGCCGGATGGTCAGCCCGTGTCCGTGCGAAGCTCCGTCGTGGATGGCCGCACGGTGCTGAATGCGGAGAATCTCACGATGCCCGGCTTCTACTCGATGGCGACCGCGGAGCAGCCGGAGGGCAAGCCCGCGTTCGCGGTGAATCTGCCGCGCGACGAATCCGATCTCACGCCGGTCGCGGACAAGGAAATCCCGAAACAGCTCGGCGTGGATCGCGCGGTCGTCGCAAACGATCTCCCGACGCTGCGCAAGCTGATCGAGGAACACCGCATCGGGCGCACGTACGGCGAGCACCTGCTGTGGCTCGCGCTCGTGCTCATCGCGATCGAATTTATCTACGCCAATATGCTCGCCCGCGGCGGCAAGGGCGGCAGCGGCAAAGTGAGCGTGGACGCCGCAGGACACGTTGAAACCCACGCCAAGACTCCCGCTGAAAAGCACGCCGACGCATGATCGTTTACGAGCACACCTTTCCCATCCCCGCGATCGTCGCGACGCTCTCGACGGCGGTCGTGCTCGGCGCGCTCACGGCTTGGAAATTTCTGCCGCGACGCCTGCTGAATGGCTTCATCTTTCTCCTCTACGCGCTGGTACTCCTCGGCATGGGCTGGTGCCTGCTCATGCCGGGGCTGAAGAACTCGCTCACGCAACTGCGCAAGCCGCGCTTCATCATCGCGCTCGACACTTCGCAGAGCATGACGCTCACGCCGTCGCCCGACGTGCCGAGCCGCTGGACGACCGCGCAGGAGGCGCTGAAACGCCCGTGGCTCGCGGCGCTCGCGAGCGAGTGCGACATCGAGTTCTTTCCATTCGCATCGGAGCTGGGCGAAAATATTCCCGTCGCGAGCGCCGCATCGCTCAAGCCCGACGGCGCGGCCACGCGGCTGCGCGACACTTTGAAAAAAATCTCCGACCGCTCGGCAGGTTTGAACGTCGCGGGCATGCTCCTGCTCAGCGACGGCGCGGACACCAGCGAGGCGCTGGACGACTGGGCCGGCACTGCGCGCAATTTTCCCATCCACACGCTGCGCCCCGAACCGCCCGGCGGCTGGAAGCAGGATCCCGATCTGCGCATTGACTCCGTGACGACTTCGCGGCGCGTGACGGTCGGATGGAAGTCGGAGTTCAAGGTGAAGGTCAGCGGGCAGGGCACGCGCGGCGCGCCGGTCACGGTGCAGGTCTTCGAGGACGGCACGCTGCGCACCGAGCTGCCCACGCAAATTCCCGACGAAGGCGGCGAGCGCGAGGTCGTGTTCGAGCTGGATCACGCGAAGATGGGCGTCTTCAGCTACCGCGTTTTTGTCCCGCCGCTGCCGGGCGAGAAGAACAAGGAGGACAACGAGCAGGTGCTCAACATCGAGGTCGTGGATGCGCGCAACCGCCTGCTCTACCTCGAGGGCATCCCGCGCTGGGAATACAAATACCTCCGCCGCGCGCTGCTCTCCGAGCGGCAGATTTCGCCGGTCATTTTTTTCACCGGGCCGGACGGCGCACCGCACGGCGGCACGCCCGTGGGGAATGTCACCGCCGACATGACGCCGCAGCAGCTCGCGTATTTCAAAATCATCATGCTCGGGAACATTGACGCGAAGGAACTCGGCGCGGCGCGCGCGAAGAACCTCGTGAAATTTGTCGAGGACGGCGGCAGCCTCATCCTGCTCGGCGGCACGAAAGGCTGGACCGCCGGCGGACTCATCGAAACCGACCTCGGCAAGATGCTCCCCGTGCGCAGCACCGACGTAAAAACGATCGAGGGCGAGAAGCCGTATCCCGTGAAACTCAGCGACGCCGCGCGCGGGCATCCGGCCTTCGCGGGCGACGCCGCGCTGTGGCAGAATATCCCGCCGGTGCTTTCGCTTTTCACCGGCTTCACGCTCTCGCCCGCCGCGGAGACGCTCGTCACCGCCGACACGCCGAACGGCCCGCAGCCGGTCGTGGTCACGCAGCGATTCGGGCAGGGAAAAGTGACGGCCATCCTCACCGATTCGCTCTGGCGTTGGCAGCTCGGCCCCGAGTCCGGCAAGGCGAGACCCTACGAGCGTTTCTGGACGCAGATGATCTCATGGCTGCTCCCGCGCGAGGAGGCGCTCGACGGAATGCGCCTCGAACTCTTCGCCGACCGCGACCAGCTTTTCCTCGGCGAATCGCTCGATCTCCACGCGCGCCTCGGCACCGAGAACGCGCCCAAAGCCGACAGCGTCGAGGCGAAAATCACGCTGCCCGACAAGCGCGAAGTCCCCTACCGCATGGCCCCGCAGCTCGTCACGCTGCCCTCCGGAAAAAGCTTCCCCGGCTACGGCCTCCCCTTCTCCGCGACACAGCCGGGGCTCTACAAAGTCACCGGCATCGCGAAGGTAAAAGGCCAGACGATCACTAGCGAGCCGTTCGGATTTTTCGTGAAGCCCTACTCCCCCGAGACCGTCCCGCGCCCCGCGAAAGTCGAAGTCCTGCAGGCGATCTCCGCCGCAAGCGGCGGCAAATTTTTCGAAAACCTCGACGCACTGAACGACGGCCTCTCGAAGCTCCAGCTCCACGCCACCGAGGAAAAGATGGCCGAGTACCGCACCCTCTGGCGCGAGTGGCCGATCGTGACCGCCCTCATGATCATGCTCGGTGCCTCGTGGATGCTGCGGAAATTCCGCAACATGCCGTGAGGCGGACGATGTGCTGATCCGGCGCTTCGTGCATCACGCGCGACTTCTCGATGAGCGCGTCCGCTTGGGTTTTGGCAGCGGGCGGCGGCGGGTCTTTTCGGGGAGCTTCTTCAACCGGCGTTCGATGCCGTCGTAGAAGACCTCGGCGGTGGTGCGGATTTCGGGGGCGATGTTTTGCAAGGCCCGGCGATCTCCCAGTTGCAGTGCCCGCAGCGCCTCCACCCACGGGCGCAGCCGCGCGACGGTGTCGCCACTTTGATCAAGGAAAGTGAGCAGCTCGGCTCCGTAGTTGAGGTGCAGCAGCACGGCGCTGGCGCGGAGCCAGTCTTCGGTGTTGTTCGGTGAAAAGCCATCAACTCTAAAGGTGAGGGCTTTGGCGAGGGCCGCAGAGGCTACGCCCCAATTTGAATCGTAGGCGGCGAAGAGAGCTTGGTGCAGATGGGTGGTATCGGGGAACTCGTCTTCGGAAAATGCCCGCAACTCATCCATCAGAGGGCGGGCAGCAGAGCCTTCGCCCATGAAATCTCGGCGGAGGAAGATGCGATTTTGGTGAACTACAGCGCCTGTCGGGTCAAGGCCCATCGCGGTGTCGAAGGCTTCAGCGGCGTCTGCCAGACGGTCGAGGTGATCGCAGTAGAGATTACCCAAGCCGTTCCACGAATGCGCGAACTTCGGTTCGCGGACAATCGCCTCGCGATACGCGCTCTCGGCTTCCGCATAACGCTGGAGGTGATACTGGAGAAGACTGCCCAAACCGATCCACGGATGCGCAAACTTCGGATCACGGGCAATCGCCTCGCGATACGCGCTCTCGGCTTCCGTGTAGCGCTGGAGATGACTTTTGAGAAGATTGCCCAAATTGCTCCACGGAGGCGCAAACTTCGGATCGCGGGCAATCGCCTCGCGGTATGCGCCCTCGGCTTCCGCGTAACGTTGGAGATGATCGTGGAGAAGAATGCCCAAGCCGTTGCACGGATGCGCAAACTTCGGATCGCGGACAATCGCCTCGCGGTATGCGCTCTCGGCTTCCGCGTAACGCTGGAGATGATCTTTGAGAAGATTGCCCAAGCCGTTCCATGGTTGCGCATACTTCGGATCGCGGACAATCGCCTCGCGGTATGCGCCCTCGGCTTCAGGGTAACGTTGGAGATGATCGTGGAGAAGACAGCCTAAGTTGCCCCACGGATGCGCAAACTTCGGATCGCGGGCAATCGCCTCGCGGTATGCGCCCTCGGCTTCAGGGTAGCGGGCGAATTTCGCATGCAGGTAGTATCCCCAGTTGAAACACACCCAGCTTGGAGAATTAGCCTTCGGCTGGAGCACCGCTTTAATCCGTTGGAAGCTAGAGTCGTTAAGTTCAGGGCCAAAGCCGTCCGGCAATGAGTCCATCATTAATCGAATGGATTGCTCCCCACCGCCCTGATGGAAGGCGCGGTTCCAGTCTGCAACGTCGCTCACGCTGCGGATTTGCCCGCTCGCGAGGCGTTGGGAGAACCAGGCGACTGCTTCGGAGGAATATCGTTGCACATCCGCAGCGCGGGATTTTTGAATCGTCTCCAGCAGGCTCAAAATTTCTTCGCAACTGAGTTTTCCGGGTCGGGCGGCGAGCTGTTCCCGCTCGCCGCTCATGAACATTGCGCGGTCGCCTAATACGGCTTTGGCAAAATCCTCGGGCGTAACATCGGCGTCTTCGGGCACGAGGGAGATCAATTTTTTCCGCAGATCGTCAAAGGCCAGCGTGGCCTTCGGCAGGCTGTCGAAATCAATCAGTTCGTGCAGCCGGGCGCGGGCCTCGCGGGCTTCCTCGCGGAGGGCGGCGAGTTCGGTGTGGCGGGTGAGTTCTTCGGCGGTCTCGGGTTCGCCGAGGCTGGCGGCGACGGCTCGACTCCAGACGTAGCGGTCGGGGCTGAAGTGATCCTCGCCCATGAGATGGCGTGCGATGCGGCTGCGGTCGGCGGGTTCGTAGAAGTTTTCGAGGAAGCGGGTGAGGAATTCGACCTCGCGGCGCTGGCGGCGGGAGGCGCTGCGCATGAGGAACCAGATATTGAAGAACCGCTCGGCCAGCAGGTAGCCGGTGCGCGTCTCGCCGAAGAGTTCGGTGCGCTCGATGACGCCGGTTTTTTCCAGCCGATCGAGCTGCGCGCTGATGGTGCCGGCGGGCAGGCCGGTATTGGTCGCGAGGGTGGCGGCGGTGACGGGATCCCAGTGGTTCGCGATGGCACTGGCGATGACCTGCTGCTGCGGGGTGAGTTCCTCGAAGCGGGCCTTGTAGAGCGGCGTGACGCGGTCGAGCAGACCCTCGAGATCGCCGAAGACGCTGGGGGCGAAGTCTTCCGCGTAGAGGAAGAAAAGCGTGAGCGTGGTGCGGGGATTGCCGCCGGTGAGCTGGCGCAGGACCTTGAGCCGTGCGGGATGCTGGAGCACGCGCTGGCGCACGTCGTCGCGCTGGGCGGCGTCGGCGAGATGCACGAGCAGGTCGCGCATTTCGGACTCATCGAGCGGACGGAGGTAGTGGACCTTGAAGTGATCGTAGAACGCCGCGCCGTAGTCCTGGGTCTGCGGCGGCGGGGTGGGACTGGCCCCGACGAGGATGGGGCTGCCGGGGCGCATGAGCAGTTCGCGCAGGCTGTGCTGCTGGCCGGTATCGAGGCGCTCGAAGACGAGTTGGAGATTATCCACAAGAAGGACGGGACGCTGGCCGGTGGCTTGGGTGGCCTTGGCGAAGGCTTCATACACTTCGTCGGCAAAAGGCTGGTCGTTCTTTGCGGCGCGCATTCCGGCGGTTTGCAGCTTCGCGACGGTGGCATCAATTTCTTCGACAGCCTTGGTGTCATTCGCCGCCTCGCGCGCATCGGCGAGAGAGTCGAGGCAGTTCAGCCAGAACTTCGAGAGACGATCTACGGCGTATTGTTCCTCGGCAAAAACGAGCGGGATGAAGCGGGCCGCGAGTTCTGGCTTCGTGCGCAATTCGGCGGCGATGCGGGCGAGGAGCATGGTCTTGCCCATGCCACGCTGACCAACGACGAGATGATGCTGCGCGCGACTGCCGGGCTTCTCGGCAGCGAGGTCGGCGACGATGCGCTCGAATTGCTGAATCCGCGCGGCGAAGGCGGCGATGATTTTCTCCGGCGAGACGCGCCCGGTGTTGTAGAGCGAGATTTCGTGCAGGGCGAGGATGGGTGCGGGGAGTGGTTTCATCGGACTTCGCGGCGGTGCCAGTATTCGCGGAGCAGGAAGGAGCGGAAGGCGTAGCTGCCCGCGCTTTCGAGGAGGTAACCATCGCGCTGAAGCATGAGGAGCAGCCTCGCGATCTGGTCCTCGACCGCCGCGGGGTCGGCGGACTGGCGCGTGGTCATGAGGGCGTTCAAGACTTGGGCGCGGCTGCGGCCAGCCGGGTGCTGGCAGAGATGACGCAATACATCCTTCGCGGCAGTGGCGTCACTTTGCCCAAACTGCTCGTCCAGCCGCTGCCGCCAAGTGTCGAACTGGCTGAGATTATTTGGCAGCAGGAGATGCTCGAAGGCCGCATCCACGGCTGCGGCATCGGCTTTTGTCGTGCCAGGATCCACGAGGGCATGGAAGACGATTTGCAAGTGGTGAGGCAGCGGCCAGCCGACACGCTGGATGATGAAGGAACGCTGCTCTGGCGCGAGCGGCAGACCATTGCCCTTGCCCAACTCGCAAAGAAAGGTATCGGCCTCCTCGGTGCTCAGTGCTTCAAGGTTCAGCCCGGTGAGGTCGTTGATGGTCTTCCGCAGGTTGCGATCATCCACGAAGCTGTCGAGCCCGATGGAGCCCAGGAATATCCAGCGGACATGCTGCCGGTAAGTCTGTCGCAAGGCCCGCAGCCAGTGGAGCAGACGGCTCACGCGCTCGGCGCCATGCTCGTCCTTGCCCAGTGCCAGGAGGAGTTCCGGCATTTCGTCAATGGCCAGCAGCACGGATTTTCCGCCGACCTCGATCTTGCGAAAGATGCTTTCCAGCGCCCGGCCCAGGGTGCTGTGGTCAGGATCTTCGGCAGCACCCATTTCCATGTCCACTCCGGCGGCCCCCATTTTCATCCCGCGGAAAGCCTGGCGTGTTTTCCGAAAGGCGAGGGAAACCCGGCTGAGCATTTCTGGGTGGAGTCCGCTCTCGTTAAGTCCGTCAACCAGCCTTTCAGCGAAGGCGAGTTCATCGTGGCAGCCTTCGACATTCATGAAAACAGCAGAGCGGCCCGCCTCACGCTCCAGTTCACACAAGCGAAGTACCAGCGAAGTCTTCCCGACTCGGCGCGGGGCTGTGAGGAGCAGATTCGCGCCGTTGGACAGTTCGCGGCGCAAGCGAGCGAGATCGCCGGGGCGGTCGAAGAAGTCACTGCGTTCAACAGGGGAGCCGGTGATGTTTCTCATGAGATTCGAAATTAGCAGGTGATTTTCACGCGTCAAGATACAAAAATGTATAAATACATATTTGAATGCAATGTCTTCGTTTAAAAAAGGAAGTCTTCGACACATCTCCGAAGCGCGACCGGCAGGCGTACCGAAACGACGCGTGCGTTTTCCTTCCCACAAAAACACCAAACCGAAATGCCGTTGGGCGGACTTGACGGCGCGGGCTGACAAAGCGATCAGGGCGGAACGCAAGAAACTGTGATGGTCGTAAGGTGATGCTTGGCGACAAAAAAACAGGTCAGGAAAATGCTGTGATCGGGCGGGCTTCCAGCTTATACAATGGAAGCTTACGCTCCATGCGATTCCTCCTCCTCAGCGTTTCCCTGTTCGCCGCCTCGCTCCGTGCCGCTCCGCCGGCGGCTCCGGAGTCCGTCATCGAGAACGGCAGCTTCGACCATCCGACCGAGCCGCTGAAGGGGTGGATTGTGGATTATGAGTTCACGAAGAATTCGTGGTACGTGGGGAACAAGTCGCATGTTTCCATCGTGACCGAAGGGGCGCGGAAGAATGTGGTGCAGTTTGGCTCCGCGGGGGATGCGGGGGTGAAGATGGAGTGCCGGGCGTTCCCGCTGGAGCCGGGCTTCAAGTACGTGGCCACCCTCGACATGAAGGGCGCGGGCTACCGGATTTATTTCTCAGGCTATCAGTTCGCGCCCGGCGTGCGTCCGCATGAAAATCCCGAGCTGGGCGAGTTGCGCGAGATTTACAAGAGCAAGGCGACCGTGGGATCGAGCTCGGAGTGGAAGCAGGAGAAGATCGAAATCCCCGGCGTGAAGCTCTCCCCGCAGGCGATCGAAGCCCTGAAGAAAGTGCGGTATCTCACGGTGTACATCTGGATGGCGAAGCCCGGCTTTGTGGATAATGTGACCGTGACCAAAGTCGCCGATCCGACGATGAAATTCTGACCACCCGAACCGGACCCCAGCCATGCCTCCTCAATTCCTCGCGAAACTCGATCAAATCGGACGGGCGCTGAACCGCTGGAGTGCGGAGTTGAAATTGACGCTCGGCCTCGCGGTGATCGCGGGCTGGGTGTGGGCGCTCGGGATGCTGGATCTGTGGCTGCGCATTGACAAGCCGGGCCGGTTCGCGACGTGGGGAATTTTCCTCGCGCTGATCGGCGCGACGGTGTGGCTGGTGCGCGGCGCACTGATGCGGCGCTTCACGCCGGAGGGCGTGGCGGCGACGATCGAGAAGGCATTCCCGCAGCTCGACAACCGGCTCATCAATACGCTTCAGCTTGCGAAGAATCCCGAGGGCGATCCTTTCAAGGCCGCCTACGTGAAGGCTGCGTTGCCGGACTGGCAGGCCCTCGACTTTACGGAAATGCGCGATGAAAAGGCGCACCGGCGAAACTGGATCGCGGTGTCGGTCGCGGCGGTGATGCTCCTGCTGCCGCTGTTCATCTTCGGCCAGGCGTGGCCGGTCGCCGTGTGGCGGACGGTAAATCCATTCACGAATGTGGAGCCGCCGAGCCTGACGAAAATCGTGAGGGTGCCGCCGGGGACTTCCACGGTGTTGCAGGGCGATGCGCTCGTGCTGACGTGCTCGGTGAAGGGCTTTGAAGGTCACGAGGTGCGCGTGGAGGTGGAGCCGGGGGATGCGCAGAAGAGCGTGTATTCGATCGGGCGCGTCCATGGCAGCTTGCAGCAGGATTTCAGCTACCGTCTGCCGAAGGTGACGACGGGACTGCGCTATCGTTTCCGCGCGGGCGATGCGCCGGATTCGGCGTGGTTCACGATTGGCACGCGTACGCCCCCGGCGTTCACGGGCGTCTCGATCGTCGTCGCGCCGCCGCCGTACATGCGCATCCCGGTACGCACGGTGAATCCGCGCGAAGGCCGCCTCATCATGCCCGCCGGCTCGGCGATCCGCGTGACGACGACTTCCAACACGCCGCTCGAATCCGTGCGGGTGCGCGGTGCGGGCAGCGAACCGATCGCGCTCAAGCAGGCGGACAAACCGACCGTTTGGACGGCGAGCGCGGTGCTCAAATCCGGCACGGCGCTGACGCTGCGTGGCGAGGATACGTTTGGGACGACGTTTGAGGAAGAAGTGCCGTTTGCCCTCGACCCGGACAAGGCACCGGGGATCGAGATCGTCTCTCCGAATGGCCGCGCGATGCTGCCGCCGGGCGAGCGCCCGCAGATCGAGTTTCATGTCGCGGATGACTTCGGCATCGCCGAGGTGATCGTCGAGGAAGTGAAGCCCGATGCGACGCGCGAGGACAAGGGCACCGAAGTGAAACGCTGGAAGGTCGGCGGGCTGCGTGAATTCCGGCAGGCGTGGAGGAGCGAGACGACTCCGGCCCGAGGCGGCGACATCGCGTATCGCATCATCGCGCGGGACAACAAGCCGAAGACGCCGAACGAGACCTTCTCGGCCAATGTGATTTTCAACGCGCCAATCCCGGCCGATGTCGCCAAGCGCCGCAACGAACTGGAAAAGGACGCGCTGGCGAATCTGCAAAAGGTGCTCGACTTGCAGAAGCGCAACCTCGCCGACACCGGGCGCTTCAAGGACGCGCTGAAGGCCACGACGGAGGCGCAATGGAAGCAGGCCGCGGACACGCAGAAGGAAATCCGCGGCCTCATGCGCGAGCTGCTGGCGAATCCGGTGAAGCCGCTCGGCAATCTCACGGCAGCGGCACAGAAGCTCTATGTGAACGAAATGGTGCTCGCGGTGGATTCGCTGCAGTCCATCCCGACGACGGAGGAGGCCAAGAAGCCCGCGCTCGCCGCTGAGGCTGTCTCGCTGGAGACTAAGATCCTGAGACACCTTAGCTTTGCCATCTCGGCGGCGGGCGAGGCTAAGATCGAGCGGCGCGTCGCGGGACTTAGCGCGCTCCTGGAGGCACTGCTGCGAGACCAGGGCAGCGCACTGAAGCAGACGCGCGCCATTGCTGAGAGCAAAGCTAAGATCGGAAAGCAGATCGTGGATGCGCAGGATAAGATCGGCGGCGACATGGCAGCATTCCTGACCGCGTGCAAGGAGGAGGCCGCGCAAGCCGCGCAGACCGATGCTGCGATGGCCGGGACGATTGATAGAATGATGGCCAAGGCCGCGGAACTGAAGATTCGCAATGACATGGTGGTGGCTGCCGAACGGCTGGATCAAAACCTGCCCGCGGAAGCAATCACGCTCGAGGATCGCGCCATCACGGGATTGAAATCGCTGCAAGCGATGCTCGATCAAATCAAGCTTAAGGAGGAGGCCGAGAAGCGCGAATTGCTGGTGGCTGCCGTGAAGCAGGCCAAGGAGAAGCTCGCCAAGCTGGAGGCCCTGAGCCAGAAAATGAAGGAAGCCATGGAGACGGTAAAGGGGCAGAAGAACAAGGATGACAAGGCGATGGACGAGATGGAGGAGGCGTTCGCGGAGGTGCAGGCTAATATCAAAGAGGCCCTGCTCGAAATACCCACTGACCTCCACATTTTTACCGAGCTAAATGTGGCTAATGAATTAGTCGAGGATGTCTTCGCGGTCTTTCAGGAAATCGAGCAAAAGGAAGGCTCGGAAAAGGACGGGGCCGATAAAGTGAAGGAGCTAGGCTTTGCCAAGGAAGACGAACTGCTCGCGCAGATGGGCGAGGCTTCCAAGCGGATTGATGCGATGGAAATGTGGCTGCAAGAAAAGCCGGATGAACTCAAGGTGACCACGGAGGCCCACGACAAGGCCGAGATGCCGGAATCCGGCATCGCTCTCGCCGAACTGGCCGCCGCCGCACAGGACCTTGTGGGCGACCTTCTCAAGGAAGAAAAGAAGATGGCCGACAAGGCCGACGACAGCGCGACGAATCACGCGATGCCCGACTTTCCCGCCGGATGGGATGTGATGGAAGGCGACATCGCATCCTTCGGTGCGCAGGGAAAATCCGGCAACCAGACGCCCGACCACAAGGAGCAGGACGGCCGCTCGAACGTGGGCCGTCAGGGCATGGCCAGCGGCGAGACCGCCGCAGGCTCCGGCACGATTGGCGAAGGAGACAAGAACATCGAGGCCCGCCGCACGGAGGATCCGATGCAAAGCGGGAAGGTGGATCTCGCGGGCAAGGCCGACACAAAGGCCACCGGCGGCGGCAAACGCGGAACTGGCAAGGCCGACGCGATGGGCATGGGCGGCGGGTCAGAGCGCGTGGATTCCAAGGAAGCAGGCTCGAAGGAAGGCATGGCCGCGCTCATGGCACGGCAGGCGGATGCGCTCTACGCAAAGGCATCCATGAAAAACGTGCGCGTGGATTCGCTGAAAGCCGCGGCGCATGAACTCCGCCAGTCCGCCGACGCGATTGCCAAGGGTGACATCGAACAGATGCGCGAATTTCGGAAGATGGCCATCTCATCCCTCAGCCGCGCTGCGACGAATCTATCCGCCGGGCCATCCGGAGCAATGGAAGCAAAGGGAACGACCGGCGCGCTCGACGACGTGATCGAAAGCGGCCCGGATCAGGCCCCGCCGAAATACCGGGATAAGGTCGCTGAGTATTACAAGGCGCTCAATGGCGCGCTCTAAGAGGTTCGCACTGCTGGCTTCAGGCATGTGCCTATTGTTGGCATTAGGTTTCCCGGCCTGCGATTCGTCGCACAAGCAGAGCGATGCAGAGCCGGTTCGGGAACTGAACGAAATCCCGATCGCGCAGTTGCGCGTGATGCTGAAGGGATTCCCCGGCGAATGGCGTGCGGACAGCGATGCGGTTCAGCGGGGCAAGGAGCCGCCGACGGAGAAACCCGTGCCGCCGGGGACAAAACTTATCGCCCTCGTCCCGCCGACACGGCTTCGCCTCGGCAACATGCCCGTGCGGGATGCCATAGCAGCGCGCCGCAGCACGCGCGAATTTTCCGATGCCGCCATTTCTCCCGAGGAACTGAGCTATCTCCTGTGGGCGACCCAGGGCGTCACCGCCGTGCAGCGAGACGAAGCAGGTGAAATCGTGCAGCGTTTTCGCGCCGCCCCTTCGGCTGGAGCACTTTATCCGCTGGAGACCTATCTCGCAATTGGTCGCGTGCAGGGTGTTGCCGCAGGCATCTATCGCTATCTGCCAAATGAGCATCAGCTCGTTCTCATCCGCGAGGACGCGCAGGTTTCCGGGAAGGTCATGGCCGCATGTTATGGCAACCCTGCCACCGGAAGCGCACCGGTCGTCTTTATCTGGTCAGCTACGCCGTATCGGACGGAATGGAAATATACTTACCTCGCGCACCGCATGATTGCGATGGAAGCGGGACACGTTTGCGAGAACCTCAGTCTCGCAGCGACATCCTGCGGCACCGGCGTCTGTGCAATGCTCTCTTATCATCAGCCCAAGATGGACGAATTGCTGGGCTTGGACGGAAAGGTCGAATTCACGATCTATCTTGCCTGCGTGGGCAAGCCCAAGCGGGAGGAGAAGTGAAGTGGAGATTCCCGCCTATCAGCCATTCTACATTCATTCGCTCGCAGAGTTGCGTTCAGAAATCGAGCGGCTCGGCCTCGATATCCCGCTGGACGGGAATTTGACGTGCCTTGCAGCGCCGCTTGCTCTCGGAAACAAAATAGTCCCGAACCGCCTCTGTGCGCAACCCATCGCTGGCGGGGACGCACAGCCTGATGGCTCGCCTAGCACACTGACACGGCGACATTATCGCCGTTATGCGGAAGGATGCTTCGGACTGATCTGGATGGAAAAAACCGTCCTCGGTTCGCCGGAAAAAGCAGGGCAGCTTTGCCTCAGTGGCGGGACGGTCGGGGCATTTCGCGAATTGGTGACGGAGCTGCGCGGATGCACGGGGGACAGTCCGATGATCGTCATTCAGCTCGTGTCTGAGAACGCGGATGCAATGCATCGCGGCGCATTGCTGGCCAAGGAAGCCGGCTTTGATGGAGTGGACCTGCAATGTCCGCGTGAAATGCTGCCGGAGGTCCTGGCGCGCGTGCGCGAATCGGCACCCGGCCTCGTGCTAGCCACCCGTCTCACCGCCTATGAGGCCGTGCGCGGAGGATTCGGTGTGTCAGCTAATGACTACCGCAAGCTCGATATGTCCGAGCCAATCCGCTTCGTGCAAAGCCTGCATGCAAACGGACTCGCGCTTCTGAACGTCACGTCAGCAAGCCCGTGCCTGCGCGGACCGGAGCGCGGCGTGCGCGGCCGCTCTGATGCTGAACAGCCGGATGAACATCCCCTGATGTCGCTCGAGCGCCAGATCACCCTCGCGCGCGCGTTGCGCGAAGCCGTGCCGGGCCTGCCAGTCGTGGGGAGCGGCTTTGGCTGGCTGAGGCAATTTGTGCCGCAGGTTGCAGCAGGCGCAATCCGCGACGGGATGATGGACTTTGCCGGCCTCGGGCGCGGTGCGCTTGCTCACCCATCGGCACCTGCGGAGATTTTTTCGCGCGGAAGCGTGCAGCCAAGCTCCACATGCGTGCTCTGTCTCGCGTGCTCACAACTGCGCGACGAAGGACAATCCGTCGGCTGTGTGCTCCGCGACGCGGAAACCTATGGCTCCACCTATCGCCAGATGCGCCGCTTTGATTCGGATACCCTCCTCGCCGGAGCCGCCCGTTGCCACCTGTGCGAAGCCGCGCCCTGCATGGCCGCATCGCCGACGCGGACGGACATCCCGGCATTCATCCAGGCATTTCGGAATGGCGATGAAGCGCGCGCCTATGAAATGATCCGCGAGCGCGACCCGCTGCCGGAGCTGACATCGCGGTACTCTCCGGCGTGGCTGGAGAGCGAGGGCGCGTGCATCGAGACAACGCTGACGGGCACGCCCGTGCCGATTCTCGATCTGCAATACACTATCGTATGGCGGGCACGCGGCCGTGGCGCGACTGGCGTGCGCGTCCCGACCGGAGCGAGTGGAAAAAGTGTCGGTATCATCGGCGGCGGGCCGACGGGTATTGCCGCGGCGATACGACTGATTGAACTTGGACACACAATACATCTCTACGAGCAGACTGATCGCCTCGGCGGTGTGCCGGAGCGCGTGCTCTCGCGCCATCGTGCATTAGCCAGTCCGATGGCGGAGATAGATGTGCTTTTACAGCCCGCGCTCGATGCAGCACGAATCTACATCCACTTCGGCGCGACGCTTGGGAGGGATCTCGACTTAGCCAGCCTCCATGCGAGTCACAATGCCGTCCTGGTCGCGGTCGGGCTTTGGAAGGAACGCTCGCTTGGGACGGCACGCGGTGTGATCGGCGCGCTGGATTTCCTTGCCATGAACGGGCAGACGGTGCCGGAACGCGTGGCTATACTCGCGGGAGGCGACAGTGCGATGGATGCCGCACGCGTGGTGCAAGGCTGCGGTGCGAAGGATATCTTCATCATCTTCGGCGGCCCGCGTTCCGAATTGCACTGGCACATGCCGGAGGGCTGGTTCGCGACGCCCGGTGTGCAGGCGATGATGCACTGGCAGCCTCTCGGGTATGCGACGGATCACACAGGAAACGTAAGCGGCGTCCGGCTGCGTCATTCCGAACTGAACGTGGAGACGACGCTGCCGGTGGGAATGGTGATCGAAGCGGCTGGATTGGAAGTAAACGCCAGCGTTCGTTCGGCGCTCGCTGGCGTGGCGGGACGCATCTATACCGCAGGCGCACTTGTGAATGGAGGCGCATCTGTCAGCCGCTGCGTGGCTGATGGGCTTGCGATCGCGGAGACGATCCATAAGGACATCTCCTCATGAAGCTGCAGTCCCGCCTGAAAATCGCGCACGACCGCTGTGTTGCTCCCACGGAGACGATCGCACGGTTGGAGGCGCTGATCCGGCCGCGGCACGACTATTGGCTGCACGAGGAGACGCTATCGGAACATCTGCACTGGACGGCGATGTTTATCGAGGGTCTCGACTTTCGCTCGATGGGGAAGGGGATCACGCCTGCGTTCAGCACCGCGGGAGCACTCGCCGAAGGTGCTGAGTGGCTGACGGCACGCGCGACGGGTGAACTGCCGGGCTACGTCGGCGCGCGCGAACATGAGCTTCCGGATGCGCTGCCGATTGCATCCCTGCTAAGTCACATCGCTACGGCCACGCCGCCGGTGCTGGAGCGAATCCGCGCGCTCGATGATGCCTATCATTGGGTGGATGGCTATTCATTGATTCAGCAGCGGAAACTGAAGTTGCCGCTGGAATATATCCGGCTCATCGGCGGGCCGAATGGCAAGGCGACTGGCAATAATATTGAGGAAGCCATCATCCATGCGACGCACGAGATTTTCGAGAGGCGTGCGCACATCACGGTGCTGCGGAACCGCATGGTGGTTCCTACGATTGATCCGGCGACGGTCACACACCCGGTTGTTTGTCATCAGATGGAGTTTCTCCGCGCCAAGGGGATCGAGGTGGTGCTGAAGGATCTTAGCTTCGGCGGCGTGCTGCCCTGCCTTGGGGCTTACTTTGTGGACCATAGCATTCCCGAGGATTACCAGTTCCGGCATTTCTTCAAAGTGGGCGCATCGTTCGATGCCGAGGAGGCGCTGCTGCGCATGTTCACCGAATACACGCAGGGGCGACGGAAGCATGAGTTCATCGCCCCGGATGCACCTGATCGTGAGGTGCAGCTTACCGCTTTGCTCGACCATGATTTCCGAAAACTTCCGGCCCAGCCGGACGACTGCGACAATTTCATGTCTTCGTTCATGTTCGGATTTGTCCCGTATCGGAATGCGGATTTTTTTCGCGAGGGCGAGGTCGTGCCCTTTGAAAAGGGGTTACCCCATGCGGACTGCCTCGATGACATCGCACACGCGCGGACCATCTGCGAGACCTTGGGCAAGGATTACATCGTCGTGGACTTGACCGACCCGGAATTTAGCTTCCCGGTCGCGCAGGTGATCATCCCCGGTTACTCGGATGTGCTGCCCTTTCACCCGACGGACAGCAATGGGCTCTTTAGCAGATGGACCCGCACGGAAGTGCTCAATTCCTACAAGTCACGTTTTGGAACAAGACCTCAATAATCAATCGCGTGACATCGGACCCGGCGACCTTGAGGGGTGTTCTGCCAAATCTGAAGACTACACACACGCATCAAACAAACACCTTTCACACCTCACTCGAAATGAAGAGGAACGAACCTTTGTATTCTTCCACAAGTATTTTGCTTGGCACAAAGATCCCCTCACTCTCCAGCGCCGATCCGCTTTCTGGCCGTCCACGGTGCGACGGGCGCAAGAGCAATTCCCTGCATCTGAGTAGATGGTGCTTGCCCGTCTGGAGCGCAGTGCTTTTGTGTCGCCATGAAACGATTCGTGGTCTTTTTCGCCCTCTTCCTATCTAGCTTCTGTCAGGCGGACGAGAAGCTGCATCGCTATCTCTACGCCGCGACGCCCGACGGTGCGCAAATGGGGAGCGCGTCCGGGATGGGGATCCTCGTATTCGATATCGATGACGGCTTTAAGTTTGTCCGACGGATCGAAGGACCGATGCTGAAAGGCGGAGTCCGTGGACTCACGGGAAGCACCGACGCTAAGGCGCTTTTTTACGGCACGACCGACAAGCGTATGGGCAGGCTCGATTTGGAAACAGACAAGGTCGTCTGGGAAAAGGAACTCACCGGCGGCTGCGACCGGTCGTCGGTCATGTTGGACGGGAGTAGAGTGTTCGCACCGACGGGATGGTGGGGGCCGAAAGACAGTGGCGGCTTAGTCGTCATCGACGGCATGACCGGTGCGGAACTGCGGAAAATCACCGTGGGCCCCAGCGCACACAATAGCATCATGTCGCCCGACGGGACGCGTCTGTTCATCGGCACGACGACGACGCTGACGGTCTTTGATCCGAAGGCCGAGAAAGCGCTGATGACGATCCCGGAAGTCGGCGAATCGGGTGTATTTCCATTCACCGTCAACAGCAGCCTGTCATTGGCGTTCGTATGCCTCGGGAAGCATGTGGGCTTCGATGTCGTGGATCTCAAGGCCGGCAAGCCGATCCATCGTGTGCTCGCGGGAGAAACCCCCATCGCGCATCGCACCCACGGCGTCGCTATGACACCGGACGAGAGCGAACTCTGGATCAGTGATCAGGACGGCAAGAAGCTCTTCATTTTCGACGCCACAAAGATGCCGCCTGCTCGGAAGGGCTCGGTCGAGCTGAGCACACTCGGACACGGCTGGGTGAACTTCAGTCTCGATGGCGCTTTCGCATGGAGCCACACGCCGGATATTTTCGACGCGAAGACGAAGAAGCAAATCGCCACGCTGCGCGACGAAAAAGGAAAGCCGTTTGGCAGTTCGAAGCTCATCGAGGTCCAGATGCGCGACGGGAAAGTAGTGCGGGTCGGCAGCGAGTTCGGGATTGGGCGTAAATAGTCCGACTACAATTCCCAGGTTGTCTTTCCGCCGACAATGATACGCGCGGATCAGCCCGTGAAGACAAAGTGCCAGGCTGAAAATCGCGCGATGCGGGTGGGGCGAATTGCAGCGGGCCGCCTTGCGCAAGGATGATGGCGCGTTCGACGGCGTCTTTCAGTTCACGGACGTTGCTGGGCTGATCGTGAGTTGCGAGTTGGCCGACGGCGGTGTTGATGAACTTCGTGGAGCGTGCCGACCTGCACACCATCATGGACTATCTCGACGCCGAAGAGCTTGTGGGCTACAAGAGCGAGAAATAGTTTTTCACGACCATGAGCACCCCACGCCCACCACTCCCGCCCTTCACCGAGGAAACCGCGCGCCAAAAAGTGCAACTCGCTGAGGACGCATGGAATTCGCGCGACCCCGAGCGCGTCTCGCTCGCCTACACGCCCGACACCGAGTGGCGCAACCGCGCCGAGTTCCTGCACGGACGCGAGGAAGTCGTGGCTTTTCTCCGCCGCAAATGGGCGAAGGAACACGACTATCGCCTGCGCAAAACGCTGTGGGCTTTCACCAGTAATCGCATCGCCGTGCGCTTCGAATACGAGTGGCACGACGACGCCGGCCAATGGTGGCGCGCCCACGGAAATGAGAACTGGGAGTTCGACGCCGACGGCTATATGGCGAAGCGCTACGCGAGCATCAACGACCAGCCCATCGCCGAGTCGGAGCGCAAATTCCGCTGGGAGCGCACGGCGTAACTTTCACCCGCACCATGGCCGCAAAATTCATGCAGCTCGTGCTCACGCCCGCCGTGCAGGCCGCACAGGAGCGATACTTTGGCAAGGATCAGACCGTCGCCGGCGCGCCCGAGCGCGACCCATTCACCGACGACGAAGCCGCCTTCATCGCGCGCCGCGACAGCTTCTACATGGCCACGACGAACAGCGACGCCTGGCCCTACCTCCAGCACCGCGGCGGCCCCGCCGGTTTCCTGCGCGTCCTCGGCCCGCACCAGCTCGGCTTCGCCGATTTCAAAGGTAACCGCCAGATGCTCACCACCGGCAACCTCGACGGCAACGACCGCGTTGCGCTCTTCCTCATGGACTACCCCAATCGCGAGCGCCTGAAAATCCTCGGCAACGCCCGAGTCCTCGACGCCCGCGAGCACCCCGCCCTCGCCGACCAACTCACCCCCACGCCCGAACTCCGCAGCAAAATCGAACGCCTCTTCCTCATCGAAGTCGTGAGCTTCGACTGGAACTGCCCGCAATACATCACCCCGCGCTTCACCGAGGCGGAGGTGGAACAGGCCGTCGCTCCGCTGAAGGCGCGGATTGTGGAGTTGGAGGCGCAGCTTCGCGGCAGCGCTCTTGGTCCGACCGCCGCGTAGCCAGTGGGTTGCCGGTCGAAAATTGCCGTGAAACCAATTTTACCCCTCAATTGATACAGCGTTGAATCAATACATCCCTGTATCTTTTGCTCGTGAAAGGTCCGGTGCGTCTTCTCCCGCGAAGCCCCCAGCCTCAGGTCATTTCTCCGCGCTCTCCTCGCCAGACAACGGGGTCTGTTCAATGATTGCTGGCCGGCGGCGACGGCCATACCGACTCTCAGCGAAGGCGTGAATGTCCTTCTCGCCGGAACGGAGAAAATCGAGGAAGTCCACGCCCGTGTATTTGCAGGTTTGGCAGACGCTCAGGAGAATCAGGTATTCTTGGACCGCTGAAGGGGTGCATGATCCCTTAATCACGTCGCGAAGTCTCGCGAATGCTTTGATCGCGTGCTCGGCATTGTTGTTGTTCCAAGGAACACCGTTGTGATCAAGAAATGTGAATAGCCCGTCTCGGTTCTTTTCGAGCCGCTGCTGGCATTTGATTGCCGCCTCACTGCGCCAGACAGTCTTGTTGAGGCGACGGTAAAATCGATCAACGTAACTGCGGTGCTTTTTGAGAAAGTGCTTCTTCAGGCCATAACGATCCACCGTCTCAATCATCGCTCTCAGCAGCTCTGCAAACGCTTTCACGATTTCTTTTAGCTCTTGGTCGTATGGTTGCTTCAGGACGTCAGTGTTGAGATCCCGAACGAGGTGGATCAGGCACTTCTGCTGAGGGCAGTCGATGGAATCGTAAGCTGTGAAAAAGTCCGAAATCAGCACTCCCTTAAAATCTTTCAGAAGATTCTGGACGAACTCGCCCTCGCGCGCGTCTGTGTAGATGTAGGCGACTTCGTGCAGGTTGGTGATTACCCACACGCAGCCAGTCTTGCCCTTTACGCTCACCCGGGTTTCGTCAACGTGAACCATGCCGCCTTTGCAAAGGTTTTTCAGGATCCCTTGCTGGACATCTTGGTAGTGCCTCGCGGCACTTCGTTTGAGGTTGTGAATCTTCGGCCGCGTCAGATTGAAACCCATGATCCGGTTGAGGCTCGTCCCAACGACATTCATTGGGATCCATAATTCGATGAGTTGGTAGAGCAGGTAGGCGACAAGATTGCGCCCATACTTGCTTTTGGGCCAAAACGACGCTGGCACGCCGAAGCTCGAATGGCACTTTGAGCACCAAAGAACTGTGTAATGATGTTCGTGGCATATTCTCCTCAAACCGAATTTGCCAAATTGAACGTCATAGAGGACTCGCTTTGTCGCCTTCATCTGACGAATTGCTGTCCCTGTGCACAACGGACAACAAACAGGTTGCGGTGTCTGTATGATCCTCGTGACTCGCGCGAGCCGCGGTTTCATTGTTCGCTCGCGCGCAACGATACGCCGAATGCGCTGGCTGGATCGCACGTAAACTCTGTCTCGTTGATAATCCCAACGCGCTGCCTTGTTGACTTGTTCAAGCTCGGAGAATGGGCTTTTGAATTTTGGCCACATCGTCTCCAGTGATTTTAGTGATTCAACTGATACCGCATCTTTTTGCTGCTTAACAGCGGCTCACTTGGGCTGCTCATCTCCGTTCCGTGACAAGGCTTTTGCGACAATTTCCAGCACCCCGCAATCTTCGGCGTTGTAGCCGATGAGTCGCTCGCGCGGGCTGTTGTCTTTTGACGTCTCCCAGATGTAACGCCACAAAATGGCATTGAGACCCGACGCCTCGGTCTCGTTCCAAGTGAAGCCAAGCCAGCCACCAATCTCCTTCAGCCTGTTCGAGAAAGTAGGGAAGTATATTTTGGCAAACATCACCGAGACGAGGTTGAGAGCGCACGCGATTGCTTTGGCCGCGACTGATTCGGCCTGTGGATTGCCGTGACGTTCCGCCATCTGTTTTGAGAAAGTTGTCTCGTAGCTCCCGTAGTGAATCAGCACCGGCTTCTCGACGGTTTCGAGGATGGCGAGGAATTCGCGCCAAATCTTCCCCTCGTCCGCGACGGTGTCCGCCCACAGGCTGTGCTGGACGGCGGATTCGCCGCTGCCGATACGCAGGCCGATGAGGTAGTAGAAATCGCGGTCAGGCAACCCCTCGACATCCAGATAGACGGGCGTGCCTTCGATCTTGAGTTCCTGGCTGCCGACGATGTGGATCTTCTTCTCCCGAATCGCCAGCGCCTTGAGCGAGTGATGATACTTCTCCCGTTTGTCGCGCAGTTTCTTGGGCCGCCGCCGCGGACGGAACGTGTAGGAGAGCTGCGTGACGGTGAAGATGCCTTTGCTGCGGAGTTTCTGTCGCTCCTTCGCGCTCATGTTGGCCAGCAGGCTGAGGTCGTCCTTTTCTACCGCGATCTTCCGGCAGCGGGCCTGGAACTCGCACTCGCCGCAGTGCCGGTTCAGGACGAGGTCGGGTGGCGTGGGGCTGGCGAGGAGCGCGGCGATTTTTTCGAGGTGCTTTCGCACTTCGCCGGCCAGGGCCGAGGTCTTCACCTTGAGGGTGGCGTGGTTGTCGCCGTGGATGATTTTGCCGAGGCTGACTTCGCGCTTCAGCGCTTTTGACAGGGCGACCGCATCCAAGGCCAGCAGCAGTTTGTCGTCCTTGCCCAGCTTGTTGGTGATGACGAAGCGGATGGGGATGAACTGGGCCGCCTTGCCGCGGCCTCCTGCGGGCACGCGTTCGACCGCGTGGAGTTCGGATGCCAAGGTGCAGGAATCCGTCTCCGCCTGCACGGCCAGGCTGGAGGCCAGTCGCCACGTGGCAGCTTTGACATTCTCCATGTCTGGCGAGAGCGCCACCTCGTCCTGCGGCGAAGCGGCAACCAGTCGCGCTGTCCCGGTCTCACGGTAAGAGGCGTTTTGCGCCTGCACCCATTCCGCGTAGGTGTTGCCATTGGCGGCTTCCCCGGTGGCTCGCAGCCAGCATTTCGTCGGGCACTTCAAGTATGCTTCAAACACGGCGGGCGTGATTTTCATACGATGCCAGCCTACTCCTCAAATTTGCGGCTGCCAGTAGTGATTACCGTCAGTAGCTCTGCGGTTCATCCCGTCTCCCGGCCGTGCGCGACAGCTTCTACATGGCCACGACGAACAGCGGACTGGCCTTACATTCAGCACCGCGGCGGCCCCGCCGGATTCCTGCGCGTGCTCGGCCCGCATCAGCTCGGCTTCGCGGACTTCAAAGGCAACCGCCAGATGCTCACCACCGGCAACCTCGACGGCAACGACCGCGTCGCGCTCTTCCTCATGGACTACCCCAATCGCGAGCGCCTGAAAATCCTCGGCCACGCCCAAGTCCTCGACGCCTGCGAGCACCCCGTCCTCGCCGACCAACTCACGCCCACCCCCGAACTGCGCAGCAAAATCGAGCGCCTCTTCCTCATCGAAGTGGTGAGCTTCGACTGGAACTGCCCGCAATACATCACCCCGCGCTTCACCGAGGCGGAGGTAGAAACGCACATCGCACCGCTCAAGGCGCGGATTGCAGAGTTGGAGGCGCAGCTTTCTATCGTTTCAAGTCCGTCGCGGCAGACCTGAGTTCCAGTCCCCGCGAACGCCCTCTATCTTCACGTTCGCTCTGCGTGCCCGGATAAGTCGGACCGCACTATTCCTTCACCCGGATATTGCGGATCTGGATTGCTCCAAACTCCGCGCGCAGCATGAAGCGGCTTGCCGCGGCCGATGCCTTCGATGTCCGGACGATCTGACCATTTATCTTATGCTCCACCTTGTCGCCTTGGACGATGATTTCCAGCGTCTGCCATTCCCCTTCCTTCACGTCCTTGGTTTCCTTGGCTCCGGGAGCGATGTCGAACTTCGTTCCCCGCAGGAAAACGTCGTTGTTGCACTTTGGCCCCGGGTTGAACTCCAGCGTGATGTGAACGTCCTTGGCAAATTCCTTGATGGTCTCGATGTATAGGTTGCCCTTCACCGCCGGGTCATAGACCAGCGTGCCATCTGTCACCTTGAATCGTCCGCCAAATGCTTCCGTCTTTCCTTGCAACGGTTCCGGTGTGGTTGTCTTCGCGGTCTGCCATCCGTCGAGGTTCTTTCCGTTGAAGAGAGGCGCGAAGCCAGATTCGGCCGCGGGCTCTGCGGCGGACATGCGCGCGAGCGGGAGCATCAGGGCGAGGGCACAGAGGAGGAGGGTGAATCGGGAGATTCTCATGCCGCCATGGGATGCGAAGGAGAAGGCCCGGGCGAGTGGATTGTTTGAAATGGTCCGAACAAGTTACGCTGGACGAATCAGAAATTTCGTAGCCGGGACTTTCATGTCCTCGCGATCTTCCGGCACACAAATGCCGGGACTGGAAAGTCCCGGCTACAGATTCTCAGCCACCCATGTGAACTCGCGCGCGATGCTGCCGACGACGTCGGCGGGGCGGATTTCGGCGGGGAGCACGTCGAAGGTGTAGGTCTCGATTTCCACGTGGCTTGTCGCGCCCTGCCGGAGTTCGCGGAAAAAATCCGGCGTGAGCGTGGACACGGTGCTGGCGAGCGGGCCGTTGCCCTGGAAAAAAAGCGGGACGTGGAAATGCACGCGCGTCTCGGCGACGCTGTAACGGCCGTCCTCGTCGGCGAGCGCAAGCGGCAGATCGGTCCAGGAGCGGAGCGCGCCCGCGACGGTGCGCGCCTTCACCTGGTGGAGATAGACGCCCTCGGCGTACGGCTGAAGCGCCTCCCAACACGCCTTGTCGCCGCCGGTCATGAGCGCGGCGCTGAGCTGCACTTTGGAAATGCGGATGCCCTCGGCGCGGTACGCGCGCAGTGCGGCGAGCGGATCCTCGAATTGCAGCGCGACGTGGCAGGTGTCGAAGCACACACCGATGTGTTTGCGCAAAATCTCACCGGCCTGCTGCGCGTCGCAGCCGCGGATTTTTCGCACCGCGTCCGTGCCTTTCGTCCAGAGTATGTCGCGGAAAAACGCGATCGTCTCGGTGGTGGTTTCGAGGAAACACGACGGCTCGGGCTCGAGTCCGAGGTGGATTTCGCGGCCGGTGTCCTCGTGCAGCGCGGCAAGGTAGGCGGCGACTGCGCCGATGTGCTCGGCCATCAACGCGGTGTCCTCGGGAGTGGTGATCCACTCTTTGAATGAGCACGGCACGGTGCTGATCGATCCGTCCACGCCCTCGGGTAGCCAGCCTGCGAGGATGTCCGCGACCTGCATCGTGTAGTCGCGGCGTGCGGGTGAGCGCCAGTCGGGCGCATAGACGTTTTGCTTCACCGGGCCTGCGTGGAACTGGCCGTATGGAAATGCATTCACCGAGAACGGATACATCTGGTGCTCGGCGAAAAGATCGAGCGCCTCATTTCGCAGCGCGGCGCTGCCGGCGAGTTCCGCCGCGGCCTGAGCGCTGAGCCGCAGCCCGAGCCCGAACCAGCCGTCCGGCGCGACAAACTGCTTCACGCGCACCGCCTTCTCGCGGATGGCCGCGAGGTTTTCCGCCCACGACTCGCCGGGATGGATGTTTAGGCAATACGTGAGATGAAGCGGTGGCTTGTGTTGGAGGATCATTGCGGGAGTGCGTCCTGCTGGGGCGGCTCTTGGTCGTCTTAATCCTAATCTTCTTCAGCGGCTGGCCGGATTGCGTTCGGGAGACGGATTAAGATTATGATTAAGAGTAAGAATAAGACGACGCAGCTCGGTTTGCGGTTCGGGTGAGACGGATACCCGCCCCCTACGCCCGCGGCAAGTTCTCAAGGCAGCGCTGCATGAGCGGCAGATCGATCTCATGTATCTCGAAGCGCGCACCGATGCCCTGCGGAAATGTGACGCACAGTTCGCCGCCGAGGTGTTCGCGGAAATCGGGGAGGCCCGCGAAAATTTCGAGCTCTCCCGAGGCGTTGCGCGCGAATGCCTCGTCGTGCGCGAGCGGGAATCCGCTCTGGCGCAGGCCGCGATCGATCACGGCAAACTCGTCTGCGGAAATCCATCCCTTCTCCTTCGCGTAGCTCGAATCGAGCAGCACGCCGAACGCGACCGCCTCGCCGTGGCTGATGCGGAAGCCGGACATGAGCTCGAGCTTGTGCGCAGACCAGTGGCCGAAATCGAGCGGACGCGCGCGGCCATACTCGAAGGGATCGCCGTTTGTGCGGATGTGTTCGAGATGCGCCTCTGCGCAGCGATAGACGAGATGCTCCATCGCCGCGATGTCGCGCGCGGGAAATTTTTCCGCATTCACCGTGAGCCACGCAAAAAATTCGCGGTCGCGGATGATGGCGACCTTCCAAGCCTCGGCGACGCCGCAGAGCCAGTCGCGCTGCGGGAGCGAGACGAGAAAATCGAAATCGTTCAGCACGGCGAATGGCGGGGCAAATGTGCCGATCGCGTTTTTGCCGCCCATGAAATTCACGCCGTTCTTCACGCCGACGCCCGCGTCATTCTGCCCGAGCACGGTCGTGGGCACGCGGATTTGCCGCAGCCCGCGATGCACGAGCGCGGCTGCGAGACCGACGGCGTCCATCACCGCGCCGCCGCCGATGATGATGATGAACGACTGCCGGTCCATGTGCGTCTCCAGCATCAGCCGCATGAAGCCCTCGACGAGCGTGAGGTCATTCTTGATCGCCTCGCCGCCCGGCACGATGCGCGGTGTGAGTGCGAGTTCGATCTGCGCGGTGTGGGCGGTGAAACAATTTTCAATCTCGCGCACGAGATTCGGTCGCGCGGCGGCGACGTGCGAATCCACGAACACGAGCGCGCGATGCCGGCGCTCCTCGCCGAGCCGGCGCATCGTCTCCACGAGCACGCGATTTTCCGTGCGGAAAAGTCCGTGCGTGAATGTCACCGGGAAATCCCATTTCACCGCGACGCGCTGATCGATCGTCCGCGTCTCGCCGCTCACCGCTGGCCCTCCATCCAGGATCGCACCGCTCCCGCGAGGTCGAGTTGCGTCACGGGAAGCTGCGGGATTTTCAGCGACGTGGCCCAGGCGACTTCGAGGCCGGCGCGGTTGCTGCCGTGCGTGCCGCGGATCTTGCGCGTGTCGAAGCTCACGCTGCCCGGAGGCCATCCGAAATAAAGTTCGCACGGGTCGTAGCCGGGCTTGTTGTGGATGTCCACGTGGCTCGCGTAGTCGGGCGCCTCGTCGCGCTCGGTGAACCACGGATACGCAAACCACGCGCTCTCCGCCGCGGTGATCACGAGGTCGCCGCTGCGCCGGTGCGCGATGCCGTGCTTTTCCTGATCATTTTTGTCCCACACTTCTGCGACGCCCGGCAGCGTGCGCAGCGCCTCGGCGGCGGCGAGTTTCGATGCCTCGTCGCGGCAATAAACGTGCGCAAATCCGTGGTCGCACACGGCGAAGGCACGGCTCGTGAAAAAATCCGTGTAGGCCATTCCCTCGATCGCGCGCGTGCCGAAGAGCCCGGCTTCGCGCAGGCGGCGGTTTGGAAAAACTGCGCCGTCATGCACCTGCTCGATCGCGTAGTCGCCGAAGACGAGCCAGTCGTAGCCGCACTCGGCGGCCTTTGCTTCGAGGCGCTGGAGGTGGCCGAGGAGGATGTCGAGCGCCTTGTCCGCCTCGCGGCTCACGGGGCCGTAGCGCTGGAGATCGTAGTCGAGGTGCGGGATGTAGGTCATCAGGAGATCCGGCGCGACGTCCGGCATTTCCATCACGGCGCACGTCGCGTCCACGATCCAGTCGGAGGACTTGTGGTTCGCGAGCGGGCCCCAGTAGTTCATGAGGTTGAACGGGCGTCCGACACGCTCATTGATTCGCGCCTCGAGCGACGCAGGCTGCGTGTAGCACGCCTGGATCATGCCGCCGCTGTGCTTGTGGATCGGCGCGGGCGTGACGACGAGATCCGCCGCCTCGCCCATGCTCTGCTGCC
>Ga0194061_1000121_pt1 | contig 44340 bp, 43 predicted proteins | sample SepL2221m_MetaG_FD_163423 | JGI IMG/M metagenome (GOLD analysis project Ga0194061, IMG submission 163423) | Anoxic zone freshwater microbial communities from boreal shield lake in IISD Experimental Lakes Area, Ontario, Canada - Sep2016-L224-21m | ecosystem: Environmental > Aquatic > Freshwater >... | reverse complement strand
CGCGCCGCCATCAAGGGCCAAAACGACAAGGACAAGGCGCAAAGATAAATCTAGTGAACCACGGAACAAGTCCGTCATTCCCGCGGCCTTTAGTCCCCGCGAAAGCGGGGAGGGAATCCATCTTGAAGTGGAGCCCGGAATCTGTGAGTCAAAATGGGTTCCCGCTTGCGCGGGAACGACGAAGCGGGATTTTATTCACCGTTTCATTAGGCCATTGGCTGGAAACGCCCGTCTGGCGTGGCTTTCCAGCCATCGGCACAGTTAATCAGGAGGAGGTAAGGTGAAAGAAAACATCCCCGCGGGCGTGCTCGCGCTGTTGCTCGCGGCCTTTGCCACCCTGCCCTTTGCCGCCGCAGCGCAAGCCACTTCGACAAGCCCAGGACAGGCCTGGCCGAGCAAACCGATACGCCTTGTCACACCTTTCGCGCCCGGCGGCGGCACCGACTTTATCGCCCGCCTGATCGCGCAAAAGCTCAGCGAACGCCTCGGGCAGCAGGTGGTGGTGGACAACAAGCCCGGCGCGGGCAGCACCATGGGAACGGAACTCGCGCTCAAGTCCCCGCCTGACGGCTACACCCTGCTGCTCACCCCGGCGAGCTACACGGTCAACGCCAATATCTACAAGCTCAACTTCGACCCGCTCAACGACATCACGCCCATAGTGCAGATTTCATCCGGGCCTTACCTGGTCGCGGTGCATCCTTCGCTGCCGGTGAAGACACTGAAAGAACTGGTCGCCTACGCCCAGGCCAATCCGGACAAACTCTCCTACGGCTCGGCCGGCAACGGCAGCTCCACCCATCTTGCCTCGGCATTTTTTCTTGATGTGGCAAAAATCCAGATGCTGCATGTGCCTTACAAGGGCACCGGTCCCGCGCTTAACGACACCATTGCCGGCAATGTGCAGGTGATATTCGGCAGCGTCGCCGCCACGCTGCAGTTCGTGAAGTCGGGCCGCCTGCGCGCCCTTGCCGTGACCACGCCGCAGCGCATCGCCGCCGAGCCCGATGTGCCCACCGTCGCCGAGTCGGGTTACCCCAGCTACGAAGTGACCAACTGGAGCGGCCTGTCCGGCCCCAAGGGCCTGCCCCGGGACATCGTGCTGCGCCTCAATCGCGAGGTCAACGAGATCATCAAGGGCGCCGACGTGGCCAAGGTGCTCGCCGCCGACGGCCTCAGCCCGGCCGGGGGCACGCCCGAACGCTTTGCCGGCATCATCAGCACCGAGATCCCGCGCTGGGGCCGCGTGATCAAGTCATCGGGCATGAAAATAGATTGATCTTGCGCTTACAGTTAAGCCAATCCATGCAGCTGTCATTCCGAGCAAAGCGAGGAATCTGCTGTTGAGTCACACATGAAGCAGATTCCTCGGCCCTTGGCCTCGGAATGACAACGGGAGAGTGACACATGCACATCGGAATAATCGGCCTCGGCCGCATGGGCGCGAACATGGCGCGGCGCCTCGCGCGCGGCGGCGCTGGCGTCAGGGTAAGCGGGCATGACCACAACGACTCGCTCGCCTCGCTGCTCGCCGCCGAACCGGGCTTTCACCCGGCCGACACGCTGCAGGCGCTGGTCGCCTCACTGCCCTCACCGCGCGTCATCTGGCTGATGCTGCCGGCGGGCGAGGCGACACAAGCAACCATAAACGAAACATCGTCGCTGCTCTCCGCAGGCGACATATTGGTCGACGGCGGCAATGCCAATTACAAGGACAGCCAGCGTCGCGCCGCGGAGTTGCAGAAAAAAGGCATCGCCTTTGTCGATGCCGGCGTGTCGGGCGGCGTCTGGGGCCTTGCCAACGGCTATTGCCTGATGCTGGGCGGCGACAAGGACGCGGTGGCGCGCGTCACGCCCTTCGTCAAGTTGCTCGCGCCCGCCCCCGACACCGGCTGGCTGCATTGCGGCGCCGCCGGCAGCGGCCACTTTGTCAAAATGGTCCACAACGGCATCGAGTACGGCATGATGCAGGCCCTCGCCGAGGGCTTTGCGCTGCTGGATGCAAAAAAAGACCTCGCCCTGGACACCGCCGCCATAGCCGAGCTGTGGCGCCACGGCAGCGTGGTGCGCTCCTGGCTGCTCGACCTGACCGCCGAAGCGCTACACAAGAACAGCAGCATGGCCGGCATCAAGCCGGTGGTCGCCGACTCGGGCGAAGGCCGCTGGTCGGTGGATGAGGCGGTATCGCTGGGCGTGCCCGCACCGGTGATCGCCATGGCGTTGATGAGCCGGTTTGCCAGCCAGGGCAAGGACGATTACGCCGCCAAGCTGCTGGCCATGATGCGCGCCGGGTTTGGCGGGCACGCGGTGCATAAAGAGTAATTACATCGCCAGGGCGTGTCGCTTTACATTCCGCCTCAGCCTCACGCCACCTGCGCAAGAGGCATAAGAATCTCGACGGATTCGAACGGCACGAGAATCGTCGCCTCTTCACCACGCTCGATCAAGCCCAGCTCCTCAAGTCGCGAAACATCGGTATGGACGTTGGAGTAATTGCGTTCCGCGGCCTTGGCCAGGGCATAAACGCTGCACGGGCCGACACGACGCAACGTGTCCAGAAGCTCCAGCCGCGCCGGAGTGAATTCCGAGAACAGCATTCGCGCCGATTCGAAGCTCAGGCGAAAATCCGGCGCTTGCCCCCGGCGTGCTGCCGCAACCTGCAGCCTCGCTGATCGAACCGCAGCGCCCCGCTTCGCCACCTCAATGATTGCCTTCATGGATCAGCCCCAGTCTGCGATGTCACGCTCAAAATCGTCGAATAATTTGTCGATGGTCGTGAAGGTATATTCCTCTTGCATTTCACCGATATGCCGGTGATCACCCTTCCCGCGCTCGTTGTCATAGCGCACCCGGCTGACATTGTCGGCACCGTAGTACAAACGATACTTAAACGAGTGCGTGCTCGGCGAAAGCGGCTCCAGAAGCTCCCAGACAACAACTTCAACGATGGCTCCATCGCTGCGGATTTCCTTGGTATGCGCAAGCAATACTGCCTTTATATATTGCATATTAGCAATATAGGCACGAAATGTCCACCAGCACTACACGAACAGCGACACCCGGACGCACCACGCTTGTCGGATCAATTGTGCCGTCGCAGCGCCCACGCCACATGCTCGCGCACCAGCGCCGAGGCATCATCGGCGCGCGCCTGCAGCGCGGCGATGACAGGTGCGCTTGAGGGCGCGTTACCCAGGCCCACGGCAAGATTGCGCGACCAGCGTTCGTAGCCGATGCGGTGGATGGCGCTGCCGGCGGTGCGTTCAAGAAACTCGGACTCGCTCCAGGCAAACAAGCCGGTGAGTTCGGCGGCGTCGAGGCCGTGACGGACGCGAAAGTCCGGCTCCGCGCTGACCTGCGCGTACTTGTTCCACGGGCACACCAGCTGGCAGTCGTCGCAACCATAGACGCGGTTGCCGATAAGCGGCCGCAGCTCGAGAGGGATAGCCCCCTTTAACTCGATGGTGAGATAGGAAATGCAGCGCCGCGCATCGAGTTCGCCCGGCGCGAGAATGGCTTGTGTCGGGCAGATGCTGATGCACTTGCTGCAACTGCCGCAATGTTCGCTCAGCGGCGCATCAACCGGCAGCGGCAGGTCGGTGTAGAGCTCACCGAGAAAAAACAGCGACCCGGCCTCGCGCGACAACAGCAGCGTGTGCTTGCCGCGCCAGCCGATGCCGGCCTTGACCGCGAGCTCCACTTCCATCACCGGCGCCGAATCGACGAACACGCGATGGCCGAAGTCGCCGACCTCGCCTTGTATGCGCTCGGCCAGCTGTTGCAGGCGGCCGCGCAACACTTTGTGGTAGTCGCGACCAAGGGCGTAACGCGCGACATAGGCCTTGTGCGGGTCACCGAGCACGCCCCAGGCCTCGGCCCCTTCGTCAGGGTGATGCTGGTAATCCAGGCGCACCGAAATCACCCGCAGCGTACCCGGCACCAGTTCATGCGGGCGCGAGCGCCGTGTGCCATGCCTTGCCATATAATCCATTTCGCCGTGATAGCCCTTCGCCAACCATGCGGCGAGGCGTTGTTCCGCAACGGCGAGATCGCAATCGGCGATGCCGACCGCGCCGAATCCCAGCTCCCGCCCCCAGGCCTTGATGGCCGTGGCGAGCATCGCGTAATCAACCGACGGTGTTGTTTCTTGATCCATCCCGAGCATCTTAAAGCCTTGCACCTGCACCTGCCCGACCTTGCCGCCACCGAGCGCCTCGGCGCGCAGCTGGCGCGGGTGCTGCGCCCGGGGCTGAAGATTTACCTCCGCGGTGACCTGGGCAGCGGCAAAACCACCCTGGTCCGCGCCTTGTTACAGACCGCCGGCCATGCCGGACGGGTGAAAAGTCCGACTTATACACTGGTTGAACTTTATGTTATTTCTAAGTTATACTTGTACCACTTTGATTTTTATCGGTTCCGGGACCCTGAGGAGTGGCTGGATGCAGGTTTTCGCGAGTACTTTGACGGCGCCGCGGTATGCCTCGTCGAGTGGCCGGAAAAAGCCGCGGGTCTGTTGCCCGAGGCAGACCTTGAGGTCGCGATTGCACTACCGAATGGACCGGATGGACGCAGCAACGAACAGGACGGCGGCCGCGACATTACGATCACCGCCACCAGTGCAGCAGGAGAAACTTGTCTAACCGCTTTGCAGCCCGCATCCTCCTCATAACGCACGTTGCGCTGCGTGTCCTCTTCTTCACTGTTGTGCCGCTGTTCCTGCTGACCTTTGCACTGCGCGCCATGTCCGCCGAGACCATCAAGGCGGTCCGCGTCTGGCCCTCGCCGGTCTACACCCGCATCACCCTCGAGTCCGCGGCGCCGATAAAGCACGAACTGCTGTCGGTAAAAAATCCCGAGCGCCTGGTGCTCGACCTGGAGAATGTCGACTTTGCCAGTGTGCAACAGGAACTCGCCGGCAAGCTCTCGCCCGACGACCCGTTCATCGCCGCCATGCGCGCAGGCCGTTACAAGCCCGGCGTGGTGCGCGTGGTGTTCGACCTCAAGGGCGAGGTAAAGCCGCAGATATTCACGCTCAAGCCGGTGGGCGAATACGGCCACCGCCTGGTGCTGGACGTCTACCCCATCGTGGCGCTTGACCCGCTGATGGCCCTGCTCGACAAGGCCGGGGCGACGACGCCGCCGACGACGGATAAAAAGCCCGAAACCGCTGCAGCGGCACCCGCCCCTGAAAACAAGGCGGCCGACGCCAAGTTGGATGCCAAAACGGATACGACGCGACCGTCGGTGGTGCGCCTGATCACCGTTGTCATCGACCCCGGCCACGGCGGCGAGGATCCGGGCGCGGTCGGCGCCCACGGCAGCCACGAAAAAAACATCACCCTGACCATCGCGCGCAAACTCAAGGCGGTGATCGACGCCGAGCCGAACATGCGCGCCGTGCTGACGCGCGACGGCGATTTCTACCTCGCCCTCGGCGCGCGCGTGGAAAAGGCGCGCCGCGTCAGGGCCGACCTGTTTGTTTCGGTGCATGCCGACGCCTTCATCAAGCCGCATGCGCGCGGCTCTTCGGTGTTCGTGCTGTCCGAGCGCGGCGCCACCTCGAGCGCGGCAAAATGGCTGGCGAAAAAGGAAAACGACGCCGACTTGATCGGCGGTGTCAACATCGCGGTGAAAGACCGCTTCCTCGCGCAGACCCTGCTTGACCTGTCACAGACGGCGCAGATCAACGACAGCCTCAAGCTCGGACGTTCGGTGCTCTCGGAACTGGGCGGCATCAACACCCTGCACAAGGCGCAGGTGGAGCAGGCGAGTTTTGCCGTGCTCAAGGCGCCCGACATTCCCTCCATCCTGATCGAGACGGCGTTCATCAGCAATCCGGAAGAGGAAAAGCGCCTCAACGACGAGGGCTACCAGGAACAAATGGCGCAGGCGATTTTCAAGGGCATCAAGCGCTACTTCGCGAAAAACCCGCCGCTGTCGCGGCCGTCGGTGATCTCCGAGTCACCGCTTCCCGGTCCGGCACGCGCGAGACTGGCCGCCAACTAAGAAACCCCTGATTAAGTCCGTCATTCCCGCGAAGCTTGTCCTCGAATGCTTTAATCGGGGAGCGGGAATCCACCTTGACCTAAAGCGTGGATTCATTGAATCAAAATGGATTCCCGCTCTAGTCCCCGGAGTGGGATTCGCGGGAATGACGATTTACGGACTTAATCAGAACTTCCCTGGGTAGGGCGCCCAAGGCTCAAGGCACGCGGCGCGGCGGCCTTAGATCGGCCGGCAAACCAGCACGCTGCCCTTGCCCTTCGGACCACCCTGCACCACCTGATCGGCGGGCTTTTGCACCATGGTATTGCCGACGATCACGGTCTGCGTCGTGGTCTTGGGCTTGGCCGCCGGTGGGTTGTTCTGATCCGGCTGATTGTTATCGGAGCTCGAACCGCCGGATGCGGGTTTCGATCCCGGTTGAGGGTTGCCGCCACCGGGGCCCGAGAGCGTGCCGTCACCGGTGTTTGATGTACTCAAGGAGGTGCTCTGCGTGCCCGTGTTGGTCGAATCGGGCGTTACGATAAAGGTTGTCGTTGTTGCCGGCGCCGACCACTGGCTCGTTACCGGCAGGAATGAGTCGATCAGGCTGGAGACGATCTGGTTGGCGGTCCTGACCTCTACCAACACCTCCACCACCGGCACAACCGTCACCGGCACAGCCACAACCGTCACCGGAATATTGCTCACCACCACACCGGTGCTCGAGTTAAGCAGCAAAATCGTGCCCGTGTTGTTGGAAACATGTACCGCCGGGGCGATATAGTTGAGCTGGATGCCGGTATTCGCAGTCAGGGTCAGGTCACCCGCCACGACGTTATTCACCCCCGGCGTGGATGTGCCAATCTGCCCGCTGGTGGCCTCGATTACCACCGCGCCGCTGCCGGCATTGACCGAGGCGAGCATGATGTTACCGCCCGTTTTGATCTCCACCCCACCGGTGCCCGAGCTTATCGTCGCCGCCGGTCCCATGATGATGTTGCCGGTGGCATTGATGTGGACGCTGCCGCTGCCACTGGTGTTGATGCTGCTGTTCAGGTTGATATCGGTGGGCGGGTCGATGAAAATGTCGCCACCGTTCGAGGCGATGGCGCCGATTGCCGTCATCGACTGGCCATTTTGCCCATACGAAACGTAGGATGCGCTGCCGGTGGCCATCCCCCTGAACGTGACCGGGCCGCTTGGCGTGTTGATCACGTCAATCACCCCGCTGCTGGTCAGGCCGAGCACATCGTTGGTGGCAAGGCGCAACGGCGCGGCCGCGCTGCCAATGCCGGTGCCCGCATTGAGCTGGATTTTCGGGGCGATAAGCGTGGGCGCGGTGCCCACCGGCATGGCGTCGATCACCGCCCCGCCGGCGCCGATCGTAAGACTTTGCAGCGCGCTCAGGCTGTTGGTGAGGACAAAGTTGCCCGTGCTCGAGAGGTTCAGGTTGGCCAGCGTGCCGGCAATGCTGCCGCCGGTCTGGGCAAAGTCGGCCGAAGTCAGGTTGCCGCGGCCATCGAGCGTACCCGAATTGACACGCATGATATCGGCCGTGAGGCTGCCGTTGACGGTGAGTTGCGCACCCGACAGGGTCAGGATTGCGCCCTTGACGATGGAGGTGTTGGCGACACTGGTGCCCAGCGTCAGGCTGCCCCCGGCGAGGGTGAGGTTGCCAAGGCTGGTGAGGCTCGCCAGTTGTGTCGCGCCGACCGCGGCATCGTACGTGACAGTCACGCCTGCAGGGATGGACACCACAGCGACGTTGGCGCCGTCTGGAATCGCCCCACCAAACCAGTTGGCTGCCGCAGACCATTTATTTTGCTCCGCCGGCTCCGTGGCCCCGCCGGTCCAGGCGACCGACGGGAGCTGGGTGATGGTCGCCGTCTGCGTGCCGCCGGTGAAAGTGTAGTTGCTCGCCAGGCCCGTGCCGTCGCTCAATGCGAGCGTACCCAGGGTGACGGGTTTGTTGACGCCGACGTTCTTGTCGGCAACCGTGCCGGCGCCGTTTAGCGCGAGGGTTTGTCCACCCACCAGGCCGCTGAGCGTAAAGATGCTGTGATCAACGATGGCCGTACCGTCGTAGGCGCGCGTGCCGCTGAGGCTGATTATGGCCTGGGCGGGATTGATGAGCAGATTGCCGCCGCTGATGTCAAAACCCTGCTGCGTCGAGTAGTAACCGTTGTAAAAACCCGCGTTGGTTCCAGTGGCGGCCGCGCCCAGCACGCCGGCGGTAGCCGTCGTTGCGCCGCTTTGCGCCGCACCGTTGTAGTTTGCCGCAACATCGGGCGCGTCGGTGAGCGTCAGGGGTTTCAAAAAGCTCACGAGCAAGGGCGCGGTATGACCTTCGTAAATGCGCCACACCGCGCCGCTGCCGCCGGTGTTGGCGATGGTGTTGGGCGCGGCGGTGTTCCAGCTGCTGAAGCTGGCCATCTGCATCATCTGGGCGGTGGTAAGGCCCAAAATCCGGTTGGGGGTGATGTTGCCCGGAACACCTACGGGAGTAGCCTGCAATGTGGTCTCGGTATCCCAGAAATTATTACCGCCGCTGAAGCCCTGCCCGACGGATCCCAACAGTCCACCGACGGAGGAACTCCCGCTCACACGGCCCGTGGCGTAGCTGTTGCCAACAAAAATTCGGTCAGATTGTCCCACCAACCCGCCAACCTCTTGGCCCCCGTTCGCGCTACCTGTGGCGTAGCTGTTCCCGATCGAAGACCCGAAGTTCGAGGTCCCCACCAGTCCACCGACGGAGGAAAGTCCGCTCACACTGCCCGTAGCGTAACTGTTGGCAATGATACCTTGGCTACCAGGACACCCGCTACAGTCGTTGTACCCCACCAGTCCCCCAACGTGTCCTCCACCGCTGACGTTACCCGTGGCAAAGCTGTTCTTAATCGTGGCAGAGTTATAGCCCACCAAACCGCCGACGAATTGGCCACCGATCACACCGCTCACCGTCGCGGTAGAGTAACTGTTGCTGATTCTAGAGCCGTTATAGCCCACCAAACCGCCGACCGAGCCGTATCCGCTCACGCTTCCGCCGACTAACCCCACGTTGCGAATCGCGGCACCTGTCGTGCCACCTGTCGTGTATCCAAACAGCCCGAGGTTAACTTCGCCCGGCCTATTGATCGTGAGGTTGCTGATCGTATGGCCCAGCCCGTCGAAGCTGCCGGTGAATGGCGACACGGAATCGGGTCCGACCGGCGCGAAGCCCGCGCCCGCATTCCACGAGGAGGTCGGCGTCGCACCTATATTGCCGCCCAGCGCGTAGTTAAGGGTCAGGTTGCCGCTCATCCCCTGCAAGTCGGTAGCCGTGGTGCTGCCCGCCGCGCCCGGACTGCTGATGACGGTGTAGCTCTTGACGGCACCATTCAATCCGAGCTTGGTGCTGAAGTGATTGCCTGCGGGCAGGTTGACTTGCGCTCCGTTGTTCAGGATGTAATTGCTGGTATTGCTCGCCTTGCCGTATTCCAACTCGAGGCTGGCCGTGCCAGAGGCGTTCAGATTGGCATTGATATTGATGTTGCGATCCGCACTCAGGGTCAGCGTGTTGGCCGCCCACGAGACGACATCATTGACGAAAATATCGCCGTTACCTGCGGTGGTCGCGTAAAGATTCGTCGACGAATTGGTACCTGCGGCGGTACTGATGACGACACTGTTGGTGCCCAGCAGCGAAGTGAGCGTCGCGCCGGTGATATCACCGCCTGTTGCCGCGATGGTGAAATCAAACGGGTCGATCAACCAGGTGCCGGAGAGCCCCAAGGGCGCTTTGGTGGTGATGGTGACGTCGTTGGCGATGTTCACATGCGCCGCAGAGGTTTCAATAAAGCCGCCATCACCATTCGCGGACGAGGCATCGAGCGTGCCGGCCACCTTGACGGCACCTCCACTCATGTCGCCCAGCACAACAATATTGCCACCACCGCCGCCACCTGAGGCGGTGATAACGCTGGCCGGCGCAAGATCAATCTCGCGCCCGAGCACCTGCACCGTGCCGCCCTTGCCGCTGTTGTTCGAGGCGTCCAGCCGCCCGGAGTTGAGCACGCGCCCGCCCTCGAGCACGATTTCGCCATTCACCATGGCAAGCCCGGTGGCGCGAATGACGCCGCTGTTGTTGACGACGCGATCGAGTGTTTCGCGCGCCTGGCCGGTGGTGAGCGTGATTTGTGCGGCGCTGATGCTGCCTGAGTTTTCTATGTTCGCCCTGAGCACCGGGTCGACCACGCGGGCGCGGATGAGGCCATCGTTGGTGAGGTCAACGGCCACGGTGTTGCCGGCGGCAAGCGTGGCGGTGGTGGCGATGAGCTGGCCGGTGTTTTGCACCGTGTTGCCGATAAGGGCGATGCTGCCAAGGGCGTTGATCAGGCCTTCGTTGCGGATGCTGCCGTTACCGGGGTCGGTGAAGCGGTAGTTCCCCGCCATGAAGTCGGCGTTGCTGATGTTGAGCGTGGTGGCGATGATGCCCGCAACATTGACCTCGGCGCCACGGGCGAACAGCATGCCGTTGGGGTTGCTAAAGAACACCTGGCCGTTGGCATTCAACTTGCCGTAGATCTGACTCGCTTCGTTGCCGGTGATGCGGTTAAGGGCAACGGCACTCGCATTGGGCTGGACAAAATTGACCGTGGCCGCCGCGCCGATGTTAAAGCTCTGCCAGTTGATCGCGGCGCGCTGGCTCGACTGTTGCACCGTGAGCGTGTTGGCGCTCTGGCTGATGGCGGCGCTACCGGCGACGACACTGCCGCCTTTGGGCAGGGCGTTCACGTCAAGGGCATGCACCGGCGCGCCGATAAGGGCGAGCGATGCGGCCAGGATTTTTACGCCGATGTTCCTGGTCAGGCCGGCCGCGCCGCCCGCGCCACCCGTGCCACCCAGGCGCGGCGTGTGGCCGACGGTACCGCTGCTGCGTTTGCCACGCCCACGCGCGATCTCGGCCACCGCCACCCAGGTACGGGTGAGGTCGCTGTAGATCAGGCGATAGATGTGGTTCATGGCATTAGCCCCGTGCCGCGCCTTGACACAAGGACGGCATTGAAATTACGCACTCAACAGTAATATGAAATAGCTGGAAACCCTTATCTGGCGCGGTTTTCCAGTCGATGGCATGGGTCAGGATAGGCATTTTTATTGCACCGTACACTCAAGTCCGCCACCGCCCGGCGAGGTCAGCGGCGAGCCGGAACCGGATGAGCCCTGGCCACCTTGGCCGCCTTGGCCGCCCTGGCCACCCTGACCGCCTTGTCCACCCTGGCCACCTTGGCCACCTTGTCCACCCTGGCCACCTTGGCCACCTTGGCCACCTTGTCCGCCCTGGCCACCCTGACCACCTTGTCCGCCCTGTCCTCCTTGTCCACCCTGCCCCTGGCCGCCCTGCCCCGTTCCGCCCGGCCCGGGTGTGTTGGCCTGGGCCGCCGCGGCGGCCTGTTTTTTCTTTTCATCGAGTTTGGGGATCACCGCCGGGGGCGTGAAGCCGATGCCGGGGTCGCGCGGAAGAATCTGCGGTATCCGCCCCGGCGGCACAAACGCCACCTGCCCCGCCGCCACCGGGAGGCTGCCCTGGGGATTGGTGGTCAGCACCGCTCCAAAACGCACCGCGACATAAGTGCCGCTGGCGAGCGAGCCGCAATTGCCCTCGCACACACGGATGTCAAACTGCGTGCCGCGAATGCCGATGGTGGCGGTGGTCGTGCGCAGTGAATAGGCATCGCGGTTGCCGCGCTTGCCGATGAGGCCGGTAATGGAGCGCATGCCGCCTTTTAGCATGCGCGTCACCATGTTGTCCTCGCCCTGCTTTTCCTTGTCAAAGACATAGCTCTCGAGTTGCAGGCGCGACTCGGGGCGCAGCACCATTTCACCACCGTCAGTCATTTCCATGCGCGCAAAGCTGCGCGTGCCGGTGATCAGCGTATCGCCCACGCCCACCCTGGTGCCCGCGGCCGCGGGCAGGTTGCGGCCATCGGCTGTTTGCACTGACACCTCGCCCGAGAGGTGAGTAAGCGTTCCATCGGCCCAGGCGGGCGCACTGCCCAGCAGTAGCGGCACAAGGACAAACCAGCCTGTCCGGGCAAGGCGATGGCTGTGCTTCATGGCTTAACGCCTGGCACCGCGCTGGAGAAAACATGTGCTTGCTTGTTTCACTTTGACTTGTGTCCGCTGCGTTATGACTTGTATCCGTTATCACCCTTGTTGACGCTCACCACCCGTACCCCAGGCTGACCCAGAAACGCGGCCTGTCGTTGTCGGCCGGGTTGGGTGGCTCCTGCCCCGCCCAGGCGGCAATGGCGCTGGCGGTGAAGCCCTTGCCTATCACCCAGTCGGCGCTGACGCCGGCATCGCTCAGGCGCCGGTAGTTCTTGACGGTGGTGCTCGCCGGCGAATGAGCGAGCTGCACGCGGCCGTAATCGGCAAATACGCTGACCGCGAATTCGGCCATGGCCTGCCAGCGAACGGCCAGTTTGACCAGCACACCCTCGTCGCCGCTCGCCTCGCCGTTGGCATAACCGGGCAGCGTGGCCGGGCCGCCGAGGGTGAGTTTTTCGGACGAATCAAGGTTTTTGTTGGTCGCCTGCAGGTTGATAAACCCCTGCAGGCTGAGTTCGCGCGTGACGGTCTGCTGACGCTGGGCGATGAGCGTGGCCTTGCTAAAGCCCCCGGCGGTGCGCGGCCCGGCGGGCAACTGGTCGGCATTGAAGGCGCCGGGGTCGGTGAGGTCAAAGGTGAGATTGCCCGAGCGCAGCGCAAGGTCGGCGCGGGTGGAGCCGCCGCCGAAAAACTCGTCAAGCGCGTCGGCACTGACGGTGAGGGTCAGGCCGCGAATGCGTTTGTCTATCTGGGTGTTGGTGGATTTGTACTTGTCGACCAGCTTGTTGGTGTCGGCTTCGAGCAGCAGCTTGAGGTTGCTGGCGCGGCTGCGAATGAGCGGATAGCCGACGCCGGCGCGCAGGGTGTTGACAAAGCCCGATGCGAGCAGGTTGGCGAATGCGCCGCCGAGGCTGTAATCGGTGCCGGTGGCGGCGGCGGTGATGCGCCAGCCTTCGCTGCCCACCGGCAACTCACCGCGCAGGCCGTAGCTGGCGAGCCCTTGCGTATCTGTGGTCATTACGCTGGCGGTGATGCGCTCGCCCAGGTGAAAAGCGCTGTTGGCGTTGAGGTTGAGGCTGATGCGGTTGCCGCCGGTCGAGGGCGAGCCGTAGTTGCTCAGTTCGAGGCGGCCGCTGATGAGCTCTTCGGGCTGCTGCGCCAGGACGACGTCGGTGCTGCCGGCCTCTTCACCGGCCTGCAGGTCGAGGCTGGCGCGGCCACCGGCCAGTTCGTTGATGAGCAGCACCTGGCGCTCGAGCACCGGCAGGGTCAGCGCCTGGCCCTTGGGCAGGCGGTCGAGGTAGCCGAACACCACGTCGCTCGAGACACGGCTCTCGCCCTCGAGACGGGTCTCGCCGAGACGCCCTTCGCTGATGCCGATCTCGATGACGCCGTCCTTGATTTTTTGCGGCGGCAGGACGCCTTGCGCAAGAAAGTAGCCGGCCTGCTTGTAGCGCGCTTCTACCGCCTCGACAGCTTCGATGAGATCGCCAAAGCTGAGCGCGCGCCCGGTCCATGCGGCCAGGGCTTTGCGCAACTCATCGGATGAAATAGCGCTGTTGCCGGTAAAGTCAAAGCCGGTGACATTGACGCGCGCATCGCCGCTGCCGGCCGGGGCCACGGGTTTGGGTTCCGCCGGGGCAAGAATGGGGGGAATCGTGACTTCGGGTGGCGGCGCAACCGGCGGGCGCAATTCCTGCAGCAAGCGTCCGGCATTGGGCGGGACCTGCGGCGCCGTCTGGGCAAACACCGGCTGTGTCTGCACAAACGCGCAGGCGGCGATGGCAACAAAAAACATTGCCAATCGATGCAATATCAAGCCGCCTGTTATGCCTGATGCCTGAGTCGTCACTCGGCCTCCCCTTTACTGGGAAGATAGTACCAACTATCAATGGTTTATGCAGCCGAACAAGCGCCCTGGACGGGCTTTTCCTGCTGCCGCAGTGTGATGCCTGCCCTTGTGTTTTGCCTGATTCTATGATCGGGAATTCAAAACACGGAAATTTGCGGCAGGTCGCGCCCGTTTCAGGCGGCTTATTGGGGCCGGCGCAGGGAGCGCAGCGCCGTTTCAGGCCTTGTGCATTTTCTCGCGCACAAAGGCGATTACCAGCGGCAGCAGCGACAAGCCGATGATGGCCAGGATGACCAGCGTCAGGTTGTTGCGGATGATGGGCAGGTTGCCAAAGAAGTAGCCGGCATAGACCAGCGACACCACCCATAGCAGCGCCCCGAAAACGTTATAGGCGGCAAAGCGCACGTAGGTCATGCTGCCGATGCCGGCGACAAAAGGTGCAAAGGTGCGCAGGAAGGGCAGGAAGCGCGCGATGACGATGGTCTTGCCGCCGTGCTTTTCATAGAAAGCGTGGGTGCGGTCAAGGGCCTTGCGGTTGAACCAGCGCGAGTCCTCCCAGTGGAACACCTTGGGACCGAGGTAATTGCCGACGGCGTAGTTGACGCTGTCACCAAGGATCGCCGCCACCACCAATGCCAGCGCCAGCGCGTGCACGTTCATGCCCGACACGGCCCACAGCGCCCCGGCCACGAACAGCAGCGAGTCCCCGGGCAGGAAGGGCATCACCACCAGGCCGGTCTCGACAAAAATAATCAGGAACAGGATGGCATAGACCCAGCTGCCATACTGCGCCAGCAGCGCGGCGAGGTGCTTGTCAAGATGGAGCAAGAGGTCCATCACGTGCAGCAAGAAATCCATTAATGCCTTTCTGTAATTTTCGCCGCACAGCTCCCGTATGCTGCGCTGTGATTCCGAGGCTGAAAGCCGAGGAATCTGCTGTTTTCCCTGATGCAAAGCAGATTCCTCACTGCGTTCGGAATGACAATTTCCGGGAGCGCCGCGCTCGCCAGACCCAGCGAACGTTATGGCGTTTCGAAGACCCGCATTCTACCGGCTGTATAATTATTCCTCCCGTCGATTTGGGTGAATTTGCGCAATATCGCTCAATCGCCCCGTACCCCATGCCCGCAATCCACCTCCTTCCCGACACCCTGATCAGCCAGATTGCCGCCGGCGAGGTGGTCGAGCGCCCGGCGTCGGTGTTAAAGGAGTTGCTCGAGAACAGCCTCGATTCGGGCGCAACCGAGATCAACGTCGCGCTGGCGCAAGGCGGCGTAAAGAGCATCAAGGTGACGGACAACGGCGGCGGCATTGCGCAGGGGGAGCTGCCCCTCGCCCTCGCGCGCCACGCCACCAGCAAGATCGCCAGCCTAGATGACCTCGAAGGCGTGATGTCCCTCGGCTTTCGCGGCGAGGCCCTCGCCAGCATCGCCTCGGTGGCACGCGTGTCGCTGGTCAGTCGCACGCCGCAGGCGGCGCACGCCTGGGTGATCGCCGCCTCGGGCGGGCCGGCCGACACGCCGCAACCGGCGGCACACCCGCCGGGCAGCAGCGTTGATGTCGATGATCTTTATTTCAACACCCCGGCACGGCGCAAATTCCTCAAGACCGAGGCGACCGAGTTCGCCCATTGCGAGGACCAGTTCAAGCGCGTGGCCTTGTCGCGCCCCGACGTGGCGATGAGCCTCAAGCACAACGGCCGCGTGTCCTGGCATCTTGCCGCGAGCGACGCCGCGCGCCGCGTTGCGGCGGTGCTGGGGGAGGAATTCGCCGGCGGTGCCCGCGCCGTCGAGTCCGCCGCCGGCGACCTGCGCGTGTCGGGCTTTGCCGGCTCGCCGGCGCAGGCACGAAGCTCGCGCGACCAGCAATTCGTGTTCGTGAACGGCCGCTTCGTGCGCGACAAGCTGCTCACCCACGCGCTGCGCGCCGCCTACCAGGACCAGATGCACGGCGACCGCCATCCGGCCTACGTGATTTTTGTCGACATCGACCCGCATGGTGTCGATGTCAACGTCCATCCGGCCAAGACCGAGGTGCGTTTTCGCGACAGCCGCTCGGTGCACCAGTTTGTCTTTCACAGCGTCTCACGCGCCCTCGCCGGCACCGCCGCGCAAACACCCGCCGCCGGGGTCGGCTTTGCCGCGTCCGCGACAGGGTCATTGGATTCACCGGGCGGTTTTGCCGCCGCCACCCCGGCATCGCCGTCCTGGGCCGGCGCACGACCCCTGCCCACTATGCGCGGCGCGCAGGCGTCGCTCGCCGTGGCGCAGCCGGCCGCCGCCTATGCCGCCATGTTCGCAAACGCAGGCCTTGCCGAACGAGAAGCGGGGAGCGCGGCGACCACTATGGCGACCGGCGTGGCGACCGGCGCCGAACAACCCCTGGGTTACGCCATCGCCCAACTGCACGGCATTTATATCCTGGCGCAAAACACCACCGGCCTGGTGCTCGTCGACATGCACGCGGCGCACGAGCGCATCCTCTACGAAAAACTCAAGCTCGCGCTCGACTTGCGCGAACTCGCCACGCAAAAACTGCTGATCCCGGTCACCTTCAACGCCGACCGCCTCGATGTCGCCACCGCCGAAGAGCACGCCGACACGCTGGCGAAAATCGGCTTTGACATCGCGCCGCTCTCGCCCACCGCCCTTGCGGTGCGCGCGGTGCCGGCCATGCTCGCCGCCGCCGATATTCCCGAACTCGCACGGGCGCTATTGAAGGATGTGCGCGATTACGGCGCCAGCCGCATGCTCACCGAACGCCAGAACGAACTGCTGGGCACCCTCGCCTGCCACGGCGCGGTGCGCGCCAACCGCAGCCTCACGCTCACCGAGATGAACGCGCTGTTGCGCGAAATGGAGCAGACCGAGCGCGCCGGCGAGTGCAACCACGGCCGCCCGACCTGGTACCAGATGAGCTTGTCCGACCTCGACAAGCTGTTCATGCGCGGGCGCTAGGCGCGGTGCGGCGTGTCTTTGTGAGCCACCAGCAGAGTCCTTCCCGGCGTGGCGATCGGCTGGAAAGCCCCGACTGGTACGGCTTTCCAGTCGATTACCTGCTGAAAACGACGATCCGCAATGGCTAGCCGGCCGGAGACGCTGCCACCGGCCATCGCCCTGCTCGGTCCCACTGCAAGCGGCAAAAGCGCCCTGGCCATGGCCATCGCCGCGCGCCATGCGGTGGAAATCATCAGCGTCGATTCGGCGCAGGTGTTCCGCGGCATGGACGTCGGCACGGCCAAGCCCTCCATGTCCGAGCGCGCGGCGGTGCCGCACCACCTTATCGACATCCTCGACCCGACCGAAGCGTATTCGGCGGCGCGTTTTCGTGCCGACACCCTGCGCCTGATGCAGGAGATCGTGGCGCGCGGCCGTACGCCGCTGCTGGCCGGCGGCACCATGCTTTACTACAAGAGCCTGCGCGAGGGCTTGTCCGACCTGCCCGCGGCCGACCCGGCGCTGCGTGCCGCACTCGAACTCGAAGCCACGCGCCACGGCTGGCCGCGCATGCACGCGCGCCTCGCCCAGCTCGACCCGATCACCGCAGCACGCCTGCAACCGACCGATGCACAGCGCATCCAGCGCGCGCTTGAGGTGCAGCATCTCACCGGCAAGACCCTGTCGTCGTTGCAACAGCGCAGCGGCGAAGCGCTCGCGTTGCCGGTGCGCCTGATTGGCATCGCCCTGGTGCCCTCCGATCGCGCCGTGCTGCACCAGCGCATCGCCGCGCGCTTTGACGCCATGCTCGCAACCGGGCTGGTCGACGAACTCAAGGCATTGAAAAAGACCCACAACCTGCGCGCCGACATGGCGGCGATGCGCTGCGTCGGCTACCGCCAGGCCTGGGAATATCTTGCCGGCGACTACGACCGTGCCACGCTGCGCGACAAGGGCGTGTTCGCCACGCGCCAGCTGGCCAAGCGCCAGCTGACCTGGCTGCGGGCGATGCCCGAGTTGCAGGTGTTTGACTGCCTTGCACCGGATCTGCAACAGCAGGTCTTCGACCACCTGAGGCATGTGTCAGCGCTCTAGGGAAGATCCGATTAGGTCCGTCATTCCCGCGAAAGCGGGAATCCACCTTGACCTAAAGCGTGGATTCATTGAGTCAAAATGGATTCCCGCTTACGCGGGAATGACGATTTACGGACTTAATCAGAACTTCCCTAGATCACGCCCGGAATAATCCGCCGCACCCGCGCCGCATACGCCGGGTAATCGGCAAACTGCGCGGCAAGCGCGCGCTCCTCGAGCACGGCCTTGGCAAGCAGCACCGCCGCCAACAACAGGGCGGCGAGTATCTTCCAGGGATCGGCGTAGGCAAGCACCTCGGACAGGGCGAACAGCAACACCGCCGAATACATCGGATGGCGCACAAAGCGATACGGGCCGCCTGTCACCAGTTGCGCACCGGCCTTGGCCTGCGGACGGATATTGAAATTGCCCGGGCGGTTGTGCGCCAGCGTCCAGGCGCCAAGCAAGGCGGCGGCTCCAACCAGTGCCAATGCAATCGGCGACCAGTGTTGTGCGGTGAAGGGCCAGATCAGCCAGGCGATCAGCGCGAATTGCGCGGCCACCAGAAACTGCCCGGCAAGGGCAAGCGTGCGGGTACGTCCTGCCAAGGGCATCAGGGCTTGATGAATTTGAGTGTCATACGATCGCTCTCGCCTGTGGCCAGCGCACGGGGGAGAAGTTTTTCGCGCTCCGCAGGGTCGATGCGCAGTGTCGGAGGCAGCATCCACACACCGGCCGCGTGGTCCTTGGTGTCGAGGGGATTGGCGTTGACTTCAGAGCGGGCGGCAAGACGGAACCCCGCCGCCTCGGCAAAGGCGATGACCTGCGCCTCATGCACGTATCCGTTGGCCGCCTTCGCATCAACCGGCAGCGCAGGGTTGGCGCGGTGCTCCACCACACCGAGGATGCCACCGGGCTTCACCGCGCGAAACATGCCGGCGAACACCGTTTGCACCGTGCCGGCGCTGATCCAGTTATGCACATTGCGAAAGGTCAGCACCATGTCGGCGCCCTGCGGCGTCTGCGTCGGGTCACTCTTCAACGAAAAATCGGGCGGCCGAAAATCCAGAAGAACCGCTTTTCCAAGCATGCCGGACTGGTCGGCCACCCGCGCGCGCAGCGCCGGGCTCGCGCTGCCGGCAAGAATGAGTTTCCCCTTTTCACGCAGCAGCGGCCCGAGGATTTCGCTGTACCAGCCCGCGCCGGGCGAGATTTCGATGACCGTCATGTCCTCACGAATGCCGAAGAACGACAGCGTTTCCAGCGGATGGCGGTAGCGGTCGCGCAGGCGGTTGGCCGGGTCGCGCTGTGGTCCGTCTATCGCCGCCTTGAGCCCGGCCGGGAGCGGCGCAGGCTGGGCGAAGGGCGTGGAGGACGGGGTCGCGAGCAGCAGCAGCATCGCAACGACGGGTAGGAGCGCTTTAATCATGGCCGTGTTCCCTGGCAGCGTGTTGAGAAAACCTGCAGCACGCTATCACAACCGGTTTGCAGCAGCCTGACTGACTGGAAACCAGCGCTGGTCGGACATTTCCAGCCATCCGCATCGGCCGGCCCCAATCAACATCAGTCAACATCAGTCAACATCAGTCAACATCAGTCAACATCAGCCGACCACGGCGTTGGGGAACCAGGTGGCGATGGCCGGGAAGAAAAAGATCGCCGCCAGCAGCAGCATGCTGAATATGACATAGGGGGTCACCGCGACGAACACCCGCCCCATTCGAATGTGCTTGGGCGCCACGCTCTTCATGGTGTACAGCGGCATGCCGTGCGGCGGCAACAGCAACCCCAGTTGCATGCACATCAGGAACATCACGCCGAACCGGGTCTCGTCAATGCCCGGGCGCTTCACCACCGGCATGAAAAACGGCAGCGTCAGCAGCATGGTGCTGACCTGGTCGACAAACAGCCCGAGGAAAATCAGCACCGCCATCATGATCGCCAGCACCACCGCCGGCGACAGGCCGGAACCGCCGATCAGATCGATCATGGCGGAGGTGCCGCCGGAAAAACCCAGCACCTGCGAGAAGGTCGTCGCTGCGACGATGATGAACAGGATCATGCCGGAAATCGCCACCGAACCCCTCAGCGAACGCCACAGGTTCTTGACGCTTAACGCGCGGTAGGCCATGGCCAGCAGCAGCGTCGCAAAGGCGCCCACCGCCGCCACCTCGGTCGGCGTGGCGAAGCCGGCGGCCGGCAGGTTGCGCGGCAGCACGTCGGCGCAAATGAGCAGCATCATGACGAACAACAGCACGCCGGCGATGGCCGCGAAGAACGTCAATATCGCACCGTAGCCACGCGACAAGCGCTCCATGTCAGCTCCCCAGTCTTGACGCGGCCGTCTCGGCGATGGCATCGACAATGGCCTCGTAGCCGGTGCAGCGGCAGTAGTTGCCGGAAATATGGGCGCGTATCGCGGCGCGGTCTGTGGTCGGCGCCTTGTCGAGCAGCTCGGCGGCGCACATCAGCATGCCGGGTGTGCAATAGCCGCATTGCAGCGCGTTGCGCCGTACAAACGCCTCTTGCAGGTCGGCGATCTCACCGGTCTCGGTCAGGCCTTCTATGGTCTGCACGCTGGCGCCATCGGCCTGGACCGCCAGCACCAGGCAGCCGCGCACGATACGCCCGTCAAGGCGCACGGTGCAGGCACCGCAGACGCCGTGCTCGCAGCCGGTGTGGCTGCCGGTGAGCCCCAGCGCCTCGCGCAAAAAATCGACCAGGTGGGTGCGCGCCTCGACCGCGCGCGCCACCGGCCGGCCGTTGACGTTCAGCGTTACGGTCAGGCTTTGCGGTGCCGGCTTAACGGATAGTCTGTCCATGCACTTTTCTTCGGTAGGTTTGCATTGTCGTTCAATCCGGAGTCTAGACCCTGAGCGCCGACAGCGCGCGTGCCGCCAATACCGCGGCGAGGTGGCGGCGCGTATCCGCGCCGGCGTGCAGGTCGGACTGCGGATCAAGGTCGGCCTGCATCGCCTCGCGCAGTCGCGCCTGCGTCGGCGCGGGCAGGCCTGCGCCGCCCAGAACCAGCGCCTCTGCGCCATGGGCCCGCACCGGACGTTCACCGCAGCCAAAAAACACCAGTCGCAGTGACGCAAAGCCGCCGCCTTCACGCTGCAACTGCGCCTGCGCGGCCAGCCCGACCATGGCGTAGTCGCCGTGCCTGCGGCTGAACTCGGCGAGGCGGGCGCGGCCCGATCCGTCCGGAGGCGCCACCGGGATTTCGATGCGCACGATCATCTCCCCGGGCGCGAGCGCCGTGGCATAAATGCCGAGAAAAAAATCATCGGCAGCGATACGCCGCTCGCCGCCTGCGCCGGCGACGACAAGGACCGCCGCCAGCGCCACCATGCAGGCGGGCAGTTCGGCGGCCGGATCGGCCAGCGCCAGGCTGCCGCCTATGGTGCCGCGGTTGCGTATGGCCGCATGTGCGATGTGGGGGATCGCGCCGGCCACCAGCGGCACGTGCGCGGCAATCAGCGGGCTCGCCTCGAGATCGCAATATCGCGTAAGTGCGCCGATGGCGATGACATCGCCGCGCCGCTCGATAAAACGCAGCGCGGTGATGCCGTTGATGTCGAGCAGCATGGCCGGCTCGGACAGGCGCAATGCGAGCGTCGCCAGCAGGCTCTGCCCGCCGGCGAGCAGGCGCATCTCGTCGCCGTGCGTGGCGAAGCAGTCGAAGACCTCTTCGACGCTGCCGGCGCGTGCGTAGGCGAAGGGGGCGGGTTTCACAGCAGTGCCGGTCTCATTGCGGATAGCGTGGTCACGCCCCGCTCAGGCGGATCCGGTGCCTATCCAGCCCTTGTGCGAAATGTCGAATACCACGCCGTCCGGGTCGCGGAACTTGCGTTCGAAATCGACGCCGCCGCCGCCCTTCAGCTCGCGGTGGAACTTGCCGCCGTATTCCTCGATCTTCTTGCTCATCTGCTCGAGGTCTTCGACGATAAAACCGAAATGGTGGATGCCGACAAAATCCTTGCCACGTTCATCGCCGGCGGCATCATCGGTGTGAAAATGCAGCAGCGTCAGGTTGAACACGCCGTCGGTCAGCGACAGCCCGTCGCCGTATGGCGTCTCGACAAAATTGACGCGCTTCATGCCGAATGCGCCCTCATAGAATTTGGCCGAACGTTCCAGGTCTGGAACCGAGATCGCGATATGCCGCAGTTTTGCCATGATTGATTCTCCGAAAAATAATGCCTGGTTTCAGTGTGAACGCACCGGTGCCTGCGCCAGTTCGCGCAATACGCCGTAAAGATTCGCCTTGGCCTCGTAGCCCGCGCCGGGAATGTCCGGGATGCGCACCTGCCCCGCTTCGACTGTCGTGCCGTCCCAGAATCCGCCGTATATGCGGCTCGCATCGGGCGCCGCCTCGTGGCTTCCCAGGCCCAGGCCGGCAACGACATGGGCGGCGAACAGGTGTCCGGCATGCGGCCAGAACGCGCTGCGCGGCCATCCCGCACCCTCGAACCCGGCGAGAATGCGCCGGTACTCCGGAATACCGTAGGCGAGCAGCATGTCGACCTGGATGCGGTCGCGCGCCGGCCGCAGGCCGCCGTAGCGCAGCAGGTTGCGCGCGTCATCCCAGGAGAACAGGTTTTCACCGGTCGCGACAGGTACCTCGCAATGCGCCGCGAGGTGCGCGAGGCCGGCGTAATCGAGCGGCGAGGCCGGCTCTTCTATCCAGGCCAGGCCGTACCCGGCGGCCATATTCATCCAGCCCACGTCCGCAACATCGGCCTTGCCGTTGGCATCAATGGCAAGCTCGGCGGCGGGCAGCGCCGACAGCGCGGCCTCGATGCGTTGCGCGTCGCCGCGCAAATCGCGCCCGTCGACCTTGATCTTGACCGTGCGATAGCCCAGGTCGCGCGCCCGCGCCACCTCGTCGCGCAAATTACCGGCCCCGCCACCGGACTGGAAATGCCCGCAGGAGCCGTAGCTGTCAATCAGCGGACCGGCATCGGTGGTGGCGTAGCGCTCGGCAAGCGTGCGCCACAGCGGCTGGCCCCTCGCCTTGGCCGACAAATCCCACAATGCGGCGTCGAGCAGCCCCACCGCGCCCGAACGCTCGCCGTGCCCGCCGTCTTTTTCATCGGTCATCACAACACGCCAGCACAATTCCGGATCAATCAGGCCGTCCGCACCCTGCAGCGACTCGGGCGGCGCAGCGAGCAGGCGCGGGATGAAGCGCTCGCGCAGCAAACCGCCCTTGCCGTAACGGCCGATCGAGTCAAAGGCGTAGCCGATGAGCGGCGCCCCGTCGACCATGTGGTCGGTGACGACGGCCAGCGCCGAAGCCGTCATGGTCTGGAATGAAATCACCGCATTGCGCATCGCCGCGCCTATGGGCACGGTGGCTTCACGTATGGCGACGATGCGCATCGTTTCAGGCCACCCTGCCGAGCGCGCGCAGCACGCGCTCCGGCGTAAAGGGCTGCTCGCCGAGCACGCAGCCGAAGGGCGCCAGCGCGTCGTTGACGGCATTGGCCGCCGCAGCGCCCGCGCCTATGGTGCCGGCCTCGCCCACGCCCTTGCCGCCGAGCAGCGTGCCGCTGACCGGCGTCTCGACGTGGGCGATGACGATGTCGGGCATCTCGCCGGCCATGGGCACCAGGTAATCGGCCATGGTCGAGGTCAGCAACTGCCCGCGCGCGTCGTAGCGGCATTCCTCGTAAAAAGCCGCACCCAGGCCCTGCACCACGCCGCCACGCAACTGTTCGTCGGCGAGCAGCGGATTGATGACGCGACCGCAATCCTCGACCACCCAGTGCCTGAGCAGCGTAATGAAGCCGCTGTCCGGATCAAGTTCCACCAGGCTCGCCTGGATACCGTTGGCGGCAAGAAAAGGTTTGAGTGGCACCGACACCGCGACGGCAGTCGCATCGGCAGACACGCCCGGCGGCAGTTCATGCTGGCGGTAGTGCAGCAAGGCTGCGAGCTCTTCCAATGTGATGCGCTTTCCGTCTGCCACGAACGCGCCGCCTGCCAGCAGCAGCCTGTCAGCCGCGACGCCCAGCACCGCCGCCGCCACAATGGCTAGACGCTGGCGCAAGGCCTGGGCCGCGGTGAGCGCGGCCTCGCCGCCAACCGTCAGGCCGCGCGAGGCCCAGGCGCCGCCGCCGACCGGCGTCGCCAGCGTGTCGCCGCGCACGATGCGCACGGCGGCAAGCGGCAGTGTCATTGCGGCGGCGACCAGTTGCTGTATGCCGGTCTCGACGCCCTGACCCTGGTCTGTGGAACTGGTGAGGCAGGTGATTTCACCCGAGGGCTCGAGGCGCAGAGAGCAACCGTCCTGGGCGGTGATGGGCACGCCTGCCGCACCGTAGAAGCCGGCGCCCGGCGCCGTGGTCTCGACAAAGGCGGCGAGGCCGATGCCAAGATAACGGCCCTGCGCGCGCGCAGCGTGCTGCTCGGCGCGCAATTGATCGTATTGCATCAGTTCCAGCAACCGGCCAAGGCAGGCCTGGTGCGACAGCCCGCCCATGTCCATGCCGGCGGCGCTGATAGTGCCGTGCAGGTTGTCATTGCGATAATTCCGGCGGCGCATTTCGGCCGGGTCGATGGCGAGCTCGGCGGCGGCGGCATCGACCAGCATTTCGGTGATGGCACAGGCCACCGGTTGCCCGACGCCGCGATACGCGCCAACCAGCGCCTTGTTCTGGTAGGCGACACGCAGGCGGCCGCGCAGCGCCGGTGCGGCGTAGGGCGCACCGACCATGGCGAGGGCCTGCACGCCCTCGAGCACGCTGCTGCGCGGATAAACCGAATAGGCGCCGATGTCGGCAAGGTCGTCCGCGGCAAACGCCAGGATGGTGCCCTGCGCGTCGACGGCGATGGCCGCCTCGACTTCATGCGAACGCGCATGCACGTCGCTGGAAAACGCTTCAAAGCGGTCGCAGGCAAACTTCACCGGCCGTGCCAGCAATACCGCAGCCGCAACGGCGGCCATTTCGTCGTCGTAGACGTGCAGCTTCAGGCCGAAGCCGCCACCCACGTCGGGCGTGAGCACGCGCACATCGACTTCAGCCAGACCGAACAACTGCGCATACACCGCGCGCATCTGGTGCGGCACCTGCGTCGACTGGTGGACGGTGAGCTGGCGCGTGCCCGGGTCGAATTCGGCGATGACGGCGCGCCCCTCCAGCGGCACCCCGGTATGGCGCGCAAAGCGCAGCCTGCGTCTGATGACGCGATACGCGCCGGCGAATGCCTCATCGACCGCCCCCGCCGCGATGTGGTGTTCGTAAGCGAGGTTGCCGCCCAGTTCGGCGTGTATGGACTGCGCGCCGTCGGCCAGCGCGAGGGCCGCATCGGCAAGCGGTTCCAGCTCGTCCCAGTCGGCGCGTATCGCCGCAACCGCGTCTTCGGCACCGGCCCTGGTCTCGGCGATAACAATCGCCACCGGCTGCCCCTGCCATAACGCGCGCCCCACCGCCAGCGGCGGCTGCGCCGCGGAGCGGTGCGACGCAAAGGTCGCGAGGTGCGTGGTCCAGCTCCGGCACACCGCGCCGATGTCGCGCCCGTCATAGACCGCGACAACGCCGCTGACGCGGCGCGCCTCAGACAGGTCAAGCGACGCGATGCGCGCATGCGCAAAAGGGCTGCGCAAAAAAGCCGCATGCAGCAGTCCGGGAACGCGCACATCGTCGGTGTAGCGCCCGCGGCCGGCGACAAAGCGCCGTGCCGCAGTGCGCGGCACGGCGGCGCCGACCGCTACCGGACTGTCCACCGTCATGACCGGCTCAACCCGCGCTGCTCGGGGCCTGGAAAAAAGTCGTGTAATTGGGTGTGGCACGCAGCTTCCAGCCGTCGAACTTGGCCGAAGTCGGCTGCTTGATGGTCCAGATATGGAAAGGCACGCCCTGGCCGTGGGAGGCGAGGTACCGGGCGCTCATTTTCTGCAAGAACGCGCAGGTGGAGGCAATCAGGCCCGCTGCGGTGAGAAGCATGGAGATATTGCGTCTGATTTTCATTTGTGGCTCCTTGTTTGGTGATGGAAAATTAGACTGCCGGCGGCTCAGAACGGAATGGCAATGGCGCGATGCGGCGCATCGCAGTCAAGCAGGTCGACGCGCTTGCTGATGATGCGCAGGCCGCCGTCGGAGCGGCGCAACTCGTGGCTGCAGCGTGCGCTGAACAGGGTCTGCTCACCGGCGCGCCACTCCAGCATTAAAAGCAAGGAGCGCACCACGTAGCACCCGTCGCCAAGTTCGGCGGCGGTGATGCTGTTGACGTGGTGGTGGGTGCGCGAGCGCGGCGCCTGCACATGGGTCAGCGGATGCGCGAGGCGTTGCACCCGCAGGCGCAGCAAGGCCTTGGATTCGTAAAACAGCGACAGCGTGTCGTGCGGCGAGCCCTGCCCCGGCTCGCTCGGCACCCAGTAGACGCCGTCATCGTCGAACAAGTCGACCCAGGCATCGAAGCGCCCCTCGTCGAGACGGCAGGCCTCTTCGATCAGGAAGACCTCGCATTCGCGCAGCACATCAGGTGTCACCGGCACCGTCAGCGCGCCCTTGACCGGCTCACCGGCGCCCATCAGGCCGCCGCCATCATGTGCGCCCGCCAGGCGTGCATCTGGTTGCGAATCGGCAACTCGCTGGTGCCCGGAGCCGTGATGGACCCGTCGGCGGCAACACTGTCCTGGTGCATGCCACGGCCGAGAACTATCCAGTCGGCAGCGCTGTCCTGCAGGCCGTGCTGGCAGCGTTCGAAAATCTCCAGATCATCGGAGGCGACCAGCGAAGCCGGCGAACTCGCGACATTGAGAAAGCGCAGGCTCAGCTCGAACATTTCCGGCGGCGCGCCCTCGAGGCGAAAACAGCAGCTGGTGACAATGGTGCGGTCAACGGCGACCGGCTGCACGATGCGCAGCGTTTGAAAACGCGAGTTGACCGACAGCGCCGGCCAGATCAGATTGTTGAAGCGATCAACCGCAAGAATGGCGCGGGTCTTGTCCTCGCCATGGCACTCCACCAGCGCCGCGCGGTAACGGTCAAACACCGGGTCACTGCGCTCGGGGGCGATGACACCATCACGATAAAAGCCGTCCATATAGACGTGGCCTTGCGGGAAGCCCCGGAGACCGACGCGGTCCCACTCGGCCAGGCGCAGGCCGTTGGCGAGCAGCATCTGCGTCGCCTGCCCGGCCATGTCCGGCGCGTCCGCGGTATGCGGCGACTTGCGCGCCACCGCCACCGAGCCACCGTGCACAAAGCCAGGATGGACGAGGTCGACCGCGTTTTCCATGAACAGCTTCCAGTTGCCGTTGAAGGCCATGCGCAGGCGCCCGCCCGCCGCGGTCAGCCGGCCGCCGGGTGCGCGGTCGACCATGTTGTCGAGAATACCGGCGAGGCCGCCGAGAAATTCGACGAGGCCGGGGCCGGCCGCGGCATGCGATGCAAAAACAAAGCCGCGATAACTTTCGACCCGCGGCACCCGGGCGAGGCCGGGCAGGGACAGCTTTTTCGACTGGCGTTCCTGATACCCCTCGGGCATGGGCACGCTGTCGAGCGCGCCATCCAGACCAAAGCTCCAGGCGTGGTAGGCGCAGGTGAGGAGTTTAAGCGTGCCGCGAGGCGCGACGAGGACACGCGCACCGCGGTGGGCGCAGCGGTTGTGCAGGGCGGCGATGCCGCCCTCGGGCTGGCGCAGCAGAATGACTTCTTCCGGACCAAGCTGGGTCAGCACATAGTCACCAACGCCGGGGATCTCGCTCTCATGCCCGACATACAGCCAGGCACGGCGGAAGATACGCTCCTGCTCCAGCGCGAACACGTCCGGATCGACGTACACCGCACGGTGCACGGCGTCCGGGCGCATCAGCGCACCGATGTAATCGGCGTCACCGGATTTCAACAGGATTTCCTGTGTGCTGCATTGCCCGACTCCTCTCCAGCAACCGGCGCATGTACTTGGACCTTTCGGCAGTTCGGCGTAAGTTTAAACATAAACATATGCATTTGCATATATTCTTATGCTAGTGGTCTAATGGGGTGTCAAGACGGCTCCCGACACAGGACGGGCCCGGCCAACAACGGAGCGGAAAACAAACATGGTGCTGGCCAAAGACCTGCAGCAATACAGCCTGGACGAGTCGATTCCCTACCTGATGAACCGTGTGGTGGGACGGCAGAACCGGCGGCTGGAGGAAGACCTGCGCAAACTGCGCCTCTCGTTCCAGCACTGGCGCGTTCTGGCGGTGCTGGCGCGCGACGACGGCGTGTCGATCGCCGACCTGTCCGAGTATGCGGTGGTGCCCCACTCTACGCTGAGCCGGCTGCTGACACGGCTGGAGCGCGAGAACCTGGTCAGGCGCAGCGCCCAGACACCAGACGGGCGTACCGCGAGAATCCTGCTCAGCGCGCGCGGACGCACCGTTTACGAGCGCATCCTGCCGCTCGCCATCGCCCGGCGCGAGGATGCCTTGTTCGGCGTGACCGAGGTGGAGAAGGCGCAGTTGCGCACGCTCCTAAAGCGGATGCTGGCAAACCTCAAGTCAGCGGCGCACGCGACACGCGCCTGAAGCGCCGGGAACTCGCCACCTAGCGCGGCGCCGGGCTCGCGCTGCCGGCGAGAATGAGTTTCCCCTTTTCGTGCAGCAGCGGCGCGAGAATCTCGCTGTACCAGCCGCCGCCGGGCGATATCTCTATCACGGTCATGTCATCACGAATGCCAAAAAACGTCAGCGTCTCCGCCGGATGGCGGTAGCGGTCGCGCTGGCGGTTGGCCGCATCGCGCTGCGGGCCGTCGAGCGCAGCCTTGAGTGCCGGGGCGATATCGGCCGGTTGGGCGATGAGTGCGGGTGACATCGTTGCGAGCGTTGTCAGTGCGACGAACAAAAGCAGCGTCTTAATCATGACTATCGCTTCACCGAATTTTGCTGAGCCGCTCGGCCATGCGGGTTTGCCAGCCCGGACCGGTGGCCTTCCAGCGTTCGATAAGGTCAGCGGGCAGGCGCAGCGATATCAGCTTGCGCGGATTGGGTGACACAGGCCTTCCGCCTTTGTTGATTTTCGCGCGGCCGAGCATCTCTTCAGTCAGCTCGGGAAGCTCCTCGTACTCCTGCGGTTTCACCGTATGCGCGTCGACGCGGGCGAGATCAGACTTCAAGGAGCGGTGCGATGCGGGCCTGTTCGCGTTCATTTGCTTTCCTCATGCTGAAAACATGGCGATCCGCGCCACGCGGTGTGTATCCCACAACCACCATCCGGCCTTGCAAAAGGCCGTAGCAGATCACGCGCGTCTCACCGTAACGCTGCCGCGTGTCTTCAATCTCCAGGGTGACGCCTTCAAAAACAGCAACGGCATCAGCAAAATCAAGCCCGCGTTCGACCAAGGTCTTATCGCGCTTGGCCGCATCGAAGGTGATTTGCATATGGTTATTGTATCTACAATAACTTATCGCCGCAAGCGACATTCACCGGTGCGGCGAGCGCTCCAAATCCATTGGGATTGGCAGACATTTCGCATGTTTTTTAAACATACACCTGCTGTAAAGCCGCGCCAGACGGGCGTTTCCAGCCGATGGCGCTCTGATCACTGCCTCAAAGAAGAGGGATCTCGGTGAGCGACCAACCCGCAGCGTAGCGCGTGCTCCATGCCAACGCAAAATTGCACTGCCCAGATTCCTAAAATCTTGTCGGTGTAGTCTTGGGTTCGGATGATGTAGTCTTGCGCAGTCGTGCAACCCGACGAGGGCGCGACATACTCCATCAGAAGCACCGTATCTCTCGCCTGCTCGTGCAGTTGCAGAAATCGCACAAGGAATGGATGTGTCCCGACGTTCAAAAGCGCGAGCGCTTCCTGCCGAAACCCCATAAGCTCGGCAGCGCTGGTGCTACTGCGGGCTCGCATCACTTTGGCTGCGTGTAACTCGCCGGACGAGACATGCTCTACCAGGTAAACCTCGCCCATACCCCCTCGCCCCAACAGTAGCTTCACCACGTACTCGCCACAAAGCACTTCGCCCGGATAGTAAGGTCGGTCGGCGTGACATAGCGGAAGTGGTTGCGGCGGTTGGGTGCCTAGGATGGCCGCGAATCCAACGACCATCCAGCTAGAAAACGCGACTAGTTCTACGCTCACTCGATTTGCCATTGCCGTAAGAACCCGGCCAGCGAAAATGCTGTCTTGTGTACCTCTAGCGATGCGATCGTCCATGTGTAAAGGCTTGTATTAGTTGACTTTATAGTTGACAAATTGCACCTGTTTAGAGCGCGCCTCGTTGCTCTTGAAGCGATTCTGCGCTCAGTGCCATTACGACTCAAGGATTTACGCTGGTCAGACCGGAAGGACTAAGGCGACGGTAGCGGCGCAGCAGCGGTTTTGACCTGCCTCCCCTCCGGCACCGCCGAGGAGCGCAGACAAGGCGGGGGAAGTCCGGCGCGGATGTCTGAGCGACCGCAGGGAGCGAGTTTCCGCGTCGGCCCGCCTTGGCGAGCACCGGAGGGAACCGCCGAAGGCGGCGGTGACGTGGGGTCGCCTTCTTTGGGTTATCTTTCTTGGCGAAACAAGAAAGGTAACTCGCCCGCCGGGGCGAGACCCGGCATGGTCACAAGCGCGATGCTTTCACCCCCTCCCCTGCCCTCCCGTCAAGGAGAGGGAGCGAACCACCGGCATACCGCGTGAATGCCGAACTACTGCATTCCGCAGGCTACTTATTTTTTAAACCGGCAATCTGTTGCGCCAGAGCCACTCCTGAGAGCAGGCGGATTTTCTGTTTCGCCGCATAGTCGCGCGCGTTCGGGCTGAGTTCGCCGGCGGCGACGTAAATGCATTCGTGCGCCCCGACGCCCTCCATCGCGCCCACCAGTTCGCGCAGCGGCGCAACACCGGCCTGCGCCACTTTCCAGCGTTTGCAGGCCACCAGCGCGACCTTGCCGTCCTTGCGCAGCACGTAATCGGCGGCCTCGCCGGGAACCGCCGTCACGCTGAAGCCCTCGGCGCGAAACACCCGCTCCATGGTTGCGGCGAACTCCGGCCACGACATGGCGCGCAGGCCTTCGAGCGTTGCGACAACACGCTCGCTGCTGGGGGCGTGAAATTGCAACCAGCCCGAGTAGCCGGCGATGGCGAGGAAGGGCAGCGTCGAGAAGGCCGCAGCGTAGTCGGGCAGGAACTGGCGCACCGCCATGAACAGCCCCGCGGCGATCAGAAAACTCACCCACCAGGGCGAGCGCGACAGGATGGCGAACAGCGAATTCTTGTTCATGCGAAATTGCACGGACCCGCTCCTTCCAAAGGATGCACCGGCTTTACATCATGGGCTCAACAAAAAGGGCAGCCGCAGCCGCCCTTTTTGATTGGGCAAAACCAGCTTACAGCAGCGGCACCACCAGCAGTGCGACGATGTTGATGATCTTGATCAGCGGGTTGACCGCCGGGCCGGCGGTGTCCTTGTACGGGTCGCCCACGGTATCGCCGGTAACGGCGGCCTTGTGCGCATCCGAGCCTTTGCCGCCATAGTGGCCGTCTTCAATGTATTTCTTCGCGTTGTCCCATGCGCCACCACCGGTGGTCATCGAGATGGCGACAAAAATACCGGTGACGATGGAACCCATCAGCACGCCGCCCAGGGCAACCGGGCCAAGGGCGAGGCCGACGACGATGGGCACGGCCACCGGCAGCAGCGACGGGACGATCATTTCCTTGATCGCCGCCTTGGTCAGCATATCCACCGCCACACCGTATTCGGGTTTGGCGGTGCCTTCCATGATGCCGGGGATTTCCTTGAACTGGCGGCGCACTTCGACCACCACCGAGCCGGCGGCGCGACCGACCGCCTCCATCGCCATGGCGGCGAACATGTAGGGAATCAGGCCGCCGATCAAAAGGCCGATCACCACCATGTGGTTGGAGAGGTCAAAGGACACCACCTTGCCGGAGGCTTCCAGCGCATGGGTGTAGTCGGCAAAGAGCACCAGCGCGGCAAGCGCGGCCGAACCGATGGCGTAGCCCTTGGTCACCGCCTTGGTGGTGTTGCCGACCGCATCGAGCGGATCGGTGATGGCGCGCACCGAGTCGGGCAGCTTGGCCATTTCGGCAATACCGCCGGCGTTATCGGTGATCGGACCGTAGGCATCGAGCGCGACAATGATGCCGGCCATCGACAGCATCGAGGTGGCGGCGATGGCAATGCCGTAGAGGCCGGCGAACTTGTAAGCGAGCAGGATGGAGACGCACACCGACAACACCGGCCAGGCGCAGGACTTCATCGAGATGCCGATACCGGCGATGATGTTGGTGGCATGACCGGTGGTCGAAGCCTGCGCAACGTGGCGCACCGGCGCGAATTCGGTCGCGGTGTAGTACTCGGTGATGACCACCATCAGCGCGGTCAATACCAGGCCGACCATGGCGGCGCCCCACAGGTGCCACACGGTGATCAGCTTCTGGCCGCCGCCCATGTCAAAGGGCACCGTCTTCACCACATCACCCATGATCCACATGGTGATCGGGATGAAGGCGATGGCCGAGAGCGCGCCGGCGACGATGAGGCCGCGATAGAGCGCGCTCATGATTTTCTTGCCCGGGATGATCTTGACGCACATGCAGCCGATGACCGAGGCGATGATGGAAAATCCGCCGATGACAAGCGGATAGATCACCGCGGCCGAGGAATCGGTCTTGACCATCAGCGCGCCGAGGATCATGGTGGCGATGAGCGTCACGGCATAGGTTTCGAACAGGTCGGCGGCCATGCCGGCGCAGTCACCGACGTTGTCACCGACGTTATCGGCGATTACCGCCGGGTTGCGCGGGTCGTCTTCGGGAATACCGGCTTCAACCTTGCCCACCAGGTCGGCGCCGACGTCGGCGCCCTTGGTGAAAATGCCGCCGCCCAATCGCGCGAAAATCGAGATCAATGAACCGCCGAAACCAAAACCGACCAGCGGCTTGATCACATCGGCGAGCGGCGCGCCGTGCGCGCCCGAGGTAACCAGGATGGCGTAATAGCCGGCCACACCGAGGAGGCCAAGGCCGACCACCAGCATGCCGGTGATGGCGCCGCCGCGAAAGGCCACCTGCAAGGCCGCATCAAGGCCGGTGCGCGCGGCCTCGGCGGTGCGCACGTTAGCGCGCACCGAAACGTTCATGCCGATATAGCCGGTCGCACCCGACAGGAGGGCGCCAAGCGCAAATCCCCAGGCGGTGAACCAGCCCAGGCCGGGCACCAGGCCGACGACGAGGAACAGGATCACGCCGACAATGGCGATGGTGGTGTACTGGCGGTTGAGGTAGGCCATGGCACCGGCCTGGATGGCCGCAGCGATTTCGCGCATGCGGTCGTTGCCGGTGGGCAGGGCGAGAATCCATTTCGTGGACACCGCGCCATAAATGATCGCGAACACGGAGCACGCGAGCGCGAACCAAAGACCTGCAGTCATAATTTCCCCCTAGACTTGAAAATTGGCTTGATCGGCAGCCCTTTGTCGTTGCGTGTAGCAGCGGGCTGGCCGACGGAATACCGAGAAAGCACAAAATTATAGCAGCCAAGGGCATCCCCGGCATAGCCTCAATTCCGGGCAGCCCAGCGGCTCTGGCAGCTCCCCGGTCAGACCTACATGGGCTTGCCCTCGGACAGCCTGAGCCAGCCCTTGACGATGCGGCAGATCAACCCGATTGCGGTCGCGCCCATGCTGAAAAACCCGACCACCACAACCGCCAGTGCGAGGCCTATCGCGCTCCTGTCAGTCCGGCACGCCGTAACGGCGCAGCAAGGCCACCATGCCGGCATCGCCGTTTGCGCGCGCGACACTCATCGCCGATTGCCCGGTGCCGCCCACCAGCCGCGGATTGGCACCGCCATCCAGGAGCAGGCGCGCCGCGGCCAGGTCGCGCCGCATTGCGGCGACTATCAAAGGCGTGAAACCGTTGCTGTCGCGCTGGTCGACAAAGCGGCCAAAGGCGAGAGCCTCACGCACCCCCGCCGCGTCGCCAAACACCACCGGCGTCATGACGTCGTTGTAACGCGGCGAGGGCATGGTGGGGGTTGGGCGCACCGGTTCGGGAACGACTGCCACTACCGCCATGCCCGGCGGCCCGGCGACCGGCTCGGGCGCAGGCGCGGCTTTAGGGGCCGGCGCGGCGGGCGGCGCCTTGCGCGGCGCGGCAGCGCGTGATGGTGAAGCCTTGGCTGGTGCCGGCAATGTTGCCGCCGCCGGCGCTTCGGCCACGGTCACGGGCGCGGGTATTGCAGGTCCGGGAACCTTCGCTTTCGCTGCAGGAGTTGCTGCATCAACCACCGCCTTGGCTGCGACAGGAGCGGCGAGGTCCCCAACCGGCGCCTTGGCTGCAGCCGGCACCGGGGCTTTGGCCGCAGGGGCGGCCTTGGTTACTGCCGGCGAAGATTTCGTCGGTGGTGGCGGGGGCGGTCCCTCTGTGAATGAGTCGAGACTCACACCGAGCAACAACACCGCCGCGCCAATGGCCACGACGGGCAACAGCAGCACGACCAGACCGGCGATGGCCCATTTGCGTTGCACGCGCTTGAAATGCTCGACATCGTCCCAGCGCTTGTTGCGCCAGGCCCATTCGTTGCCCTTGAGCCCGAGGATGATCCAGACGACAAAACCGATGACCGGCAACAGCACCGCGAGCGCAATCCAGGTGCGGTTGAACAGGCCCCAGATCCAGTTGAGCAGGAAGGCGCCCCAACTCCAGCCACGCACCTCGTCCGGAACTACCGCCGCCTTGCCCTGGCCTGAAGTGTTTTCCATGGATCGCCTCCATCAACTGTACGGCCTGGACTTGCCTCAATCATCCTCCCGGCGCGGCCCTTGACCGGGGAGGACTGCGCCTGGAACCGCAGATCAGAGCTTGAATGCCCCCAGGCGCTTGGGCACCGGCACATTCTTCAGCACGACAAAGTCGGGTAGCCCGTTGCGATACGGCGGCGGGGCCTCGCCCTGCACCAGCGGCGCAAGGTAATTGCGCGCCTGCTGCGTGATGCCAAAACCGTCGGCACTGATATAAGAGGCAGGCAGCATTTTTTCCTTGTTGGCGATGTCCGACAGCGGCGCCGGTTCGAGTTTCCAGCGGTAGGGTTTCTGGCTGCTGCGGCGGATGGCCGGCATCACCGCGTTCATGCCCTTTAAGGCGTACTCGACAGCCGCCTTGCCGACGGCGTAGGACTGTTCCAGGTCGGTCTTTGATGCGATATGGCGGGCCGACCGCTGCAGGTAATCGGCCAGCGCCCAGTGGTATTTATAGCCGAGTTTGCTGCCGATAAGCCTGGAGACGAGCTCGCCTGCACCACCCAGCTGCACATGACCGAATGGGTCCGTGAGTCCAACCTGCGAAAAAAACTTGCCATCGCCGGCGCGCAGGCCCTCAGAGACGCCGATACAGCAATAGCCGTGAGACTTGACCAGCACATCGACACGGGCAAGAAACTTCTCCTCGTCGAACGCCACTTCGGGAAACAGCAGCACCAGCGGAATGTCGTGAGACTTGTCCGCGGCGAGGCCCACCGCCGCGGTGATCCAGCCGGCGTGGCGCCCCATCACTTCCATGACGAATATCCTGGTCGAGGTCCTCGCCATGGAGGCTACATCGAAGGCCGCCTCGCGCATCGAGGTGGCGACATATTTTGCGACCGAGCCGAAACCCGGGCAGTTATCGGTGCCCGCAAGGTCGTTGTCCACCGTTTTTGGCACATGAATGCAGGCCACCGGATAACCAAGTTTTTCCGATATCTGCGACACCTTGAAGCAGGTGTCGGCCGAGTCATTGCCGCCGTTGTAGAAAAAATAGCCGATGTCGTGTGCGCGAAACACCTCGACAAGGCGCTCGTACTGGGCGCGGTTTTCCTCCAGCCCCCTCAATTTGTAGCGACAGGACCCGAAAGCGCCCCCCGGCGTGTGCTTGAGCGCGGCAATGGCGCTGGCGCTGTCTTTCGAGGTGTCGATCAAATCCTCGGTGAGAATCCCGAGAATGCCGTTACGGCCGGCAAAGACCTTGCCGATGCGGGTTTTATGTTTTCGCGCGGTTTCGATCACCGCCGCTGCCGAAGCGTTGATGACGGCAGTCATCCCTCCGGACTGCGCGTAAACCCCGTTACGCGGTCGTTTCGGCATGAGCCGTACCAAGCGCCTCGCGATGGTAGGCAGTCACGCGGTCGACTTCGTTGCGCGAACCGAGCACCACGCCAACCCGCTGATGCAAGGCGGTCGGCTGCAGATCGAGGATACGCGTCACCCCGTCGGTAGCCGCGCCACCGGCCTGCTCGACGATAAAGGCCATGGGGTTCGCCTCGTAGAGAAGGCGCAGGCGGCCCTTGGGACTCTTCGCGTCACACGGGTACATGAACACGCCGCCACGGCAGAGGATGCGGAACATGTCCGCCACCATCGAGGCCACCCAGCGCATGTTGAAGTCCTTGCCGCGCACGCCGGTTTTACCAGCGAGGCATTCATCGATGTAGCGTGTAACCGGCGCATGCCAGTGGCGCATATTGGACATGTTGATGGCAAATTCCTGCGTATCAGCGGGGATCGTGACATCGGGTTGGGTCAACACGAAGCTGCCCAGTTCACGATCAAGGGTGAATACGGCCACGCCGTGGCCCACGGTAAGCACCAGCACTGTCGACGGGCCGTACACGGCAAATCCCGCCGCAACCTGTTCGCGACCGGGCTGCAAAAAAGCGTTCTCGTCCGGATCCTTCACACCCTCGGGGCAGCGCAATACCGAAAAGATCGTACCGATAGAGACGTTGACGTCGATATTCGACGACCCGTCGAGCGGGTCAAACAGCAGCAGGAACTCGCCGCGCGGGTAGCGGCTGGGAATCTGGTGTGGATGCTCCATTTCTTCCGAGGCCATGGCGGCAAGATGCCCGCCCCATTCATTGGCCTCGAGCAGCACCTCGTTGGAAATGACATCGAGTTTTTTTTGCGCCTCACCCTGAATGTTGTCGGTGCCGGCACCACCAAGCACCCCGCCCAGCGCCCCCTTGGATACGGCGTTGCCGATCACTTTGCAGGCGCGCGTAACCACCTCGATAAGCAGTCTCTGGTCGGCCGACACTGCGCCTTTTTCGCGCTGCTGTTCGATAAGGTATTGCGTCAGCGTGACGCGGCGCATTGGCGCGCTACGGTTCATGCCAAGGCGGCCAATGACCGGCGCTGGATTTCCTCCACGGCACCGGTGCCGGCGATTTTGCGGTATTTGGGTGCGCGCGGGTCGCCGGCAGCCGCCCAGCGCGAGTAATACTCCACCAGTGGGCGCGTCTGGGTGTGGTAGACCTCGAGGCGTTTTTTCACCGTCTCTTCGCGGTCGTCGTCGCGCTGTATCAGCACCTCGCCGGTGAGGTCGTCCTTGCCGGTGACCTTGGGCGGGTTGAATTTGACGTGGTAGGTGCGGCCGCTCGCGGCGTGTACGCGGCGCCCGCTCATGCGCAGGACGATTTCCTCGTCGGCGACGTCGATCTCGAGAACGAAATCAAGGCCGACACCGGCCTCCTTCATCGCGTCGGCCTGGGGAATGGTGCGCGGAAACCCGTCGAACAGGTAGCCCTTGGCGCAGTCGGGCTGTTTCAGCCGTTCTTTTACCAGGCCGATAATGATTTCATCGGACACCAGACCGCCCGAATCCATGACTTTTTTCGCCGCCACGCCAAGCGGCGTCCCGGCCTTGACCGCTGCGCGCAACATGTCGCCGGTGGAGATTTGCGGTATGCCGAACTTCTCCTTGATGAAGCTGGCCTGGGTTCCCTTGCCAGCACCCGGTGGTCCGAGCAGGATGAGCCGCATGATGTTTCCTTGTCGTTGCGTCCGGCCTTATAAGGTGGGCCGGATCGTTAAGGTACTGAAGTATTGAACTTACCGCTTCCGGCCGCCGTGGTCAAACCCGGCGGTCAAACTATTCAGGTCCGCGCAAACAGCGCCCGCGCCTGCGCCAGGTCTTCAGCCGTATCAACGCCCGGCGGCGGCGCTTCGGCGCAGACCGCCACGGCAATGCGAAAGCCGTGCCAGAGCGCGCGCAGCTGTTCCAGCGCTTCGAGTTGCTCACTTGGCGCCGCGGCAAGGCCGCCGTAGACGCGCAAAAAACCGGCGCGATAAGCGTACAGGCCGATGTGGCGAAAATAGGCATCCTGCGCGGGCAGTCCGGTCGCACCCCGGGCCCACAGGTCGCGCGCAAACGGAATGGGCGCGCGACTGAAATAGTGGGCGTAGCCCTGCCGGTCAAACGTCACCTTGACGACGTTGGGGCTCAACACCTCGGCAACATCATGGATGGCATGGCAGACGGTGGCGATGGCGGCCTCGGCGCGCTCGTGCAGCAGCTGCGCCACCTGCGCCAGCAGTGCCGGGGGCACCAGCGGCTCGTCACCCTGCAGGTTGACGACAATGGCCTCGTCGGCGAGTCCCAGTTGCGCCACCACTTCGGCGATACGGTCGGTGCCGGTGGCGTGATCAGACCTGGTCATCAGCGCGTCGATGCCGTGGGCACGCGCCGCGGCGAGGATGTCAGCGTGGTCGGTGGCAACCACCACCGACGCGGCGCCGCTCAGGCGCGCACGCTCGGCAACCCGCACCACCATCGGCTTGCCGGCGATATCGGCAAGCGGCTTGCCGGGCAGGCGGCTGGAGGCGTAGCGCGCCGGGATGACGACGCGAAAAGGGACTGGCATGGCAACCGCCCTAGCAGGCCGTTGCAAAAGAGGGCGACGCCCCCTTTAAATCCCCCGAATCGGAGGCTGTCGAAGAGCAAACGTGCTGACCGGCCGCACCATTGTCATCTTTTATGCGCATTGTCTTGGAAGCCTTCTAGTCGATCTCTTCCAGCGGTGCGAGCTTGCGCGCCTCGTCCTCGAGCATCACCGGGATGCCGTCGCGAATGCCAAAGGCGAGGCGGTCGGCCTTGCACACGAGCTCCTGCTCGGCCTTGCGCAATACGAGCGGGCCCTTGCACAACGGGCAGACCAGAATTTCAAGCAGGCGTGCGTCCATGGATGCGCCTCAGGATGAGTTCGATCAGGGCCGGATCGATTTCGGCTTGCACTTCCAGCGCGTACAAATCGGTGCGCCCGAAGTGGGTGCATTTTACCGCATCCTTCTCGGTCATCAGAACGGCGTCGCAATCGTCAAAGAGAACATCTTGCGGCGTAAAGACGTGATGGTCGGGAAACGCATGGGTCGCACAGGCGAGGCCGAGCGCGTCAAGCTGGGCGAAAAACCGCGCCGGATTGCCGATGCCCGCCACCGCGTGCAGGCGCAGGCCGGCAAGTTCGGCGGCGGCAACATCGCGCGCCGGATCATCCAGGCGGTACAACCGCCGCGTTGCGAGGCGCATGGAAAAAGTCGCCGCAGCCGGGGACGCGCGCCGGTCGTCCGGACCGCTGTTGATTACGCGCGCATCGACCGGCCTCACGGCCGGCTCGGTGTTGATTACGCGCGCATCGACCGGCCTGGCGGCCGGCTCGGTGTTGATTACGCGCGCATCGACCGGCCTGGCGGCCGGCTCGCGCAGCGGCCCGGCCGGCAGCATGAAGCCGTTGCCGAAGCCGCGCGCGTCCTCGACGGCAATTTCAAAGTCGCGCGCGAGGGCATAGTGTTGCAGCCCGTCATCGAGCAGCAGCAGGTCGCACTGCGCATGGGCGGCGAGCAGCGCGGCGCCTGCCGCGGCGCGATCGCGGCCGACCCAGACCGGACCGCCGCACTTTCTTGCCAGCAGCAGCGGTTCGTCGCCAAAGTCCGCGGCCTCGCCGTTCTGGCGCACGGCACGGGGCGCCGTGCCGCTGCCACCATGGCCGCGGCTGACAATGCCCGGTTGCAGGCCGCGCCTGGCGAGCTCTTGCGCCAGCGCGATAACAAGCGGCGTCTTGCCGCTGCCCCCGACCGTGAGGTTGCCGACAACGACCACCGGTACCGCGAGACGGCTGCTGGAAAAAATACCGAGGCGGTAGGCGCCGCGGCGCAGCGCGACCAGCAGGCGAAACAACAGGCTGAGGGGGTAGAGCGCGAGGGAGACGGCGTCGCGCCGGATCCAGTGGCGCGCGATCACGGAGGAAATGCCGGCGGCTGTGGGCATCGCCGGCGGGCGCTTACTTGCCGGTCTGGGTGGCGAAAGAAATCTGGCCGTAACCGGCCTGCTGCGCCGCCTGCATCACGGTGATCACCGACTGGTGGGTGGTGCCCGCATCGGCGTTGATGATCACCACCGGATCTTTAAGGTTTGCCCCGACGCGGCGCATCTCGGCCGACAGGCCGGGGGCATCGCGCGCGGCAACCGGCGTCTTGCCGATGTAATACTGGCCGCTGGCACTGACGACGATGTTGATTTCATTGGCACGGTCGGCCTGCTTTTCGGCATCGGCGGTGGGCAGGTTGATCTGCAACTCGGCAAAGCGCGAGTACGTCGTTGTGAGCATCAGGAAAATGATGATCACCAGCAGCACGTCGATCAGCGGAATCAGGTTGATTTCCGGATCTTCCTTGCCCCTGCCGCGGCTGAAATTCATTTACTTGCCTGTTCGGCGTTTTCCAGTCGATCGCCGTGCACCATGTCAACGAGCCTGGCGGCCTGCAATTCCATTTCGACCACAAAGCTGTCGACAAGGCCGCGGAAATGGCGGTAGAAAATCATCGCCGGGATGGCGATTACCAGGCCAAAGCCGGTGTTGTACAAGGCCACCGAAATGCCGTGCGCAAGCTGTGTCGGGTTGGTGCCGGTGGGCGCGTTGGAGGCGAAAATTTCGATCATGCCGACCACCGTGCCGAACAGTCCCATCAACGGGCTGATGGAGGCGATGGTGCCAAGCGTAGTGAGAAAGCGCTCGAGTTCGTGGGTCACGCCGCGCCCGGCCTCCTCGATGGATTCTTTCATCACATAGCGCGAGCTCTTGTGGTTGCGCAAACCCGCCGCGAGCACCTGGCCCAGCGGCGAATCCTGCGCCAGCTTGGTCAGCAATTCGGGCGTGATGCCTTGCTCCCGGTACGCGGCGAAAACCTTTTCGAGCAGGCCGGCCGGAACGATTTTTGCGCGGCGCAGGATCACCAGTCGCTCGATGATGAGCGCAACCGCGATCACTGAAGCCAGCAACAAGGGATAAATCGGCCAGCCTGCCGCTTGAATAATTGACCACATGCGCGTTTTTCTTTCAGCGTATTTTGACCGGCGTAACTTTAGCCTGCATGGGGCTTTTCAGCAAGGCAGCGCATTTGCAGGCGTTTTATCTTTCAATGCCTTGAATCGGATTGCTGAAAAATTGCTTGCACTTCAATGCGGCGCGGATGCCGCAGCGCAATCACCGAATTGGCACATGGGCAAGACGGCAAGTTATCCACAAACCCTGTGGATAAGCTTGTGGATTGCACCGGCAATTAGGCCCGAAAATGGCGTCAAATAAGGGTCTGCGCTAGATTGCCCAAATTTTGAACTTTTTATATTTTTAACTATATTCAATTACTTATCATCATTTCCCTGGAGCGCCGGACGGGGAAACGCCTGGCGATCGCCGGCACCGCCGGCAATCGCCTCTTGTTGTGGATAGTGTAGACTGCGCGCATGCCTGCAGAGCCAGATCTGGCGCGGCTTTCCGCCCCCCTCCCCTCAGAGATTCTCAGCGTTTCCGCCCTCAATCGCAGTGTGCGCGACCTGCTCGAGCATCGCTATCCGCTGCTCTGGGTCGGCGGCGAGATCTCCAACCTGCTGCAGGCCAAATCCGGCCACTGGTATTTTTCGCTCAAGGACAGCACGGCGCAGGTGCGCTGTGTAATGTTCCGCAACCGCTCGTCCGGCCTCGACTGGCAACCGCGCGACGGCATGCAGGTCGAGGCACGCGCACTGGTCACCATGTACGAGGCGCGCGGCGAGTTCCAGCTCAATATCGAGACCATGCGCCGCGCCGGCCAGGGCGCGTTGTACGAGGCTTTCCTGCGCCTGCGCGACAAACTCGCCGCCGAAGGGCTGTTTGAGGAATCAAGAAAACGCGCCCTGCCCGCCTGCCCCCGGGCCATCGGCGTGGTCACTTCGCTTGCCGGTGCGGCGCTGCGCGACATCCTTACCACCTTGCGCCGGCGCAATCCCTCGGTGGCGGTGATCATCTACCCTTCGGCGGTGCAGGGCGCGGACGCCGCCGCCCAGTTGGTGCGCGCGGTACGCCAGGCCGGCGAGCGCGCCGAGTGCGATGTACTGATCATCGCCCGCGGCGGCGGCGCAATAGAAGACTTGTGGTCATTCAACGATGAGCAGCTGGCGCGCGCCATATGCGCCTGCCCGGTGCCGGTGATCAGCGGCGTCGGACACGAAACGGATTTCACCATTGCCGATTTTGCCGCCGACCGGCGCGCAGCCACCCCCACCGCCGCGGCCGAGCTCGCCAGCCCGTCGCGCAACGAGCTGCTGCGCGAAATAGCCGCCCTGGTCGATGCGCTGAGCCGCACCATGGGGCGCAAGCTCGAAAACCGCATGCAGCGCCTCGACCTGCTGACCCGCCGCCTCGCCCATCCGGGCGAACGCATCGCCGCGCAGGGCGAGCTGCTCGCGCAGCTGCGGCTGCGCCTGTCGAGTGCCACCGCACACGCCATGCAGTCCAGCCGCTGGCGGCTGGACGCGCTGACGCAGCGCGGCCGTGCGCAACTGCCGCAACCCGAATTGCTGCTGCAGGCGGTTGCGCAGGCGGCGCAGCGTCTGCGCAAGGCCTGGACACGGCGCGAGGAAACACTGCATGCGCGACTGGAACGGCTCGGCGCCAGCCTCACGCACCTCGACCCGTCCGCGGTGCTCGCGCGCGGCTACAGCGTGGTACGCGACGCCAAGGGGCGCGTGGTCATGCGCGGCAGCGCCCTCGCCGGCGGCGATCTGCTCGATGTCACGCTGGCCGAGGGCGGCGCGCTGGTGCGCGTCGAGAGACCGCGCTGAGCACGGCAATCAATCCCGCACTGCACGCAGGGATTTGCGGCAAAAAGACTGTGTTAAACTCCGCCCCCTCGACAGGTCACGGCTCCCGGCCGCGGCCAATCTTATAATTAAAAGGAGTCTCTGCCATGGGTGCAATTTTCCAATCCCTCGGACGAACCATTGCGGCGGGTGCGGTCCTCGTCGTCGTTCTGATTGCCCTCGTCGGCGGCGGCATCAAGTACGACCACGCCTGGGGCGCCTTCTTCATGCGTTATCTGCACGTCATCTCCGGGATCATGTGGATCGGGCTGTTGTGGTACCTGAACTTTGTGCAAATCCCCTCGATGCCGAAAATCCCCGACGAGCAAAAACCGGCCATCGGCAAGGTCATCGCGCCGGCGGTGCTGTTCTGGTTTCGCTGGGCCGCGCTTGCCACCCTGGTCACCGGCCTGATCCTGGCGACCATGAACGGCTACATCGGCTCGCTGTTCACGTTTGCCCGCCCGTTCACGGCCATCGCGATCGGCATGTGGCTTGGCGCCATCATGGCCTTCAACGTCTGGTTCATCATCTGGCCGAACCAGAAAAAGGCGCTTGGCATCGTTACCGTGCCGCCGGAGGAAAAAGCCAAGGCCGCGCGCCTGGCCATGCTTACCTCGCGCTTTAACACCATGCTGTCACTGCCGATGCTCTACTGCATGGTGGCGCAACAAAACGGCGGTCTCTAAACGACACGACCGCAGCAATAAAAAAGGGGCCGCAAGGCCCCTTTTTTATTGCACCCTGCAACTATTGCGGTCCGGGTGCCTTGTCCATGCCGCCCAGCTTCAAGCCGGGCTTAAGGCCGCGCTTGGAAAACCAGCCCGCGGTCATCTCCAGGGCATAACGCGCCCGCCCGGTGGCGCAGTGCGAATCTTCGGTCTGCGGCTGCATTTCCTCGACATTAAGGATCACCCCCTGCTCGTCGATAAAGGCCACGGCAAGGGGGATAAGCGTGTTCTTCATCCACATGCAGTGGCGCTCAGTGACGTCAAAGACAAACAACATGCCCTGGTTGGGGGCCAGCGATTTACGGAACATCAAGCCCTGCGAGCGCGAAGCCATGGTGTTGACCACCTCGGCATTGATCACATGGATGCCGGCGTTGAGGCTGATGGCCGGCTGCGCCGCGCGCACGGTTGTGGCACACAAAAGCATCGACGCCAGTAACAGGCCGGCGTTACGGGGCGAAAAAATCTTGTTCAAACACATCGTCAATATCCCGGATCAAGTACAGGGCCCGCGCAAGAAAGGCCGGGCATTAAACCCGCAGCCGAGCATGGCGGCTAAGGGTTGGGCGCAGTGTACCCCGCCCAGCGCGCCCGCCGTCAGGCCAATAAAAAAGGCCGGGCGAACCCGGCCTTTTCCAAATACCTGATGCCGAAATTACTTCTTGGTGGTTTATTTAACGTCCTTGGCAGGAGCGGCCGGAGCGGCTTTGGCCGGGGCTTTCGCAGGGGCTTTCGCAGGGGCTTTCGCAGGGGCAGCTTTAGCGTCGGCGGGCTTGGCGGCGGG
>Ga0194061_1000119_pt1 | contig 45015 bp, 37 predicted proteins | sample SepL2221m_MetaG_FD_163423 | JGI IMG/M metagenome (GOLD analysis project Ga0194061, IMG submission 163423) | Anoxic zone freshwater microbial communities from boreal shield lake in IISD Experimental Lakes Area, Ontario, Canada - Sep2016-L224-21m | ecosystem: Environmental > Aquatic > Freshwater >... | reverse complement strand
GCAACACGGCCTCGGATATGTCGATCAGCTTCTGGGAGGCCTTGAACCCGAGGTCAGGGTACAGCTGCAGCGTATCGTACAGGATTGTTTCCTGCAGAAGAATCAGTATGCCGCCGTCGTTGGCGCGGTTGGCGCGTCGGCTCTTTGCCGCACCTGCCGGGGGCGATGCTGCATGAATGGCAAATACCGCCTGACGCTGTTTGACGCATTGATGTTCAGATTACACGATCAGCCGCTACGGGCCGATTTCACCCATAAGCCGCTCTGCCCTTTCGGGACGTCGAGCGGATGCTTGATGGAACCGGCGTTTCGCCCATTGGATTGTATCTTGTTTATCTGCGAAACGGTTGATGACGTACTTTCCGAGGATCAGCGGGCAGCATTGGCCGTACTGGAAGAACGGTTGCGTCACGGCAGGTTGTACGTGGAGAAACTGCTGCAGCAATCACTTGCAACACCGGTACTGTTATGGGCTGAAAAACTGTGATGCACCTTCATATTATTTTTTGACGAGGTTTCCTGTTTATGGCTACTACCAATGATGTAGTTCTTATCCATGTTGACAACAAGCCGGGGTTTTACGCCCGTATTGAGGAGATTGCGCCGGACCTGAAACCGGGGTGGTGGCAGGTGCGGCTGCTGGTATTGACGTTTCCGCTACAGGTTTTTACCTGGATTCTGGATGAATTTCAGCTTGAAGGGGCCGATTTTACGATGGGAGGAACGCCGCTGCGGCTTGAAACGGTAGTCTCACCGGTCGAGGTTGAACGCATGGAAAAGGAAAAAGAGGACCGGGAGCGGCAGGTACGCCAACGTCAGGAAGAGGGGGCTCCCAAAGTCATCTCCCTGCAGGATCGCAGAAAAAAATAACTCAACTGGAGCCGGTTACCACTAACAGTACGAAAAACGGAGACCCAGTTATATTCACCAATTCGGTGCTGAAGGACGTTCACCTATCAAAGATCTTGCCCGCCTCATTCCGTACCTGACAGCACTACGCCGGCGTTATGCCGGCGGTGTTGTTTTTCTGCTACTCACCAATGGATTTGCGTTGCTGATACCCTGGTTCATGAAGCTGGCAGTTGAAGCGCTCCAGCACCCCGGTCAGGCGGCTCTTTCGGCGGCGGCATGTTCTGCCGTGATAGTCCTGCTGGCCCTGTTGCACTGTGCCGCCCGGATTTTCTCCCGCACGCTGATTCTGAATGCCGCCCGCATCATTGAATACCGGATTCGTAACGACATGTTCAGTCAGCTGCTGCAGCTCGATCTCAACTATTTTTCCAGCAATCGCAGCGGCGATATTCTCTCCCGTTTTTCCAACGACCTGACCAATGTCCGTATGCTGACCGGCTTCGGGGCGATGAGCGCCTTCAACACCCTGATCATCTACACCGCGACGGTATCAATGATGGTGCGCATCGATCCCTGGCTCACCTTCTGGGCGATCCTCCCCTTTCCGATCATGGTATTTATCGTAAAAAAGGTCAGCCACCACCTCTTTCAGCGCTCCCTGGAGGCCCAGGAAGAGCTGGCCCGGCTTTCAAGCCAGGTAGAAGAGAGCGTTTCGGCGGTGCGACTGATAAAATCCTACTGCCGCGAAGAGCATTTTGAACGTGTATTCGGCACGTCCCTGCAGCGCTATCTCGCCATCAATCTGCGTCTTGCACGGTTGCGCGGGATGGTAATCCCTGTAATCGCAGCTGCCACAGGGTCGGGAACCCTGATCGTCCTTTTCTACGGCGGCAAACTGGTCATGCATAACAGCATTACGCTGGGCGATTTTGTGGCCTTCAGCGGATATCTGGCCATGCTGGTCTGGCCGACCGCCGTGATGGGGTGGATTCTGACGCTGGCTCAACGGGGGGCCGCCTCCATGTCGCGGCTTGCCGGCGTACTGGGAGCTGAGCCGTCCGTAGCGGACACTCCCGATTCACTGCCGATCACCGCTCTTGATCAGGGCATTGAATTGCGCAATCTTTCATTTTGCCATGGCGACACGACGGTACTGGACGGGATAACATGCTCCATCAAGGCGGGCGAAACGGTGGGAATCACCGGAGAAGTCGGCTGCGGCAAAACGACGCTGCTGCACCTGATTGCCCGGCTGCTGCCCCTCGATAGCGGCATGCTGTTTCTGGACGGACGGGATGTGACCAGCATCAGCATTTCCAGTCTGCGCAGACTGATCGGCTATGTGCCGCAGGAAGCGTTTCTCTTTTCACGGACGATCGGAGAAAATATCGGATATGGAATGGCAGAGCCCTGCGACGGGGAATCGCTGGCGAGCGCAGCCCGGAAGGGCGGGTTTCTCGAAGATGTCGAGGGGTTTCCCCTCGGTTTTGAAACGGCGGTGGGGGAGAAGGGGGTCACGCTTTCAGGAGGTCAGAAACAGCGCCTGTCGATTGGACGTGCCGTTGCAACGGATCCCCGGATACTGTTGCTGGATGATCCGCTCTCTGCTGTCGATGCGGGTCGGGAAGAGGAAATTCTCAACGAACTGCGCAGGGTCTACGGCGGGAGAACGGTGCTGATTGTGTCCCAACGGGTATCGGTTTTCCGGGACTGCGACCGGGTGATCGTCCTCAAAGCGGGCAGAATAGCGGAAATCGGTTCCCCCGTAGAGCTGTCAGCCCGAGGAGGGTTGTACAGTGACATCTGCCGCCTGCAACAGCTGCGTAACGACCTCGTGCATCAGCCGGAAACGGTGCTTTCCGGAGCCGTGCAATGAGCGCGAACGGCTCCACTACCCGTCAGCGCTGGACAATCTTCCTGGTTCTGGCGCTGATGTACATTCTGGTTTATTTCTACCGGGTTTCGCTGGCGGTGGTGGCCGGCGACATTTCCCGCGAATTGAGGCTGACACCCGAACAGCTCGGTTCACTGGCCGGAGTTCTGTTTTACGTCTATGCTGTCGTGCAGATTCCACTCGGGCCGATGATCGACCGTTTCGGCAGCAGGCTGGTGATCAGCGGCTGCGGCGTGCTGACCACCGCCGGCGGCATCCTCTTTTCCCGGGCCGACTCCCTGGGGGACGCCATGACGGCCCGGATTCTGATTGGTGTTGGTACAGCATCGGTTTTGATGGCCACTTTCACGCTATTCGGTCACTGGTACAGCAGGCAGGAGTTTGGCAGGGTCTCCGGCTTAATGGTGGCGGTCGGAAACGTGGGTAACCTGATCGGTACAGCGCCGCTGGCGGCGTCTGTCGGTCTTTTCGGCTGGCGGCCGTCCTTTCTGGCCATCGGAATAATTCAGGCGCTGGTGACGGTGCTGGTTTTCTGCAAGGTGCAGGACAGGCCGTCGGCATCGATTCAGGCCGCTGCTCCGCCCGACCCGTCCGGGGCCCCGGCGGCAGGTATGCTGGCGGCCTGGCGGGAAATCTTCACGTCCCGTGATTTCTGGCTGCTGGGGATGATCGCGTTTTTCTGGTACGGTAATTATCTGGCGCTGCAGGGGTTGTGGGGTGGCCCCTATCTGATGGACGTGCTGCACCTTTCCCGCTCGGCCGCCGGCAACATGCTGATGTGTACCTCGATCGGCTTTATTGCCGGAAGCCTGGTGACCGACACCATTGCCCGCCGTATTTTTCGGTCGTACAAGAAAACCCTGCTGGTCGGCCAGGTACTGCTGGCGCTGCTCATGACGGCTTTTCTGGGGTGGGCAGAAATGCTTTCGCCGCCGTTTCTGGCAGTACTCTTTCTCGTGATCGGTCTGGTGGTGTCAAGCGGGGTGATGATCTACCCCATCATCCGCTCCATGTTCCCGCTTAACATCGTAGGAACGGCTCTGACCTCACTGAACTTCTTCGTTCTGATGGGGGCGGCGGCGACGCAGCAGATCATGGGACTGATAATAGGTTCGCAGGTCGGCTTGCGGGGAGCGGCAGCACCGGCGGCAGCCTTTCACAGCGCATTCATATTCCCGCTGGCCGGCCTGCTGCTTTCAATCGTCCTTTTTTCACAAGCCAGGGACTATCACGAGCAGGATTGATCGAAACCTACTCCAACTCTTCCCCCACCTCTTCCATTTCGCGAGTCATTTCGGCCAGGCCGGCATCCTTGCGTCTGAAAAACGTTACCAGATAGTAGCAGATGAAGTAGGAGGCCACGGCGGCGACAAAACCGACGATGGAGCACCCCAGCAACAGCGGTTTGGAATGATGCAGCATGATGCCCTTAAGTGACGCCCAGTCCAGATTCCGGATTTTCAGCTCTGGCACACCCTGCCCGCCGAGCAGCCATTTGCCGATTTTGTAGCTGAAAATCATGGAAGGAATCACGGTAATCGGGGAGTTGATCCACGTACCGGTCAGACAGGTCAGTTTGTTAAGGCGAAAAACAAAGGAGACGATCAGGGCCAGAGCGGTATGAAGGCCGGGTATGGGAGGGGTAAAGCTGATGAAAACGCCCACGGCAAACCCGGATGAGATATGACCCGGGTGGCTGTCCATTGACATGATGGTTTTGAACTGCTGCTTCAGTTTGTCGATTGATATCACGGCGGCCTCGATTGGCAGCAACTCTAAAGTCTGGGATGGATTTTGTCAAATTATCCTGTAACTCCATCCTGAAAAGAAAGCCGTAGTTCCCCCGGTAAGCAAACAAAAAGGCGACCATGCGTATGCATGAATCGCCCAGTTGTGAGAGATATCACAGGCGGTGCGCGCGGCGCACTCTACCCGTGTTTTCGTAGGGTGCGCCGTGCGCACCACTCAAACTACCTCAGCGTAAACCCCTGCACACTGCCATCCCCGTTTCTCAGCATCAACCTGCCGTCGTTCTCTCTCCATATCTGCTCATTGGCATGGTTAGTCGGCGCCGGGGCTGTCGTGTAGTCCGGTATCAGAGTATAGGTGACACCACCCAGCGTGACGATGACCGTGCCGTTATTCTGCTCGACCACATTTGATCTGCTGTCGGCGCTTTGCAGCAGTGTTGTCAGTGTCGTCCGGTCGGCCAGTGCCGGGTAGAGGAGGGTTCTTTCGCCAGTGGCTGTCGTGTAGCGCAGTATGCCGTTCAGGTTGTCAAATCCGCTTGCGCTGCCGGGTGAACTCTGTAGAACCCAGCCACCGCCGAAGAGGTAGCGTACGTTACCGGCCTGCAGGCTCAGTCTGCCGTTTTCCAGCAGTTGCGTCTGGCAGGTCGGGCAGACCGTTCCGATGCTGCCCACTAGACCTGCGAGGTCGCCGACTGCCGGTGCAAGGCGAGTGACCAGCCCCTGGGTTACGATTCTGATTCTTCCGTCGGCTTCAAGGGTGACGCCGTCAGGAAGTGATGGATTGATTTCTATCGCTCCGATCGGCAGGGTGCTGATGATGGTTCCGCTGGTGTCCCTGAAGCGGAGTGAGCCATCGTTCCTTTCTCCGGTGTAGCTGAGGCCGGGAACAGCTTTGACGATTGCTGATACTATGGCGTCACGCAGCGTTCTGCCGTCGCTGAAACGCGAAGGAGTACCATTCAGAACAGGTATCCAGGCCTGTTGGCCAAGTGAGGTGATGGACAGGATGCGATTGTCGCCGGTGCTGCCGCTGCCGTTACCGAGACGGATACGGCCAGGAGTGCCGTCGGAGTTGAGTTCAATCGTTTCGCCGGTCAGGAGGCTGTTGACGCCAAAGCCGACAGGTAAGGTGACGGATCCGCTGGTGACGGTTATGGCGGTGGGTGAGGCACTGATCCGGCTGTCTCTGCTGTCGGCGGTTATGCCACAGCCGCCGCTGGTGGCGACCAGCACCTGCCCCGCCGTTGCTGCGCTGAAGGTGGCGCTCCCCTGGATGACGATAAAGCTTGCTACTCTCTGGCCACCAAAGGTGACCTGCTGGATTTTCAGTACGGTACCGGAGGTGTCGGTCGTGATGGTGGTACTGCCGCTGCCGGGGATGGTTATCGTTACGGCATTCGACCCGACGCCGGGCAGGTTGATGATGGTACCGCTCTGCCCGTTATTAGCCAGGGATATTGATTGGCCGCTGTAAAGCGTGATCCTGCCGCTACCGGTATTGAAGCTGTCGACAAGGGGTGAAATGTATATCATCGGCGTCGGGGTGGGGTCTGGTGCCGGGGGTGCAGGTGTTGGTGCTGGAGTGGTTGCCGGGATAGCTGTCCAGATGGCGTAGAGCGTGGTATTGGCTGCTATGGCAAAGGTTGCAGCAGGTGCGTAGTTGGCGCCGCTGCCGTTGGCGGCGGTATTCCAGCTGCTGAAGGTGAAGCCGGTCTTGGTGAGGGTGCCACTGTTGGTTTTGACGGTGACGGTAGCACCTGTGGCGTACGGGCTGCTGGCGTCAACAGGAGCAGTTCCGCCGGTGTTGGTGTTGCCATTGTAGCTGACGATGTAGCTTAATCCGCCCGTGCCACTCAGAGCAATCGTGACATTGGGGGTGTTGACATCGCTGCCGGATACCCGCAGGCTGGCTGATTTTGCTCCGGTTGAGCCTGGGCTGAAGGTGACGGACACGGTACAATTGCCGCCGGGGGCAATGATCGGTGTTGTACTGCCGCAGGTGCCGCCTGTGCCGTTGCCCACATTCAGGGCAAACTGCCCGGCATCGGTGCCGGAGAGTACCATGGCGTTGACATGCAGGCGCGATGCGGCACCGCCGTTGCTGATGGTGAAGGTCTGGCTGGAGCTTCCGGACACCGCCACAGCACCGAAATCCTTGGCTGCCGGCAGAACCGAAATAACCGAATCACCAAACTGTCCGGCACGAACTGGCCATACATAGCGGCTAAAGTTCTTAAGGCCGCCGTTGATGTTGCCGACGAACATGTCTACGTCTCCCGCACTGCGCGCGACATCATTAACGGAGGTACTGGAGGACCAATACCAATTAGACTGAACTCCGCTAAAAGGATGGCCGGTCGGCAAGGCTGGAGTGGCGTTCTGCCGGTCAAGCAGGCTTTGCAGCTCTTTACGGCTGGGCAAGCGCCAGTCACCGGCCACGGATCCGTCGACCAGGGTGCAGTCACCATTCTTCAGGCTGTTGCTCCAGGTCAGGGCGTTTGGCCAGGTGAGTGTGCTGGTGGCGGAGCTGGTTCCTTTGGCAATACCCCCCACAGTGGCAAAGCAGCCGGCATCCTTCAGCCAGATCAGGCCGGTCAGGTCGTCAGTAACGGTGCCGGTGGAGGTGAGTCCGTCGCTTTGCTTATTGTCGATAAAACGGGGCGTGGGCCAGGCTGTGCCTTTTTGCAGCTTGCCGTCCTGGCCGGTGGCCAGCGGATTCGTTGCGCAAATAATGGAGTTTCCGTTCACATCCCAGCAGCCGGTCTGCCCGCTTTTGGGCAAGGCAATGGTGGCGGCCAGTCCGTAGGGTGCGCCGTGCGCACCGAATACCACCGCCATCACCATCAGAATTCTCAACATCTGCTTAAACATTGTGTTTCCCCCTTCGGTTTTAGAACTATACGTGTATGTTTATTGACAACAAGGATTATTGTCGTTACATTTAATCCATGAAAATTGAATTTGACCCCCTAAAACGGGATAAAACTCTTTTGGAACGCGGACTTGATTTTGCCGAAGCTCCGCTTCTGTTTTCTGGTTTACATTTCACCGCAGCCGCAGAGCGGGTTGATTATGGTGAATCCCGTTTTATAACAGTCGGAACTCTTCACGGTCGTGTTGTCGTTCTGGTTTGGACACCACGGGCTATATTCCGCCGAATAATTTCCATGAGGTATGCACATGAACGCGAAATCAGCCGATACAGACAACACCTGGGTTGACAAGGACGACGCACCGGAATTGACTGACGCCTGGTTTGAGCAGGCTGACCTGCGTAAAGGCGCCAAGCTGCTTCGTCGTGGTCGTCCCGTCTCTTCCTCTCCAAAAATATCAACTACTCTCCGCTTTGATGCCGTCATTCTGGAAGCATTCAAAGCCACCGGCAAGGGGTGGCAAACCCGGATGAACGATGCTCTGCATGAGTGGTTGAAAGAACATCATCCCGTTGTGTAGATGCGGTTGCTTTCATGTACGGATGAATCCGGTGCGCACGGCGCACCCTACCTTGATGGTCAATGAAACCCGGTGCGCATGGCGCACCCTACGCAAATATGTCCAATTACCGGCGTGACATAACTCCTGGCGGGACATGGTTCTTTACGGTGGTTACCCATCAGCGCAACCATCTGTTAACGCATGAATCCGTACGAACCGCTCTGCGTACCGCCATTACCACGACACGGGCAACCCACCCTTTCAGGATTGATGCATGGGTGCTGCTGCCCGACCATCTGCACTGTATCTGGACATTGCCGGAAGATGACCATGATTTTTCAACCCGCTGGAGCATGATCAAGCGCCTCACCAGTAAAGCTTTCTGCGATATTACCGTAGGGTGCGCCGCGCGCACCGGACATCAATCCGCTTCACGAAACCGGCGGCGGGAACTTCCATTCTGGCAACGTCGTTTCTGGGAACACGCCATTTCGTCAGAAGAAGATTTTGACCGGCATTGTGATTACATTCATTTCAATCCGGTCAGGCATGGTCACGCTGCACACGTTGCAGAGTGGCCATTTTCAAGCTTCTTCCGCTTTGCCGCAGATGGTCTGTATCCCACTGATTGGGGCGGCGAGGCAGCCACGTCCGCTAAAGCGGAGTACGGGGAGCCGATGTAAAACCCGGTGCGCACGGCGCACCCTACCCGGTTTTTGTGGGGCACACCGTTCAACACATCACCCCGTTTTTCCGTAGGGTGCGCCATGCGCACCAATCAACTTTCATAAATTTTCGCTTGGAGCACCCCATGAAACCTGCAATGTCAGCCATTGATGCTTCGATTCTTCCCAATCAAGCCTGCCAGGAACTGCACGACTTTTATTCGTTTCTGGTCGGCAAATACGTCAAGCGTCCTGCGACAAAATCTTTGACAACCTTTGGAACTGCCGGTGCATTGGCCGCTTCGCCGCTGGTCGGTATGTGGAAAGACCGTGACCTGGGCAACAGCAGCGATTTTGCCCGGTCATTGCGTGATCAAGCCCGGTAGGGTGCGCCATGAGCACCAATCAGCGATAAGCGGTGCGCGCGGCGCACCCTACGACAAAACCAAAGGGTCAAAGGGCCTACTGTCCGGCACGAACTGGCCATACATAGATGTTATTGCCCTTATTGCCGCCGTCGCTGCCGCCGCCGTCCATGCTCACGATCCACGCACTGTCCGTGCTATTAACGTAGGTACTGGAGGACCAATACCAATTAGACTGAACTACGCTAAAAGGATGGCCGGTCGGCAAGGCTGGATTGGCGTTTTGAAGGTCGATCAGGCTTTCCAGTTCCGCGATATTTGGCAAGCGCCAGTCACCGGCAACAGAGCCATCGTTAAGGCTGCAGGCACTGTTGTCTCCCTTCAGGCTGTTGCTCCATGTCAGGGCATTGGGCCAGGTAAGTTGGCTGGTGGCGGCGCTGGTTCCTTTGGCAATGCCCCCCACGGTATCAAAGCAGCCGGCGTTCTTCAGCCAGATCAGGCCGGTCAGGTTGTCGGTGACGCTGCCGTTGCCATTGTCCGTAAAGCGGGGAGTGGGCCACGGTTTGCCGGCCAGGATATTGCCATCCTGCCCGCTGGTGGTGCTACAGGGGGTGGATGCATTGGTGGCAGTATTCCAGCAGCCGGTCTGGCCGCTGCGGGGGAGTTGGATGGTGGAGGCTTCGGCACCGTAGGGTGCGCCATGCGCAACAATCGCCACTGCCACCATCACCATAATTTTTGAGACACGTTTCAGCATGTTATTTCCTCCGTTGGTTTATTGGAATGTGGAGCGGTGCGCATGGCGCACCCTACGAAAACTGGATTGCAAGGTGCGCCATGCGTAACGAACAGCCGATGAACGCGCAAAGCCGCCCCGGAAGAAACCGGAAAGCGGCTTTGTGAACATCGAAAAGCAGAGGCATTACAACGCACCCCTGCAACTGGTTGATTGACTAGACGGCCTGAGCGGAGTTGAAGCAGACGTGAGGCGTGAGACGTGAGACGTGAGACGTGAGACGTGAGACGTGAGACGTGAGACGTGAGACGTGAGACGTGAGACGTGAGACGTGAGACGTTTTCTGACTAACTATTTGAAAGTCAAGCGTTATTGTATCATGATGCACTCTATTTTCAAGCAGATGCGCCATCGGGCCGATAACCAGCTTTCATAAATTTCAGTGGTGCTCTGTGTACACAGTTAGCGGCAAAATGTCAACGATTCTAATAATTCTTTTGAATTGCGCCGTCCGCACCTAACACCAGCACCAGCAACAGCAAAATCTTCATCATCTGTTTAAACATTGTGTTTCCTCCTTGGGTTTGACTATGTTTATTCTTTTTGGTATTGTTCACTCATCAAATTCATCAGGAGACATAACGTGAAAACTGCCGCTTCACCTATCGATACTTCAATTCTCCCTGATCAGGCTCGTCAGGAACTTCTCGACTTCTACCATTTTCTGGTCGGCAAATATGTTAAACGCCGCGTCCCCTCTTCCGCAAAGGAGGTTGCCTTGACAGGAACAGCCGGGGCATTGGCAAACTCTTCACTGGCAGGTATCTGGAAAGATCGTGACTTGGGCGACAGTGTCACCTTTGCCAGAAATCTTCGTGATCAAGCCCAGAAACGGACATTGTCATGATCATCTGCGACACCGATGTTATGGTGGATATTCTGCGAGGACATCGAGCCGCTTTGGCATGGCTTGCTACCATCAGCAATGAGAAAATTGCACTCCCCGGAATCGTTATGATGGAGCTTATTCAAGGTTGCCGGTCCAAGTCTGAGCAACAGCGGGTACAAAAGGAGTTGAGAGATTACCCCTTGCTCTGGCCTTCCAAAGATGCCTGTAATCGGGCGCTCAAACATTTTGCAGCCCATTATCCAAGTCACGGAGTCGGCATTCTTGATGCGATAATCGCAGAAATTGCTGTGGAAGCATCTTTCCCGCTGTATACCTTTAACCAGAAACATTATCAGCCCCACCCCGCTCTTCAGACGATTCAACCATATCTTCACTGACCCCGGCAATCAGGATTCAAACATCAAACTACCTTGTCTACTGGAGTAAAGAAATTATGACGAGACATGCTGATACACGTTTTGTTATCTGTCTGGATACCGCCGGTTATGATCTATCCCTGATCTCACGCAAACTGTATGAATTGTTGCCTGATCCGGTTTCCGATGCCCACGGTCTTTACCGCATCGTTGACGAATCTGGTGACGATTACTGTTATCCGGCCTCGCTGTTTATTCCGGCAATCCTGCCCAAACAGACTGAAGAGCGTCTTCGGTCTGTCGGTTGACTGCTTGATGGTCTAAATCTGCCACAAGCCTGGGTCGGGTTTATTGTCCACTGTTTGCATTGTTCCGCGTGGGTAAGGTGAATCTTTTGCCCACCCTGCTGTCTATCTTTCGGAGAAATAGTAGGGTGCGCCGTGCGCACCAATCACCTGATTACGTATGAATGAATCAACCAAACCACAATAAAAAGGGGTTGTTGCGATGAGCGAAATTACAGTAGGGGTCATCGGGGGGAGCGGGCTGTACGACATGGAGGGGTTGGAGCAGGTCGAGCGGGTGCGACTTGAAACTCCCTTCGGAGAGCCGTCCGACGAGTTTGTAACCGGCGTGCTGAATGGTGTCAGGATGGTCTTCCTTCCGCGACACGGGAGAGGTCATCGCCTGCTCCCGTCCGAGGTCAACTATCGCGCCAACATCTACGGCATGAAAAAACTGGGGGTGGAGCAGATCATTTCCGTGTCGGCGGTCGGCAGCCTTAAAGACGCCATCGCTCCCGGCCACATCGTCATTCCGGACCAGTTTTACGATCGCACCAAGGGGATCAGGCGTGATACCTTTTTCGGCGACGGAGTGGTCGCCCATGCCGGCTTTGCCGACCCTGTCTGTAAAACTCTTTCAGGCACGCTGTATGAGGCCGCACGGGAAGCTGGTGCGACCGTTCATACGGGGGGGACCTATGTTTGTATGGAGGGACCGGCTTTCTCGACCCGCGCCGAATCGTTCTCCTACCTAGCACTGGGCGCATCTGTGATCGGCATGACCAACCTGACCGAAGCCAAACTGGCCCGCGAAGCCGAAATCTGCTACGGAATCATCGCCCTTTCGACCGACTACGACTGCTGGCATGAAACCCACGACGATGTGACCGTCGATGCGATCATCCAGATCATCCATCAGAATGTGGCTATGGCCAGGAACATCATCCGCCATGCCGTGGCTAAAATATCAGGAGAACGCTCCTGCCCTTGTGCCAGCGCAATGCAGTACGCCGTCATCACCGACCGCGCCGCCATATCTGCGGAAGCGAAGCAGCGACTTGAACTGATTGTCGGAAGGTACCTGTAGCGGGCTGTATCTATTCGCTCCCCCCGCCGAGCACTTTGTACAACGTCACCAGGTTGGTCAGCCGGGCCAGTCGCACCGTAATCAGGTTCTGCCGGGCACTGTAAAGCGAACGCTGAGAGTCCAGCACGCTCAGATAGCTGTCGATTCCCTTCTCATAGCGGGCCTGGGAGAGACGAAAGCTCTCGGCGGTCGCGTCATTAAGGGACTGTTGGGCGGCGATCTGGTCGTCAATGGTACTTCGCTGGACGAGAGCGTCGGCAACTTCCCGGAACGATACCTGAATGGCTTTCTCGTACTGGGCTACGGCAATGTCGCGATCCGTTTCGGCGACCTTCAGGTTTGCCAGGTTGCTGCCGCCGTCGAAGATGGGGATCGAAATGCGGGGAGCAAAACTCCAGGCAAAGGCGTTTCCGGTGAACAGACTGGCCAACTCGTTGCTGCCGAAGCCGACCGACGACACCAGGGTGATTCTGGGAAAGAAGGCGGCCCGGGCGGCGCCGATGTTGGCATTATACCCTTTGAGCAGACTCTCGGCCTGCAGGATGTCCGGGCGGCGCAGCAACACCTCTGAGGTGAGACCTGGGCTGATGTCCCTGAGCGAAGTCAGGGAATCGGACAGGGTCGCAGGAAGCAGGTCCGTTCCGACCGGTGCGCCGACGGCCAGATTCAGGGCGTTCTCGTCCTGGGCCACCAGTGTCGTGTAACGGGCGATGTCCAGCCGGGCTGATTCCACCGTAGTTCGGGCCTGGTTCAGATCGAGTGCCGACGAAATGCCCGCATCGAAACGACTCCGGATCAGCTGGTAGGACGACTGCTGGCTGGCCAGTGTCTCCCCGGCGAGTTGTAGCCGCTCCCGGTCGGCGGCCAGATTCAGGTAGGCGGCGGCAACCTGTGCCACCAGGCTGATCTGAACGCTGCGTCTGGCATGTTCTGTTGCCAGGAACTGTTCCAGAGCCTGATCGTTGAGGCTTCTTACCCGGCCAAACAGATCCAGCTCGTAGGCGCTGACTCCAAGAGCTGCGCTGTACTGTTCGGTGTTTATGGCGTGTCCCGTGGAGGAGAGCTTTTCCGGTACCCTTTGGAGCGTTGCCGCCGCTGATGCGTCAATCTTTGGCAGGAGATCGGAACGCCGGATCTGGTACTGGGCCCGCAATCGTTCAATGGTGAGAGAAGCAACACGCAGGTCGCGGTTGTTCTCCAGGGAACGGGCGATCAGTTTCTGCAGCTTTTCATCAATGAAGAACTGACGCCAGGGGGTGTCGGCGATTACCGTATCGCCGGCATTGGCGGCTCCGGCAGGCCAGGAGGCCGGCACCGGCGCAGCGGGTCGGGTATAGCCCGGGGCCAAGGTGCAGCCGGTTAACAGCAGCAGAACCCCGGCACAGCAGTAGTTCCTGAAGGTCATATCAGTGCTCCTCGGCAACGGGAACAGCCGCAGTCCCGGAGTTGTATTTTTTCTTACCGAACATCCGCGATACCATCACAAAGAAAAACGGAATAAAGAGCAGGTCGATAAAGGTGGCCGAAAGCAGGCCGCCGGTAACGGCGGTGCCGATGGCATTCTGGGCCGCCGCTCCGGCCCCCTTGGTCAGTGCCAGCGGCAGTGTGCCGAAGAAGAAAGCCAGCGAAGTCATAATAACCGGCCGCAGCCTTATTCTGATAGCGGTCAGTGTGGCGTCAACAAGCTCATGCCCCTGATGCATCTGTTCCTTGATGAACTGGATGATCAGAATGGCATTCTTGGTGGAAAGCCCGATGGTGGTGAGCAGGCCGATCTGGAGATAGACGTCATTGGGGAACATGCGCAGCTTGACCGCTGTCACCGCACCAACCAGCCCCAGTGGGAGCATCAGCAGGTTGACGAAGGGAATCGTCCAGCTTTCGTACAATGCCGCTACGGCGAGGAACACCACCAGCAGCGAAATGGCATAGAGCATCGGAGCCTGGGCCCCGGCCTTTTTCTCCTCGTAGGAGAGTCCGGTCCATTCGTAGCCGATCCCGGGAGGCAGCTTCTCGGCCATCTGTTCAACCTCAGCCATGGCTTCACCGGTACTGATGCCGGGCGCCGCCTGCCCCAGAAGTTCAACAGATGGAATGCCGTTGTAACGCTCCAGGCGGGGTGAGCCATATTGCCAGCGTGCGGTGGCGAAAGCCGAGAACGGAACCATCTCCCCCTTGCTGTTCCTCACGTACCAGTTGTTGATGTCCTCCGGCAGCATCCGGTATTTTGGATCGGACTGGAGATAGACTTTCTTGACCCTGCCGTTCTGGATGAAGTCGTTAACGTAGGCGCTCCCCCAGGCGGTGGAGAGAACGCTGTTGATGTCGGCCTGTGAGATCCCCAGAGCGCCGGCCCGCACATCGTCGATGTCAAGTTTGAACTGAGGTGAATCATCCTGACCGTTGGGGCGTACCGCCGTCAGTTTGGGATTTTTCATCGCCATTCCCAGCAGTTGTCCTCGGGCTTCCATCAGCTTTTCGTGTCCCAGGCCACCCCGGTCCTGCAGCTGGAAATCAAAGCCGTTGGCGACTCCCAATTCCAGTACCGCCGGGGGTGAAAAAGCAAAAGCCAGACCGTCGCGTATCTTCGAAAATGCACCCATAGCCCGTCCGGCGACCGCTTTAGCCTTCAGGTCAGGGGAACCGCGCAGTTCCCAATTCTTCAGTTTGACCCATGCCAGGGCCATATTCTGGCCACGGCCGGCGAAGCTGAAACCGGCTACGGTGATAATCCCCTCGACGGTTTTCTTTTCATTCTCCAGGAAATGCTGCTCCATCTGGCGCAATACCTGAATGGTACGCTCCTGGGTGGCGCCGGCCGGTAGCTGCACCTGGCAGATCAGAAATCCCTGATCTTCGTCCGGCAGGAACGAGGTGGGGAGTTTCAGGAAGAAGAACGCCATGATGGTCACGATGCCGCCATAGACCACCAGATAGCGTACCGGCTTGCTAAAGGAGCGGCCGACGATCCCTTCGTAGTTGTGCCTGCAGAATTCAAAGGCCCGGTTGAAGTAGCGGAAGAACCCGGCGAACCAGCCGTGCTCTCCGGAGTGATGCCCCTTCTCCACCGGTTTGAGGATCGTTGCGCAGAGCGCGGGGGTCAGGATCATAGCCACGAACACCGACAGGATCATGGCTGCGATGATGGTGATGGAAAACTGGCGGTAGATGACTCCGGTGGAGCCGCCGAAAAAGGCCATGGGGAGAAATACCGCTGTCAGGACAGTGGCGATGCCCCACAGGGCACTGGTGATCTGCCCCATTGACTTGATGGTTGCATCATGGGGCGACAGTCCCTCTTCGGACATGATCCTCTCCACGTTCTCCACAACGACGATGGCATCGTCCACCAGCAGGCCGATTACAATTACGAGGGCGAACATGGTCAGGGTATTGATGGAGAATCCGGCAGCGGCCAGTACCCCCATGGTGCCCAGCAGAACCACCGGTACGGCGATGGTCGGGATCAGGGTGGCGCGGATGTTCTGCAGAAACAGGAACATGATAATGAAAACCAGGAATACTGCTTCGATCAGGGTGTGCACCACCTCTTCGATGGATATTTTGACGAAGGGTGTTGAATCGTAGGGATAGACAACCTTTACGCCGGGGGGTAAATATTTCGACAGCTCAGCCATCTTGGTTTTGATCCGGTCGCCGGTCTCCAGAGCGTTGGCCCCGGCCGCCAGGCGCACCGCCATGCCGCCAACCGGTTTGCCGTTGTAGTAGGACTGGATTTCGTAATTTTCGGTACCGATTCTGCTCTCGGCCACATCCTTCAGTTTTACGGTGGAGCCGTCTGGATTGGTGCGCAGGATGATGGCATCAAACTGCTCTGATGACTGCAGCAGCGACCGCGCATTGATGGTGGCATTAAGCTGTTGTCCCTTATTGGCAGGAAGACCACCGAACTGGCCGGCCGACACCTGGACGTTCTGTGACTGCAGCGCTGTGGTCACATCATTGCTCGTCAGATGGAAGCTGTTCAGTTTATCAGGGTTCAGCCAGATGCGCATGGCGTTCTGGGTACCGAACAACAGCAGCTCGCCGACGCCGTCCAGGCGGCTGATGATGTCCTGCAGGTTGGAAACCATATAGTCGGTCAGGGCATTTCTGTCCATGGAGCCGTCTTCCGAAACCAGACCGATGATCAGCAGGAAGTTGCGGGTTGACTTGACCACTTGGATCCCCTGGCGCTGCACGATCTGGGGGAGCAGCGGCACGGCCAGCTGCAGTTTGTTCTGGACCTGAACCTGGGCGATGTTGGGGTCAGTTCCGGCCTTGAAGGTCAGGGTGATGGAGACCGCTCCGGCCGAGTCGCTGGTTGATGACATGTAGATCAGATTGTCGATGCCGTTGAGCTTCTGCTCGATGACTTGGGTGACCGTATCCTGTACCGTTTGTGCCGAAGCGCCGGGATAGGTGGCGTTGATGGCGATCTGTGGCGGTGCAATGGCAGGATACTGGGAGACTGGCAGCTTCTTGATCGACAGCAGGCCGACCAGCATGATCATGATGGCGATGACCCAGGCAAATATCGGGCGGTTTATGAAAAAACGGGGCATTGAGGAGCTCCTTGAAAAAACAGGGGATCAGGAGCCAGTCTTCAGGATGAAAGCTAGAATCTACACATCATAGTCTGATTCCTGACTCCTGACTCCTGGATTCTGTATTCTGGATTCTGTATATACTGAATTATTTTTTTGCAGCAGGCTGAGCTGCACCTGCCGGAGCTACCGCAGGTTTCGCACCGAACGCCACCGCCTTGACCTGCGTACCGGGGCGTGCCCGCTGCAATCCCTCGACAATGACCCGGTCGCCCGGTTTCAACCCGTCACTCACCAGCCAGCTGTCCCCAACCGTGCGGCTAACCTTGATCAGCCGTGGTTCGACCTTGTCTTCGGCTCCGATCACCATGGCCAGCGCTTCACCCTTCGGGTTGCGGGTCACGCCCCGCTGGGGCACCAGAATGGCCTGTTCGTTGATCCCCTCTTCGATCACGGCACGCACAAACATGCCAGGGAGCAGCACCTGTTTCGGGTTGGGAAAGTCGGCGCGCAACGTAACGGAGCCGGTGCTCTGGTCTACCGTAACCTCGGAAAACTTGAGTGTGCCGGGAAGCGGATAGGGTGTTCCGTCTTCCAGCAGCAGTTTTACCCTGGCCTGGGCAGCCGTCGTATCTTTCTTCATCAGGCCGTTGGCCAGATTCTGTTTCAGCTTCAGCAGGTCGGAGCTTGATTGGGTTACATCCACATACATGGAGTTAAGTTGTTGGATCGTGGCCAGGACAGTCGGCTGGCCGGCAGTAACCAGTGCCCCGTCGGTAACGGTCGATCGTCCGATCCGACCGGAGATCGGAGCGGTAACTTTCGTATAGGCCAGATTGATGCGGGCAGTTTCCACCGCGGCCCTGGCGGAAGCCGCATCGGCCTCGGCCAGTTTATGTGCTGCCTGAGCATCGTCATTGTCCTGCTGGCTGACCGCCTTGATCATGACCAGCTCCTGATAGCGCTGTGCCTTGATCCGCACACTTCCCAGCGTGGCCTCAGCCCTGGCCAGAGTCGCCGTGGCGCTGGCGTAGGCGGCTTCAAAGCTGGCCGGGTCGATCTGATACAGCAGCTGACCGGCCTTTACGTCGCTACCTTCGGTAAAGATCCGTTTTCGAATCAGCCCGCTGATCTGGGGTCTGACCTCGGCAATCAAATGCGGAACGGTCCGGCCGGAAAGTTCGCTGGTCAGTGCGACTCGCTGCGGTTGAATCGTTACCACGCCCACTTCAGGCGGCCCTGCGGGTGGTTTCTGGCCTGCAGAGTTCTGTGTGCCGCACCCGACCAGCAGCATGCCTGTGGTGAGAAATCCGGCAACTGCACAGAATGCTCTTTTGTTTACGAATTGCATAGACACCTCGAAACATATTGAATTTAAAACGGAAACGTATTCTAACAGATTTGGTACAAGAATTCCGTGCATGGACGTCCTAACGCTTGATGGCGTCCCAACAGGCCTCGATGGTTTGGGTTATCAGGTGATCATCCAGTGAGACGAAACCGAGAATATGGTCACGGGCTACCGCCAGCAGCGGGCCGAACGCCAGGGCGAAAAGAACCACCAGGGGAAGTTCCCGCATCACCTGATGGGACGTTCCTTCCGCAAAGAGTTCCCGGAATACATCACACTCGTCGTGCTTTCCCATTATCTTGTCCCTGCGGACAGCAGCTCCATAGGGAGAGTTGTGAAATTGTTCCAGATAGCGAAAATCCAAGGGGTAGGCAATAAAATAGCGCAACAGGGCCGTGCCGAGATGAATGAACCGCTCCCGGAGCGGCTTGTCCGGTTCATAGTCATCCATGAGAACGGAGGAGATACGTTTTTCGAGATCCCGGTACAGTTCGGTGATGAGTACGTCTTTGTTTTCGAAGTAGCGGTAGATTGTCCCTGCGCCAACTCCGGCCCGATCGGCAATCATGGACATGGGGGCGCCGTGGAAGCCGTGTTCGGCTATGATTTCAAGGGCCGCATGGGCTATTTCCGCTCGTTTGTCCGCCTTCGACATTGAAAAATTCCTTGTTGCGGAATGAATGTTCATTCCTTATAGCGGTTTTGAAACGAGTTATCCAGTTAATTTTTGTCCTGAATTCCGATTCAACGACCGTAGCGCGTCACGATCTCTTTCGCCACCGCCTGCATGCCGATGCCGGTAGGGCAGGTCGCATCGCATCTTCCGCAGACAAAGCAGCTGACCTCCCCCCAGCGCAAAGGGTCGGCGGCCAGCTTGTGGTGTATGCGGCGGCGAGTACGCTGCGCCTCGCTTCCCAGCGGGTTGTGGCCGCTGGCCTCGCGCATGAAGCCCTCCAGCTGGCAGGAATCCCACATCCGGCTCCGCTCAACGCCCGATTCATAACGCCAGTCCTGAACACCAAAGCAGGTGCAGGTCGGGCAGACCAGGTTGCAGCCGGTACAGGCGATGCAGCGGTCGCCGATATCGCGCCAGAACTCGTCCGGTACGGCACCTGACTGGACGATTGCCGCTGCATGGCGGATCAGCTTGTCATCGGCGGATGATAATTCTCCGCCTTTCTCCCGGACATTTTCCAGCGTTCGTTCCTGCAATTCCCCGGCATCAGGCAGCGATGCGATCAGCCGCTTTCCTACTTCGCTGTAATCCAGTGCCAGCCAATCAGCTCCGTCAAAAACCAGTTCCGCATCACATCCACCATCTGCCGTAGGCAGTAGTGTGCCGTCAGCTCCGCAGTAGCCCGATACGCCAATGACGACCGCCTGACGCCGGTTCCGCAGATAGATGTCGTCCACCGGGGCATCGCTGAAAAAGCGGTCGATGAACGCCAGGCAGCCCAGATCCCGCGCGGTGAACCCGGCCACGACGAGCGGTTTTTCCTGATCATCTGCTGAGCAATCGCCACCGAGGATGGTTTCGTGCTGCGGGAAGAAGGCGGACGTCGGTTTGGCCGGCAGCGCCCCGCCGGTCAGGGCAAGCGGGCCATCCGCCACAGCTCCCAGGCTGCGGGTACCATCACACAACAGCACCGGCACCAGCAGACGGTACTGCTTGTCAAGGGCTGCGAAGAATGCGGGGATATGTTCATTGCGAAGTAGTTTCATGGTTTCTCTTTCAACGGTTTTAGAGAACAGCGAGTTCACCGCTGTTTCTGTCTGAGTGGTCATTTCATCTATCTCAACAAGATTTTCCAGGTTGACTTTATACGTCAATGACGTATATTGGACTCATGGTTACTTATTGTCGAATCGCCACTGTTTACGAAACAGGTTCATGATTTTACCCGGTCATATTCTCAAAGCACTTAAAGAGGAGAAGGAACATGTCACTCGATGAAAAAGAACTGCTTGAACGTGATGCAAAGCGCAACATGGCGAGGAACTGCTCCAGGCCGTGCGGGATCTCAAGGCCGGCAAAGTTGGTCGCGTGACCAAAGTAGAAGTTTCTCCTCTGGCAGCGTCCCGCCTCAGAATAGGTCTCTCTCAGAGCGAGTTTGCTAAAATGCTCGGAGTGTCTCTTCGCACCCTTCAGGAGTGGGAGCAGGGGCGTCGTGCTCCGTCGGGCGCGGCAAAATCCCTGATTACCATTGCCATCAAGAAACCGGAAGTTATAAAACAGTTACTCGCGGCCTGATATACGCCGGGAATGTCGAGAGCTGCCGCTAGTTGGACATTTCAGCCTTCCCATTTATCCATAACTCAGATTCGCTAAGATCAATGTTGTCATTCCAAACGACTCCGTAGCCTGTTTGATCTACATGAACATTTTTAAAAAAAGCTTCGTCTTTGAGTGAGTAAAAAGAGGATTCGTTGAGGAGAGGAGCACAATCATAAACCCTTGTGTCCCCAGTGGTGAACGTAACGAAGAGTTGTTTTTCTGAAAGCGGTGTTACTGATTTTACTTTTGGGTAAGTTGCCATGGCAATATCACTCCAATCCAGGAAGTTGTATAAATTGTTGCGTCTTCCACATTTCCAACAACTCGCTTTGGTAACGTTGCGTCCACTCTCGAACCATGCGGTCTGCTCTGGATGGCAAGTCTCCTTCGATAATCTCGCAGCTTTGAATGTCATATACTCCGTTGAACTCACCATAGATGGCGTGAAAATGGGGTACACCATGTTCCCTGAAGTACATTTTGATCAGAATTCCATAAAACCTCGCAATTATTGGCATAATCATTTCTCCTTTCTTAGAAAAAAATCAATCAAGGGTTTCAAGCGTTGAATCGCACCGACTATTTCATTTACTTGCTTTTGGCGCTGAAGTGTCCAAATGTCAGAATTTTTCTGGAATGGTTCGACAAGCCTGATTGCCAAATTCAGTCGTTTATTTTGTTTCTCTAAATGGCTTATCTTCGCTTCAGTTATTTCTATATTGCCTGAAATAATCTTTTGAATCCATAGTTCTCGCTCTTCGCTAAACGCCTTTTCATGTTTCCGTTGCATTTGAATAATCGATTCACCATCAAACTCTCCAGGCAACTTCATGTCAGCGAGAATCCAATGATAGAAACGAGGCTGATGCTCGTATTTAAGGTAGGTCTTCAGCCACAATCCACTGTGATCGTTTAAATGCCTGTTGAACTCTGGCAAGTTTGCTTGAATCCGGTCGATCATGACTTTCTGCGAAGGCTGCAATTCGGCGTTAATGATTACGTCGAGCCCAGTACTATTAGCTGTGATCGAGATGTTGGGGACGTCGTTCTTAGGCATATCCTCGGAAAAACCGAAGCGATAAGCCCACCAAATACCACCATGCGTAAATACTTCTGATCCGTGGTTGCGTGATTGATCATATTCCAGATCGTAGTCTTGAGAACTTGGCCTCGTGATACCGAAAGGAATTATATCATACCCAGTGAAAACAGCCCTTATTGGTTCGAGGGATTCTGTAAGCATACGGCGAGCGAAGGCCATTCCTTTTGGGTTAGCAGGACATGCAATTTCATCAAACGAGACACTTTCGTTATCTCCAAGGGCGGTTTTAGCTTCGATTTTGTTTATGGTCTTCTTGCAATAAGTAATTGTTTCCTTACAGATGCGTTCGACTTCTCTTTCTGTAGTCGGGACAGTCGGTATTTCTACGCAGCGAATGCCCAATTCCTCCAAGTAAGCGGCCCTCCACGTGGGTATTGAGGAAGAAACCAGAATCATTGCAAGATTGGCATCTTTCATATAATGCCGCATCAAACCGTAGTACTCGACAACTTGCCCTATATGTTCACGCTGAATTGGCACATTTTTGATTTCAACGATATAGCGAACACCGTCCACAACGAAGAGAAGATCAATTCTCTTGCCATGTATGCTGTACTCGCTTGCCTTTTCGGTGATGTTCCCGGAGGGAAACAGAACTTCAGGATTTGCGTACAGGTAATTCTGTATATCGCGCTCTTTCGTGGGCTTCATTGATTCTCATCGTTCTGCTCAAACACCCTTTTAGGACATTGCACCAGGCAATGTATCGTTAGCAGCCAAGGGCAACATGGTGATCCGTTCCTGCACCGGGTTTGAACGGTCTAAAGCTTGCGAGATGGCTTCATGATATGCTGGACGCAGAATCATACGGCGAATTTATCCTTGCAAATTCTGATTGCCAATTTGTATTTGCAAACATTGCCCTCGTTAGTCCTTCAGGAAGCTCTCCTCACTCTGACCGCACACACTTTGAATTCCGGAATGGCCGATTCCGGATCAAGCGCCGTGCCGGCCAGGGTGATCGGACCATCCGTCACAGTTCCCAGGCTGCGGGTACCATCGGGCATCAGCAGACGTTAGCTTCCGGCCAGCGATTCAAAAAATCCGGGTATGTTATCTGCCGTCAGAAGTTTCATTGGAATCCGCCCGTTCTTTTTCAACCGCTGCAGCTTTATCCTGCGCGACATGATCCGGCATACGCCGGTAGATGAGATGATAGACTAGGCCGACCAGAACGCTGCCGCCGACGATATTGCCCAGAATTACCGGCACCAGATTGCCGAAGAAACCTGCCCAGGTAATGGCAGCGGCATGTGCCGCACCGTTACCGAAGTTCTGTAGCAGCATGGCAAGCGGAATGAAAAACATGTTGGCGATACTATGTTCGAAGCCTGCCGCAACGAACGCTGAAATGGGGAAAACGATGGCTACCGCCTTGTCGATGACGCTCCGCCCGGCAAGCGCCATCCAGACCGCCATGCAGACCAGTACATTGCAGAGAACCCCCTTGAAGAAGGCCGTCCAGAAAGGCATGACTACCTTGGCTGCAGCTATTTTGAGATACTCCTGTGCAATCAGACCGTTATTCATTTCAGGATGGCGGGAGAGAAACACCAGCAGGGCGAGCCCGACCGCACCGATGAGGTTACCGAAGCAGACAATTGCCCAGTTCCGCAGCAGTTCACCGGTGGAAATCTTTCCATCAGCCCAGGCCATTGCCTGAAGGTTGTTGCCGGTAAACAGCTCCGCACCCGCAACGATGACCAGAATCAAACCCAGAGAGAAGGTTACGCCCCCCAGCACCTGCCGGGCGGCAAAACCGAGGTGTGGGTCCGACTTGACGATCACGAAATAAAGCGCCCCCAGACCGATAAAGGCTCCCGCCAATACGCTCAGCATCAGCATGGGGACCAGCGGCAGGCGCGCCTTAACCACGCCGATCGTTTCAACCCGCGCTGCTATCTCCTTCGGAGAAAATGCGTCAAAGCCGAAGATTTCCGACATGGTGGAACCTCCTCAATTTTCCCGGTACGACGTTGTTCCGACTGTTTCCAGATCGACTATTACGCTTTCGTCAACCTTACCGCACAGACTTTGAACTCCGGAATGGCCGACTCCGGGTCGAGCGCCGTGCCGGTCAGAGCGTTGGCCGCCCCTTCTGCGAAATGGAACGGCATGAACAGCACACCCGGCGGCACCACGTCGGTCACCCGCGCACGGGCCGTCACCTCACCACGCCGGCTGGCCACCGTCACCCGTTCGCCGTGCCGGATGGTCGCACCTGATGCGTCAACGGGATTGATCTCCACGAACGCCTCCCGTTCCTCACGGTCCAGCAGGTGGGTGCGGCGGGTCATGCTGCCGGTGTGCCAGTGGAAATAGGTGCGGCCGGTGGTCAGGACAAAGGGGTAGTCGCTATCCGGCAGTTCAACGGGAGGGCGATAGCTCACCGGCACAAAGCGCCCCGAACCTCGTGTGAAGCGTTCACGGTGCAGTACCGGCGTTCCCGGATGTTCATGGTCGGGGCAGGGCCACTGCAGCCCGTGCGGGTCGAGGCGGTCATAGTTTACTCCGCCGTAGATCGGTGTCAGCCGGGCGATCTCCTCCATTACGGTGCCTTGGTCAGGATAGCGCATTCCGGTATAACCGGCCCGTTCCGCCAGATCACAGATAATATCGGCATCGCTGCGGGCGTCCCCGGGTGGTTCAACCGCCTTGCGTACCCGTTGGACGCGGCGCTCGGTGTTGGTGAAAGTACCCTCTTTCTCTGCATAGCAGGCTGCCGGCAGCACTACATGGGCCAGGGCCGTCGTTTCGGTGGGGAAGATGTCCTGTACCACCAGCAGATCAAGCTTTTCAAGCGCCCGGCGGGCATGGGCCTGGTCCGGGTCGGAAAGCATCGGATTCTCCCCCATGATGAACATGGCTCTGACGCGTCCTTCGGCGGCAGCCGTCATGGCATGGGTCAGCGGCAGACCGGGCTTGTCCGGCAGAGCATCGATACCCCAGGCTCGTGCAAACTTTTCCCGTACACCAGGATCGATAACCTTCTGATAGCCGCTGAAAACATCCGGCAGGGCTCCCATGTCGCACCCGCCCTGGACGTTGTTCTGTCCCCGCAGCGGGAAGACGCCGGTACCGGGGCGCCCCAGGTTGCCGGTCAGCATTGCCAGCGTGGCAACGCAGCGCACGTTGTCCACGCCGTGGCTGTGCTGGGTGATTCCCATGGAGTAGGCGATGACGGCATTTTTCGCAGCTGCGAAGCAGCGGGCGGCGGCGATGATTTCCTCAACGGTCAGGCCGGTCAGTCCAGCGCTCCGCGCCAGCGTCCAGCCGGCAAGTGACTCTTCCAATGCCTCGACATTTTCGGTCCGTGACGTGATGAACTCCCGATCCTCCAGCCCTTCGTCCAGGATGACCTTCATCATGCCGCACAGCAGGGCCACATCGCTGCCGTTTGTGTGGCGCAGGTGCAGCTTCGCCTGGCGTGCCAGGCGGATGCGCCGGTTGTCGGCCACCATCAGGGTGGCACCATTTTTGACGGCATTGAGGATGCGGGAACCGATCAGCGGATGCTGCTCGGTGGTGTTGGAGCCGGTCACGAAGATGAGGTCGGCCGTGTCGAAACAGTCGATGGAGCCGGTCATGGCACCGGAACCGAAGGCCTCGGCCAGGCCGACCACGCTGGAGGAGTGACAGAGCCGGGCGCAGTGGTCGATGTTGTTGGTGCCGAAGACCGCCCGCGCCAGCTTCATCAGCAGATAGTTTTCCTCGTTGGTGGCCTTGGCCGACGAGCAGAACATGATGGCATCCGGACCATGCTGTACTTTGATTGCCAGCAGGCGGGACGCTACCAGGTCGAGTGCATTGTCCCACGAAGCTGCCTGCAGCAGGCCCTCGCGGCGGATCAGCGGCGAGGTCAGCCGTTCCGGGTGATGGACGAAACCGAAGGCATTCCACCCCTTGACGCACAGTCCGCCCCGGCTGACCGGGTGGGTGGCGCTCGGCTCGACGCCGATCAGGCGGCCGTTCCGGCTCAGCAGGTAGAACATGCAGCCGGTGCCGCAGTAGGGGCAGGTGGTGAGGGTTCGGGTGGTCACAGCGCCCCCGGGATATGCTCGATCTGATCGAGGCGGAAGACCGGACCGTCCTTGCAACAGAGCAGGTGCTCGATGGCGCAGTGGCCGCATTTGCCGACCCCGCAGCGCATCTGACGTTCCAGCGACACCACGATCCGCCCCGATTCCATCCGCTTGCGCTTCAGAACATCGATCACCGCCCGGTACATGACCGGCGGCCCTACCACCACCGCCACGGTGCGCTGCGGATCAATCTCCACCGGTTCAACCAGCGAGGTGATCAGACCCACATTGCCGTCGTAGCAACCGCTGCCGGGGGCGCTGTCCACGGTGTAGCTGCAGGCGAAGGCGGAAGAAGCCTCCCAGGCGGCAATTTCGTCGCGGAACATGAGCTGCTCCGGGTTGCGGGCGCCGTGGAGGATGGTGACCCGGCCGAATTCCTCCGGCCGATCCTGACAGAACTGGATCAGGGAGCGCATGGGAGCCAGGCCGCAGCCGCCGGATACCAGCAGCAGATCCTGCCCCGTCATCGACGGCAGGTCGAAAGGGGTGCCGAAGGGGCCACGGATACCGAGGCGGGCACCGGCCTTCAGTTCGTGCATGGCGCCGGTCAGGCTGCCGGCCTTGCGTACCCCCAGCTCAAACTCCGGACTGCGGGTGGGCGACGACGCAATCGAAATCGGTGCTTCGCCCCATCCCAGCAGTGATACCTGCACGAACTGTCCTGGTTGGTGACCGAGGGCCATGCCATCGGCCATTCGCAGGCGGAAGAGTTTTTCGGCCGGGGTGAGCGTCTCGACCGAGAGAATCTCGCAGTCGCGCGGTGTGTAGAGTGATTCACTCACAAAAGCCCACGCTCAACGAAACTGACGTATTCACCATCGCCCACGACGATGTGGTCGAGTACCTTGATGCCCATGATATCACCGGCCTCCCTCAGCCGGCGGGTGATGGCGATGTCTTCGCTGCTGGGAGCCGGGTCACCGGTGGGATGGTTGTGAACCAGGATCACGGCGGCGGCTGACTCCCTGACCGCCGGACTGAATACTTCGCGGGGGTGGACGATCGACTGGTTCAACGAACCTTCAGAGACCTGGATGCGGCGGATAATGCGGTTCTTACCGTCCAGCAGCAGGGTCAGGAAGTACTCTTTGCGGCTGTCGCGGAATTCGTGGTGGAAATAGTCGAACACCTGGCGGGGAGAGGTGAAACGGTCGAGCCGTTCCAGCTTACGCCCCTGGAAACGGGCCGCCAGCGTAAAGGCCGCCTTGACGCCGGCAGCCTTGGCGATTCCCATCCCCTTGATCGTGCAGAGTTCCGTCACATCTGCCCCGGCCAGCTCCCGCAGGTTGTCACCGAAGTGCGCAATCAGCTGCCGTCCCAGGTCGATGGCGGTCTGTTTCGTGGATGGATCACCACTGCGGATGATCAGAGCCAGCAATTCGGCATCGCTCAGAGCAGCCGCTCCGCGCTGCTGCAGCTTCTCCCGCGGCCGCTCATCCTCCGGCCATTCCTTGATACCGTGAGACATAGCTTACCTCGCCACACCGGTCAGGATCGCTGCTATCAGCGCCCCACCTGCCAGCAGGCGGTACCAGACGAAAATGCCGAGGCTGTTTTTCTGCACCAGCTTAAGCAGGAAGGCGACGCTGATGTAACCGGTTACGGCGGAAACGCCGATGCCGACCAGCATCGGAATCCCTTCGCCGGCCGGAATGCCGTGCTTGAAAAGGTGAATAGTCTTGAGCAGGGCGGCACCGGCAACGATCGGCAGCGACAGCAGGAAGGAAAAGCGGGCAGCGCTTTCGCGGCTGAAACCGAGCATAAGCCCGGCCGTGATGGTTATTCCCGAGCGGGAAACACCGGGAATCAGGGCCAGGCATTGAAACATGCCAATTGTCAGGGCGTTCAGCGGACCGATTGTATCGAGGCTGCGCCGTTTGCGCCCCATCGTGTCGGCAAGGCCGAGCAGCAGCCCGAAGATAACCAGGAACGAGGCTATCAGGAGCGGATTGGAGCGGAAAATGGCCTCCACCTGATGCTCGAAAAGTTTGCCGACGATGGCGGCCGGAACAGTGGCGGCGATAATCAGAAACGGCAGCCTCCGTCCGTTGGTGTTCAGCGAACGGTTGGCAATCGCATCGCAGAAGGAATAGGTCAGCTCGATGACGTCACGCCAGAAATAGAGTGCCAGGGCCAGGAAGGTGCCCAGATGGAGAGCTACGTCGAAGGTCAGCCCCGATTCCGGCCACTTGAGCAGCCAGGGAACCAGGAGAAGGTGGGCCGAACTGCTGATCGGCAGCACTTCGGAAAATCCCTGCAGGAGACCGAGCACAGCAGCGTGAAACAGGTTCATCAGATATCACCCCGCAGGAGCAAAGGTCTGCATTGCTTGAAGAAACGCCTTACCAGGTCACGCATGAGTTCATCTGCGGCCAGGCGCCGGACAGCATTATATCAGCTCCTTTTTCCAGTTTTCGACTTTTTTCAGATATTCCGACAGCAGTTTCTGCGCTGTCTTCTGCTCTTTGGCCTCCGCTACGATGTGAACACAGGGAGAATACTGGTCGGGGAGCAGCAACAGCCAGTCGTCACCGAAGTGTACCTTGATCCCGTCGATAAAGGTGGCTTCCTTCTCCAGGCTGTCCTCGCTCATCTTGCGCATCAGCCCACCTTTCATCTCCCAGGGGCAGGGGAGGTTGGCCTGGAGATAACTTCGCGGCGGCACCAGAGCGAGCCCCTGTGAGAGCGGGATTCCGCACAATGCTGTCAGCTCCATCAGTTTGGCGATGCTGAACATGCCGTCAAAGGCGTCCTGGAAGCGGGGAAAGGCATAACGGCCGTCAGTTGTGCCGGTCAGAACGACCTCCGAGGATGAAGCTGCTTCCAGCATGGACCGGTCGATGCTCTTGGTGCGAATTACCTCGCACCGTTTGACCGCTGCCATCAGTTCGATGGATGAGGGAGCCTGCACCGGCACGGCGATGGTCCCCTTCTGGCCGGAGTTCAGCACCAGCGACACCATCAGCGACAGCAGTTCAACGCCGTTGTATATCCGTCCCGTATCGTCCACCAGCGTGATAGCCTCGGCGGTCGGGTCGAGCCAGAAGCCGGCCTGCGCCCCCAGCGAAGAGACGATGGTTGCCAGCTGGCGAAGTGCCTCCCCTTTCTCTTTGGCCTGAACCCCGCGCCCCTCATCAACATAGGCATTAAGGGCTACGACGGAAAATCCGAGTTCGTTCAGCAGCTGGGGGAGTATCTGACTGGCGGGGGAAAAACAGAAATCGACGACCACCGTACAGGCCGCCTTCTTCAGGACTTCGCGGTTGATAGCCCGCAGAAATCCTTCCCGGTAGAAATCGGCTACATTGTTGATGTCGGTTATCACCCCCGGCTCGGTGTGATGGGCCCGGCGGAAATTCTCCTTGAAAAAAGTCCGTTCGACGTTCTTTCCCATATTGCTGGAAAAGTCCAGCCCGTCGCCATCCAGGAAGATGATCTCCAGCAGCGCGGGGTCGTCCTGGGCCTGGCGGAAATGGACTCCGCCAACCTCGCCGAAGGTTTTGAGCTTGTAGCGCAAAAGTGGCAGCGAGGTCATCTTCATATCCCGGACATTGACGCCTGCCGAGAGAATGCCCCCCATGAAGCAGCGTTTGAGCATGCGGGAAGAGGGAAACGAATCGCGGCCGCCGAGTACGTAGCTTCCCTTTGGCAGCGAAGTACCGTAGGCACACCCCAGCTTGGCAACGAATTCGGGGGTCAGCTCCACATTGGAGAGACCTTTGATGATGGCACCTTCAAAGAGCGCCTTTTTCCATTTTTCCCCCCAGATCATGTTGGAGGTGACGGTTGCTCCTGCTTCGATGGTCTTCTTGGGCCAGATTTTGACATCGGCCTTGATGACCGCCTCATCGCCGACGGAGGTTTCGTCGGCAACGATGACCCCCTCCTCCAGCACAGCTCCCTGGCCGATGCGTACATTGGAGCAGATCACGCTGTCGGTTATTCGGGCTCCCTTTTTCACATAGGAGTTGTCCCAGATAACGCAGCGGTTCAGCCGGACGCCCGCTTCAATGGTGCAGTTGCGGCCGATGACCGAATCTTTGATGCGGACATCCCCGAGAATCTGGGTATTGTCGCCGATAACAACCGTTCCTTCAAGCCCCTCGGAATGTTCCAGTTTCACGTCGGCGCCGATGCGCAGGTCTTTACCGACAAAATCCTGCTTCGGTTCATCGATGCGCAGGTTAACTCTGCCCTTGAAGATATCGTGGTAGGATTCCCTGTAGGAGTCAGTATTGCCGATATCGCGCCAGTACCCCTTGGCGGTCACACCGTACAGAGCATCCTTCTTCTTCAGCATCAGCGGGAAGAGATCCTGGGAAAAATCGAAATTCTCGCCGGCCGGGATGTATTTGAAAATATCCGGCTCCAGCACATAAATGCCGGTGTTGATGGTGTCGGAGATCACTTCGCCCCACCCCGGCTTCTCCAGGAATTGCGTAATACGCTTGTTTTTGTCGGTGATCACCACCCCGAACTGGAGCGGGTCCTTGACTGAGGTCAGAGTTATGGTGGCCTTGGCCTTGTTGTCGATATGGAAATCCATGATTTTTTTCAGATTGAAATCGGTCAGTAAATCGCCGCTGATTACCAGGAAACGCTCGTCCAGGTATTTCTCGGCCGCCTTGACCGCCCCGGCGGTTCCCATGTCGGAGAGTGGCGTGACATAGGTAATCTTGACGCCGAAGTCGGCACCGTCACGGAAAAAATTCTTGATGAAATAGGGTTGGTGGTAGAGCAGCATCACCAGTTCGGTGATTTCATATTTTTTCAGCAACTCCACGATGTGCAGCATGATCGGGCGGTTGAAGAGCGGAATCATCGGCTTGGGCAGACTGCCGGTAAGCGGCTGGATGCGTGTGCCGAAGCCACCGGCCATGATGACGGCTTTCATAGGTGACGCTCCTTTTCTGGCGGGAATCTATGCCGCATGTCAGGACTACAGACCGATCCGCGCCTTCTGTGCCTTCTTGGCCAGAACCCGGGCAATTTCCTGCTTCAGTTCTGCCAGGTCGCCCGATTTTACCACGTATCCGTCGGCCAGCCAGGCTGAGAAATCATCCTTGTAGCACGAGAACGCCGAACAGAGGATCACCGGCATGTCATGGCGCTCCTTGACCAGCTGCTGCAGCAGGTCAATACCGCTCTCGTTCTTCAGCTTGATATCCAGTACCGTCAGATCGAAGGTACCGAGCTGAAGTTTTTCAGTTGCCTCAGCGATGCTGGCCGCCGTAACCACCTCATAACCCTCATCCTTCAGCTCTTCCGAATACAGCAGCCGGATGTTGGCCTCATCGTCAACCACTAGCAGTCTGCTCATTGCTGTGCCTCCTTATGGGTTGGTAATACCAGGGTAAATGTGACCCCTTTATCGGCATTCGCTTCTGCGTCAAAAGGTACCCCCTGTTTCTCCAGCATGGTTTTGCAGAGCGCCAGCCCCAGCCCGACCCCCAGATCACTCGTCTCGGAAAAGGGTACCAGCAGGCGGTCGAGTTCGTCCTGGGATACGGAACGACTCCGGTCACTGATGTGGAGCGTAACACTTTCGGCGCTTTTAAACGATGTGACGGCAATGGCCCGCTCGCTCCCCGGTCCGCTGATATCATTCTGCAGCAGGGTGCGCAGACAGTACGAGAGCTGTTTGAAATCAATAAACACCATCGGCAGGTCGTGGCCTGCCGAATAGCCGCTTACAATCCCGCGCGATACGAGAACATCGGCAGTATCGCGGATCGCTCCTTCTACCAGCTGGTTGACATCCCAGAAATCACGGGTCGGATAGAGCGAATCGGAATAATGGAGTATTTCGTCGAGCACGACTTCCAGTTGGCGGGTTTCGGAGACGATCGACTCAATGAAGTCACGTTTTGGATCGGATGGCGGGCTGTTTTTGAGGATTGACCGTGCGAATCCGCCGATCACCATCAGCGGGTTACGCACTGAATGGGCTATACTGGAGGTAATCCTGCCTACCAGCGCCATTTTCTCCATGCGCACGATCAATTCCTGCTGCTCTTTCAGCTTTTTGCCCGCCTCGGTGACTCGGTTAAGTTCGACCTGCAGCTTGTCATAGAGTGACGCCCGCTCGATGGCAAAGGCGACCGGAAAACTGAAGTTCTCCAGCGAGTGCATGTCTTCATCGGTGATAGTGCGGTGGGTGATGCAGTTGTCGGCGATGATGACGCCAACCCGCCGGTTGCGGGAAATCAGAGGCATCAGCAGAAAGGTGTCAACCTCAAGCAGACGGGCAAGCTCGATCGGCACATCCGGGTGGTGAAAGGCATCGGTGATCAGGAGCGGTCGCTTACCGTCCATCGCCTTGACCACGATGTGGTCGACCGCGGAGAGTGGTACGGTCAGCTGTTCCAGGATGTCATGAAATTTTGCCCGTTCGGCTGAGAGTTTGTTGATGCGGAAATTCTGGGCGAGAGTCTTCAGATCCAGGTCGTTGCTGAGAATCTCATTCCAGGTCTGGCTGGCCTCTTCAAGGTTGCGGGGGCCGATGGCAAGATACCCCTTCAGCGTCTCTGTCTCGCGGTCGGTCATCAGCAGGAAGGCACGGTTCATGCCGAACCCCTTACCGGCGGTGATCGCTGTCAGTGCAACCGACAGAACCTCTTCGAGGTCAACGGAACTTTGCAAAACAAAGCCAAGTTCGTGCAGGAAGCGGATTTCAAGGGTCTTGTTGTCGAGGAAACTGGCAAGGGATTGGATCTGAGCCTTCTGGCGCAGATATTCGCGATGAACAACAGGAAAAACGGCAGCCAGCGGGTGGTCACTGTCGGCGAAACGTGATAGGTCGCGCACAAACCGGTCGCAGTCGCTGCATTTCTCAAGGACACGCCGCTCTCTGGAGTTGAGAAGAGCATATTCTTCTTCAGCGATGTTGGGGCACTCGTCGTTCCCGATTACGGCCCTGTCCCAGCAACATTCCCAATCCACGCCGAACCCCGCAGCTTCTAGTAGTAGGGTAGAGTATAGCAGTCAAATCGCGATGTGCAACCTGACTATTTCATATTCCAACTGGTGCCCTGCGCAGAATCAAGCAGTTGAATTCCTTTAGACAGCAACAGGTCACGGATCTCGTCGCCGCGCTTGAAATTTTTTGCCTTCCGCGCTTCGGCACGTTCGACGATCAACACATCGATTTCGTCCGTAGAGATGTCCGTCAGACCGGCTTTTGCAGCTTTGACACCATTAAGCCACTCCGACGGCAGCGACGAAAAGAGCCCCAGCACCCCGCCGGTTTCGTCAAACAGGTGGCGCGCACGTGCAATCAACGCAACGGCAACCGGGGAGAACTCATCGCTCTCGGCCAGAAAACGGTTGGTAGACCGCACCGTTTCAAACAGCACTGCCAGTGCCTGAGCCGTATTGAAGTCGTCGTCCATCGCTTCGGTAAAGCGGGGGATCAGCTGCTCGACCTTTTCCTGCAGGTCTAGCCCGGCCGGAGAAAGGTTTTCCACGACCGGGAATTCATCAGACGCCGAACGGCCGTTCAAAACGGCATCAACAGCCGCCAGGCAACTGTAGATGCGCTCCAGGCCGGCCTGGGCGTCGTCCATGTTCCGGTCGCAGAAATCGATCGGTGAGCGGTACTGTGCCGAGAGGATGAAAAAACGGAGGGTTTCCGGGTGGTATGATTTCAGAACGTCGCGGATAGTAAAGAAGTTGCCGAGGGACTTGCTCATTTTCTCGGAGTTGATATTGACAAAACCGTTGTGCAGCCAGTAGCCGACGAACTTACAGCCGTTAGCTCCCTCCGACTGGGCGATCTCGTTTTCATGATGGGGAAAGATCAGATCCTTGCCGCCACCGTGAATGTCAAAGGTCCGGCCGAGTAACTCCATGCTCATGGCCGAGCACTCGATATGCCAGCCGGGGCGACCGCGGCCCCAGGGGGACTCCCACCACGGCTCGTCAGGTTTGGATCCCTTCCAGAGTGCAAAATCCATCGGATGGCGTTTTTTGTCTCCAACTTCGATGCGGGCACCTGCCTGCATCTCCTCAAGACTCCGGCCGGAGAGCTTAAGATAGGCCGGAAAGGTCTCCACAGCGTAGTAGACATCGCCCTCCGAGACGTAGGCATGCCCTTTTGCAATCAGGGTGGTGATGATTGCAATGATGCCGCCGATGTGGTCAGTCGCCTTCGGTTCCAGCGTCGGCTTCGCCAGCCCCAGCAGCTCCATGTCCTTATCGAAAGCCTGGATGTAGCGGTCGGCAATTTCCCGGTAGCCGCACCCCTCCCGGTTGGCACGATTGATGATTTTGTCGTCGATGTCGGTATAATTTCTGACGTAGGTGACGTCATAGCCGCAGTACTTCAGGTAGCGGAAGATAACGTCAAAGGCGATGTTGGCCCGGGCGTGGCCGATATGGCAGTAGTCGTAGACCGTCACCCCGCAAACGTACATGCCGACTTTGCCGGACACCAGCGGAACAAAGGTTTCCTTCTCCCCGCTGAGGGTGTTGTAGACGCGTAACGCCATTGTGCGGGCTCCCATCAGTAAAGTGCGGGCATTATGCCTTTTTCTTCGGCAGGTGGCAAGAGGCTTGTCATTCGAAGTGAACGTGATCCATTACTAACGCTCTTCTTGCATTCATTGGTTTGGCCGTCTGAGCTATCAATGACTTTCTGCCAACAGCATAAGCCAGTAGTTGTCGGCATAAAGTACCTCGGCCTGCTCCATGATGCGAGTCAATAGCGGCTCAAAGTCCTCTTCACGAACACATCGCTTGCGCAATACGCGGCGGACGGCCGCACGGACGGCAGCTTTCACGTCCTCACGGTGTGGCTCGGTCCAGTCAACCTTGATGTTCCGCCTGACCGTTTGTACCACGTCGTGTATCAGGTCACACAAAAACTGCTGGTCATAGAGTGTCTCAAAGTTCTCGGCAACGGCGTCATAGAATGCCAGCTCGTCATCTTCCAGATGCAGCTCCTTGGCACGTTGCTGGTCGCCCTGCATCTGCTTGCGTATTTCAATCATCTCCTGAATAACAGCGGCCGCTGTTACCAAGCGATTATGGTATTTGGCCAGCGTATCTTCGAGCATCTTGTGGAATGACTTGGCCTTCTGGGGGTTACGCTTCAGATACACGCGGATTGCGTCATCCAACAGGCGCTGCAACAGCTTTAACCGCAGGTCTTCATGTGACTTGTTTTTGAAGGTCTGCAGGAAGTCATCGTCAAGAATTGAGATGTCAGCCTGTTCAATGCCCGCCACCTTGAAGATGTCTACTACTCCCTCTGATTCCACATGGTCATCAACAAGGTCACGTACAGCTTTATCCAGTTCATGCCCCTTCTTCTTGCCACCCGGCGCTATCTTGCGCAGCTGCTTGCGAACGCGTTGGCAGAAAATCACCTCATCAGCATACAGCCGACAATCTTCCAGATGCTTGACCAGCAAAAACGCCGATGTCAGGCGCGCTTCAGCTTGCACGAATTGCTCGCAGCGCTCGTCATCTTCTGTCAACTCGCCATAAACCAACGAGTAAAGGTCTTCCATTTCAATATGCGACATGTGACGCCAGCCGCCGTACTCCTGACCTTCAGGGAGCAACGAACGCACCGATTCCAGGCACTCGAAAAAAAGCGGCCGCGCCGAATCTTCAATATTCGGAGCCGGCTCACCTCGGCCGCCACCTTGAGTGTACTTTGCCGTAGCGTCGCGCAGTTCATCGCCGATGCCAATATAATCGACAATCAGGCCATGGGGTTTGTCGCTGAACACACGATTGACTCGGGAAATTGCCTGAATCATGGTGTGTCCCTGCATCGGTTTATCGATGTAGAGCGTATGCAGGCAGGGAATATCGGTGCCGGTCAACCACATGTCACAGACGATGACTATTTTCAGCGGGTCATCAGGAACAATCATGCGCTTTTTAATAGTGTCGCGCTGGGCCTTGGTGGTGAGGTGACCGGCTTTATTCCATTCGGGAGGGTCTTCTGACAGGTTGCCGGTCATGATGACCTTCACTTCGGGGCAACCAGGGAGCTTGGTCAACTCATCATAGAGGCGGACACAGTTTGCCCGCGTCATGCAGACAACCATTGCCTTACCGGCAAGTGTTGCTGTCCGGTCGAGGAAGTGCGACAGCAGGTCTTCTGCCAGTTCTTTAAGGCGTTTCTTTGTTCCGGCTGCCGCCGCCAGCGCCGCCCACCGGCTTTTACGGCGCTCTAGCTCTGAGGCCTCACCGGCTTCATCAGATAATTCCTTCAGTGCGGCGTCGATATCTGTTTGAGTCAGATGTAAACGTACCTGCCGCGGCGCATAGTAAATCGGCACCGTGGCATGGTCTTCCTGTGATTGCCGGATGTCGTAGGTATGGATGACGTCGCCAAAAACCTCGACGGTGTCGGAACCGCCGAAGCTAACCGGTGTACCGGTAAAACCGATGCGCCGGGCATTGGGAAGCGCCTCGGCAAGATAGCGAGCATAGCCTTCAGCAAAACCGTACTGTGAGCGATGAGCCTCATCGGCAATAATGATAATGTTTGAGCGCGCCGATAATACCGGGTGAGCCAATTCTCCGTTATCCTTCTTGAGCCGGAATTTCTCTATTGTGGAGAATATTACCTCGCCACCCTCGGTTCTGAGCAGGTCGCGCAAGTCGTCAACGCTCTCGGCATGCTTCACTTCGCCAACAAGAGAGCGGGCCGCCACAAACTGGTCATGCAGCTGGTCGTCAAGGTCGGTGCGGTCCACCTGTATAAGAAATGATGGATTTTCAAGCTCCGGCAGCCGGCGCAGAATGCCAACCAGAAACGCCATCGACAGAGACTTGCCCGAGCCAGTGGTGTGCCAGATAACGCCGATGCGTTTATCACTTCCGGCCGTAACCGTCTCAACAGTTTTCTGTGCCGCCAGTCGTATGGCGTAGAACTGGTGGTATTTGCCACCCTTCTTGGAAATTCTGTCATTATCGACTTCGAAAATAATGAAGTCGCGCAGGTATTGAAGCAGCCGCTCTTTCGGAAACAGTCCCTCAACCAGCGCCTTCATACTGCCGGTAGTGTTTGGCTCGATGTCAAAACCGTTTATTGATTTCCAGGGGGCGTACCACTCCTCGTCAGATGTCCACATGCCATGCAGCGTGGTCACTCCGTCAGAGACAATCACAAGGGCGTTGAAATCAAATAGCTGGCCTATGTCGTGAATGTAATGCTGAATCTGGTTATGGGCATCGTCAACGGTGGGCTTGATAGCGTAGGGATTTTTCAGCTCAAAGATTACCAGTGGCAGGCCGTTGATATAGATGATGACATCAGGTCGCCGGTCGTTCTTACCATGGATGGGGAGTTGATTCACGACTCGGAAGTCGTTTGCGGTCGGCTTATCCCACTGGATAGGGTGAATGTGCCGGTGCTCTTTGCGGCCATCGGCATGCTCAACCTTCACCTCAAAGCCGCGCGTCAGCAGCTCGTGGAAAGCTTTGTTTCGCCGGATGGTGTCAACACCAGCCGGGAGGCTGATTCGAGCAACAGCTTCATCCAGCGCCGGTGCCGGCAGGTCGGGATAGCGGTTGGCAAGGTTTGCGCGTAGCACGTCCCTGAAAACAACCTCGTCGTGCGGCCGGTCCATCTCCAGTCCAAGCTGATAGGTGTAGCCCTGCTGCTCAAGGCGCTCAATGGTTGTTAGTTCGAAGGTGGTTTCTGTGCCTCGGTGGGTAGGCATTACTTTCTTCCTCAATAAGAAAGAGATTGCATATTTAAACGGTTGTGATAGTAAACAAAAGTTCTCTGCCAGTGGCAGTATAACCTACAAAGGCTTTCGTTGAGCCAGCCTGGCAAATCAACGGTGAAAAAGGAATTGACTCATCCACATTGAAGAGGTAGCCGAAGCCCCGTGACACAAAGATGTCATGGGGCTTCAGTTTTTACAGCCTCAGCAAGCTTCTCTGCCTTCATGACAGAGAGTTCTCCAGTTAGTAGTTTTGGTAATAATGACTCACGTAGGTTAGCAAGTACTTTATTTTGTTTGTCGTTTCTTTCAATTTTAGCAAATAGCCTTGATGTCACAATGTGAAAACGCTCAATAATTTCTTCAGTTGGTAGGATTATTTTCTGAGCTTTAAGGTCACCTTGTGTAACAAGTGGCTGTGTTGAGCCGCAGTTCATAGATTGAAAATCAATTTCACTCAACACATGGTAAGCATATTCATAGATGTAATCATCACAGCTGATTACAAGTGTATTATCAGACGGCCAGCAAGGTTCAATCACTCTGAAAATAAGACCTAAAGTTCCAACACGGCCAGTCAACATTAATTTTGTAGAATACAGTGGTTTATCGGTATATCCCATGATTCCACCACCACCAAACAAAGGAGTCGGCGTTTCTGTTGTCTTAATTGCCGTGCGAATTCCTGGCCGCTTTCCGCTTGTAACGTTCACTAACTCACTAACTTTACCAACGCGCCACCCCGCCGGTATCGGCCCCATATCAGTATCAATAAAATGTTCTGGGAACAAGACGGCGGTAGCGTCATCCATGCCAACAGGTTTACGGCCATCACGCTTGGCGGTGACCGGCTCAAAATCAATGAACCATGAACGAAAAATGGCTTGTGACATGGTTTCAAGGTTGTGGGTCATCTTATGATTTAGTTCTATTTTGTCATCAAATGCGCCGAGAATACGAGCAATAACGCGTTGCTCGTCAAGGGGAGGGATTGGAATTTCAATACGTTTGATGTCTTTTATGGGAAGTTGTGGTTGTGCGCTACCTGTAGTTAATGATGACACCTGCTCACAAAAAAGTTTTGACCGAAGAAAAAGGTACAGGTACCTGGGCAATATGCTCTTTGTCTCTGGTCTTAATATAACCATTCCGGAGTTTATTCTCATATTTTCATAAGGAATCTTCTTGCTAAAATATGCAACATTTCCGACAGTACCTCTTGTCGTAAGTACCACGTCATTTCTTTGAAGCTTTCCCTTTCTTAACTCGTTGTCTTTTTTTTGCGAAATGAAACTACACTCATCAAACCTGAACCCATCCGATGTAACATTGCCTGTATTTAGAAAAAGGCAGTATCCCGCGTTAGCAAACTCATGAGACTTGGGGTAATTACTACCACGGTCTCCATCGTGAATTTCTACAGGAGCCTTATCGAAGCTTATATATTGCCATTCTTCTACCAAAATTGACTCCTTACCTAAACGTCATCACACAATCTGTGCCGGATACAGGTCCGGGAAAAGATAATTTGCTACGTGCGTCGGAAAATCCAGCCTGACAGCGCCTTTGGGCGAATCGGACGCCAACAGCCCTTCGTCGAGCAACTGTCCTAACAGTTGTCGGCCGGTACGTTCACCCATACCGGAATAGCGGATAATATCGCCGCGCGACACCTGCCCGCGCAACAGCACTTCCTGAAGCATGACGGCTGCCTCTAGTCTCAGTGTCGCATGTTCTGGTTTTGGCGCTGGAATGAGTTTCGCATTGCGCATGCTGACATAGCCCTGTATCCGTTCAAGCAGGCCGTCCAGTCTGAGAAGGCCATGCATAAAGCTTATCTGGTCAAGGCATGTTTCAAGGAAAAATCGACAGAACTTTATCAGTCCCTCGTTGCTCAGGTTGCCTCGGCCGTCAAGGTCATTACGCCGCGGTCCATCGGCCCAGCTCAAGGCTGCCATGTAGTCATCTCTTCGCCGCGCGAGTCCCCGACTCACATTCCATAGACCATAACCATGTAGTGGCAGGCGCTGGAAACAGGCATCGGTATAAAGGCGGGTTACTCGGCCGTTGCCGTCCAGGAACGGGTGAATCCACATCAGGCGGTGATGAGATGCCGCCGTTGCAATCAACGGCGCAACACCATGATGCTTTGTCGGTGCATATACCTCAGCAAAACGCTGCATGAAATCCGGGATGCTTTCCCATGCCGGACCGACATGAAAACCAACTTCAACTTCTCGTTGACGGGTTTCGCCCGGCACAACCTCCAGTGCTTCACCGGTCTTATTGTCTTTCACATGACGCAACTCGGCCGGAAGCTGGTCATAAAAAATACGATGCAGCCAAGTGATGAAGTCGGCTGTTGAGATATCCAGTTCAGATTCTGCTTGAAGGCGTGATTCTAACTGGCGCTGGCATGTGATATGGGCAAGACTCTCCTTCTGCAAATCGCGCTTGACCGGGTCACTGGAATAGTCCTCCCGCATGGCGCGCTCTATATCGATGGGGTGGGTGCTGTGTCCTTCGATAAGATTGGAATAATAGCTGTTGATGAGGCGCAGCAGTTCGACAACAGCCTGTCGCGTGACCGGATGCAGCTGACCGCCAAGCGCTGCCGACCGACTGACAACCTCGCGGGCCAGGTCTTCAAGCCCCGGCGCACCCGAGGGGAGCAGCGGTTCCATTTGTGATGGTTTATGATACATTTTGCCGATGTCCTTGCCGGTTATTTTCTATAGACAACCGTATAACATCATTTGTCATTATTTTGCAGTATTTTTCATTTTCTTGCATTTTTTGCCGATTATTTTGCCGGTTTTGCTGCCGATGTCATCCGGCCGGTACTTCACCTATGAAACCAAGACCGGCAAGATTCTCCCGTATCTCCTTGTCGAGTTGCGCCGCCTCTCCCATTTGAATGGTCAGGCTGGTAGTCAGACGCTGCATTTTATCTTCGAATGCTTCGTCGTCCTCTTCTCCCTCTTCTGCACCAACATAGCGACCGGGTGTCAGGGCATACTTGTGCTCGCGTATCTCATCCAGGCTGGCGACACGGCAGAACCCCGGCACTTCTGGCGGTACACCGCTACGCTTGAATTCCCGATAAACAGCGGCAACCTGCTCCAGCTCTTCATCGGTGAGTTGCTTTTGTTTACGAGAACCCGGAATGAGCGCCCCGAGTTTACGGCCGTCTATAAACAGAACCTCGCCGGTGCGTTTACGAAAGCCGCCTGTGCCGGTACGATTTTTTGAGAGAAACCAGAGGCCGCAGGGTATCTGGGTATTAGCGAACAACTGGCCGGAGAGCTGAACGATGCAATCAACGTAGTTATGCTCTACAAGTGCCTTGCGCACTTCAAGCCGGGCGGTTTCACCATTGGATAGTTCGCCGGTCGCCATAACAAAACCGGCCGTACCGTTATCAACAAGGTGATTGAGGAAGTGCAGCATCCACATGGTGTTGGCGTTGCGCGGTGCCAGCGGCATCGTGTCGCCATCTATTTTAAGGCGCGGGTCTTTGTCCGGTACGTTATGGGCACCCCAGCCGTTCTCGCCCTTGGAGCCATCATTAAACGGCGGATTTGCGATGATGTAGCTGGCCTTGACGGTGGCGTGCTTGTCGTCGGCATAGGTGTTGCCAAGCTGGATATTGCCATCGATGCCGTGGATAAACATATTCATCCGGCAGAGCCGGTAAGTAAAGTCCTTGCTTTCCTGCCCGTAGAACGAAAGCTTGCGGTTATGTCTGGTGAATTCATCGGATTGGACAAACATGCCGCCGCTGCCGCAGCAGGGGTCATAGACGGTGCCTTCAGTGGGCTCCAGCATGTTAATCAGGCAGCGGACAATACTGGCAGGCGTGAAATACTCACCGCCTCGCTTCCCTTCGCTGGAAGCAAACTCGCCGATGAAATATTCATACACGCGGCCGATAATATCTTCGCCGCCGTGGTCTTGACGAAAGATGTCCTTGGAGAAGAGGTTAATCAGGCCGGTGACATTCTCTCGCTCCAGATTGGAGCCGGCATAGATGCGAGGCAAAAGGCCGCGCAGCTTGTCCGGGTAGGTCTTTTCCAGCAGCTCAAGAATGTTGTCGAGGCGCACCTTGATATCGTCGGCCTGGGCCTGTTTGACGATATTTTCCCAGCGCGCCTCTTCAGGCACGATAAAGGCGCCGGCCGAACGGTATTCGTCCGGGTCATTAACGGCACCTTTGTCACCGAAATATTCGCTCTTGGGTTCGGCAACCATGACTTCCAGTTCGGCGCGCCGCCGCTCATATCGTAGAGATAGAAATCGCAGGAATATTATCGGCAGGACATAACGCTTGTAGTCAGCCGGTTCAATAGAGCCGCGCAGGTTGACGGCCGCTTGAAACAGTTCCTTGTTTATATCGACAACGCAGTTGCTGCTGGTGGCAGTTTTAGTCTTTTTCGGTTCGCGTTGCATGGTTTCCTTTCAGAGAAGCATCCGGCGAAACTACTATAAATTTCTCATGTTAGCAAGGAAACAGCGGCGTTGGGCATTACCTACGGCGTGACGGCGGGCTCACAAGCGAACGCGACTCATCATACCGGCCCAACAAAAAATAAGAGCTGGACAAGCAAACGCCTGTCCAGCTCTTATTACAAATGTGAACCTTTCGACTACGAAACCACAATCCTCGCAAACCTGCGCTTGCCGATCTGCACGATATACTCACCTGCTGCAGAGAGTTCCAGGTTGGTATCGGAGACCTTCTCGCCATTCAGCTTGACCCCGCCGCCATCAATGTTTCGACGCCCTTCGCCGTTGGATTTGGTCAGACCGGCCCCAGTCATTGCTCTGGCCAGCAGAATTCCGCCGTCCGCCAGCGAATAGCTTACCTGCGGCATCTCATCCGGGATCTCGTTTTCCTTGAAGCGCTTGACAAAGTTCTCTTCGGCAATCTCGCCGGCTCCGGCTCCGTGGAAGCGGGAAACAATCTCGCGTCCCAGCCGCTTCTTGGCCGCCATCGGATGCAGTGTGTGACTTTTCAACTCAGCTTTCAGTGTTTCCAGCTCGGCCAGAGTCATGTCGGAGAGCAGTTCGTAGTAGCGGATCATCAGGTCGTCGGAAATAGACATGACCTTACCGAAAATCTCATCGCCCGGTTCGTTGATGCCGATGTAGTTGCCCAGAGACTTGGACATCTTGTTGACGCCGTCCAGGCCCTCCAGCAGCGGCATGGTCAGGACGCACTGGGGTGACTGCCCCCACTCGCGCTGCAGCTCGCGCCCCATCAGCAGGTTGAATTTCTGGTCGGTTCCCCCCAGCTCCACATCGGCTTTCATGGCCACCGAATCATACCCCTGGATCAGCGGATAGAGGAACTCGTGAATAGCGATCGGCTGCTGGGTCGAATAGCGTTTATGGAAATCGTCCCGCTCCAGCATGCGGGCCACGGTGTACTTGGAAGCCAGCGCGATCATGCCGCCGCACCCCAGGTCGTTGAGCCAGTCGGAGTTGAAAACGACCTTGGTCTTTTGCGGGTCAAGGATCTTGAACACCTGCTCTTTGTAGGTCTCCGCATTGCGCAGCACATCCTCGCGGGTCAGCACCTTGCGGGTCTCTGACTTGCCGGTCGGATCGCCGATCATGCCGGTAAAATCCCCGATCAGAAAATTGACCTGATGCCCCAGTTGCTGGAACTGACGCAGTTTCTGAATCAGCACGGTATGCCCGAGATGCAGGTCGGGTGCGGTCGGGTCGAACCCGGCCTTGATCACCAGCGGTACGCCGCTTTTCAACGACGTCACCAGCTTCTCTTCCAGCTCCTTTTCGATCAGGACTTCAACGGTGCCGCGCTTGATGACGGCCATCTGTTCCTTTACTGACATGTTCTCTGCCTTTCAGGAGCTAAGAAATCAGGAGTCAGAAATCAAGAGTCAGGAGTTATAAATCTTCTATTCTGACTCCTGACCCCTGATTTCTGATTCAACAACCCATATTTATCCGTTCAATGCTGACCGCCCTGCCATTCGTCTCATCTACCCCAATTACTACCGCATTCAGACGGATATCTTTTTTACCGACTTCGAATTTGGCTGGCAACTGGGTCAGAAAACGATTGATAGTCTCTTCCTTCCCCATGCCGATGACTGAATCGAAGCTGCCGGTCATGCCGGCATCGGTCAGAAAGGCCGTACCCTGGGGGAGTATGCGCTCGTCGGCAGTCTGGACATGTGTATGGGTTCCGATCAGGGCGCTTACTCTGCCGTCCAGATACCACCCCAGCGCCGATTTTTCCGATGTGGCCTCGGCATGGAAATCCACCAGGACCACCGGCGTCTCTTTTTTAAGTTTTTCGACCTCCCGGTCAGCCGTCAGGAACGGGCATTCCAGGTTTTTCATGTAGACCCGTCCCTCCAGATTGAGAATGCCGACTTTGATACCTCCGGGGGTTGGCAGCACGGCGCTCCCGGTTCCCGGCGCCCCCGCCGGGTAGTTCGCCGGACGGAGAATACGGGGATCAGCCAGAATATACGGCACCTGCTCCTTCTTATCCCAGATGTGGTTGCCGCCGGTCAAAAGGTGGACACCCTGACTGAACAACTCTTTCGCGACCTCGACCGTCAGACCGAAGCCGCCGGCGGCATTCTCACCATTGGCAATGACGATGTCGATCGTATGCCGGTCCACCAGACGGTGCAGCTCCCGTGAGAGTGCCATTCGTCCCGGCTTGCCGACGATATCCCCGACGAACAGAATTTTAACGGGCATATTCGACGGATCGTGTTTCCCGGATTACATTTACCTTGATCTGGCCGGGATAGGTCATCTCGGCTTCGATCTTCTTGGCGATGTCGCGGGCCAGAACCACCGACTGATCGTCGCTGACCTGCTCGCTGGAGACCATCACGCGGATCTCGCGGCCGGCCTGGATCGCGAATGACGACTGCACCCCCCCGAAGGATGTGGCAATCCGCTCCAGATCACCCAGGCGTTTGACGTAGGTTTCCATCATTTCGCGGCGGGCGCCGGGGCGGGCACCGGAAAGCGCATCGGCTGCCTGTACCAGGATCGCCAGCACCGAATTCGGTTTCTCATCCTCATGATGGGCCATGATAGCATGGACAATCTTGGGTGTTTCGCCGTATTTACGGGCCAGTTCGGCACCGATGACCGCATGGGATCCCTCGACCTCGTGATCGACCGCTTTGCCCAGGTCGTGAAGCAGGCCGGCGCGTTTGGCCTGCTTCACGTTGATGCCGAGCTCGGAGGCCATGATGCCGCAGAGGAAGGCAACTTCCAGCGAATGGAGATAGACGTTCTGGGTGTAGGAGGTACGGTATTTGAGGCGACCGATCAGTTTGAGAATTTCCGGGTGGATGCCGTGAACCCCCAGGTCGAAGGCGGCCTGCTCGCCGGCCTCCTTGATTGAATGCTCAACCTCTTCGGTTGACTTTGCCACCACCTCCTCAATACGTCCGGGGTGGATTCGGCCGTCCGCCAGCAGTTTTTCCAGCGAGAGACGGGCTACCTCGCGGCGCACCGGGTTGAAACCGGAAAGAATTACCGCTTCGGGGGTGTCGTCAATGATCAGGTCGATACCGGTGGCAGCCTCAAGCGCTCGGATGTTGCGCCCCTCGCGACCGATGATGCGTCCCTTCAT
>Ga0194061_1000117_pt1 | contig 45241 bp, 53 predicted proteins | sample SepL2221m_MetaG_FD_163423 | JGI IMG/M metagenome (GOLD analysis project Ga0194061, IMG submission 163423) | Anoxic zone freshwater microbial communities from boreal shield lake in IISD Experimental Lakes Area, Ontario, Canada - Sep2016-L224-21m | ecosystem: Environmental > Aquatic > Freshwater >... | reverse complement strand
CAGTAACTCTCACCACAACACTTGGTCGCGCACTGTTTAATGAGGCACTTCCTGCTGATTACCCATTCGTTGACTATGACGTCAAGAAGGCACAACTCGGAAAGATTGTTGAACAACTTGCCGAGTTCTACGCAAAGGTCACCGTTGCTGCAACGCTAGATTCGTTGAAGGAACTTGGTTTCCATTGGGCCTCACGTGCCGGTGCAACAATCGGTATCGAAGACGTTGTAACACCTGCCGGTAAAGCAGAGATCTTGAAGGAGTCAGAAGGCAAGGCCGAGAAGGTTGAAGCCCAATACGAGAAGGGTCTGATCACTGATGACGAGCGTCGTCAGGAATTGATCGAGATCTGGACTCTGGCCACTAAAGATGTCGGCGAAATCATGGAAGAAAACTTCAAGAGCTCACGTAACAACCCAGTCTGGATGATGGTTGATTCGGGTGCTCGTGGAAACATGATGCAGATCCGTCAGATCGCTGGTATGCGTGGACTTGTAGCTAACCCAAAGGGTGAAATTATTCCTCGCCCAATTAAGTCCAACTTCCGTGAAGGCCTCTCAGTTCTTGAGTACTTCATTTCTACACACGGTGCCCGTAAGGGTCTTGCTGATACAGCGCTTCGTACCGCTGACTCGGGTTACCTAACCCGTCGTCTGTGCGATGTTGCGCAAGACGTGATCATTCGTGAAGAAGATTGCGGAACAGATCGTGGGCTTACATTTGTGATCGCTGAGAAGAACGCCGCTGGCGTTCTGGTTAAGCATCGCGATGTTGAGACTTCTGTTTATGGTCGCAGTCTTGCTGAGCCAATCGAAATCGATGGCAAAGTTATTGCTGCCGCTGGACGCGACATGGGCGATCTCATTATCAATGAGATCATCGCCGCTGGCGTTTCAGAGGTGAAGATTCGCTCCGTTCTTACTTGCGACAGCAAGGTCGGACAATGCGCAATGTGCTACGGCCGCTCATTGGCTGCTGGCAAGATTGTTGATGTCGGCGAAGCTGTTGGAATCATTGCTGCACAATCCATTGGTGAGCCAGGAACGCAGCTAACAATGCGTACCTTCCACACTGGTGGTGTTGCGGGAGATGACATCACGCATGGTTTGCCTCGCGTCGTTGAACTTTTCGAAGCTCGCACACCTAAGGGCGTTGCGCCAATTGCTGAAGCAGCAGGCGTAGTTTCCTTCCGTGAAGATGCAAAGGGTCGCAAGATCGTGGTTACACCAGATGATGGTGGCGAAGAAGTTGCATACCCAATCATCCGTCGTCAGAAGTTACTTGTAGAAGAAGGACAACGCGTTGAAGTTGGCCAGAAGATGGTCGTTGGCGCTATTGATCCAAAGCAGGTGCTTCGTATTCTCGGACCTCGTGCAACTCAAGTTCACTTGGTTAATGAGATTCAAGAGGTCTATCGCTCACAGGGCGTAGGCATCCACGATAAGCACATCGAAGTAATTGTTCGTCAAATGCTCAAGCGCATTACAGTGCTTGAGGCAGGAGACGCAGATCTACTTCCTGGTGAACTCGTAGAACGTGGTCGCTTTGAAACTGAAAACCGTCGTGTTGTTTCAACCGGTGGTAAGGCAGCTTCAGGTCGTCCAGAGTTGATGGGTATTACTAAGGCATCACTTGCTACCGAGTCATGGCTATCGGCCGCCTCCTTCCAGGAGACGACGCGAGTTCTGACAGATGCAGCCCTTTCTGAGAAGAGCGATCCATTGCTTGGTCTCAAAGAAAACGTCATCATCGGCAAGCTCATCCCAGCCGGAACAGGCCTTGCCCGTTACCGCAACATTCGGGTTGAGCCAACAGAGGAAGCAAAGGCAGCTGTTTACGCCGCCTACGACGAGTACGACTTCACTCCATTTGAATCACAAGGTTCAGGTGAAGCAGTTCGTCTCGATGAGTTTGAGGTTCCTCGCTAAAAAGCATTAAATAAAACAACCCCTTCACTTCGGTGAGGGGGTTGTTTTGTTTTTTCGACGAATAGTCACATGATTAGCAGATGAGCACTCTCAATTACTCCACCTTTTCCATTACTGCCCGCTGTGAACGCACCGGCGAACTTGGAACAGCGGTCGCAACGAAATTCATAGTAGTCGGCGCACTGTGTTCATTCGTAAAGAACGGTGTTGGGGCGATCTCAAGTCAGGCATACATAAATCCCTACCTAGGTATCTGGGGTTTGGAGTACTTGTCTAAGGGCCATACCGCACAAGAAACATTGGATTACCTAAAGTCGTGTGACTCTGCAATGGATTTTCGCCAGATAGCCATCGTCGACAATTTCGGAGGCAGTGCTGCTTTCACCGGCAAAAGCTCAGATACATGGCATGGAGACCTCGTTGGTCCCAATTACGCTCTGGCTGGCAACAGATTAGTGAATGAGCAAACTTTGATAGCGATGAAGACGAGCTTTGAAAAGAATCCCGAAGCTCCATTGAGTCAGCGTCTCTTGACCGCCATTAAGTCTGGGCAGATTGCTGGGGGAGATAAGCAAGGTCATCAATCAGCAGCGATAAAGATCTATGGAGAGCAAGATTTCCCTTTATTGGACCTGCGCGTTGATGAGCATCCTGAACCCATTGATGAACTCCAGAGAGTATTCGACATTGCAAACGTGATCTTGGTGCCACTACTGGATAGCTTGCCTATTCCAGAGAAAGCGATGCAAACTTTTCGCTATCAACGTTCTCGTCTGGACTCAGAAGGCGTTGACAAGAGTTATTGAACTTTCAAAATGTCTCAATGAGTTCTAGATTCATCGCCAAAAGTACAAAATTAAAACAGCTTCTGCGCTTATCGACTAAGGGCTGTTGTCATCTTTTAGGAATCCGTGCGCGATCGTCGCAGTGGGAGTGCTGGAGCAATGACCCACAGAACTCGTGTTTCAATTGCTAGCGGGTTAAACCAATTGTGCTCATCCCTTGCAGAGAATGTCGTTGAGTCTCCGAGATCAAGGGTGGTAATTTTTCCGGCGACTTCAAGAGAAAGTTGTCCTGCTAACACCAAAACGAAAATTGAATCTGCTTCTAGAGTGTAAGCACCTTGCGACCCACCCCCAGGTTGGATCACGCTTTGCATAACTTGGAAATGTTCTTCGGTGAGTGGAGTGAGTAAGTATTCTTCGAGGTTATCTCCTCCCATATAGAGGGGAACACCGCCATGGACGACTGGCTCAGAAGGATAAGTAAAAAGGGACCCGATCGCTATATCGAGCGCTTCACAGATTCGAAGCAAAGTGGGTACAGAAACTCTCGTTTTACCTCGCTCAGCTAGGCTCAGAAAGCCTTTAGTGATTCCCGCCTTGGCCGCCAAGTCAGTAACTGAAAGGTTCTTTGAGATCCTGAAGGCACGTAATTTTGGTCCAACGTCATCCATCCCTGTCGCACGCTCAGATGACACGCTCATACAGGCATTATGACAGGTAACTTTTTCAAAAAACCTATTGCTGGGCATGCTGTTTAGTGCTGTAATACATCAACTTTGTGATTAAAAGCATAAAACACAACCTCCCCAGCACTGGGATTTCCGAGGTTCTCAGGTAGAGAGAAGGCTTTTTATGAAGGCGGCAGTCTTTAACGGCACGCAGGTGGATATTCTCGATGTCGATTTGGAGGCCCCTGGCGTTGGGGAAGTCCAGGTTGATATTTCCGCTGCAGGTGTCTGCCACTCAGATCTGCATGTTCTTCGCGGTGAATGGCAAGTGCCCATTCCTTTGGTAATGGGACACGAGGGTGCCGGCATAATTTCTCGAATCGGAGAAGGGGTTACTGATCTAAAAGTTGGTGACCATGTGGTGTTGTCGTGGGTCCCAAATTGTGGGAAATGTCGCTATTGCCTTCTTGGTCGGCCAGCTCAATGCCAAGTGGTGGCCACGATCGTTGCAAGCGGAGGGGTTCTTTACGATAAAACTAGTCGGCTCTCTCGGAACGGAAAAATGATCCACCATTATCTTGGTGTCTCCTCCTTTGCTGAACAAGTAGTTGTACCTCAATCAGGGGCTATAAGAATTCGTAAAGATGCTCCACTGGACTTGATCGCGCTAATTGGATGTGCCGTTGCAACAGGAGTTGGAGCAGTTCGAAATACGGCCAAGCTGACAGCTGGTTCAACTTCTGCCGTGATCGGGTGCGGAGGAGTGGGGCTTTCTGTTATTCAAGGAGCCAGACTCGAGAAAGCATCAGTAATTGTTGCGGTTGATATCTCCGAAGAGAAACTTCGAGTGGCAACAAAATTAGGGGCGACACATACCCTATTGGTGGAACCTTTGATGGATGTCCCCGCAGCACTTCGAGAACTCGTTCCAGAGGGACTCGATTATATTTTTGATGCGATTGGAAAAATTCAAACCACTGAACAATCAATCAAGGCTCTGGGATTAGGCGGAAGTGCAGTCATCGTAGGATTACCACGTGGTGGAGAAGTTGCAAGCTTTGAGCCGCTCGCACTTGCCGAAGCTGACCAACGAATCTTGGGATGCAACTATGGTTCGGCAGTTCCACAAGTAGATATTCCGAAACTAGTCGATGAACTCATGAGCGGAGATCTTGATCTGGAATCGATGGTTTCAGCTCGGCGACCCCTGAGCGAAGCTGCCGATGCATTGCACGATCTAGATTCCGGCTCTGCCTTACGCCAATTATTAATCCCGTAATCCCAGCAATCCCAATCAATAACACCACGGACTAAGGTCCCATTAGCAAGGAGGAAAGCAATGAGCCAAGCAAAACAAGATCACTCTGGAGGGTTGGCCCGAAAAAGCGTAACCCCTTTTGAAGTTGGTGCCCAGAGCGTTGCGAACATTGCACCGAGTGCGGTCATCGCATTTGGACCAGGCGCAATGGCACTTTCGGCCGGTAATGGAGCATGGTTTTCATTTGCGATTGGATTAATAATTGTCCTACTTGTAGCGCAATCAATTTCCACGATTGCTCGCCGACGGGCCGGTGCGGGGTCGCTCTATTCGCTTATTCGTCCCGCAATTGGATCTACCGGAACTTTTGTTACAGGCTGGGCGCTTTTTGTTGGTGTCATTGGAATTGCGAGCGGGTCTCTTGCAGGCACCGGATTTTTTGCGGCCAAAGTATTAGACAAGGTTGGCGTTAAGGCGTTTAACGGGACAACAGGTCAAGTTGCTCTTGACATGATCCTTCTTGCAGTTGCTGTCTACGTGACAATTTCGAGTGTGCGCACAGCAGCGAGAGTTTCGGCCACGTTGGAAATTATCTCCATTACAGTGATCGTTCTCGTATTAATCACGGTGATGTTCAAGAGCGGAAATTGGATCGATTCACCTCAGATCTCGCTCTCCGGTGCGAAATTGGATGGAGTTATTTTCGCCATTGTCTTGGCAATTCTAGGTTTCGTGGGCTTTGAAGGCGCCGCGGCCCTAGGTGAAGAATCTGATGATCCATTCCGTGCAATTCCTCGGGCGATCAGAGGAGGAGCATTCTTTGCTGGAATTCTTTACATTTTTGCAACCTATTCACAAGTTGCAGCATTTAAGGGCGGAGCCTCTGCGTTGGCTAAGAGCGGCTCCCCGATGGATGATCTGGCCTCTCAGTACGGACTTTCTAGCGTGGAGCCACTTTTGAATCTTGGCTTCGCTGCCTCATTCTTAGCAGTCGTGATGGCATGTGTGACAGTCGGCGCCAGATTGTTATTCTCGTGGGGAAATGAAGGCTTAACATCCTCCTGGTTTGGAAAAGCACATCCAAAGCACCGCACTCCAGCTAACTCAATTTACTTTATTGCACCACTTGTCGCGATACCAACAGTGTGGGTACTTGCATCCGGAGTAGCGCCTTTAGCAGCGACTACGTACATCGATACCGTTGGAGTATTCGGGTACATGCTTGCATACATCATCGTCTGCTTGGGAGCCCCGCTTTTCCTCAAGAAGATAAATGTCAAAGGGGTTTTGCAACTTTGGATCGTTGGAATCCTTGGCGCGGCATCTCTGGCTTATGTGTTTTATCGGAACATCATTCCTGTGCCTGCACCACCAATGAATAAACTCCCTTACTACTTCATTGGCTTTATGGTTCTTGGATTTATCTGGTTCGCCTTCCTTAAGGTTCGCAAGCCAGCCGCAGTGGATCTAATAGGAACTTTTGCTGACGATGCTCCAATAAGTTAATTCGATTCGAAATAAGACAGCCCCTTCGCTTACGGCGCAGGGGCTGTCTTATTTATTAAAAAGCTTGAACTTTTAAAGCACGCTCCACGGAATCACGTGCCTCCAGAACTATTCTTCTGAGCCCCGTAGGCGCATCTTTGCCCACACCTTCTAGCCATTCGTTGGTCTTGTTTAGCGTCGAAGCGGTCGTAAGGAATTTCGGAAATGCTAATTCTGCGAAACTCATTGCTGATTGAAAAGAGTTGCCGCCCCACATTGTGAGCAGTTGCTCAAAGTATCTATCGACGAATTCCTCGGAGAGTTCGCGCTGAAGTGGAAGATGGAATCCACGCATTAGTGCTTTTCGAGTATCAGTGGGCACCCGTTGATCGATGATTCGCTTCCATGTTTCTTGTTTTGAAGCAAGAGTGGGGAGTGCCGAGAGTGCAAAGGCGTGCGCTAGCTCGCCCAAGGTTGATGGATCAATCAATAATTCTGCATCGATCTGCTCTCGAGAGAAAAGTCCACACTCCACCAAGACGTGGACAAAGTGCCAACGTAGATCCGCATCAACAACTAAACCGGGAAGTTTGCCGTTAAGTAGCTCCAAGACACGAGCATTCTGTTCGACGCTACCTGCAAGAGATGCGAAGGCCTTTGCTGTGTGAAGTTGATAGTCGCTTCCATGGGGTGCGCCATCCATCAAGGATTCGAGTGCGTCTGCAATTCGAGTGCGCAGTTCGGTACGCACATTGGAAGGAGCAAAGAGGTTTACAACAGATCCCAGTTGTTCTGAGATGATCGCAAAAACAGTTAGGTCATCCTCTGTAGGCAAACCAGAGAGGGCAATTTCAACGAAGTCGGACGAAGATATCTCAGCATCGCGGACCATATCCCAAGTGGCTCCCCAGCAAAGCGCCCTTGTCAGCGAATCAGTGATTTTTCCAAGGTGCTGGCGAAGTGTGTCTAAAGAGTCTGCGTCGAAACGAATTTTTGCGTAGGTGAGATCTCGATCATTAAGTAAAACTAAGTCTGCCTTTTTCTCACCCGTGAACTCTGGAATATGTGTCAGCGCGCCAAATACATCAAGCTCGATCGATTTACGTAGTTTTATTTCGGGACCTATCAAGTCATAAAGGCCCACCGCTAAACGATGAGGACGAAGTTCTGTAGATCCAACAGGCATAAGTGGAGCTTCTTGGATGATAGAGAGGGAAAGATATGAGTCGTTCTCAATTGTTATCGCTGGACGCAGCGTATTTACTCCTGCAGTCTGCAGCCAAGTTGCAGCCCATGTTGTTAAGTTTCGACCACTTGTGAGTTCGAGCTCTATAAGCAGATCGGAGAGTTCTGTATTTGAATATGCATGCTTTGTAAAATAGTTGCGAAGTCCCAGGATAAAATTATCTCGACCTACGTGCCAAACAAGTTGCTGCAAGGCCGATGCGCCCTTTGCATAGGTAATACCGTCGAAGTTGGTATTGGCTTCTTCAATGTCTTTAACGGAGACGACAATTGGGTGCGTGGAAATCAGTTGGTCCTGGCGATACGCCCAAGTCTTTTCCTTGGAGTTAAAACTTGTCCACGAGCCTTTGAAGTCTGTGCATTCATCGACTGCCAGGTACCCAGCCCATTCAGCGAATGACTCATTGAGCCAGAGGTCATTCCACCATTTCATAGTGACGAGATTGCCAAACCACATATGCGACATCTCGTGCATGATAACCATGGCCCGGTTTTTATATAGCTGCTCAGTCACCTTGCTTCTAAAAACAAATCTCTCTTCTTTGAACGTCACAGCACCGACATTTTCCATCGCGCCCCAGTTGAAGTCAGTGACGGCAATCTGATCATATTTATCGAAAGGATAAGCAAGCCCAAAAACACTTTCAAAAAAAGCGAACCCTTGCTTGGTGACCTTAAAGATTTCTTCAGGGTCAAGATGCTGAGCCAAAGAGTTGCGAACATAAATTCCTAGTGGAATTGATTTTTCTCCCACGTAGAGATCATGAACGTGATGGTAGGGACCGGCAATAAAAGCGGTGATGTAAGTGGCAAGTCGAGCAGTGGGGGCAAATGTGCAAAGCGAATATGCTTCATCGATATCTTCGCGCGATACAAGCGGACTATTTGAGATTGCTTGCCAATGGCGAGGGATGATTGCTGTAAGAGTAAATGTTGCCTTCAAATCTGGTTGGTCAAAACATGCGTAGACATGGCGCATCAGTGCGGGTGCACCTTGCGTATGGAGGTAGACCTCATGGTCGAGAGGATCAATTGAATATTGCAGGCCTTCTCCATTTTTTGAAAAGACCGCATTCATTTCAATAATGAGCACGTTCTCCTGCGCCAGGTTGGTCAGAAAGATGCTTTCGCCATCGAAGTCGTAAGTATCGATAGGGGAGCCGTTTAGCGTCGCCGAAATGATGGAATGGGCCGGGCTATCGATAAAGGTGGAATATCCGATCTCATCGCACGTGAAATGCACCACCGATTTAGAGTAGAAAGTGGTTAACCCAGGGACGATATTGAGCGTGACCTCGTAACTCTGGACCTGTAGGTGGGCCGATCGAGCACTTGCCTCGAGTTGAGAGATGTTCAAACCGGACATTTCGCCCCTTTTTCTCTAAATTCCGACCATATAAGCCTATAAACCGCACTCTATTGCCGAAATCCTCCAGGTGCATGCCCAGGGGAGATCTGTAAACACTCGGCGAGTCTTTGCCAGCCTTTGGGAGAGAAAAGGAGTACAAGAAGGCCGTTTTGACGCTGGTATCCCATTTGGGTTACTCTCACGCCCTGCTCTTTTTTAGAGCTTATCGGCTGCGCCCTGCTAATTATTTAGTAGGGAACTTCGCGTGAATCGGGCAACACACCCGACCGCGTGGGTCGGACGATAAGCGTAAAAATGCGCAGTACCGAATGGAGAAGCATGCCAACAATTCAGCAGCTAGTACGTCGTGGTCGCGCAGAAAAGATCACGAAGACAAGCACACCTGCGCTAAAGGGAAGTCCACAGCGTCGCGGTGTATGCACACGCGTTTATACAACAACACCGAAGAAGCCAAACTCTGCTCTTCGTAAAGTTGCACGCGTTCGTCTTACTAGCGGTATGGAAGTAACTGCATACATTCCAGGCGAAGGTCACAACTTGCAAGAGCACTCCATTGTTCTCGTTCGTGGCGGTCGTGTTAAAGATCTTCCAGGTGTTCGTTACAAGATCATCCGCGGATCACTAGATACACAAGGCGTCAAGAATCGTAAGCAGTCTCGTAGCCGTTATGGCACCAAGAGAGAGAAGAAGGCTTCCTAATGCCACGTAAAGGTCCTGCGGTCAAATCGCCAGTAGTTGCAGATCCCGTTTACAACTCACCAGTTGTTACTGCACTCATCAATAAAATTTTGCTTCACGGAAAGCGTTCCACTGCTGAATCAATCGTCTACAACGCGCTTGAAGGTTGCCGCGCGAAGACTCAGATTGATCCAATCATCACTCTTAAGCGCGCTCTCGACAACATCAAGCCAACTGTTGAAGTTCGCTCACGTCGTGTCGGTGGAGCTACTTATCAGGTTCCAGTTGAAGTTAAAGCTGGACGTTCAACAACTCTTGCCCTTCGCTGGTTAGTTGATTTCTCTCGTGCACGTCGCGAAAAGTCAATGGCAGAACGCCTTACCAATGAATTGATTGACGCAAGCAACGGTCTTGGCGCAGCTGTAAAGCGTCGCGAAGATACTCACAAAATGGCTGAAGCCAACAAGGCTTTCGCTCACTACCGCTGGTAATCGTCAACTTTTAACTAACAGAAACTAGAGGATCAATAAGTGGCTGCAGAAGCAATCGACCTAGCCAAGGTTCGCAACATTGGAATCATGGCTCATATCGACGCGGGTAAAACCACGACCACTGAGCGCATCCTTTTTTACACCGGTATCAATTACAAAATTGGTGAAGTTCATGAAGGCGCAGCCACCATGGACTGGATGGAGCAAGAGCAAGAGCGCGGTATCACTATTACTTCCGCTGCTACTACTTGCATGTGGCACGACCACCTCATCAACATCATTGATACACCAGGTCACGTTGACTTTACTGTTGAAGTAGAGCGCTCACTTCGCGTTCTTGACGGTGCTGTTGCTGTATTCGATGGCGTTGCAGGCGTAGAGCCACAATCTGAGACTGTATGGCGCCAAGCCGATCGCTACAGCGTCCCACGTATTTGTTTCGTCAATAAGCTAGACCGCACAGGTGCGAACTTCGATATGTGTGTAGGAATGATCGTTTCTCGTCTTAACGCAAAGCCGCTTGTCCTTCAGGTTCCAATCGGAAACGAAGCAGACTTCCTCGGAATCGTTGATCTCATCGCGATGAAGGCGCTTGTCTGGCCAGGAGAAACAAAGAAGGGTGAGGATTACCTCATCGAAGAAATCCCAGCGAATTTGTTAGAAAAGAGCAAGGAAGCACGTCACACACTTATCGAAGCATTGGCAGAAGCCGATGACCAGATAATGGAAAAGTACCTAGATGGCGCCGAACTTTCTGAAGTTGAAATCATTGCTGGTATTCGCCGCGCAACTTTGGCTGCAAAGGCTGTCCCAGTTCTTTGCGGATCTGCATTTAAGAACAAGGGTGTTCAGCCAATGCTGGATGCAGTAACTCGTTACCTGCCAAGCCCACTCGATGTTGAGTCCATTGTCGGACATAGCATGGCGGATTCCGAAGTTGAAGTAATTCGTCACCCAGATAACAAAGAGCCTTTCTCAGCCCTTGCATTCAAGATCATGTCTGATCCACACCTTGGAAAGCTTCACTTCATCCGCATCTACTCAGGTGTGCTTGAGACCGGATCAGCTGTTCTTAACTCTTCCAAAGATCGTAAAGAGCGCATCGGAAAGATTTACCAGATGCACGCAAATAAGCGCGAAGAGCGTGACAGTGCGGGCGCCGGAATGATCGTTGCCGTTATGGGTCTTAAGAACACCACAACCGGTGAAACTCTCTGTGATCCTGATAAGCCAGTAATTCTTGAATCAATGGATTTCCCAGCTCCTGTTATTTCGGTAGCAATTGAGCCAAAGACAAAGAGCGATCAGGAAAAACTTGGCGTAGCTATTCAGCGTCTTTCTGAAGAAGATCCAACATTCCATGTGAAGACTGATGAAGAAACTGGTCAGACAATCATTGCTGGTATGGGCGAGCTTCACCTTGAAATTCTTGTAGACCGTATGCGCCGTGAGTTCAACGTAGAGGCTAACGTTGGTAAGCCACAGGTCGCATTCCGCGAAACTCTTCGCAAGGCCGTTGATCGCTACGACTACACCCACAAGAAGCAAACTGGTGGTTCTGGTCAGTTCGCGAAGATTCAAATTGCTATCGAGCCACTACCAACAGGTTCAGTTGAAGGCGGATACGAATTCGTCAACAAGGTAACCGGTGGTCGCATCCCTCGCGAATACATCCCATCCGTGGATGCCGGTTGCAAAGAGGCCATGCAAGCAGGCCCACTCGCTGGCTACCCACTGACCGATGTACGCGTAACTCTTCTTGACGGCGCCTATCACGATGTTGACTCGTCGGAATTGGCCTTCAAGATTGCTGGTATCGCAGCGTTTAAGGAAGCAGCAAAACTTGCTGGTCCTGCGATTCTCGAACCAGTGATGGCAGTCGAAGTCATTACCCCTGAAGATTTCATGGGCGATGTCATCGGTGATATCAACAGCCGTCGTGGCCAAATCCAGGCTATGGAGGAGCGGTCAGGTGCTCGCATTGTTAAGGCACTTGTTCCACTGTCAGAGATGTTCGGCTATGTCGGGGATCTCCGCTCCAGAACACAAGGTCGCGCGAACTACAGCATGCAATTCGATTCGTATGCAGAAGTACCTGCAAACGTAGCGAAGGACATCATCTCTAAGGCACGCGGCGAATAGCCAAAAACAATTTAATAACCAGATACCAAGTACTTACACAAACGAGAGACGAGGACAAAAGTGGCAAAGGCGAAGTTCGAGCGGAACAAACCGCACGTTAACATCGGCACCATCGGGCACATCGACCACGGTAAGACCACTCTTACCGCTGCGATCTCCAAGGTGTTGCATGACAAGTTTCCAACCCTAAATGCAGCAACAGCATTTGCTGACATTGATAAGGCTCCTGAAGAGCGTCAACGCGGAATCACAATCTCGATCGCTCACGTTGAGTATCAGACCGAGAAGCGTCACTACGCACACGTTGACTGCCCAGGTCACGCTGACTACATCAAGAACATGATCACTGGCGCGGCCCAGATGGATGGTGCAATTCTCGTAGTTGCAGCAACTGACGGCCCAATGCCACAGACCAAGGAGCACGTTCTCCTTGCTCGTCAAGTAGGCGTTCCTTCGATCGTTGTCGCACTGAACAAGTCCGACATGGTTGATGACGAAGAAATTCTTGAGCTTGTAGAAATGGAAGTTCGTGAACTTCTTAGCAAGTATGAATTCCCTGGCGATGACACACCAATCGTTCGCATCTCAGCACTTAAGGCTCTCGAGGGAGACGCCGCTTGGGGCGAGAAGATCATGGAACTCATGGACGCAGTGGATGCATTCATTCCACAGCCAGCCCGTGAAATCGACAAGCCATTCTTGATGCCAGTTGAAGATGTTTTCACGATCACAGGTCGTGGAACTGTTATCACTGGTCGTATCGAGCGCGGCGTTGTAAAGATCAACGAAGAAGTTGAAATCGTTGGAATTCGTCCACTTAACCAGAAGACAACAGTCACTGGCGTGGAAATGTTCCGCAAGTTGCTCGATGAAGGTCAAGCTGGCGAAAACGTCGGACTCCTTCTTCGTGGACTAAAGCGTGAAGACGTAGAGCGTGGACAGGTTGTCTGCAAGCCAGGCTCCATTACACCTCACACAGAGTTCGATGCATCTGTTTACATCCTTTCAAAGGATGAAGGCGGTCGTCACACTCCGTTCTTCAACAACTACCGCCCACAGTTCTACTTCCGCACTACTGACGTCACAGGCGTCGTAACGCTTCCAGAAGGAACTGAAATGGTTATGCCTGGCGACAACATTGAACTAGCCGTAGCGCTTATTCAACCAATCGCTATGGAAGATGGCCTTCGCTTCGCAATCCGCGAAGGTGGTCGCACCGTTGGTGCAGGTCGTGTTGTAAAGATCAAGAAGTAAGTAATTCGCTGGGGTTGAACCCGGTGGCATAAAAACCACCGGGTTTAATCAAAAAAGTTTTATAAAGGTTTTAATAAGTTTTAATAAAGGAAGAGGAGATCACAATGGCGGGACAGAAGATCCGCATTCGGCTCAAGGCATATGACCATGAGGTGATCGATAGTTCTGCGAAGAAAATCGTAGAGACTGTCGAGCGCACTGGTGCAACTGTTGCTGGCCCGGTGCCGCTACCTACCGAGAAGAACACGTACTGCGTGATCCGCTCTCCTCACAAATATAAGGACAGCCGCGAACACTTCGAGATGCGCACACATAAGCGCCTCATCGACATCATCGACCCAACTCCTAAGACAGTTGATTCCTTGATGCGTCTGGATCTCCCAGCCGGCGTCGACATTGAGATTAAGCTCTAAGGGATCGGAGAGAGACTATGACAAACCCCGGTTCAGTAACCACACAATCGCAGGGCTCTGCCATCAAGGGAATCTTGGGCAAGAAGCTTGGTATGACACAGGTATTTGATGCCAACAACAAGATGGTGCCAGTCACTGTCGTAGAAGCGGGTCCTTGCGTTGTAACGCAGGTTCGCACGCCTGAAGTTGATGGCTACGCAGCGGTCCAAATCGCATTCGGTGCGATTGACCCTCGCAAAATTTCAAAGCCACTTGCTGGTCACTATGCAAAGGCTGGCGTCACGCCACGTCGCAGCGTCGTTGAACTTCGCACATCAAATGCCGGTGCATACACAGTCGGTCAAGAGATCAATGCAGATGTTTTCGAAGCAGGCGAAATCGTTGATGCAACAGGAACAAGCACAGGTAAGGGAACTGCTGGTGTTATGAAGCGTCACGGCTTCGGCGGACTTAGCTCATCCCACGGTGTAGATCGTAAGCACCGCATGCCTGGCTCCATTGGAGCATGTTCCACACCAGGTCGCGTATTCAGTGGAATGCGCATGGCTGGTCGTATGGGTAACGAGCGCGTTACTACACAGAATCTTTTGGTTCACTCAGTTGATATCGAGAAGGGCTTATTGCTCATCAAGGGATCAATTCCTGGTCCAGATGGTCAGTTAGTTTTCATTCGTTCAGCTGCAAAGAAAGCAATCTTTGAAGTTATCTCTGACACCGTAAAGGTTGGTGCATAACCATGGCGCTTACTGTTGATATTAAGAACGCCGAAGGAAAGAAAGTTGGCAGCGTAGATTTGCCTTCTGAAATCTTTGACGCTCAAACCAACATTCCTTTGATCCACCAAGTTGTCACAGCACAACTTGCGGCGGCTCGTCAGGGAACACAAAAGTCCAAGAACCGCGGAGAAGTAAGCGGTGGAGGAAAGAAGCCTTTCAAGCAGAAGGGAACTGGTCGCGCCCGTCAGGGTTCAAGCCGTTCACCTAACCAGAAAGGTGGAGGAACTGCTCACGCGGTTCGCCCACGTAACTACGAACAGCGCACTCCTAAGAAAATGATTGCAGCTGCTCTTCGTGGAGTTCTTTCTGATCGTCAACGCAATGATCGTATTCACGTTTTGGATTCAGTAACTGCTGCTCCTTCAACCAAGGCGGCTCTTGCTGCAGTTCGTCAATTTAGCGATCGCAAGAATCTTCTTGTTGTTGTCTCACGCACAGAGGATGCAGCATGGCGTTCACTTCGTAACGCTGATGATCTTCACCTGCTCGTGCCAGATCAGTTGAACGCCTATGACATCCTAAAAAGCGATGACATGGTTTTCTCTGAGTCAGCAATCAAGGATTTCCTTGCAGGTCCTTCAAAGGGTAAGGGCGTCACCGTCGTTGCTCGCGAGAGTGAAGTAGAAGAAGTAGAGGTGTCAGCATGACCCACCGCGATATTTTGTTGGCTCCAGTAGTGTCTGAAAAGTCCTACTCGTTGCTCGATGAAAACAAGTACACATTCTTGGTTGCTCCAGATGCCAATAAGACCCAGATCAAGATTGCCGTTGAGACGGTATTCGGAGTCAAGGTTATTAGCGTCAACACCATGAACCGTCAGGGTAAGAACAAGCGCACTCGTTTTGGTGATGGAAAGCGCAAAGACACCAAGCGTGCAATCGTGCAAGTAGCGCCCGGCGACCGTATCGACATCTTTGGAGGCCCAGTTTCCTAACGGAAACCGGGACTACAGGAAAAGGAAACCATGGCCCTTCGTAAATTAAAGCCAACGACCCCCGGTCAGCGCGGCGCGAGCGTTCCAGATTTTGCGGAACTCACACGCACAACTCCCGAGAAGTCTCTCGTACGTCCAATCCACTCAAAGGGTGGACGTAACGCATCAGGTCGCATCACTGTTCGCCACCAAGGCGGCGGACACAAGCGTGCCTATCGCCTCATTGATTTCACACGTAACGATAAAGATGGTGTGCCAGCAAAGGTCGCTCACATTGAGTACGACCCAAACCGCACCGCGCGTATCGCACTTCTGCATTACGCAGATGGCGAAAAGCGTTACATCATTGCTCCAGCAAAATTGGAACAAGGCGACACTGTTGAGAATGGTCCAAAGGCAGATATCAAGCCTGGCAATAACTTGCCCCTTCGCAACATCCCCGTCGGTACCGTTGTTCACGCAATCGAGCTTCGCCCAGGTGGGGGAGCAAAAATTGCTCGTTCAGCTGGCGCAAGTGTCCAGCTTGTTGCAAAAGAAGGTGCTTATGCGCAACTTCGTATGCCATCTGGTGAAATTCGCAACGTAGATGTTCGTTGCCGTGCAACTGTTGGTGAGGTCGGCAACGCCGAGCAATCCAACATTAACTACGGTAAAGCCGGACGTATGCGTTGGTTAGGTGTTCGCCCATCTGTCCGCGGTGTTGTTATGAACCCGGTTGACCACCCACACGGTGGTGGTGAAGGTAAGACTTCCGGTGGACGTCACCCTGTTACTCCTTGGGGTAAGCCAGAAGGCCGTACCCGCAAGAAGAAGGCAAGCGATTCAATGATTGTCCGTCGTCGTAAATCGAATAAGAAGCGGTAGGAGCCCTCATGCCACGTAGTTTAAAGAAGGGTCCATTTGTGGACGGCCATCTCACCAAAAAGGTAGATGCCCAGAACGCAAATAACACCAAGAATGTGATCAAGACCTGGTCTCGTCGATCGATGATTACTCCTTCGATGATCGGTCACACCATCGCAGTACATGATGGTCGTAAGCACATTCCCGTTTTCGTAACTGACGCGATGATCGGTCACAAGCTCGGCGAATTTTCACCAACGCGTACCTTCCGAGGACACGTCAAGGATGATCGGAGAGCTTCCCGTGGCTAATAAATCAGCATCTGATTCACAAGCAGTGGTTGCTCGCGCCGTATTGCGCGACATTCGCCACACACCACAAAAGGCTCGTCGTGTTGTTGACTTGATTCGCGGATCCCGCGCAGATCAAGCACTTGCAGTCTTGAAGTTTGCACCACAAGCTGCAGGCCATGATGTGTACAACCTCTTGGCCTCTGCCGTGGCAAATGCAAAGCAAAAGAATCCCGCAATTCGCGATGCTTCAGAACTTTGGGTTATTGAAGCCCTCGTTGATGAAGGCACAACGATGAAGCGCTTTCGCCCACGCGCACAGGGACGCGGATTCCGCATCCTCAAGCGCAGCAGTCACATCACTGTCACAGTCTCAGACGTCAAGAAGGGAGCGACCAAGTAATGGGTCAAAAAGTAAACCCCTACGGCTTCCGTCTTGGCATCACAACGGAGTTTAAGTCTCGTTGGTATGCAGACAAGTTGTACAAGGATTATGTAAAGGAAGATGTTCAAATCCGTCGCATGATGGAAAAGGGCATGGAGCGTGCTGGTGTTTCGAAGATTGAAATCGAACGCACACGTGATCGTGTTCGCATTGACCTTCACACCGCACGTCCCGGCATCGTTATTGGTCGCCGTGGAATGGAAGCAGACAAGCTTCGTATTGAACTTGAAAAGCTCACGGGCAAGCAGGTTCAACTAAATATTCTTGAAGTTAAGAATCCAGAAATTGATGCTCAGCTCGTTGCACAGGGAATTGCCGAGCAGCTTGCTGCACGTGTTTCTTTCCGTCGCGCAATGCGTAAGGCAATGCAGACTGCTTTGAAGTCAGGTGCAAAGGGCATTCGTGTTCAGTGCGGCGGACGTCTTGGTGGCGCTGAAATGTCACGCTCTGAGTTCTATCGCGAAGGTCGCGTCCCACTTCACACGCTGCGTGCCGATATTGATTACGGTTTCTATGAAGCCCACACAACATTTGGTCGTCTTGGCGTAAAGGTCTGGATCTACAAGGGTGAAGTTATTCATTCACGTGCAGAGCGTGAGGCAGCAGCACTTGCAGCCGCACGTGCACCAAAGAATGATCGCCCACGTCGCGCACCACGTCCACCACGCGCAGAAGTAACAACTTCCAGCGTTAGCCCAACCGTTAACGGCGGAGCGCCTTTGCAAGCACCGACTGCAACTGCAGTTGTTGATGCACCGGAAGCACCTGTTGTTGTCGAAGGAGGCGAGGCATAAATGTTAATTCCACGTCGCGTTAAGCACCGTAAGCAGCACCACCCATCTCGTAGTGGTGCTTCCAAGGGTGGAACCGCGGTTTCCTTCGGTGACTTTGGTATCCAAGCTCTAGAGCCTGCATACGTCACTAACCGTCAAATTGAAGCAGCGCGTATTGCAATGACGCGTTACATCAAGCGTGGTGGAAAGGTATGGATCAATATTTATCCAGACCGTCCACTCACCAAAAAGCCTGCCGAGACTCGCATGGGTTCCGGTAAAGGTTCACCTGAGTGGTGGATCGCCAACGTGAAGCCAGGCCGTGTGATGTTTGAAATTTCAGGCGTCACAGAAGCAATTGCTAATGAAGCAATGCGCCTTGCAATTCACAAGTTGCCGATGAAGTGCCGAGTTGTGAAACGTGAGGAGGCGTAATGGCTACTACAACTAACGAGGAGCTTCGCGCACTATCTGCCGAAGAGATCAACGCAAAGTTGCGCGAATCAAAGGAAGAACTTTTCAACCTTCGATTCCAAGCAGCAACTGGCCAACTCGAAAGCCACGGTCGTCTCGGAGCTGTTCGCAAAGAGATTGCTCGCATTTATACCGTTATTCGTGAACGTGAACTAGGAATCGGAGGTGCTGCATGACTCCGAACACTCCAGTAAGCGAAGAACGCGGTTTCCGCAAGACTCGTGAAGGCATCGTTGTCAGTGACAAGATGGATAAGACTGTAACTGTTGAGGTCATGGACCGTGTAAAGCACGGCATGTACAGCAAAGTTCTTTCTCGCTCACGCAAACTTAAAGCCCACGACGAGCTCAATGCAGCTGGCGTAGGCGATCGTGTAATGATCATGGAAACTCGACCTATCTCGGCAACCAAGCGTTGGCGTGTAGTTGAGATCCTCGAGAAGGCCAAGTAGAGGGGCAGGTGGATAACAAATGATTCAACAAGAGTCGCGCCTGCGCGTTGCTGATAACACTGGAGCCAAAGAGCTTTTGTGTATTCGCGTTCTCGGTGGTTCCAAGCGTCGTTATGCCGGCATCGGAGACATCATTGTTTGTTCTGTTAAGGATGCAATTCCTGGCGGACAAGTTAAGAAGGGTGAGGTCGTTAAGGCTGTCATCGTTCGTACCGTTAAGGAACGCCGTCGTCCGGATGGTTCCTATATTAAATTTGATGAGAATGCAGCAGTCATCTTGAAAGCTGATGGCGAACCACGCGGCACTCGTATCTTCGGACCGGTTGCTCGCGAACTTCGCGACAAGCGTTTCATGAAGATCATCTCGCTCGCTCCGGAGGTGCTCTAACAATGGCAAAGATTAAGAAAGGCGACACCGTCTTGGTGATCGCTGGAAAAGATAAGGGAGTCACCGGCAAGGTGCTCGACCTTGATGCACAGCGCATCCTTGTTGAAGGTGTGAACCGCGTAAAGCGCCACACCAAAGAAACAACAGGCGATCGTGGAGTCAAAGTCGGCGGCATCATGAGCGTTGAAGCTTCCATCGCAATTTCAAACGTCATGCTCGTTGATGAGGATGGCAAGGCAACACGCCTTGGCGCCCGCAAAGATGAAAATGGCAAGAACGTACGCATTTCACGTCGCACCGGAAAGGACATCTAATGTCAGCAACCGAATTAGTACGTCTTAAGGGACGCTACCGCACTGAAATCGCGCCAGCCCTTCAAGCACAATTTGGGTACAAGAACGTGATGCAGATTCCAACCCTGACCAAAGTTGTGGTCAACATGGGTGTTGGTGAAGCAGCTCGTGATTCCAAGTTGATTGAAGGCGCAATCCGCGACCTCACAACAATCACAGGCCAAAAGCCACAGGTCACTAAGTCACGCAAGTCCATCGCGCAGTTCAAGCTTCGCGAGAACATGCCAATTGGTGCACATGTCACTTTGCGTGGAGATCGTATGTGGGAGTTTGCGGACCGTCTACTTTCCATCTCCTTGCCACGTATCCGCGACTTCCGCGGCTTGTCACCAAAGCAATTTGATGGCGCTGGCAATTACACCTTTGGTCTCACCGAACAAGTTGTGTTCCCAGAGATCGAACAGGACAAGATTGATCGTCCGCGCGGTATGGACATCACATTTGTCACCACCGCGAAAAACGATGACGAAGGTCGCGCATTACTTAAGGCGCTCGGCTTTCCATTCAAGGAGAACTAATGGCTAAGACATCGCTCAAAGTAAAAGCTGCCCGTAAGCCAAAGTTCAAGGTTCGCGGATATACACGTTGCCAGCGTTGCGGTCGCCCGCATGCTGTCTACCAAAAATTCGGAATTTGCCGCATCTGCTTCCGAGAGATGGCACACCGCGGCGAACTTCCTGGCATCACGAAAGCTTCTTGGTAAAAGTAATTCACCCAACAACTACGAAACAGGTCTTGTTTGTTAAAACAAACAAAGAAGAAACCGGTTCGAGAGAGGCCATAGGCCACGCATGACAATGACAGATCCGATCGCAGACATGTTGACACGTCTGCGTAACGCAAACTCTGCCTACCACGATGCAGTTTCCATGCCATCGTCGTCGGTAAAGACGCGTATCGCAGCAATTCTTCAACAGGAGGGCTTCATCGGCGGTTACCGCGTTGATGCCAATCCAAACGGCGTTGGTAAGACGCTCGTCCTTGACTTGAAGTTCGGTCCCAACCGTGAGCGTTCAATCGCTGGACTTCGTCGAGTTAGCAAGCCGGGTCTTCGCGTTTACGCAAAGTCCACGGCGCTGCCAAAAGTTCTTGGCGGTCTAGGCGTTGCCATCATTTCAACCTCATCTGGATTGCTTACTGATAAGCAAGCCAACAAACAAGGCGTAGGCGGAGAAGTTCTCGCCTATGTATGGTGATTGAGATGTCACGTATCGGTCGCATGCCAATTACCGTCCCAACGGGCGTTGAAGTTTCTATTACCGGACAAGAGGTTGTCGTTAAAGGACCTAAGGGTTCACTTTCTCGTGCAATTGCTCTTCCGATTCATGTTTCACAAGCTGATGGAGTTGTCACGGTTGCTCGTCCAAACGACGAGCGTTTAAGCCGTTCACTTCATGGTTTGTCTCGCACCCTTGTCTTCAACATGATCGAAGGCGTAACCACTGGTTACAGCAAGACGATCGAAATCGTTGGCGTGGGTTACCGTGTTGCTGAAAAGGGTAAGGATCTTGAGTTTGCACTCGGCTATAGCCACTCAATTCAATTCCCAGCACCTGAAGGCATCACATTCTCTGTTGCAACTCCAACTAAGTTCTCAATCTCAGGGATTGATAAGCAGCTCGTTGGTGAAGTAGCGGCGAAAATCAAGAAGCTTCGCAAGGCCGACCCTTACAAGGGCAAGGGCTTGCGTTTGGAAGGCGAAGTTGTTCGCCGTAAGCAAGGAAAGACGGGTAAGAAGTAATGGCAATCGGTGTAAAGGTCGTTAAGGGATCGGCAACAAATGCCCGTCGCCGTCGTCATTTTCGCGTACGCAAGAAGGTCTCCGGAACTGCTGCGCGTCCACGTCTTGTTGTCTCACGCTCTGCTCGCCACCTAGTGGTGCAGGTCGTAGATGATTTGCAGAGCCGCACTTTGGTGTCGGCATCCACAATGGAAGCAGATCTTCGCGCGGCAACTGGTGATAAGACTGCCAAGTCACGTCAACTCGGTGCACTTATTGCTGAGCGCGCAAAGGCTGCCGGAATCACATCTGTAGTTTTCGACCGCGGTGGAAATCAATACCACGGTCGTATCGCAGCACTTGCTGATAGTGCACGAGAGAACGGATTGGACTTCTAATGGCTGTTAATCCAACTCAAACTCGCGAAGGCGGAGAAGCCCCTAAGGGTAACGATCGCCGCGAACGTCGTGAACGCCGCGATGACCGTGCACAAGACAAGAGCCCATTCATGGAGCGCGTTGTATTCATCAACCGTGTATCCAAGGTAGTAAAGGGTGGACGTCGTTTCTCCTTCACCGCACTCGTCGTAGTTGGCGATGGCAATGGTCAAGTTGGAATTGGTTATGGAAAATCTAAGGAAGTTCCACAGGCAATTGCTAAGGCCGTAGAAGAAGCAAAGAAGTCTTTCTTTACAGTTCCCCGTATTCAAGGAACTGTTCCTCACGCTATTCAAGGTGAAGCAGCAGCCGGCGTAGTTCTTCTTCGCCCTGCAAGTCCTGGTACTGGCGTTATTGCTGGTGGTCCGGTTCGCGCCGTACTTGAGTGTGCTGGAATTACTGATGTTCTCACTAAATCTTTAGGTTCAAATAATGCGATCAACATGGTTCATGCCACGGTTGCCGCACTAAAGGGACTTGAATCTCCAGAAGCTATCGCAGCTCGTCGCGGTCGTCCGCTCGAAGATGTTGCACCAGCTGCAATTATCCGCGCTTCACAGATGACAGTTGGTGCCTAATGCCTCGTTTAAAAGTTACTCAAGTTCGCTCAAAGGTTGGTTACAGCCCGCAGCAACGCGACACACTTCGTTCACTCGGACTCAAGCGCATCAATGATGTTGTTGTGAAAGAGGATCGTCCAGAAATTCGTGGCATGGTTTTCGCCGTACGCCATCTGATCAAGGTTGAGGAGGTTGAATAGCATATGACACTCAAAGTTCATCATCTTCGTCCAGCCCCCGGTGCTAAGAAAGCCAAGACTCGTAAGGGTCGCGGTGAGGCATCAAAGGGTAAGACCGCAGGCCGTGGTGGAAAGGGAACTCGTGCACGTAACCAAGTTCGCGCAGGATTCGAAGGCGGTCAGTTGCCTCTCGTCATGCGTTTGCCTAAGTTGCGCGGCTTCAAGAACCCTGCTCGCGTCGAATATCAGGCCGTAAACGTTGCAATGATTAACGCCCTTTATCCAAAAGGTGGCACCGTCACTGTTGAGGATCTAGTCAAGAAGGGCGCCGCACGTGATGGGTTGCCTGTCAAGATCCTTGGAAACGGCGAAATCACAGTTAAGGTCAGCGTTGTGGCTCACAAGTTCTCAGGCACTGCAGTTGAAAAGATTGCAGCAGCTGGCGGAAGTACCAAGAATCTGTAATAACGTTCTACCCGAATTGATTGATTTGAGAGAGAAGGAGAAGATCAGTGCTATCAGCATTTGGTAAGGCCTTTAGGACACCAGATCTGCGCAAGAAGATCTTCTTCACTCTCTCGATCATGGCGTTGTTTCGCTTTGGATCTGTTGTTCCGACGCCTGGTGTTTCATATGCCAACGTTCAGACATGTCTGAAGTCGGTTCAATCCGGCGGGCTTTTTGGTCTCATTAACCTTTTCAGCGGTGGCGCACTCTTGCACCTCTCCGTTTTTGCATTGGGCATCATGCCCTACATCACCAGTTCGATCATTATTCAATTGCTTACTGTTGTCATTCCTCGCTTTGAAACACTTAAGGCAGAAGGACAATCTGGTACAGCAAAGTTAACCCAATACACGCGTTACTTGACTATCGGTCTCGCGATCTTGCAATCAACAGGCCTCATCGCTGTTGCACGTACTCCAGGACGTCTAATTTCTGGTTGCTCAGCGCCAATCATTCCTGATACCTCATGGCAGCGGATTGTCACGATGATCTTCATCATGACCGCAGGTACTTCGGTAATCATGTGGTTAGGTGAATTAATCACCGATCGTGGCGTGGGTAATGGAATGTCTATCTTGATCTTTACATCGATCGCTGCAGGATTTCCTGGAAACCTTTGGAGCATCAAGCTTCAAAAGGGACTCTTTGCATTCTGCTTCGTACTCGCTGTCGGTGTGTTGGTTGTAGCCGCAGTAGTCTTCGTAGAGCAAGCGCAACGACGCATTCCCGTTCAGTACGCAAAGCGCCAAGTTGGTCGCTCAAGCTACGGCGGAACAAGCACGTATATTCCAATCAAGGTTAACCAAGCGGGCGTTATTCCTGTGATCTTCGCATCCTCTTTGCTTTATATTCCATCACTGATTGTTAACTTCACAAACTCAAAAGCTGCGTGGGCTGTCTGGATCAGTCGCAACTTCGTAAAGGGCGACCATCCAATATACATAATTTCCTATGCTGCGATGATTATCTTCTTCACGTATTTCTACGTTGCAATTACATTCAACCCTGATGAGGTTGCCGATAATATGAAGAAGTACGGTGGATTTGTTCCTGGAATTCGAGCCGGACGACCAACATCTGAGTATTTGCAGTACGTACTTTCTCGCATCACAGCGCCAGGATCTTTGTATCTTGCCTTTGTTGCAATCATCCCAATTCTTGCTCTGATCTTGTTTGGGGCTACGCAGAACTTCCCATTCGGTGGAACTGCAATTCTCATTGTCGTGGGCGTTGGCCTTGATACTGCAAAGCAGATCGAAAGCCAGCTACAACAGCGTTCGTATGAGGGGTTCTTGCGCTAATGCGCTTAGTCCTGGTTGGTCCACCAGGTGCAGGTAAGGGAACGCAAGCACAATTCCTTTCTTCGCATTACTCGATTCCCCATATCTCCACGGGCGATATTTTCCGAGCTAATTTAAAAGAAGGCACGGCACTTGGACTTGAAGCCAAGTCTTTTATGGATAGTGGCAACCTTGTTCCCGACTCTGTGACCAATGAAATGGTGAGAGATCGTCTCACCAAGGGTGATCTCATCAATGGTTTTTTGCTTGATGGTTTCCCACGAAATGTTTTACAGGCAGAAGTACTACGTGCAATTTTGGGCGAGAAGAAGACTCCCTTGGACGCCGTTCTGGAGCTTGCTGTTGATAACGCGGAAATCATTCTGCGCCTGTCAGGCCGGCGCGTATGCCGAAACTGCGGCAAGGTGTGGCACCTCGAGTACGACAAGCCATCATCGGCTGGTAAGTGCGATGTGTGCGAAGGCGAGCTATATCAACGCGAAGATGACAAAGAAGAGGTCATCAAGCACCGTTTAGATGTCTATCAAGAACAAACTGCGCCAATCGTTGCCTTCTATCGCGGGGAGGGACTTTTGATAACCATCACTGCAAGCGGTTCCGTTGCTGACATCACTGAACGCGCTATTTCTGCGCTAAGTCGCGTCCACTAATTCTTCATGGCAATCCAATATAAAACCCTTGATCAGATCAAGGTTATGCGGCGTGCAGGTTTGCTTGTTGGTCAAACACTTGAAATCTTGCGCTCCTCCGTCAAAGTTGGAATGCGCACTGATGCACTTGATGCCATAGCTGAGGCAAACATTAAACGTGGCGGAGGAACTTCAAATTTCAAGGGCTATCACGGATTTCCAGCCACAATTTGTGTTTCGATTAATGATGAGATTGTTCACGGAATTCCAGGGGATCGAGTGATTAATGACGGAGATATAGTTTCTATCGATGCCGGTGCGATTATTGACGGCTGGCACGGCGATGCAGCATTTTCAATCATTGCAGGGACGGTGGATCCGCAAGATCAAAAACTTCTGGATGTATGTGAAGAGTCGATGTGGCGCGGAATTGCCGCAGGTTCTGTCGGCGCCCATCTGTCCGACATCGGGCATGCAATTGAGGAGTACATAAAATCTCAGGGCAAGTACGGAATTTTACAGGAGTATGGTGGCCACGGAATCGGCACAGAGATGCATCAAGAACCACACGTTCTTAATTTTGGAAAACGCGGTCATGGACCAGAACTCACCCCAGGGCTGGTTTTAGCGATAGAACCAATGATCACTCGAGGCACTCACAAGACCAAGATCCTCAGGGATGATTGGACTGTGGTTTCACAGGATAAATCTCGTGGTGCCCACTTTGAAAATTCGTATTGCTTATTGCCCGATGGAAAGCCATTCGTTTTAACTGCTTTAGATGGTGGGCGCGAACGTCTGGGCGCTCTGGGTGTGGAGATTTCAGAACTGCTTTCGTAAAACTAAGCGCCGAAACTCTTTTCGATAATTTCACCAACAAGAATGTTCCATTTCTCTGGATCCATCTGGTCAGTGGTGACGTCATCAACGATTCGCCCTAATGTATAAGCTTGGATCATAACCGCAACAGTTGCTGGGTCAAGATCGGATCGAAAATATCCACGCTCTTGTGCCTCTCGGATTAAGTCAGAAATTGAATCGGTGAGTCGTTTCTGTTCCTCTCCAAGGTCATGCATCAACTTTGGATTACCATCTGCTAGACCCAGTATTCGTGCTCGCTCAAAACGAGAAGCCCTGAGCGTTGGACTCTGAGTTATCTTTATGTATTGAGATAAACCTTCAAAGAACTCTTCTTTTGTTTTGGCTGATGTGGCAATTCCCGTGAATAAATCGGTGCTTGAATCTACCCAACGCGCATATCGAACAACGCGCGCGGTATCTATGAGCGCGGGAAAATCAACAAAATGGTGATACATAGAGCCTTTAGAGATGCTAGATAATTCAAGGACTTGCTCGCTAGTGATCTCATCTGCCCGGCGATCCTCTAAAAGTGCAACGACTGTATTAACGAGCGCGACTTTCGTTGGATGGGCATTCTTCATCTTTGCATTGTCTCTGGTTATGGATGAAAGCGCCATAGTTTTAGCGTTCAAATGCCTCGTTGATATAGGGTTCTCGTATGACTCAAGAACTTGGATTAATCATGCGAGCCGAAATTGAAGAGGTTCCCGCTGTTTTCATGCGTATAAAGAACCACGCACACGAGATGATCGAACAGATCTCCCAATTGGATCTCAACGTCATCGATTCAGTCATTCTCGTTGCACGTGGAACATCAGATAACGCTGCGCTCTACCTCAAGTATTTGATTGAGACAAAGATCGGCATTCCATGTGGACTCGCATCTCCTTCAGTAGTGACGGTCTACGGAACCAAACTGCGCTACAAGAACGTGCTCGTCATTGCTCTGAGTCAAAGCGGTCAATCACCAGACTTAGTCGGATATTGTGCTGCCGCTCGAGAAGGCGGTGCCACGGTGTTGGCTATGACAAATGATCCTGAGAGTCCGCTAGCAAAAACCTCCCACTGTCACCTCTATCTTCATGCAGGACCAGAAAAGGCAGTGGCTGCCACCAAGAGTTACTCAGCAGAGCTCTTAGTTTCAAGAATTTTGGTAGCGCACTGGGAGGGCAAGCACGTTGGATTTGATGACATTATTGAGCAGACGAAGTTGAATTTGCTTCAAATGTCGTTCATCAAATCTGTTTCTGAGGCATTTGATTATTCCCCTGGACTCACCACCATGGGGCGTGGATTTTCATATGCCAATGCACATGAGGCAGCTTTGAAGATTCAAGAGACAGTAAAGATTCCAGTTGCATCTTTTTCATCTGCTGATTATCTGCATGGACCGATCTCATCGTTGCATAGTGGATCTCGCGTACTGTTTCTTGCGCCAGCTGGGGTTGCCGAATCTTCCATGGCGTCAACGGTCGCGCGCATTCGTGAGATTACTGCCCATATTTTTTGGATTGGATCTGGTTTCTCGCGCAAAGATGAGGAGATCTATCTTGGTGGATCAGTCGGTCTTTCAGAAGTTGATGCTGTAATAGCAGATAGCGTTTTGCTTCAGTCTTTAGCGCTTTCATTGGCAATCGCATCAGGGAAAGATCCCGATGCTCCGATCGGTCTAGCAAAAGTTACGAAGACATTGTAAGCAGCTATGTCTATTACTATTCCTGCATTTGTTGATCTTCAAGTCAATGGACATGGCGGAATTGATCTGCTGTCAGCCAAGACGACAGAAGACATTCGCAAGGTAGGAAGATCGTTGTGGAAGGAAGGCGTTGGCGCATATTTACCAACGCTCATCACTGGGCCGATTGAACAAACCCTTGATGTGATGAAACTCATTGATCAAGTAAGGCGTTCACCCGCTGATGATGAAGCTGAGGTAATCGGTATTCACCTTGAAGGTCCATTCTTGTCATCTGAAAAACCTGGAGTCCACCCATTGCAGTATTTGATGGAGCCAACGCAGGAAATACTTGGACGATATTTAGCCGCAGGTACCGTAACGATGGTGACCCTTGCTCCAGAAATTCCTGGTGCAATTGAAGCGATTAAATTTCTTAGCGCAATGGGCGTGGTTGTTTCACTAGGACATTCAAACGCGAGTGTTGAACAAGCCAATGCTGGATTTGATGCCGGCGCACAGACTGTGACTCATATCTGGAATGCCATGGATAAAGATCGGTCATCTGGAGTTGCTGCTGCAGCGCTGGCTCGTGAGGAAATAGCTATTCAAATGATTGTTGATGGAGTCCACCTCAGCGATGAGTTGGTCCTTTATACGATTGAAAAAGCCATGAGTCGTTTCATTGTGACAAACGATGCTGTCGCTCCGGCTGGATTGGGTGAAGGAACCTTCCCCTTTGGCAGCTTCGAACTCACCGTGCATGATGGACGGGCTGTGCGATCTGACGGTGTGCTGGGAGGGGGAGTGGGATCGTTGGCAGGCTCCCTCCGCAGGCTGATTGATCTAGGGATTAACTTTGATGTTGCCCTGGCAAGTATGACTTCCAGGCCCGCAGAGCTCGTAGGACGCCCAGATTTGGGTATTTTGGGCCTTGGAAGGCGTTCTATCGAGTTTTAATGTGATCTGTGCCCCTCGGCGCGTCGTTTCTGGCTTATCCGGGGCGAAGAGTACAAGGGGGCGATTTCCCTTATACCCACGCCTGGCTTTAGACTCACCCTTCGCCTTGTAAAAGGCTCTTCATTAACTCAACAACGAAGTAGAAAAGAAGGTATCGCTTGGCCAAGAAAGATGGTGCTATCGAAATCGAAGGCACTGTTGCTGAAGCGCTGCCTAACGCGATGTTTCGCGTTGAGTTAACGAATGGGCACAGAATTCTCGCGCACATTAGCGGGAAGATGCGTAAGAACTATATTCGCATTCTTCCAGCTGACCGTGTCATCGTAGAACTCAGTCCCTACGACCTCACCCGAGGTCGGATTGTTTATCGCTACAAGTAATTCTTTGAATTACTGGCAATAAATAATTTGAGAAGTTTTATCTGAAGGAGGTAGCTCATGAAGGTTAAGCCAAGCGTGAAGAAGATTTGCGATAAGTGCAAAGTTATTCGTCGCAAGGGTCGCGTCATGGTTATCTGCGACAACCTCCGACATAAGCAACGTCAGGGTTAATCGAAAGATTTACCAGCACTACCGAATACGCGTGGCGCGACTGCTTCGTTAATCGAAAGATTTTCGAGCGCAGACCCTTGGTCCGACAGGCCGAGGCCCATCATTAGATGGGAAGCGTTGCGAAGGACCTGTCGGATTACTGAATGGTTGATTACATGGCACGTCTTGTTGGTGTCGATCTTCCACGTGAAAAACGTGTTGAGATTGCACTTACCTATATCTTCGGAATGGGTTTAACCCGTTCACACAAAACATTGGCGGCAACTGGCATTAGCCCAGATACCCGCGTCAAAGATCTTCAAGAGCCAGAACTCGCGAAACTTCGCGAATACATCGAGGCCAACTTTAAGATCGAAGGCGATTTACGTCGTGAAATCGCAGGCGATATTCGCCGCAAAGTTGAAATTCAAAGTTACCAAGGCATTCGTCACCGCAAGGGACTTCCTGTTCGCGGTCAACGCACACATACCAACGCGCGTACGCGTAAGGGACCTCGTAAAGCAATTGCTGGCAAGAAGAAGGTGACTAAGTAATGGCCGCTCCTAAATCAAAGACTGCTGCAACTAAAGGCAAAGTTAAGCTTCGTAAGAAAGAGAAGAAGAACATTGCCGTTGGACAAGCGCACATCAAGAGCACATTCAACAACACCATCATTTCTATTACTGACCTCACAGGCGCAGTTATTTCTTGGTCATCATCTGGCCAGGTCGGCTACAAGGGTTCACGTAAATCAACACCATTCGCGGCTCAACTAGCAGCCGAATCAGCAGCACGTCGTGCACAAGAGCATGGCTTGAAGAAGGTAGATGTTTTCGTTAAGGGCCCAGGCTCTGGACGCGAGACTGCAATTCGTTCATTACAGGCAGCTGGTTTGGAAGTTGGTGCCATCTCTGATGTCACACCAGCTCCCCACAACGGATGCCGTCCACCAAAACCACGTCGAGTTTAAGGAAGGAAGAGAATAAATGGCTCGTTATACCGGAGCAGACTGCAAGCGTTGCCGTCGCGAAAAAGTAAAGCTCTTCCTTAAGGGCTCAAAGTGCGATGGACCGAAATGTCCGATCGAATCCCGTCCGTATCCACCAGGGCAACATGGCCGTGGCCGTTCCAAGGAATCTGAATACCTACTCCAGATGCGTGAAAAGCAGAAGTGCGCACGCATTTACGGCGTATTGGAAAAGCAATTCCGCGGTTACTACGAAGAAGCAAACCGTCGCCAAGGTAAGACTGGTGAAAACTTGCTCGTAATTTTGGAAACTCGTCTCGATAACGTTGTGTTTCGTGCCGGCTTTGCTAAGAGCCGTGACATGGCGCGCCAATTGGTTCGCCATGGTCACTTCTTGGTAAATGGCAAGAAGGTAAACATTCCTTCATTCCGTGTTACTGCGATGGACATCATTGATGTTCTACCAAAGTCATTGGACTTAACTCCATTTATCGTCGCTGGTGCCGAACTCGGTGAGAAGTCAGTGCCTGCGTGGATGGAAGTTGTTGGTTCGCAAATGCGCATCATCATCCACGGTGTTCCAGCTCGCGCTGTAATCGACACCCAAGTTCAAGAACAGCTAATCGTTGAGCTTTACTCCAAGTAATTTCGAAATATCGGAATTGTCTGGATCTGCACAAAAGAATTAAAAAAACTTAACAATAGAAAAAAGCAGGGGATCAAATAGTGGATCTCCGTGACCTATGGAGGAGCAACAGTGCTAATTGCACAACGTCCCACCCTCACTGAAGAAGTAGTCAGCGAAAACCGTTCACGGTTCATCATCGAACCGTTGGAGCCAGGTTTCGGTTACACCCTCGGCAACTCAATGCGCCGTACCTTGCTCTCCTCTATTCCAGGAGCAGCAGTTACAAGCATTCGCGTTGCAGGAGCGCTGCACGAATTCACCACACTTGAAGGTGTTAAAGAAGATCTGACAGATATTGTTCTTAATATCAAGAATCTGGTTCTGTCGTCAGATAATGATGAGCCAAGCGTTCTTTACATCCGTAAGTCAGGAACCGGTCCAGTTACCGGCGCTGACATTGCAGTGCCAACGGGCGTGGAAGTTCATAACCCAGCACTTCATTTGGCAACACTGAACGGCAAGGCCAATCTTGAGATTGAACTTACCGTCGAACGTGGCCGTGGATATGTGACTGCAGTACAAAACAAGCAGGCTGGGGCTGAAATCGGTCGCATCCCTGTTGACTCCATTTACTCACCAGTCTTAAAGGTCACTTACAAGGTGGAAGCCACACGCGTTGAACAGCGCACTGACTTTGATCGTTTGATCGTTGACGTAGAGACCAAGCCATCGATGAAGCCACGCGATGCTGTTGCATCAGCGGGTAAGACTCTCGTCGAACTCTTTGGCCTAGCTCGCGAACTCAACATCAACGCAGAGGGCATCGAAATGGGACCGTCCATTCTTGATGCAGCGTTAGCGGCTGATCTTGCTCTTCCCATCGAAGATCTTGATCTGACTGTACGTTCATATAACTGCTTGAAGCGCGAAGGCATTCACACAGTGGGCGAACTCGTAGGGCGCAGCGAAGCTGACCTTCTCGACATTCGCAACTTTGGTTCAAAGTCCATCGATGAGGTCAAGGCAAAGTTGGTCTCAATGGGAATGTCCCTTAAGGACAGTCCAATTGGATTCGATCCAACTCAGCACCAGAATTACGACATCAATCTTGACGATGAATTCGTCGAGACCGAGCAGGCCTAAGGCCTAGGAGAAAAAAATGCCAAAACCAAGTAAAGGTCCTCGCCTGGGCAGTGGCCCATCACACGAGCGCTTACTCCTAGCAACCCTTGCAGAGCAATTGTTCGAACACGGCAAGATCACGACAACTCAAGCTAAGGCAAAGCGTCTTCGCCCCTTGGCTGAGAAGTTGATTACCTTCGCAAAGAAGGGTGACCTTGCTGCGCGTCGTGAAGTGATGACTCGTATTTCAAACAAGAGTGTCGTACATACACTCTTCACTGAGATCGGGCCACGTTTTGCTGAACGCAATGGTGGCTACACACGTATCACCAAGATCGGACCTCGTAAGGGCGATAACGCCCCTATGGCAGTCATCGAAGTTCTCACCGACGGCGTTGCAGCTAAGAAAGCAACAGTTGATGAAGCAACGAAGGCCACCAAAAAGGCCGCGACAAAGAAAGATGCTGAGTAACAACTCACTTCATATTCTCATGACGGAACCCACTCTCCTTGCCGAGAGTGGGTTTCTTCGTTTACGGATAGATCTTGCCTACGACGGTACTAATTTTTCAGGTTGGGGAAAGCAGCCCGATCGTCGGACCGTTCAGGAAGAAGTAGAAAAGACGCTTTCAAAACTAACGCGAACCAAGGTAGAAAGTGTTGTTGCGGGCCGCACGGATGCAGGTGTTCACGCAACAGGTCAAGTAATTCATGTGGATATTCCTGAGATGGAAAGCGGTCCTTATGCAAAGAAAGTGAACTGGGATTTCAGCGACTTACCATATCGACTCAATCGGATATTGGATGAAGACATTCGCGTGATTTCTGCAACCGTGGCGCCTTACGGTTTCCACGCCCGTTTTTCAGCGCTACGACGGCATTATGTATACAAAATTCTAGACAACAACACAGTTATCTTGCCTCTTTCGCGGTTTGATATCGCTCCTTGGTATCGCACACTCGATGTTGATGTGCTTAACCAAGCAAGTGCGCTTTTATTGGGCGAAAATGACTTTGCAGCCTTTTGTAAATTCAGAGAAAGTGCCACTACGGTTCGCACGTTGGAGAAATTCTTTTGGACTCGCAACAATGATGGAGTGCTTGTAGCTGAAGTTGTTGCAGACGCTTTCTGCTATTCGATGGTTCGCAATCTCGTCGGCGCTGCAGTCTGTGTTGCCGATGGGCGTTTTGAACCGCAATGGATTAACGATGTCCTTGATAATCGAGTAAGGATTTCAGACAGCATGGTATTTCCAGCTCGTGGATTAACTTTCTCTCAAGTAGATTACCCCGATGATGATGAGTTGGTGGCTCGCATTGAGCGGACTCTTCGCCGCAGAGGTGAGGACGAGTAATGGGCCATATTGATGTAAGTGGCGTGGATTTCTCACTCTCTGATGGACGGGTTCTTCTTAGCGATGTGAATTTTCGTGTGGGTGATGGCGCAAAGGTTGCCTTGATCGGAGCAAACGGTTCCGGAAAGACAACGCTCATTAAAATGATCTGCGGTGACCTACAACCGGACTCGGGAGCAATTTCTATTACCGGTGGATTAGGAGTCATGCGACAGTTCATCGGTTCAGTTCGGGACGAATCTACCGTTCGTGACTTATTAATATCGGTCGCATCCAAACGAATTCGTGACGCTGCTGCCGCTGTAAAGAATTCAGAAGCGCTCATGAACACCCGCAATGAAGAACGCGATCAGATGGCCTATGCACAAGCGCTTTCGGATTGGGGTGACGCTGGAGGGTATGACTATGAAGTAATTTGGGATGTTTGTTGCACGGAGGCTCTAGGCAAATCATTTGATCGAGTGGAAAATCGTTTGGTTAATACGCTTTCTGGGGGAGAGCAGAAGAAATTGGTTTTGCGAGCCCTCTTGCAAGGCCCCGAGGAAGTGCTCCTGCTGGATGAGCCTGACAACTATCTTGACGTTCCATCCAAACGCTGGTTGGAAGAGATGATTACTCAGACGGACAAGACAGTCCTCTTTGTAAGCCACGATCGCGAATTGCTTGATCGCACAGCAAATCGAATTGTGACTTTAGAGCAAGGCGCCAACGGAAATACCACATGGATCCATGGAGGTAAGTTCTCGACGTGGCATGATGCAAGAAAAGCCCGCAATGAGCGTTTTGCCGAAATCTTGTTGCGATGGGAGCAGGAACTCACCAGGCTAAAAGAGCTCGTGCGCACACTTCAATGGCAAGCAGCAAGTAGCCCAGACATGGCATCAAAATATCGTGCGATGCAAACCCGGCTTCGTAAGTTTGAAGAAGTGGGCCCACCTGAGGCGCCACCAATCGAACAGGATGTTCAGGTCGCCCTTAGAGGCGGACGTACAGGATTGCGTGCTCTCACGATTGAAAACCTATCGCTCACGAACTTGACTGAGCCGTTTAATTTCGAGATCTTCTTCGGCGATCGCGTGGCAGTTCTAGGGAAAAACGGGACAGGCAAATCTCATTTCTTGCGAATGATCTCTGGTGACAACTCCGTTAAATTTACTGGTGAATTCAAGTTGGGGGCACGCGTTAAACCGGGATATTTCGCTCAGACACATTCGCATCCCGAGTTTCAAAACAAGACTCTGTTGGAATTGTTATGGGAAAATTACTCCTTGCAGCTTGGCCCAGCCAAGAGCGTTCTTCGCAAATATGAAATTCATACCCAAGCCGAGCAAAAGTTTTCATCTCTCAGTGGTGGCCAACAAGCTAGATTCCAAGTCTTGCTCCTGGAGCTTTCGGGATCAACAATGCTCTTGTTGGACGAGCCGACAGATAACTTGGATCTAGCCAGCGCCGAGAGCCTAGAGCACGCCCTTCGCCAATATGAGGGCACGGTTATTTCAGTGACCCATGACAGGTGGTTTACTCGTGGCTTCACGAGATACTTGATCTTTGGCGCTAACGGGCAGGTCTACGAGAGTCCTGAGCCCGTCTTCGAGCATTGAATTTATTTAAGACAAAATATTGCATCAACTTCTACTGGACTATTTAGTGGAAGAGATTTCACTCCGATAGCAGTGCGTGTGTGACTTCCAAAGACTGGACCAAAAACATCAAGCATTACTTGACTGGCACCATGAGCGACAAGGTGCTGGTCTGAGAAATCATCTGCACTTGCTACATAGATTCCTAGCCGTGCAACATAATCAATCTTGTCGAGGGATCCGAGTGCGTTTTTCACAGATTCAAGGACGTTAATTGCACATTGCCACGCGCACTCTTGCGAAAGTTCCATATTCACTTCACGCCCAACCAGACCAGTTGCGATCATTACTTCACCTCGGCGAGCGACCTGTCCCGATGCATAAAAGGTATTTCCCAAATTCCGGATAGGTGCTAACGAAATATTGAAGGCCACTGGCGGTTTTGGGCTCAGTCCAAGCAGGTTCTGGTCAAAATTCATGGCAATTGCCTCTCGGTAGGTTTATTAGTCAAAAGTGATTAAGCCACGTCCTGCGCCACCTTGGGCGAGAACGTCAAACGCTTCATTTGATTGGTCAACTCGGTAATTGCCCGTGACAAGTGAATCGAGGTCCAATTTACCCGCGAGATAGAGTTCAATCAACATGGGAAATTCAACATGCGGATTTGAGGAACCATATTTGCTTCCTCTGATTCCCCTCTCGCGTCCCAAGATGAAGATTGGGTCTAATTCCAGGACTGCGCCATTAGGTGGTGCTCCAAGAATCACCATTGTGCCGCCAGCACCTAGGATCTCAACACCATTTTGCATCGCCTTTGTGCTACCGACTGCTGCAATTGAATAATTGACGCCACGTGGACAAACTTTGAGAGTTTCGGCTACGACATCTTCGCGTGCGGCATTGATGAGATGGGTAGCTCCAAATTTCTTCGCCATTTGTAGCGCTGCATCTGAAGTATCGATGGCGATAATCGGATTTGCTCCAGCAACGCGCGCTCCCTGAACCGCGTTAAGTCCAACGCCTCCACATCCAATAATTGCCACGGATTCTCCTGGACGCGCACCGGCAGCATTTGTTACCGATCCAAACCCAGTTGTGACGGAGCAGCCTATGAGTGCGGCTTTATCCAATGGCATATCTTTGCGAATTTTTATCGCAGAACTTTCAGGGACTACCGTGTACGGCGCATATGTAGCCGGACCGTAATGAAGAATAGGCTCGCCCGTTTGCGCGTTCTTGAAGCGCTGGGTGTTGTCCAAGAGCGCGCCAAATGGTGAGGGCGCCCAGCAATGTGCAGGCTTGCCGTCTCGGCAGGGAGGACACGTTCCACAATTGAGTAACCAGGAAATGATTACATGATCACCAGGCACGAGAGTCGTTACGCCACTGCCTACTGATTCAACGATGCCCGAACCTTCATCGCCTAAAATCATGGGCATAGGTGTTGCATGTGACCCGTCGTAGGCATGAAGACATGAATGGCAAACGCCCGAGGCAAACATCTTTACCCGAACTTCTCCAGCTCGAGGATCCTCCACCAACACCTGGGTCATAGGCATCTTCTGCTTAGCGGCAACAAGAACGGGAACGTCAATTAATAGGTCCATGATTAATCCTAAGTGCAGGCAAAGGTTCAAATCAATGACTCAAATAGCTTTCCTCAAGAAACCCTCCCATTTTTTCACAATGTGAATTCTGCGCTCTTAACTTCCGCGCTAGCGATGCCCTATAGTTCGAAAATGCCTCAGAAGATGAACGCCTCCAGCCTCAATGATCTGACCATTTCCTCCCTTTTTAAGGGCCTACCAATCGCTGCCCAAGGTAAGACTTTTAATGAGTTTCTTGAGTCCAAGCCAAATCTTTTTACTTCAGATTTCCAATTCCCGGTGGCTGTAATAAGGCAAAGCGCGCTGGCCAACAATTTAGATCGCATGAAAAGTTACTGCGCCGATAAGGGTGTGGATTTCTCTCCACATGTGAAAACCACAATGTCTCCTCAGATTGCACAGATGCAAGTTGATCGCGGCGCGTGGGCTATTACCGTTGCCAACTACTATCAGGCGAATGTGTTTTTAGATTTTGGGTTCAAACGAATATTAATAGCCAACGAAATCTTAGATATCCCAGCTATACGGCAAATCGCCATTGAAAATCGCGATCCGAACATGCAGATCATCTTTTACCTAGAATCACAAGAGGGCCTTAGAGCCATCGAAGCTGGCTTAAAAGATCTGGTTGACGCGCGCCTTTATCTCTTCCTGGAGGTTGGAGCTGATGGTGGCCGTGCAGGTATCCGAAATCTCAATGACGTTAAGTCAATGGCGCAGTCCATTAAGAATGATTCTCGTTTGAGCGTGCTCGGTGTTTCAGGGTTTGAGGGAATCGTTCCGGTCAAAGATAGATCGAGTGATGGATTGGCAGATTTGCGCAAGTTTTGCGAGAAGGTCGTAGCAGCGGGCAGGATCGTGAGTGATGAGTTAGGAATCTCTGAAATAATCTTGACTGCGGGAGGAAGCGCCTATTTTGATATTGTTATTGAAGAGTTCAGCAAGTATGGAAGTGGATCTCACATAATCATTCGAAGCGGTGGTTACGTTGTACACGACCATGGTGGATATGAATTGACGTATCCATTTGCTGGCGCACAGGAGAAGGAAAGATTTTTGCCAGCGATTGAACTCTGGGCGAGAGTGATCAGCCGCCCCGAACCAAACCTAGGCATTCTTAATCTTGGCAAGCGCGATATCGGCAATGACGTAGGTGAGCCGATTCCGGTCAAGCGCATTAAGTCTGGAGAATCGAAGTCGGAGGCCTTTTCTGGATTGGTTGATCATCTCAACGATCAGCACGGCTATCTGGTTCTTGGCCCTGGCCAGGAAGTTGGCGTTGGGGATGTAATCGGAATGGGAATCTGCCATCCCTGCACCACCTTTGATAAGTGGCGGTTAATACCTGTAGTAAATGACGCGTATGACGTTGTAGATTTTGTTCACACTTTCTTTTAACTAAAACTCGAACAATCAATGATGATCGAAGGGAAGTAAGAAATGTCTCTAGATAGCCGCAAGGATTTGGCTGACATCGTGATGGTTGTTACGGGCGCTGGACGTGGTATCGGTAAAGAAATATCGAAGATATCAAGTCTGGTAGGAGCCAAGGTGGCAATGCTAGATATAAATGAATCTAACCTCACAAAATCTGTAGCTGAAATTTCTGCATTGGGTGGCGACGTCAAAGGGTTTCTCGTCGATCTCACCTCTGAATCCCAAGTTAATGCAACGATAGATAAAATTGCGAACGAATATGGCCGCATTGATTGCCTAGTAAATAACGCAATGGCCATTGGTGCAGAGGATTTATTGTCTACTTCACTGGAAGACTGGGAGTTTCAAATTAAGGTAACGCTAACGGGAGCTTTTTTATGTATCAAGCGAGTGCTTCCGGGAATGATGGCACTTGGTGCTGGAAATATTATTAATATCGGTACGGTAAATGCTAAGGAGATGCTGGGAAGTGACGCATATTCTGCAGCGAAAGCGGGCCTACATGCCTTAACTCGCTCTGTTGCTGTTCGGTATGGCCCAAGCGGTATCCGGTGCAACACAGTCGTTCCAGGAAGCATTGCAACCGAAGTTTGGTTGCAACGGGCAGAGCGCAACCCGCAAGTTTTTGAAGATTTAAAACCATGGTATCCCTTAGGTCGAGTGGGAAAGCCATCGGATATTGCCGAAGCCGTAGTGTTTCTAGCGTCTTCTCGTTCCCAGTGGATGTCTGGCTCTGAGATGGTTGTAGATGGTGGGCTACTCGCTGGACCGGCACCCATGCACAAAATCATCGAAGCGTCAGAATAAGCAATGAACGACAATATTTTCACCATACGCGGGGCACATGCCATCGATGGAACGGGTGCGGCGGCAATTCGAGCTGATGTGATTGTGAAAGATGGAGTTATTACGAAATACGGTTCCATCCTAAAGGGCGAGGAAGAAGGAAAGGTTATTGATGGGGCTGGTTTATCTCTCAGCCCAGGCTTCATCGATATGCACTCCCACTCGGATCTAGCTGTCCTTTCGGATAAAGAACATCTATCCAAGGTGACGCAAGGTGTTACCTTGGAAGTTGTTGGGCAAGATGGTTTAAGTTATGTCCCATCGAATGAAAGCACTCTGGGAGTTCTTCGTGAACAACTTTATGGATGGAACGGTGAACCTCAGGGCGTACATTGGAATTTTCATTCGGTCTCTGATTATCTTGGGTTAGTTGATCAAGGTGCTGCGGTGAACGTTGCCTACCTCATTCCACACGGGAGCGTACGCATGCTTGCTCGCGGGAATGTGGCTGGTTTAGCCAATCCTTCAGAACTGGCAGAGATGGTCCGACTGGTGGAGATTGGAATGCAAGAGGGAGCAGTTGGATTGTCAGCAGGTTTGACTTATACCCCTGCTATGTACGCCGATGATGCTGAGCTGGTCGAGTTATGTCGCGTTATCGCTAAGTATTCTGGATATTACGCGCCTCACCATAGAAATTATGGGGCGAGATTTCTGGATGCAGTTGATGAGTGCATAGAAATTGCTCGAGCTTCCAAGGTTGCGCTTCACCTGACCCACTGTCATATGAGCTCTGAAGCAAATCATGGTCGGACAGATTTACTTTTTGATCGACTATCAAAAGCCGAGTCCCAAGGGCTAGATGTGACGTTGGACAGTTATCCCTACTTGGCAGGGTCAACATATTTGCACGCCATGCTCCCATCATGGATTCAAGATGGCGGCAAGGAGGCCATGCGAACTCGCCTTACCCAACCCGACAAGAGAGCGAAGGCAATTCACGAATTAACGGTTTCCGGCAGCGATGGAAATCACGGCGGAACCATGAATTGGGAGATTGTGAAAATCGCAGGAGTGGAAAAGCCTGAACACCTTCGATTGGTCGGGCTATCGCTTCTGGAGGCTTCAAGAATCTTCGCACAAGAGCCCATCGAATTTTATTTGGATTTCATTGCTGCAGAAGACTTTAAAGCGTCATGCGTGATATTTTCTGGACACGAAGGAAATCTCCGCTCAATTATGGCCCACCCACGTCACATGGCAGGCAGCGACGGAATCTTGATGGGCAACAGGCCGCATCCTCGGGCCTACGGAACTTTCGCGCGATATTTGGGGCATTATGCCAGGGGCGAGAAAGTATTCTCAATGGAGGAAGCGGTCGCGCACATGACGGGAAGATCGGCTTCACGGCTCTCGCTGAAAGATAGAGGTTTACTGCGAGAAGGTTTCAAAGCTGACCTTGTACTTTTCGACGCAAATACTGTTCTTGATCTCTCTACTTACGAGAATCCTCGCTTGCCAGCGAGGGGATTTGAGAGCGTATGGGTCAATGGCGTAGAGACTCTGAAAAATGGCCAACGCACTTCTCGACTTCCCGGAAAATCGGTTCGCTCTCGGGCGGTCGGAGCTTAAGATGTCAGAGGAGCCCTTAGACCTTTCGATTTCAGGTTTAATCTACGACGGTCTGGGAAATTTGCCACAGTTTGGAATTATTGGAATTCGCAACGGTGTGATTGTTTCTATAGGCGATGAAAAGATGACTTCCCGTGAGTACATTGATGCAACGGGATTTGCGATTGCGCCTGGCTTTATCGATGTTCATACGCACTCTGATATCAGCTTGTTACATGATGGACGCGGTGAGAGCAAAGTCTTTCAAGGCGTTACTACAGAGGTGACGGGCAACTGTTCTTTCTCTGCGTTTCCGATTAATCAAGCTAATAAGCAAATACATTCTGAGTTCCTTGAAGGAATCGGCGATGACCCCTTTCCTTTGGAATGGTCTGATTTGAATGGATATCGCGAGGCGATTTATAAAAATGGTGTATCTATAAATATTGCACCGCTTGTTGGCCACGGAACACTCCGAATTGCTGGCATGGGACTAAAGGAAGGTGCGCCGACGCCAGAAGATTTAGAACGCATGGGGCAATTGCTTAGAGTGGCGCTGGAACAAGGAGCTTTTGGAATGTCCACGGGGCTTACCTATGTCCCATCCAGATACGCCCCCTTCGATGAATTGATTTACCTCTGCACGGTTATTAAGAGTAAGGATCGTATCTATACCTCGCACGCTCGAGATTACGATATTTTGGGGGAGGATCAGTTTTTAGGTTCTCTGAAGGAAGCGCTCTCACTGGCTCGCCAAACAGGTGTGAGAGTTCAATATTCTCACGCTGCGATTAATGACCCCAAGCAATGGGGCAGAGCGCAAGAATGGGTTGATTATTTCGATTCACCAGATGCGAAAAATCTTGATGTCGCTTTTGATGTCTACCCCTACGACGCGTCAAGTTCATCATTGACACAATACTTACCTGGTTGGGTTCAAGCCGGTGGCGTAGATGAAATGAGAGCGCGACTATCGGATCCATCGATTTTTTCAACAGCTGCGCAAGAGTTATCTCTCGGGTGGTCGGCGCATAAAATTCCTTGGTTTTGGGACCGCGTGGTCATCGCCCGAGGCAATGATCTACTTGGCGTTGAAAACGGAGATTCGATTGAAATCGCTGCAAAGAAATTGGGAATGGCTCCAGAGACGCTCGTTCTCGAATTAACACGCCTGGGCGGCAATTCGGTCATGGTGGTGTTGTTCTATCGGACGGATGAAGACATGCGTGTCTTTGCCAGATCTAAATATTCCATGATTTGTTCAGATGGTTCTGCATTCCCTTTTGACCAGAAAGGCAAACTTCCGCATCCCAGGTCCTTTGGTGCCAGCGCGCGAGCTCTTGGGTATCTCTCACGAGAGACCGGTGACATGGCCTTGGAAGTAGTTATCTACAAAATGTCGGGAAAGGCTGCCGCATTCTTTGGCATTCACGACAGGGGTTCTATAGAGGTAGGTAAGGCAGCCGATATCGTGATCTTTAATCCCGTCACAATTAAGGATCAAGCTACTTTTACTAACCCAGCTCAACCGCCAGTCGGAATCGAATATGTTTTTGTTAACGGGCAACTAGTTATTAAAAAAGGCACACAGACTGATAAACGTCCCGGCAAAGTTCTCGACGCTAATCTTCCAACACCCAAGTAGTATCTTCTTCAAGTGGATACATTGGAACACGACGATGTGAGTAAGCAAAATTCTCCAGCGCCGCCGTCGATGCGCCTGCGGTATCTAACCAATACATTTTCTTCGCAATAGGTTCGTATGCTGCGCGTGGAGAGTGCACTCCTTTAGTTACTATTATTTTATGATCAAGAGGTTCAAGCCCAGCATTTCGAAATTGTAGTATTGAGCTGGACATGGCCGGAAGGGAAGTTAAAAGGATTGAATTTCCATCATCAGTCTTGATTGCAACACTTGGACCATCGTTATAAAAGAGAAATCCGCCGTGTGAAGGCTTTGTTTCAGCGTATTTTCCATCTGTGATCGCAGATATGACCCCCGATATATGAAAAGGGGTGCCATGCATGTCATCGAATTTTCCACCGACTTCAGCGTCGATTTTGGCGCCCACACCTAAAGCAATACATTGCGCAGCAACAGTAGGGTCACAGAGTGCTTGCAGTAGGCCAGTTATTCCTAGGCGGCGCGACGCATGTAATACGAAGGTTGAGTCGCCTGGCGTTCCAGCACCTACGTTGTCGCCGACATCAAATAGAACCACTGGACGTTCTGAATTTGCGGCAGCTTCTGTGAGCGCCAACTCTGTAGATGTCGCAACGCCGTTGAGCTCTTCCCTGAGATTCCAGGCTTGCATAGCAACTCTATTTGCCACCACTTTCGCAAGATCTGCATCATCGTTGGTGATAGCAAGAAATGTCATTCCCATTTGGGGTACATCTGAATACGGGTAGCCTTCGACAACACTGACGGATAAGACATCGGGATTGATTAACTCTGATTTTGCGAACTGCAGCAGGTCGGACATCGGCCTGTCATCGGTACCTTGCTTTAAGATATTTGCAATCAAAGGGGGAGTTGCTAGGTACATCGTGGGCTTAATCTCACGATTGTAAAATCTAATGGCTAAGTCGGCTGACTCATATGCCCGTTCAAAAGTATCTAAATGTGGGTTGGTTTGATACACCTTCACGATATCCGAGTTAGCAACAACTTTCTTAGAAACATTTGCATGCATATCAAGATTTGTCACGATAATACAATCGGGACCGACAATTGCTCGTACTCTCTCTGCGACCTCTCCGTCTGTATCTTCATATAACTCAGAAACGGCTGCTCCGTGTTGAGCTAGAAAAACGATATCCCACGGCCCTTGTTCACGAACAAGTAGAACAATCTCATCTATCAAGTGCGTTATAGCCTCGGCAGTGATATTGCCCATGGGCATTAGTCGCGAAAAGACGAGAGGTACGAGTTCGATATCGGACTCGGATTCAAGGCGCGAAAGAATTCCCGCAATTGTTGCCTTTGATTCTTTGTATTCGGCAACTATCTCGTCTCCATGGAGAATGCCAGCTTCAATCCATTTGGGCAGGGATGCTGAAACTTTTGCGAATGAGTTGGTTTCGTGTTGAAAACCGGCAATAGCAACGCGCATGCTCTGGAATCCCCTCCTAGGCACTACTGAAACCCTTAACTTATCCGATTGGAATAATCTGCGATAAGAATTTTTCACATCCTGGAATCTAAGCCAAGGCGGACTTGATCCAAGATAGGTCTCTTGGTCTCATGGTATCTAGGAGGTAGAAATCAACTTCCTTGACTCCCAAAGTTCGCAACTTACCTACTTTTGAAATGAGGTCTGCCTGCGAAGAATTATCAGGGAAGGTCGGGCGAAGAATGGGGACAATCTCACCACCAAGTCGCTCCCAATAATGTGAAGTTACATATTCCACCGCCTCTGGTGTCGAGCGGTAAACAAGAGGTTCGTAAATATCTACATATCTGCGCACCTCCAATGGATCAATTCCAACGATCCAGCTTTGGTCGAGTGGTTCGAGGCCGTTCATATTCAGCAAAGGTGTTTGATCTACAAACCGAGTTTGCACTCCAAGATTTCGCGCGATTGATGAAACATCGGCGTAGAGAGAAGTAACTGTCGCTTCTCGCACTTGCAAGTAACCCAGAATCTCTGGGCCACAAATAACTGCGAGATTATCTTTCGTAAGCTCTAAATCAAGCCACTTATCACTTTCTTTAAGAAATGAATCAAGTTCCTTGGCGACCCTTGCTTTCAAAGCGGCACCGTCGCCATTTGTGGATGAAAAGCGGTCTTGGCAACTGTCACAAAAACAGAGCGAAAAGAGAAATTCGGTTATCTGGCTCATCTCCAAGAAAAATCGCTCATGGTGTTCTCCATGCCGAGCGCCATGAAAATGTAGTGACTCAATCGCCAGAGAGCTCACTCCTTGTGACATCAAATCTGTAGCCAAACCACGACAGTATGCCCTCACACGGGGATTAGAAGGGCATAGTTCAGAAAGAAATCGGTTGCCTAGCGAATTTTCAACGCAACATTCTGTAAAGGCTGCACCAAGTTTTCCATTATGAAAAAAAACACCCCAGGCAGACAACTGGAAATCTAATTCAGTCGCTGCTCGAACGATCGAGGCTAGGGCCTCATTGGATCCATAAGAATCACTCGGTGCTGGTCGAAGGCTTTCTTGGGTGTAATGCGAATAGTTTGGCAAATAATAATTAAATCCGTCCTGAAGATATTCAAGTCGGGGGCCTTTGAGGAGTAAGAAATCTCTACTTGCATGGTAATTCAAAGCTAAATTCAATCCTGTTAAGCCAAACTCTTGAAGCTCAGAGATCACCTCTGTTGGATTGCTCTTTTCGAATGTGTGCGTAAAAGCAAAAGCTCGAGACTTGCAAACATTCACTTAACACTGCCTGCTGTTAAGCCACTCACGAGGTACTTCTCGATAGAAATGAAGAGAATAATGATGGGAATAATTGCAATCAATGAGCCAGCAAAGAGATAATTCCATTTAACTTCATAGTAACCGGTGAGGAGTGAGAGCCCAACCGAAAAGGGTTGTTTCGATGGCGAGCTGGCTAATGTGTAGGCAACAACATATTCATTCCATGCGGCAATAAATGTAAAAATCGCTGTGGTGACGATGCCTGGGACAGCTAATGGCAGGCTGATTTTTCTAAATGTTTGCAGTCTGCTTGCCCCATCAATAGCCGCGGCTTCTTCAATCTCAACGGGTATCGTTTTGAAGAAGCTCGACAGAATCCATACCGAGAAAGCCAAATTGAAGGATACGTTAATTAAAATCAATCCTAGATAGGTATTAATGAGGTGCATGACCCCCATCTCGCGATAGATACCAATAAGCAAAGTTGTTGGCGAGAACATCTGGGTTATCAGCACCAGCAGCAAGAAGGGCGTCCTTAGGCGAAAGTGATTTCTAGCCACGTAGTAGCCAGCAGGAATTGCTACAACGAGTCCAATCACCATGGTGCACAAGGCGATAATAACCGTGCTTCGAATATACATTCCAAAAGGTAACTCTTGGAATACTTTTATGAAGTTATTCCAATTGTAGGACTTGGGCAAATAACTTGGAGGTATGTCAGTGATTGCGCTCTTTGGCTTTAGCGCGGTAGAGAGCATGGTGACGTAAGGAAAGAGAAAAATGAAAGAGACGACAAGTCCGAGGAGAGATAGCGTCGCGCCCTTAATTCTTGAGATATTCTTGAGTGAGAGATTTAGACTCATTGTTGATCCAGCTCTTTCCACTTGGATAACTTAAGAAACAGCATTATGAAGATTAAAATCACAACAAAGTTACCGACAGCAAGAGATGCCGATTGAC
>Ga0194061_1000116_pt1 | contig 45563 bp, 43 predicted proteins | sample SepL2221m_MetaG_FD_163423 | JGI IMG/M metagenome (GOLD analysis project Ga0194061, IMG submission 163423) | Anoxic zone freshwater microbial communities from boreal shield lake in IISD Experimental Lakes Area, Ontario, Canada - Sep2016-L224-21m | ecosystem: Environmental > Aquatic > Freshwater >... | reverse complement strand
CGCAGGCGACGACCACGACGAGCGGGTCCACCACGACCTCGACGCCCGGCACCCTGGCCAACGACCCCAATATCCAGTCGCTCAAACAACAAATGCGCAACATTCTCAACACCCGTATCAATAGTTTACCCAATGGCCTGAACTATTTAGCGGGATTGGGTATTGGCACGGTGGACGCAACAGGAAAACTCAGTGTCACGGATACCATAAAAATCCAAACGGCAATGAAAAACGATCCCGGTAGTGTCAAGTCACTGCTGATTGATTTAAGCAGCGGGATCATGACCAAATTTAGCAAATTCGTATCCGCTCAAAATGCGTCGTCGTCGGGCATGATACACAACAAGGAGCAGAGCCTCGCGGATCAGGTTTCCAAGTTGCAAACGTCCATCACAACGAAAACGAACGCACAGTCCGATTACGAAACCCGGTTGCGCGCCAGTTTTTCCGCGATGGAAAGTGCGATCGCACGTTCAAAAGCAACCATCAACCAATTGATAGCATCTTTTAGTTCGTCCAGTAATAACTAACACTCTAACGGGAGCCGGAAATTATGTCTGAAATTGCCAACGCGTATATGACACTACAGGTTGAATTCAGCAATCCCGGACAGTTGACCGAATTGTTGTTCCGCAGGGCTATTTGTGATCTAAATTCAGCGATTGAAACCTGGCCTGAATTGGCAACTAATCCGAAGGCTATTTTGCAGATCGTCCACGCCCAATCGATCATCAAGGAACTGAATTCGACGCTCAACTTCAAAGAAGGTGGCGAGCTGGCCGTCGAATTGAGTCGGCTTTATGAGTATATACAGCACGTTCTGACTGAAACTGTGACCCATCGCGGCGCCGAATTGCCAGCCGACTATTTCAGTGTCATCGAGTTGTTGGAAGAGATCAGCGGTTCATGGTCGGAGATGTTGCGAAAACAGAACGATCCAGAAGAATCACTGGTCCTCAAGGAGCGTGTGGCATGATCGCTCCATCCCAATTTTGCTCCAAGCACCCCGCCAAAGCCTGCAATTTGGATGCGGAATTGCTTTCGGCGGTCGAGGCCTGCGTTCTGGCCATCGATTCGCGCGATGAATCCGAACTGCATCGGCAACTGGCCATTCGAGAGCGCTTGATGGCGCGGTTGCGTGAATTGCTGTTGGAGGACATCGATACCATTGCGAGCCTTAAATTGCTGAAAGAAGCGTCCCAGCTTGAAGCGAAAATGTTTGTTCGGCTTTATGCCTGGCGCGACGAGGTAGAAGCCCAATTGGATAATCTCGAACATCACCGCAGGCTTGCCAGGGCGTATGAAATGGATTAGTGCCGATTTTAACAGCGCATCGAATTTCAGATAATGTGGGTCCGTGTTTCAAATCGCGAGTTGAATGTCACTCACGGTTCGGAGCGTCGTGCCACACTAAAGCCGCATCTGGAAACAGACTCTAGACTATTTTAGGAATGAACGGATAGTAGATATTGTGCTGTCCCTGCGGATCAGCCTCCCACCGTGATGCTGACAGACCCCCTCTTTTTTGAATCACGTACCTGGATGCCGCTGTTGCGTGGCGGGGGGGCCTCTTGTGCCGGGAAGATGACCGTGAACGCGGTGCCGACACCGGTCGTGCTTCGAATGCGAAGGGCCCCCTTAAGTTGTTGGACAGCACCCAGAACGGCAGACATGCCCAATCCATGCCCGGTGAATTTAGTTGTAAAGAACGGCTCGAAAATGCGGGTTTGCGTTTCCTCGTCCATGCCGCAACCGGTGTCGATGATATCGAGGTAGATAAAATTTCCGGGCAGTTTGTCACATTTAAAAAAGTCTTTCAAATAACGGGAGTCGGCCTGTACGACGCCTGAACGGATCGTGATGGTGCCGGTGGCATCGCCGATGGCCTGCGCCGCATTGAGGATCAGATTCATGATGATTTGGCGGATATTGGTCGGATCACATTTGATCAATGGAATTGCCTGCGTCATTTCCCGTCGGAATTCGACCTTTTTACCCACGGAACTTTGGATCAGAGATGTCATTTCAGTCACCAATTTATTCAGATCCAGCAGTGCGGAACCCATCTGACCTTTACCAGCGCACGCCATCATTTGCCGCGCCAATTCTGAAGCACGATACGCAGTCGTAATGATTTCTTCCAATTGATCGACCAACACTGGATCGGGCCGTTTCAATTGTAAGAGTTGCAGCCGCCCAATAATTGCGGCCAAAAGGTTGTTGAAGTCATGCGCCACGCCAGCAGCCATCAATCCCTGTACTTTGAGTGTTTGCATTTCCGTAAAACGCCGTTCTGCGGTTTCTCTTTCCCGGACGGCTGCAGAACGCTCAATGGCGTAGCGAATCATGCGTTCCAATAGCCGGATATCGGGAACATCCTTGCCGATAAAATCCTGTGCACCCTGTTGCACAGCTTTCATCGCCTGTGCTTCGGATGCGGCGGAAAGAATGAGGATGGGTAAATGGGGCGCTTTCAATTGGACTTCAACAAACGTATCAAGCCCGCGGCTGTCTGGCAGAATCAAATCGAGAAGGATGACGTCAAATTTGCTTCGAGATAAGAACATTTGCGCTTCGGCTAACGTATGGGCGAATTGAAATGTTATGCCGCCCGTAGATTCAATCAGTTGTTTGCTGAGATTGCGGCACACCAGAATATCGTCCTCCACCATCAGGACGCGATAGGAGCGCAGCATTACCGAGGAGTGTCGACGTGTGGTAGCCATGGCCTAAGGAGAGCATTTTTGATGCCACATGCGATTCACGATGCTAGCAAGTTTTGCAGCCTATCGGTGAGCAGAAAACGCCGACTTTTCCATTGGCGCATCTCTCTGGCACACGGATTTATTATGACGATCTGCCACACGACGCACTGAAGCCAATTGCCGACATCGATATGATCTCGATAAGGTCGAGGTAGTTGTCGCCAATCCATAATTTCCCGATGGGCTCTCAACGAATCTATCACTGTTAAAAATGGCCACGGCCATTTCAGTTTTCTAAAGAAACACTGCTTGAATCTGGCCACTTGCACAATCGGGGATTGATGATCCGAAACGCATTCGAAGGTGCACGCGGCAAGGTGATCATTGTGATGGTTTTCGATGTGGTATTGCCGCCGGAGTTTTTCGATCGCATTTCGGATAGCGCTCTACCAGGCCCCAATCACATACTAACTAGTCAGTAGTATATGCTACACTTGGTGCACAGAAAAATGCCTGCACGAGTTGCTTATCATTTTTAATCTGGTTTAGATCGAACGTCACTCGTTTCCGCAGGGATTCATTCTTCTTGAGGGGTTTCAAGCGTCGCGCGCGCAACTGCTCATAAGTCTGATTGAATCCGCGCAGACTTTCCATGAACGCATCCAATGCGGCATCAATGGATTCAACTAAGTCGAGGCCGCTGGTGTGCTTCCGAGTGATGACAAATTCTCCCGACAAGACACCGTTCGCACAGACAATCACACGAGTGCCGGACAGGATCGACAGCGCAAAGGATTTGTCGGCGCTGTTGCGCAATCCACAGCTCGGCGCACAACCAGCGGGAAAAGGCATTCCCGGAATCGGCGCGAAGTCCAGGCTGCCGAACAGCCGTGCGCCGGGAATGCGCGTTTGCACGCCGTTCTCGCCGTAAAGCGTGCCGTCGAGGAGGGCAAAGCGTTCGTTCTTAACGACGAGACCACGGGCGGCGGCGCGGTCGGTCAGGGTGTTGACGACTTCGTGATGCGGGACCGGTTTCCAGCTTTGAGTCGGCTCAGGTACAAGCCGGTAATATCACGAACTTTTTCAGTGAACCACGGATCGGTCGAGAGCTTGAAGGTATCAGTCAAATGAGGCTTCAACCCAAATGCGCGCCAGATACGGGCGATGGATGAGCGAGGAACTCCACTGACGGCGGCCATGCTGCGCGTGCTCCATTGCGTGGCATGCGCAGGTTTGGATTCGAGTGTCTTGGTAATAATGTCTTCGACTTTGGCGTCGGAGATGGTGCGAGGCTGGCCGGGTCTGGGTTCGTCGGTCAATCCAGCCAGATGATGGATTTGAAACCGCTCGCGCCACTTACCTACTGTTTGTGGCGTGACATTCAGACGCTTGGCTTCGTCGCCATTTTTCAGTCTTTCCGCGCACGTCAGAATAATGCGGGCTCGGACCGCCAGACGCTGCTGGGTGGTGGACCGGCGAGACCAGGAAAGCAGGTTGTCGCGTTCGTCCGCAGAGAGTACAACGGGCTTGCAACGAGGTTGATCCGCCATAGATCAGATCTCCTTTGTAAGCGATCTGACCTATGACGAGCAAGTTGATAATTAATTCAAGGAATTAACGAGACAGGACACTAGAAATCAAAGGAATCGAAAAAAACTTTGGTTCTGGAAAAAAGGATGGTAGGCTGTATGGATATGGAGTGGTGAAGAGGATCCGGGAATGAGCAGAGCCTGTTCAACAATGCTCAACACCCAGTCCTCGAGCTCCAGGTTCAAACCATGGAGGGACTTATTACCTTGTCGAAAAGCGGATACTTCGATCTTGGACTGGGAGTCTCAACGACGGGAGCAACCCGTGTCCTGCATGTTGAAGACAAAGCCGACGATGACCTGTTGTTCAAGGCCACGCTTGGGGGAAATGGGGCTTCCGGACTTTTTTGTTTAAATAATGTGCCTCGCCTGGCTGATGCGTTTGATTTCATGACGCATTCGGATGTGGACATTGTCCTATTGGACTTGAATTTGCCCGACAGTTGCGGGATCGAAACATTCGAAAAGCTGCACGCAGAATTTCCGTCGGTGCCGGTCATTATTTTGAGCGGGCACGAAACCGAAATGATCGCCACCATAGCGGTGAAAAAAGGCGCTCAAGATTATCTCGTCAAGGACGAGATCAATCAAAAAGCATTGATCCGATCCATCCGTTACGCCATCGAACGCAATCACGCTGCGCGTCAGGCTGCCTATGAAAGACGGTTGCTTTCAATGATGATGGAGAACATACCTGATCGCATTTACTTCAAAGACGAGCACAGCCGCTTCGTGAGCGCCAGTCGCTCGCTTGCGGAATTCTATAATATCCCCGACTCCAAAGCCTTGATTGGAAAGTCCGATTTCGACAGTTTCACGAACGACTACGCGCAGCCGGCGTTCGATGACGAACAGGAAATTATACGAACCGGCAAACCCATGATCGGAAAGATCGAGAGGGAAACGCTGCTCGATGGCCGGGTCTGCTGGGCACTGACAACCAAAATGCCGCTGCGTGAGGACGGTGGGAAGATTGTTGGCACTTTCGGAATTACCAAAGACATCACCGAACTGTTTGAAATCAAACAAACGCTCGATGAGGAGCGCAATCTGCTTCGGCGCCTGATTGACAGCCTGCCCGATCATATCTATGTGAAGGATTTGGAATGTCGTTTTAAACTCTGCAACGAAGCGGTGGCGGCGTTTTTCGGATTAACGTCCCCCAATGAAATATTCGGCAAGAAAGATTCCGATTTCTTTTCCCGCGAATTGGCTGCGACGTTTTTGGAGGAGGACCACCTCATCCTGAAAAAAGGCCAATGCGTGAACCGGGAATATGAATCCAGGGATAAAACCGGGGACACACGCTTCATGATGACCACCAAAGTGCCATTGAGGGACGCTCATGGCGCCATCGTCGGTTTGGTGGGCATCAACCGCGATGTCACTGCGCTCAAAACGTTCAACGATCGGCTTCGAGCCGCCAATGAGAACCTTGAAAAAGCCCTGACCGATGTCAAAAAATCGCGGGAAGAATTGGAAGAAGCGCATGCGCAGATTTTGGATGGAGAAAAACTGAAATTGACCGGGCGAATGGCCGCTGGGATTGCACACGAAGTTAAGAATCCATTGGCGATTATCAGCATGGGAATGGAATGCCTGTCGCAATCCATTCCCATGGATGATCCCGCCGTCACGGAGATCATCAAGGATATTAATGATGCGATTCAGCGCGCAAATCTGGTGATTGGCGACTTGCTCGATTTTTCAAAACCGCGGTCGCTGGCATTGAAGCCCAACGACCTCAACACGATAATCGAACAATCGCTGCTGTTCGTCCGACACGAATTGAATATAAAGCATATCCACATGGTCAAAAGATTGTCGGTGCAGTTGCCAGCGTTGAACCTGGATGCGGGCCGTATCAAGCAAGTCTTTGTCAATCTCTTTATGAATGCGATTCACGCCATGCCGGACAAAGGGCAATTGACGGTGAGCACGTTCGTCATGCCGGCTGCGGAATTCGTCGAACGGAATTGCAAGCCGAGCCGCGATTCGATACGATTCAGTACGGCGAAAAAAACTGGCACCCCAGCCATCATCACCAAGTCGGAGAGCGGCGAATCGGTCCGCATTACGCAAGCGTTTAAGAACAGTGGTCTAGCGGTGGTCGCCCGTGTCGAGGACAACGGGACGGGAATACCCGAGCAAAATCTGACGAGCATTTTCGAACCGTTCTTTACGACCAAGCTGAGCGGCAAGGGACATGGCCTGGGCTTGCCGGTCACCAAACAAATTGTGGATTTGCATGGCGGCCTGATTGAGCTTAAAAATGGTTCTTACGTTGGAGTGTGCGCTACGGTCGCGTTCCTGGCAGAGGGTGATGAAAAAGGAGGATCGGTATGAATAAGAAGAAGATCTTGATTGTGGACGATGAAGCGGCTTTTACGCGCATGGTCAAGTATGCGCTTGAAAAGACCGGGCGTTACGAAGTGCGAGAAGAGAATCTTTCTGTTCGTGCTCTCGATGTGGCATTGGAGTTTCAACCGGACCTCGCCATTTTGGACATCATGATGCCGGACATAGACGGCAGCCAGGTAGCACAATTGTTCAAAACGGACGAGCGGTTGAAAGATACGCCGATCATCTTCATGACCGCCATCATCCCGAAGGAAGAACTCGAATCGGAGGCCAACCGCAAGTACATTCTGTATCTGCGCAAGCCGGTGACGCTGGTCCAAATTGTTGAGGGCATCGAACAGGCGCTGCTGACGGCCAACACCGACGACGCTCCGGTCGGGCCGTTTTAATAAAAAACTTACCGCTGTTTCCATTCCTTTGCAATGATCTATGCAACATCGGGTCAGGAATTAAGTGGGGGTAATCCCAACCCGTTCCTGGCTCCTGTGTTTGGCGCGACTTGGCAATTGCAACGCTTTTTTTTCTGCCACTTGAAAGTTAAGCAACATGGGTTTATAATACATATATGAGCTTGTCGCGCAAACCCGCCTCTTCATTGGTCACTTGACAGCCGACTATATTGGATCGCGGGGGACATTTCAGGGACGAACGATGAGCTATAATTTCAAGCCGTGCGACCGGAGTCAAATGCTGTTGCTCCCTCCCAGCCTCGACGAGTGGCTGCCGCGATTCTTGAAGAAATCGGGCACGGGAGAGTCTAATTCTGGTATAACTTTCGTCTTGTTATTTGGTTATACATTAGTAAGAAATTAAGCTTTTCCCCATTGCATGAATCCATAGATGTGGTATTAGTAAGAGTGTGAAACGCAACAGCTAGATATAATTTCTAAATTGAAGCTTCGTCGGCTGAAATTGTATGGCGATTGTCAAGGGTTTGACATGGTTTATTCTAAAGTGGCAGACTGCCACGTTGTATTAGATTGCTGATGTCTTCTATCTTTCATTAAGAAACGGCAGTATTTTCAGACGGCATGTTTCAATCGTAAATGAGCAACCGGGATGGGATGGGGAGCCAACGTGCCTGTTGACGACAGACAACCAGAATCGCATTCCGGGGATCGAGATGCGATCTCGGTTCGCGAAGTACTCCAAGCGCTGAATCGGTATAGATGGCTGGGTTTGTTCGTTTTTATTTTGTGCATGACTGCTGTCGTCGTTTATACGTATCAATCTCCATCACTCTACCGCGCAATCTCCAGCGTTCTGGTCGAATCTAATACAAAAAACGTCTTTTCGGGCGAATCAGAGGAGCGATCCGCGTCGGTATCCCAAGACCTGACCAAGGTTCAAAAGGCGTTGGCGGAAAGCCGTCCGGTCATTCTGCGAGCACTTGCCATCAGTGGCCTCAATCGGGAAGAATGCGCGACGATCATGAAGGGCAGCCTGGAGTTGCCCGGAAATTTCGCGGCGCATATTGACGGACAATTGCTCTACCTCGAAGTGCTAGATCCAACGCCGAAACAATCCGTCCTGCTCGCCAATTCCTGGGCGCAGGCGTTTGTGGAAACGATGGTCAACCGTTCGAAGGACCCCAGTAAATTCGCGAAGGAATTCTTGGAAAAAAACATTCCAGCCTATCAAAAAGATTGGATTGCAAAGCAGAACGCGCTTAATAAATTCGAATTGGAAACGCGTTTTGATCCCGCCGAATTCGACAAACACCCCCTGCGAAAACGCGTTGAGGATCTGAGCATCAAGCTGAATGCGCTGAACATGGAATGCGCCAATTTCGAAGCCGAGCAGGACGTGGTTTCGCGCCCAAATGTTGGAGTGGAGGATTTGATCCGCTTGGCGCGCGCACGGACGGACGTGGCGTTGATGGGCGTTTTGAAGCAGCTCGAGGACCGCAAATCTAAGCAAATGGATGCGATTGAAAAATTCAAGCGGGAGAGCCTGGATGTGAAATCCATTCAGGAAAATATCGATAGCATCAAAGCCGAAATCAAGCCGTCGACCGATAGGATTCTGGCAGGGATCAAACTTGATCTGGAAAGAGCGAAGGCGGAGCGCCAAAAAGTTCAATTGCTGTTCAACAGCGCGGATCAGGAATTTGAAGTCATCAAAACGAATGCGGCACGGCATCGTGTTCTCAGTTCGGAGGCGGCCATGGCCGAACGGCTCTATTCCGATCTGGCCCAAAGGAAGAGCGTGAACGATTTGTCCGGGCGATACGATTATTCGTATGCCACGCAGTGGGAGCAGGCCGAGGTTCAGGAAAAGCCGTACAAGCCCCGTTGGCTCATCAATCTCGCCGTCGGTTTCGCGTTCAGTTTTGCTGCGGCATTTGCGGCGATGTATCTTGCCAGTGAACTGGACGTCGCCTTAAGAACAAGCCGCGAAATGGAGCAATTGCTGCACGTGCCTGTCGTCGGCACGGTGCCCCATGCCCGATGTTTTTGGGGCACAGTCGACAGCTTTAATTTAATCGCAGGCAAATCCGCTGGACCGGCGATCAAGGCGCTGCATAACGTGGTGCTCGGAATCGATCTCAACCACGATTCCAGCCAGCCGCTCGTCATCACCGTGACCAGCCCCGCGCCGCAGGATGGCAAGTCCTTCGTCGCGTCGGCGCTGGCGGGATTGTTCGCCGCACAGGGACGCCGGGTCTTACTTGTCGATGCGGCCCAGGGGAAACGTTCGCTGACGGTTGCTTTGAAACACGAGAGCAAAGCCGGGCTCTTTGACGTGCTCGGTGGAATGGATTGGGCCGGGGACATACCGCAAGCCGGCGTGTTGCCGGGATTGAAATTCCTGCCGTCCGGTCAGAGTTCGTCGTCGCAATACGCAAGCATGACGGTCGATCACGTAAGAACGTGTGTGCAGCGCTTGAGGAAGGAGTATGACGTCGTCGTTTTCGATGCGCCACCCATACTCGCTTTTTCGGAAGCCGCCTTATTCGCGCAATGCAGTGACGTGACCATTCTTTTGGCGCGGAGTCGCAAGACTCTTCCGTCCCAAATTGAACGCGCGGCGGCGCTGCTGCAATCCGCCCGCGTGGATGCAATTCACTGCGTCGTCAACGACGTGCGATCATCAGATGCGGCCAGGGATATCCCCCGGGATAACAGTTACATGACAACTCGTCCCGATCATCGCGGGCTCCTTCAGAAAGTTCCGAAGGATCAGGCCAAAGACCCACGGAAAGAAGACGGCAACATAGCTCGGAGGGCTGGCGGCAATGCAGCTTCTTCCGGACCGGTTTAGAATCTGTTTAGGAACGATAGTGATGATTCTAGTGGGAACACTTTGTGCTGAAGAAGCCGTGCCGGACGATCCGCCTTTTCAAGCGCTTTCGCCTGATACCGCACGCCGCGCCATACTGCTCGATCTCGAAGCCTCAGAACCGGATAGGCCTCCCGATGGTATAGTCGTAGGAAAGGCGCACGTGCTGCCCAGATTCGACGAGACGATGACCTTCAGCGACAATTCGCAGCGTCGCACCCAGGACAAAGTGACGGATTTCATCTCAACATCGACCGCCACATGGGGGCTGAACTACAAGCCAAGTTCGACCTTAACTTTCGACTTCTCGGCTGCGCTGGGCTGGACCGCATACGTTAACAAAACGGAGCGCGACCATCAGACTTACAACGTGACGACGTCGGTCAGCCTTCGCGATTTCCTGATAAAAGGTTTGGAATTTGGTGTTTCAGAGCATTATTATCAGTCGGGCACGAGCGATCTTCTGGATAATGAATTCATTGAATTCAACAAGTATGAAACCAACGATGCGCGGTTTCTGACGCGCTACGCATTCAACCGGTTCACGATCACAGCCTCGGCGAAAGAAAGCATTGCGCACTATTTTTCACCGAAGACTTTAATCTATGATTTCACGACCGATACGCTGGATTTGGAGGGCGCGTATACTTTAGTCCCCGAGCGATTTGTGCTCTTTGGCGATCTGCAACATTCGTGGTGTCGGAAACCGTTTGACAGAGGGAATGACTTTACGGATATGTCCGTAAAGACCGGTGTTCGCGGAACGTATGAAAAACTGAATTATTCTGTGGCTGTGGGTTTCGATGATGCCAGCCTGACCCACGCGCCGAAAACAACCCATAACCGTTCGCAAGGTCCGGGGTTCCTCGCGCTAATTGCGTATCAGCCGCAATCGCGCTTGGGGATGAGTCTGTACGCGGAACGCCGTTATTTTCCCAGTCCGTTCACTCGGTTTTCAACGGAGACGAATGCGCGGGCGGCGACCGTGTTTAGCGTCACGAAGAACACCCACTTCAATTTCGACGTGATCCGCAACGAGAATCAGGTGCTGCGCAGCACGAATGTCGTGCGGTCGGGAGTGAGGGCTGGCATCGATTGGAAATTGAATAAACCCGTGGTGTTGACAGTGGGCGTTTCGCATATTGCCGTGGACAGAACAGATCCGGCTTACAACACAACGCCCGAAAAGCATTCGCGTACGGTCGTCAACGAATATTTTGTGGGGTTTCGATTAGGATGGTAGGCAGAATGTATTCACTGTTTGGCTGCACGTGGGCCGTGGGTGTTTGCCTGATGGCAAGCACGCTGTTTTCTCGTGGAGCAGAAAACAGCCCGCCCCCTTATCGCTTTGGCGGCGGCGAACGGATCAAGATTGTCGTGCCTGGCGTGGACAGTCTCGAGCAGGTGGTATCGGAAGACGGGTACATCGCACTGCCTTTGGGCGGCTTGATCAATATCCGGGGCAAAACATTTCCAGAAGCCCAGGCTGCGGCGTTGCAAGGCATGGCGGTGAACTCCGACAACCGCAAGCTTTCCGTTGCGCTGGCGATTCTGGAACGGCCGGTTCGATTTGTCTCGATCAGCGGCGAGGTCAAGAAACCGCAAATGATGCCGATCAACCCCGGCGCACCAATGCCCCTTGTCAGCGTTCTGGCTGGTGCGGAGGGTGGAACGTCTGAAGCGGATTTATCCCGGGTCAAAGTCATTCGAACATCATCGGACGGTACGCGCCAAACGATTGTTTACGACGCGTCGAAACTCACCCGGGGTGGCGACGGAAATGAAACGTCCGACATCGGTCCGGACATTCTACCCGGCGACGTGGTGGTAGTGCCGCGCGGCGAGGTCTACATCTTAGCAGGCGACGTCGCTAAGCCCGGTGTTTTCTCACGCAAGGATTTTCTACTGAATCCCGGCGAACCGGCGCGCGTTTCACGTGTGCTTTTTGCCGGTGGCGGCTTGCGGGTCAGTGCCAACCGTCGGGAGTTGAAAGTCATCCGCACGCGACCCGATGGCAGCAAGGAAGTCATACCTGTGGTGCTTGCGGATGCGCTGAAGGCACCCGGTGCCGTGCAGAAGGGAGTAGAGGTTTCAGGCGTTTCCGACCCAATTCTCCACGATGGCGACATGCTTTACGCGCCCGCTACCGGCGGCGTGGCGATCTACGGAAAAGTGCGACTGTCTGGCGTTTATCCGACTGGCGGCGAACATATGAAATTGACCCGGCTGATCGCTCTGGCCGGCGGATTTCTCGACCACGCAAAAACCTCGTCGGTCACGGTGGTGCGCGCGAGCAATCCGACCCGTCCGCAGCGCGTCGACGTGTCTTCGGTGACCAAGGAAGGCAATGTCGAGCAGGATTTGGAATTGGACGACGGGGACTTGGTGTTTGTCAGCGAGCGGTTGTTATAAGAGCGGTAAGCGCCGGTTGTGTGCGTCCGAGCTGAAGAGATTCGAGATCCGTCATGGCTGCACACACCATTGGGAAGCGTATCTATAATAATTTCCTGGCCAACGTTGCCGGGCAGGGCATAAACGTCGTTCAACAAATATTGATGATTCCACTTTTCACGTCCATATGGGGCGTGCAAATATATGGCGAGTGGATGGTGATCTCGACGGTCCCAAATTATCTGGGCATGTGCGATTTCGGTCTCGGTCGCGCGGCTGCGACCAAATTGGCGCTGCTTGCGGGCGCAAACAACCGGCAGGAAGCCAATGAAATATACAATACAACCGTTGCGGGCATGGTTGCATTTTGCGGACTTATTGCGCTCTTGGCCCTGCCTTTTTGCGCGTTTGCGCCTCTGAGTGCCTGGTTTAATTTGACGCAAATCACGCCGCGCGAAATCCAGATTACAATGGTCTTACTGGTTTGGAGCGTGGTCGTTCAGTTGGCTTTTTATGGAGTGTTGGCGATTTTCTGCTGGGATGGACTCCAAGCCTTCGGCTCCATGTTAGGCACTGCCCAACGCGGGTGTGAAGCGGCCGCTTGCGTGGCCATGCTGTTGTGGCGGCAGCCTCCGTGGGTCTTGGCACTGACGATCGTCGTGGTGCGCCTGTTGTCTCTGATAGTCGTGGTTGTCTGCATTCGAATCAAACTCCCGTGGGTCAAGGCAGGCTGGAGCCTGATCAAATGGCGCAATCTCAAAGGGCTCGTTTCGGCCTCGGTCGGCAACATGCTGTTTCCCTTCGCCATGTCCATTAATTTGCAAGGAATGATCGTCGTCGTAAATATCATGTTTGGGCCCGCAAGCGTTGTCGTGTTCACGACCACGCGCGTCATTACACGCGCGTTATTGCAGTGGTCCGAAACGATCAAGCGAGCGGTCCGGGCGGAGATTTCGATGGCTTATGGCAACGGCAATCTTCCCTTGGCGGCGAGCTTGTATAAGAAATCCTGCCGCCTGGGATTCTGGTCGTTACTCGCATGGTCCGCGGTGCTTTGTCTGTCGGCACCAACACTGTTCCGAATCTTGGTACGAGGAAAGGTCGAACACAAACCGGTATTCGATGAAGCACTGTTTTACTCGCTCCTTGCGGTGGTGATGTTCAATTCGTTCTGGCTGCTCGGCGCACTGGTCCTTGAGGCGACGAATCGAGTCATCGAATTCTCACTGGCCTATCTGGTGGTGTCCGCTTTTTCCGTGGTCTTATCCTATGTGCTCATGCGCAATTTTGGTTTTAAGGCGGCGGCGTACGGCTCACTCATTGGCGATGCCATCATGATCTATATTGCGTTGAACAAGTCGATGCGGATGCTCGGTGAGGGGAGCAGCGCATTTTTGCGCTTTGTGTTCCTGCCGTGGGGTGCGCGGCTGCCGTCGTCGGCGGCTTGAAATGACAAAGCCCAATGGGATAATTGACGCCGTGCCAAGCCGCGCTGCCATCATCATTGCAACCAAGAGCCGCCCCGGACTGGTTTCACTCATGCTCGGGCAGCTTGAAGCACAAACGGTCCGGCCGGCCAAGGTTATCTATTCGGCCCACGAAGACGCCGATATTGGCGCGCGGCCAGATTGTACCCTGCCGGTCGAGTATGTATTCGGCCCTCCGGGAATCTCGACCCAGCGAAATGCGGCACTTCAGCGGCTCGGGGACGACATTGATACGGTGGTTTTTTTCGACGATGACTTCGTGCCGTCGCGATTCTGGGTTGAGCGTGTTTTGGCGATTTTTGAACGTTCGGATGTCGTGGCGGCATCGGGCCACGTCGTGTGGGATGGCGCGCAATCAGAAGGCATGACATGGAATGCTGGAGCGGAATTAGTATCGACGCAGGATGCGGCTGTTACCGCCGGCGCGGAGTCCAAATCGGATCTGCGTGAAAACGCGACGCTATATGGTTGCAATATGGCCGCACGGCGCTCGGCTTTGAAAGATATTTGCTTCGATGAAAGGCTCGTTCTATATTCATGGATGGAGGATCTGGACCTGTCGATTCGGTTGGCCAGGACTGGCAAAGTTGTCTGGTCCAGTGGCCTTTGGGGGGCGCACATGGGAATCAAAAGTGGGCGTACGCCCGGCATGCAGTTGGGATATTCTCAACTCGTCAATCCGTGGTATCTTTATAAAAAAGGTACGCTGTCCCGAGCACAAGCCATCAGCAGCATGATAAGACCCTTGGCGGCCAACGCCATGAAGTCATTTTTTCCGGAGGAATACATTGACCGTCGCGGGAGGCTGAAAGGCAACTTGCTCGGACTTTGGGAGCTCATTCGGTATCGTGAGGATTGCAGGCCTGAATACGCTGCAAGTCTATAAATAGAATATCGTTTTCCGCGCCGTTCCATATTAGGATTTGCACTAATGCCCTACTATCCACTGTTGCTTCACTGCCTGACCGTGGGCACCATCCTGTTCATGGTGGTGATGTTATTGGCCCGGTTCGGGCTCTTTTCTCCGGACAGGACGGGTTTCTGGATTTTACTGGCGCTCACAATTTCGCTGTTGATCAATCCGACTGTGACATTGATTGCATCCGATTACAGTGTTTACGAGCACTATACCCGTGGCACTGTCGTGAACGAAACCCTAATATATTGGGTGCTGCTTATGTCTGTCATGGGCATAGTCGCTTTTTATTCTTCTTATTTGATGACCCGGCCATTCAATAATCAATTTGAAAATGTACCCCAATCGCATGTTGTACTTATCGTCGTGTTATTACTGTTCATGGCGGTGGGCTGGAACGCTATCCTGAGGTATCGAATTGCAGAGGATTCCCAACGCGCGTTGGTCAATGGCAAGTTCTCGGGCAATACGACGGGGTGGCAGACGGAAACACATAGCTTTGTGATCTTTCCCTGCCTGCTTCTGATGGCGATGAAGCGCTATCGAATTCCGGGGTTGATTTTGAGTCTGGCCTATATCGCCGTGCGCTTGTATGACAGGAGTGACCGCTTCAGCTTGGTCGCATTTCTCATGGCCGGGTTTTTATATCATATGATCAAACGCGGTCGACGCTGGCCAAGTGCGCTGCATTGTTCGTTGGCGGCGGCCCTGCTTATATTCCTGGTATTCCGTGGCCATGGCCGCACCGAAAGTTTAAACCGCTCGGACCTCAACCTGTCAAAAGTGGTGGGAACGGCCTTCGTCAATCTGGGTACAGGGCCGGACACGTCGATGCTTCCGACATTTTACCGCGAATCCGACCTCATCGAGCAAAACGGTTTTACCTATGGAACAACGTTTCTCCAAGAGATCTTTTTGGCACCGTTGCCCAGGGCCATTTTTCCCTGGAAAGACGACGTCTTCGCGTTCATTCCCGGCGTTCGATATCGGAATGAATTCCTGAACACGGATGTCTATTTTGCGAAGTCCACTATTATCTGCGCGTTCTATGGGTATGGCGGAGTACTGGGCGTCTTAATCGGCATGGCCGGCTTGGGCTGGCTGATGCGGAAACTGGACGGGCTTTTAAAGAGTGAAACACCGGTTATTCCCCTGGTGTGGGCCGTAATGGTGCTCGCAACCATTTGGATGGGTTCATTGGGAACCGTGGAGTGGTGGTATAAGGTGATCATGATGTTTTCGTTGCCTATGTTCACGCTTCTTGTGGTGAATCGGCTTGTGGCCGGATTCGTTCGACGGCGAGTTACTCCGGCGGCGTAGAGAATAGGGACGTTGACGACATGGAACCGAAACAAGAAGACACACTTCACGTCGCGGTTGTTTTTGAACGCCTCGGACCCTATCACCTGGCGCGCTTGGCTGCGCTGGCCAAGCGGGCTCGCGTCACCGCCATTGAAATCGTTCGTAAGGACAAGTTGTATCAATGGGACGTGGTTGATTCGCCCTGCGGTTTTAAGCGCGTGACGTTGTTTAACGACGAAGCCTATAGTTCCGCGGATTTGGTCAAGCGGTTGTGCGAGGAATTGGACGGCCTGCGTCCTGACGCGGTGGCCATCCCGAGTTGGGGACGCCCGGCCTCCTGGACCACATTTCGCTGGGCGCTGCAATCGCGCACCGCAACGGTGCTCATGACAGAGTCCCAATTCAGGGATGCGCCGCGCGTGGCGTGGAAGGAATATATCAAGCGGCAGATGGTCGCATACTGTGGCGCGGGCTTGGTGGGAGGCCAGCGGCAGATTGACTATATGGTCCGGCTTGGCATGGAAAAGTCCCGGGTATTTACCGGCTACGACGTGGTCGAAAACGATTATTTCTCCGCTGGAGCCGATCAGGCGAGAGTTCATGCAAAGCGCTTGCGCGAAGAACTCAAGTTGCCGGAAAAGTACTTTCTCACGTCCAGTCGTTTTGTTCCAAAGAAGAACATCGTGGGGCTTTTGACCAGCTATTCGATGTATCGAAAAAATGGCGCTCCAGGCGATTGGAAGTTGGTTGTCCTGGGCGACGGACCGACGCGCCCGGAAGTCGAGCGCTGCATTTCCGATCAGAATCTCGAAGGACATGTCTTGCTTCCGGGATTCAAGCAATATGCGGATTTGCCTGTTTATTATGGATTGGGTGGCGCGTTCGTGCTGGCCAGTTCCACCGAGCAATGGGGACTGGTTGTGAACGAAGCGATGGCGGCGGGATTGCCTGTTTTGATCTCTGAAGCCTGTGGCTGCGCTCCGGATTTGGTGAAAGACGGTGTCAATGGTTTTGTTTTTGATTATCGCAATCCAAACGCGTTGGCGGAGTACATGCGAAAGCTTGCATCCGGGGAATGCGATTTGAGCGCAATGGCCAATGCGTCGCGCACCATTGTAGCCGATTATACCCCGGAATCCTATGCGGAAGGTTTCATGCGTGCGGCGCGAACAGCCCGAGGCAATATTCCGGCAAGCACGATCGGTCAATTTGTTGCCGGTAAAGTAGCAGGGATGATGATCAAGATGGCGCAAAAAGAAGGCGAGTAGAACTGCGGACACATTCGTGTGGGTTGTATTCGGAGTATGATAATCCATGAAAGCTATGTTTGTGGTACCGTGGCCATCGCGTTCGGGCGGCGGAGTATTCGACGCGGTTCGGAATCTTGCGATTCAATTGAATCGGAATCAGAATGTGGACATGGAGATTCTGTCCCTGGAGGATGAGTTCTTCAGCCGCGACGCATCACTTTGGAATCCGCTGAAACCTAAAGTTCTTCCGGTAACCTGGCCGAAGAAACTCGGCTACGCACCGATTATGCTGACGGAGATGCTTTCCGCGAAACCGGATGTAATACATTGTCATGGACTCTGGTTGTACCAATCGCTGGCGTGTCTGCGCTGGCACGAACGCGAACGCAAACCGTATCTGATTTCTCCGCATGGAATGCTCGATCCCGGCGATTTGATCAAATCGGTTTGGAAAAAGCGGTTGGTCCAAATTTTATACCAGGGTAGCCATCTGAATCGTACAGCATGTGTTCACGCGTTATGTGAATCGGAAGCGACAGCAATTCGCAATTATGGTGTGAAAAGCAAGATTTGCATCGTACCCAATGGAGTCGATTTGCCCACACAATTGGCTTTAGAAACGACTCCGCCATCCCGGCTCGAAAGCGGTCAGAAGGTGTTGTTGTATCTCGGACGCATTACTCCGAAGAAGGGGTTGTCCACGCTGCTCGATGCGTGGGCGATGTTGAAAAAGCAAGGGCGTCCGGAAGCGCGCGATTGGCGACTGGATATTGCCGGATGGGAGCAATACGGTCACGAGGCTGAATTGAAGGCGAAGGCAAAAGCGCTTGACGTTAAGGATACCGTGCGCTTTCTCGGTCCGCGGCACGGAATGGAAAAGGAAGCCACCTATCGATCTGCCGATGCCTATATTCTTCCGTCGTTGAGTGAAGGCCTCCCGCTCGTTGTTCTGGAGGCGTGGTCGTATTCGCTGCCGGTTGTGATGACGCCGCAGTGTAATTTGCCGGAAGGCTTCAAATCCGAGGCGGCCATTTGCGCCGAGCCTTCGACATCGAGTCTGTGCGAGGGGCTTAACCAATTAATTTCGATGTCCGACTCGGAACGATCGCGGATGGGCGCGCTGGGCAGAAAGCTTGTTGAGGAACGATTTACCTGGGAAAGCGTTGCGAAAAAAATGCACTCGGTCTATAAGTGGGCCATTGGCGGAGGGGATACACCCGAATGCGTGATGAACGATTAGACTCATCCGAGACCGAGGCGCGCACGCAGAATCTTTCCGCATTCCGCTTGCCGGGTAATTTTCGTGGACGCAAGGGCTGGTACGTGCAGCTTTGGTGGCTCGTCCAGAGCACCCTATTCCAATGTTCGCCGCAATTCCTATATGGATGGCGGAATTTCTTATTGCGATTGTTTGGTGCCAAAGTGGGTCGGCGTGTGATTATTCGGCCCAGCGCCACGATTACTTATCCTTGGAAAGTCACGATTGGCGATTATTCCTGGATTGGCGATGACGTCGTCCTGTATTCACTCGGCGAGATTGACATAGGTGCCAACGTCGTGGTCTCCCAACGTTCGTATATTTGCGCGGCGAGTCACGATTATGAAGCCGTGGCGTTCGATATTTTTACGAAACGCGTGACGATCGAAAACGAGGCGTGGGTGGCTTCGGACGTCTTTGTCGGCCCCGGTGTAACGATTGGGCATGGAGCCGTGGTCGGGGCGCGCAGCAGCGTTTTTCGCAGTCTGCCTGCCATGAAAGTCTGTGTCGGAAATCCAGCTAAATCAGTTCGAGATCGTTTAAAGTGCGCAACCTCTGAAAATCCATGAACGGATGGATCGCATGCATATTCTGATACACGATTTTGGCGGGTATCCCTTCTCCGCGCAACTCGCCCGGAATCTGGCCCTTAAAAACGGTCATCGCGTGGCCTATGTATGCGCCCAAGATTCTTTTGCCGCGTGTACGACGGAAGCGCCGCAGAATATTCCGGGATTCTCAATGCATATCATTTCGCAGAAGATTGAGAAGGGGACATCCTTGCGCCGCCCGTTCAGCGAAGCAGCATTTGGCCGGCAGGTCTCTGCGAAAATTACCGAGCTCAAACCGGAGATTGTCGTTTCAGCCAATGCACCCCTTGAAACACAAAACGTCATCCTGAATTGCTGCCGTTCGCGTTCCATCCGTTTTGTCTATTGGCTTCAAGACCTCCATGGCCCAGCCATCACGTCGATCTTGAAAGCAAAGCTTGGTATCGCCGGTTCGCTGATTGGCTGGCATTATGCGCGCATGGAAAAGCGCATGTTGCGGGATTCCAATGCCATGATAGTTATCGCCGACAACTTTTGTCCCTACCTGGATGCGTGCGGAGTGGACCGCAGCAAAATCAGCATCTTGCGCAACTGGGCGCCGCTCGAAGAGACGCCACGATTCGAAAAAAACAACGCGTGGGCGATTCAGCACGGCCTCGACAAAAAGAGAGTGTTGATGTATGCGGGAACTCTGGGATATAAGCATAATACGTCGCTTTTCATCGGACTGGCAAGCGCTTTTCGCAACGATAACGACATCGTTGTCGCGATTGTTTCGTCGGGAAAAAAGGCCGATGAACTTAAAGCTGCTGCGGAAGCCAATGGGCTGAAAAACATGCTAGTCTTGCCAAGGCAGCCCTATGAGCAATTGCCTTGCGTGCTGGCCAGTGCGGACGTGTTGCTTTCGGTTCTGGAACCGGATGCATCGGTCTATTCGGTGCCATCGAAAGTGCTCACGTATTTGTGCGCGGGGCGGGCCTTGTTGTTGATGATGCCCATAGACAATCTTTCCGCGCGAATCGTCCGCGAATGCGCAGCCGGCGTCGTCCTGGAACCGGGAAAGGAGGACGCACTCGTTGCCGCAGCGCGGCAGCTCTTTAATGACAGAGACACCGCCAGACAGTGCGCTGATAACGGTCGAAAATACGCCGAAACCCATTTCGACATCACGACTATTTCCGGCCAATTTGAAAAAATCTTGTTGGAGTGCAAGTCCTGAACGTTTTTTCGTTTGCGCGAAAAAGGCGGATTGACTATGATAACGCTCGTAATTAAGTCCATATTTTAATTCGGGTGGCGAGTTCACATCCGCGTCTAGCGAGCCAATGGGTCACCTAAAATGCCCACACATATTTTGCCCGAATCGGTTCCAGCGGCGAGAATTGCCGCAATTGACCAGAACTATCTGCTACTCAAGGAAATGGGACCCAAATCGTCTTTACACGGTTGGTTGCCCGTTATTCTGCCTTTTATCTCGGACCTCCTGATGTTGTGCCTGGCGTCGATCACCAGTTTTTATATCAAAAGGATTACGAACCCGACTTTGGACGCGGAGCTTTATATCCAGCTGTGGCCGACGCTGGTGCCGTTTCACGCCGCCTACCTCGCTGCGCGCTTGTATCCCGTCGTCGCGATGAATGCCGTGGATGAATTGCGCCGGCTCACGTGGTGTACCACGCTTGTCTTTATGGCTTTGGCCGCCACCAATTTGATTTTTAAACACGGATTGATTTATTCGAGACAGGTATTTTTCGTCGCGTGGATCATCGCACTGGTGAACATGCCGGTGGGCCGAGCCCTAGTGCGCGCGGTTTTCGCGCGATTTCATTGGTGGGGCCAGTCCGCCTTCGTTTTGGGGGCGGGTGTTGCGGGTGAAATGGTTGTAAGCCATCTGCTCCGCCAACCTTCATTGGGATTGAGGCCAGTTGCTGTATTCGATGACGATCCAGCAAAGCGCGGCGAACTCTGTGGCGTTCCGGTGATCGGGGACGTGACGCTCGCGCCGAAATTGGCCAAGGAAATCGGCGTGACGTATTGCATCATGGCCTTTCCGGGTGTCTCTGCCGCGCGGCAACTTGAATTGCTCGAGATATGCCATCAGTCCTTCAAACATTGCATCGTCATTCCGCATTTGTTCGACTTCGCGACGTTGCGTGTGCCCAGCAAGGATTTGGGCAGCATTTTGGGATTGGATGTTCAACAACCCCTGCTCATGCCCATCCCTCGATTTTTAAAGCGAGCCGGGGATATTGTTTTTACCGTCATTGGAGGCACACTGATACTTCCACTGATCGCTCTTTGCGTGCTTCTGGTTAAGCTGGGTTCGCCCGGCCCAGTGTTCTTCGGACACAAACGAATTGGCCGCAATGGCCGCCATTTCTATGCCTGGAAGTTCCGCTCCATGTACAAGGATTCAAAAGAACGCTTCAAGGACTTCGTCGAATATGGCAACAATACGATGGGCTACCATTGGAACGATCTTGCATTCTGGAACCAATGTCTGAAGAACGCCGAGACGGCACGCGTCGAATGGGACAACAGTCAAAAGTTCAGGAAGGATCCCCGTGTCACCACCATCGGTCGATTCTTGCGAAGGACCAGTTTGGACGAGTTGCCGCAGCTTTGGAACGTCTTGGTGGGCGAGATGAGCCTCGTTGGCCCCCGTCCAATTGTTGACGAAGAAGTTAAAAAGTACGAGAACAACTTTCCACTGTATTTAAAGGTCACGCCGGGTATCACGGGGCTTTGGCAGGTCTCTGGCCGCACGGATACGACTTACAAGGAACGTGTGCAGCTCGACTCGTTTTACGTCAGGAATTGGTCGCTGTGGCTGGACATCCATATTCTTGCGCGCACAGTGCGTGTCGTCTTGTTTGGCAGTGGAGCGTATTGACACGAATGGGAGATGACTGGTTATTTGATAAAACGCAAGGAAATGTGCTGTCGGGTGATTCCATTTTATTAAACAGAGTGTTGCTTTGTTACGGAGGAGCTTGCCGGTAGAATACCAAATTCCGACCGGATGCTTTGCGTCAATGGCCTCATATTAATGACAATCTTTAGCAAATTATAAATAGAGTACCGGTATTCCCTGGATTTTTCGGTGGCATAAAAGCTGGAGCTGTGCAGTACATACACCACCGCGTAAAAAGCAAGCGGTAAAAGAGGGGTGCCTGCTTCCCTCAAAGTTCTCACAATACTCTGATGAGCGATAAAAAATTTGTAATAGTCAAAGCCTTCGTTATACAGGGGGGGCTTCGCTGGTATAATGTTATTTTTCATGATGAACCCGGTGCCACATTGCATGTGGAAGTTCGTGCGTTTCAAATAAATCCAACTGCCAAATTCACGATACCGATAGCCCTTTTCGACATACCACCCGGCACAATCAGGATTGGCGCTGCAATGCGCGGCAAGCCTGTTGCTCACAAAGTCATCCGCGTCAACAAACATGATGTGAGTAGGGTTGAACTGTTGGGCAAAATAATACCCATAGAGCATTTTGCGACCCTTGTCAGTTCGTCGATGGATGAAATCCCTTTCAGTCGTTATGCCAACTGTGAGGTCCTTTTCTTTAATGCAGGAAACCAAATCAAAATCGACCTCCGCGTAGTGGATTTTAGAATGCGAAAACCCGATCTCTGGCCGTTCGTGACAAACCACAACGACTTCATAGTCATCCGTTCCTTGGTTGCAAATGGACCTTAACGTTTGTTCGAGCTTGTTGGAGACAACGTGAAAATCTTTCGCCACCTGCTTACTCATCAATGGAATAATAAATAGTAACATTTGGATTTCCTTGTCTGATATTCAGATGGTAATACGAACGATGAACTATTCTCCACGCCATTTCACAAAGTCAAGGCCTATTCATGCGACTGGGTTTAACCTATTGAGCGTGGACAGTTATTATTTTCGAATCATCCGGTTCTTGCATACTTCACCTTGTGCATTAATGTCTCGGTTGAGTTTTTAAGGCATGCGCAGAACGAGACTCGAACATTGACAGAACCATCGAGTTTCGATAAAGAATACAAACCCGGCGAAACGGAGGCAGGCTCTGCTGGAGAGCAACCTGCCGAGGGATAACCGGTGCAGAGAGGGCAGAGGCGGAGGAGTGCCTGGCTGTAAAGGTCCTCCGCCTCTTATTCAATCTCGCTCTCCTCTGTATAAAGACGCTCCCGACATGGCCAAAGGCATGGACGAGATCGCGGCAAAATATCCGCTGAAAAAAGCCGCCGGCGCGCCGGCGTTGCCGATTTCTCTGAACGCGAAAGTGGGACTTGCCACAGCGGCAAGCGAGGATCAGCCGTTAATCGTGATTCTTGCGGAGAACTCCAAACGCCAGGAAGAATTGGCGGCGAAAGTTGCGGCATTGGCGTGGAATTAAGAATTCGAAGGGCACTTCGTGTATGCCACGGCGGCGACGGCAAACGATCTGCCGAAAGTAAAAGGCATCGCGATTAAAGAAGGTGTCGTCGTGATCGAACCGAATGAATTTGGGCTGGAAGGCAAGGCGGTCAAAGAAGTGCCGGCCGATCAGGTCGCGGCGAAATGCGCGGACGGGATGCGGGAATCGATGAAGAGTTACGTGGCGATTGCGAAGACGCGCCGCGGGCTGCATTTCGACGGCTTGAAAGCGGGCATCTTTTACGTCCCCAATCTGCCCGTCACCGCACACGGCGAAGCTTCGGACCGTGAGCGGTACAAGGCTCAGTTGGAGAGTCAGAAGAAGAATTGATCCGCGGGTGGCCCAGCCCATGCATTCCAAAAGCGGCTTTTGCGAGCGCAACGCCAACGCCCTTCAGCTGTGTTCGGCGATTCATCAGAGAGTGGTTTGGCAGGGCTGGCGGGCACTTTCAAGACAGCGCACTAGGAAACAGTTCACGTAATCGGGCACACTCTTTGGGCACAAGTTCTACATACTCAAATGGATCGCGCCCTATTATGTCATGCCCCGTAGCCCGCAACGCTCGATACAGACAGATGCGTGCGTAAATCAACTGGTTTACATTGAACTTTCGCTGCTCTTCGCTATCAATGAGCGACTGCGGATCGAATTCATCCCAAAGGTATTCGTTACCCGGCGTCCATTGCAACCGTACCTGCTCAAGGACCTCCTTTAAAGACTCGCCGCTCGCATGACGGGTTCCGAGCTCGATGTTGCCCGTTGAATAGGCGTATCGTCGCTTCCCATAAACAGGTGTGCGCTTTCTAAAAATATCAAATACCCACATTTAGCACATCTCCGCCGTCCCCCCGCTACACCCCCACCAGCACGTTCGTCACCAAGCTCCAATGCGTTGACATCCCTTTGCGGCACAATACTCGTAGCCGGATCGCACCATTCTCCGATCCCGCCGGTGCCGATGCCTCGGACGCGCAACCAGATCCTCGCGCCGGGCGTGAAACCCGTCAAGGCGGTTTTGGATTTCGTGGTGGACGGCTGATGCAACCATGTGTCGCCATCGGATCGTTGTTGAGCGGGTTGAGTTGGGTTTCGATTTCGTAGGTTTTCGCGCCTTGCTTGTAGAGACTGTCCCAATGCGCGTCCACTTCGCCCGACGCGTCGACGACGCTCAACAGTAGATTCGTCACGCACGGGGTCGGGTCCATCGGCGGAATGGCGCAATTCGTAAGCACAGGTGGAAACACGAACGCGATGTGATAAAAGGTCACGGCTCAATGTGTGTTGCCACGCCACGCCGATTACGTCGTGATTCCAGTCGCAGCAGGGCGAGAAATCGCTCACAAAAATCCTGTACCGGTGTTGGGCGCGCAGTACGTGGACGATGTGAAGCTCACGCTTAAAATGATGCCGGTTTTACCTGTGCGTGTTTCGCCAAAGCAGGGTTCGTTTTAAAAGGAGACTTTTCGATTTGACGAATCGAACCGCAGTCAATCGCCGCCAATTTCTTCATGCTGCTGGCGCGGCTTTGGCGTTGCCGTGGCTGGAATCGTTTACGTGTTTGGCGGAACCGGCACGGCCAAAGCGCATGGTTACGGTCATGACCAACATGGGCGTGATGCCGCGTTATTTCTTTCCAACGAAAACGGGACGAGACTACGAGGGCACTCCGTACCTCGATCTTCTGAAAAACCATCGCGAACGATTCACGATTTTAAGTGGCGTGTCGCATCCGGGCGTCGATGGAAATCATTCGTCGGAGCGGAGTTTCTTGAGCTGTGCGCCCCATCCTGGCGCGAGCAATTTCAAGAACAGCATTTCGCTCGATCAGTTCGCCGCGGAACGGTTGGGCAATCAGACGCGCTTCGGATCGCTGATTTTATCGGTCGGCAAAGACCACATGGGCACACCCTCGATCACGCGCGACGGCGTGCAATTGCCATCCGAGCGGCAGCCGTCCGCACTGTATCGCCGCCTGTTCGTTCAGGGCTCTCCGCAGGATGTCGATCGCAATATCGACGCGTTGCGCAAGGGCGGGAGCATCCTTGATTTTGTCCGCGACGAAGCGCGCGGCTTGGAGAAGAATTTGCCCGCCCGCGACAAGGAACGGCTGGACCAATACTTCACCTCGGTGCGGGATTTGGAGCAGCGGTTGCAGCACGCGGAGGCGTGGGAGCGCAAGCCCAAGCCGCTCGTACAGACGCCCATTCCGAAAGACATTCCCGACGAGGCCGAAGTGGAAGCGCAGGCGAATTTGATGTTCGACACGATGCGCCTCGCATTGGAAACCGACAGTACCCGCATCGTCACTATTTATCTCGGCCCACTGCTGGTCACGCCCAAAATTCCCGGCGTGAAAAATCAGACGCACGCGCTCACGCATCATGGCAACGATGAAGCGAAGATCGTGGAGTTGAAGAAAATCGAAGAGGCCCAATTCCGCAGCTTGTCGCGTTTGCTCGATGGATTGAACGGCGTCAAAGAAGCAGGCGGTACACTGCTTGACAACACGATGCTCCTTTATGGTAGCAACCTCAGCAACGCCAACGCACACGACACCACAAACCTCCCGTTGATCTTCGCCGGAGGCGGATTCAAGCACGGCCAACATCTCGCGTTCGACAAAAAGATCAACAAACCCCTCGCGAACCTATTCGTCACAATGTTGCAACGCATGGGCATCGAGACGGACAAATTCGCGAGCAGCACGGGAACGATGACGGGCGTGGAACTCTAAAAATATGTGTCTTCAAAGGATAGATAGAGGAACCGAATCCAAATGAAAAAGCAACTGTGGAAAATGGTGGGGGCAGTGATTCTTTGCGCCCCGATGTTTGCGTTCGAGTATCCGTACGTGACGGCTGAGCCGCAGAAGACGGGCTGGCCTTTGACCGACGACGAGCGTGCGTACGTGCTCAAGCCGGAATTCGAGCGCCGGCCTGGGGCTGAGCAGAAGAAGCATCTGCCGGCGATGTGGCCGGTCGTGCCCAGCGCGGGAAATTGGGGCGGGACGAGCTGGCTGGATACGCACACGAAGTTGGTCAAGGAAACGGAATCAAAGAAGGGGCCGATAGACGTTTTGCTCGTTGGCGACAGCATCACGATGCAATGGGGCGCGGCGTGGACGAAACATTTTCCGGCGCTAAAGACAGTGAACATCGGCATCGGAGGAGACAAAACTCAGAACGTTCTCTGGCGTCTCGACCACGGAGGAGTGGACGGTTTGCAGCCGAAAGTCGTCGTCGTGCTCATTGGCAACAACAACATGTTCTTCACCGCTGAAACCGGAATTGAGGCGGCGGCGAACGGCGTGAAAATGGTCATCGCCAACGTGCGTGAGAAGTTCCCGCTGGCTGAGGTGATTGCCGTGAACATCTTCCCCGCACACGCGCCGGGAGTTCGGTTTTACGAAGACATCAAGAAGACGAACGCCGTGATCGACGCACTAAAACTCGACACCGATCCGAAAGTGCATCGCCTCGATTTGTGGAGCGACATGGTCAATGTCGACGGAACGATCAAAAAAGAGTTGTTCACGCCAGACAACATTCATTTGTCCCAGAATGGCGGATATGCGTTGTATGCGGCCCGGTTGAAACCGCTGCTGGAAAAGTATCTCAAATAGTTCAGCATTCACATGGAAATCCGAACGATGAAAACCATCGCGGTTCTATTTTTTATTGCGCTTGCCGCGAGATCCACAGCCGCAGCCGACACGACTGCATTCTTCGCCCGGCATTGTCTCGACTGCCACGACGCCGACACGAAGAAGGGCGGGCTTGACTTGAGCGGGCTCGCGTTCAATCTGGACGACCGTGCGAATTTTGAGACGTGGGTCCATGTCCATGACCGGATCACAAGCGGCGACATGCCGCCGAAGAAACGAGCGCGCCCAACGCAGGACGAGATAAACTCGGTGCTTGCTGAAGTTGATACGAAACTCGTCGTTGCTGACGAAGCGCGTATCGAGAAAGAAGGGCGCGCGGTGTTTCGGCGGCTTACTCGAGCCGAGTATGAGAATGCGGTGCGTGACATTTTCGCGCTGCCTCATTTGGAAATCAAAGAGCTGCTGCCGCCCGATGGCTCGCGGCATGGCTTCGACAAAATCGCCGAGGCGTTGGATCTGTCGCATGTTCAGCTCGCTAAGTATCTCGAGGCTGCCGACCATGCGCTCGATGCCGCAATTGCCACGCGAGCCACCGCGCCGCCCGTCGTGAAGCGGCGTCTTTATCCGACCGAGTCGTTCAAGTTTCACATGAATCTGAAACTCGGTAGCGCGATTCTAATGAAAGACGGGCAGCCCGATCCACTCTGGCCGGTCGCGAACGAGAAACACGATGCGGGCGAAATGGGCACGATCAAAACGCCGGATTTTGGAAAGCTGAAGCAATCCGTCGCGCTGCTCACTCCGAACCTCGAAGGCTGGCTCAAGAGCATGACCTTCGCGCCGATGTTCGCGGGCAAGTATCGGCTGCGGCTCTCGACGTGGAGCGCGCATTGGAATGCGGGCCAGTTGGAGTCTGCGCCGGTGCCGCAGACGGTGCGGCTCTACGCGCATCCGCGCACGCTTGGCTACTTCGATGCGCCGTCGCTTGCACCGAAAGTCCATGAATTCACGCCGTGGCTGGAAATGGGGGACGAGGTCATCTTCGATCCCGCCTCATTCTTCTGGACGGGCCTGCAGATTCATCAACACAAAGGCGGCGGTGGCCAGCATGTCGGGCCAGCTATTGTGTGCGACTGGCTCGAGGTTGAAGGGCCGCATTACGAGGAGTGGCCGCCGGAGAGCCATCGCCGCGTATTCGGCGACCTGCCCTTGAAGTCCTTCGGCACCACAAGTGGACTCAATCCGCCAACACATTCGGAACCCATACAGAAGCTCGGATACGGGTGGCCGAAGCCTTGGGATTTGCCTTTGGATGATCGCAAATGGCCGCTCGTTTCTGTCGTCAGTACCGCTCCGCTCGACGATGCGAAGCGGCTGCTCGCGAGCTTTCTCCCGCGCGCATTTCGCCGGGATGTGAGCGATGCCGAAGTGATGAAATATGCCGGCCTGGTGCAGCAGCGCTTGGAAAAAAAGGACTGCTTCGAACTCGCGATGCGCCACGCGTACAAGGCCGCGCTGACTTCCACGCAGTTCATCTTTCGAAAAGAAGCGCCGGGGCAATTGAGCGACACCGAACTTGCATCAAGGCTTGCATTCTGGATCTGGAATTCACCACCCGACAACGTGCTGCTTGATCTCGCCCGGCAAAACAAGCTTCATGATCCCGCGACGATCCGGGCTCAAGTCGAACGCCTGCTCTCTGACACGCGTAGCGAGCGCTTCATTGCTGACTTTCTCGATCAATGGCTTAAGCTCCGCGACATCGACGCCACCGATCCCGATGCGAAGCTCTATCCTGAGTTCCATCTCTATTTAAAGGAGTCCATGCTCGCGGAGTCACGCGCCTTTTTCCGTGAGCTCATCGCCAATGACTTGCCCGCATCGAACATCGTTGAATCTGATTTCGCGATGCTCAATCAACGGCTCGCGGAACACTACGGTATCCCGGGCGTCACCGGCCCGGACATACGCCGTGTGGCGTTGCCACCCGAAAGTCATCGCGGTGGATTTCTCACACAAGCCGCTGTCCTCAAAGTCACGGCGAACGGCACGACCTCGTCGCCGGTCGTGCGCGGTGTCTTCGTCACCGAACGCATCTTTGGCCTGCCCGTTCCGCCGCCACCGCCCGGCGTCCCTGCGATTGATCCCGACACGCGCGGCGCGACCACGATCCGCGAGCAACTCGCAAAACATCGTGTCGATGCCGCTTGCGCCGCGTGTCACGTGAAGATGGACCCACCCGGCCTTGCATTGGAGAATTACGACGTCATCGGCGGCTGGCGCGAGCGGTATCGCTCGTTGGACAAGGGGATGCCCGTCGCTGTCAAAATGTCGGACGGCACCGGTGTCCATTACAAAGCCGGTCCCGTCGTTGACGCGAGCGGCGAGACCGCAAAAGCCGAGGCGTTCCACGACCTCGCGGATTTCCAGCGGCTTGTTCTCGCGAAGCCCGAGACCATCGCCCGCGCATTTGTTGCTCACATGGTGACCTATGCGTCAGGCGCAGAACCGCGCTACTCCGACCGCCGCGAGATTCAGCGCATCGTTTTGGAATCTGCCGGGAATCGATATGGCATCCGAACCCTTATCCATACCATTGCGCAAAGCCGCTTATTTGTTAACAAATGAAGTGTGGTGGAATCTTTCACTTTATAAATGCTCATGAATAGAATGGCACAAACCTTTAAGTCTGGAGCTTTTTCGGTTCGAGCGTGATGATTGCACCCCTTTACGTCCGCCGCCCCTCACGATACCGTATAAACCCTTCGCAGATCAGCCAAACCACCGTAAGGATTGCGAGCGCTACGATGAAATCAAAAATTGCATAGCTAGCTGTAGGCATTGAATTAAAGCTATTACGTTTTACCAAATATGGCCAATGCCATTCTAATAGATTCTCATATAGAAACGGCTGTGGCCAACCATAACTACGCTCTATAGGATCCTTACTCCCATCGGCATAAAAATAATAATCTGTTACGTCTCCCACACAATTCGCCCAAATAATCCCCCCCGCCGTAAACATCAAGATCACAGCCGTGCTGAGATGCAGTTGCAAGCGCCACCGGCGCGGCTTTTTCGGTTCGAGCGTCATGCTTGCACTTCTTTACTTTCGCCGCCCATCACGATACCGTATCCACCCTTCACAGACCTGCCAAACTACCGTAAGGATCACGAGGGCTACGATTAAATTAAGAATCACGTTGGTTATAAAGTGATCTATTGCAGGAGATTTGTTTTGCAATGCGGCTGGTACTGGTGGAGTATAACTAATTATCTCAATAATCGGCCATGGCCAACCATATTGAAGCTCGCTTATCCGGGGAGCCGTATCCCAGTAACGTATATCATCTTCTTGCCTTCCTACACAATTCGCCCAAATAATCCCCCCCGCCGTGAACATCAAGATCACAGCCGTGCTGAGATGCAGTTGCAAGCGCCACGGACGCGGCTTTTTCGGGTCGAGCGTCATGCTTGCACTCCTTTACTTTCGCCGCCCCTCACGATACCGTATATACCCTTCGCAGATCAGCCAAACTACCGTAAAGATCACGAGGATGGTCAATTGCTTTTCCTTCTGTTGCCGGCTTGATGCTCTTTTGCCTCGCGTTCGGTCTTGTCTCCCTCATCGCCTTGTTGTTTCATCCAACCATCGAGAGTTGTTCGAAGGCGTACAGCCGTGGCGGCATTGTCCGGCTTGTCCCCGACGTTGACCAATTCCCAGTGGTCGGTTTGTAAATCGTAAAGTTCGATCGCGGGACGCTTGGTGTAGCGTGCGGCTTGTTCCGCAGCAAAGGTGTCAATTCTTCCACTTTGCCTTGGCACGTTCCAAAAATGATGGTTGGGCGCTTTTACCCCGGCCCGCGGCGATTTCCTTGAAGCCAGCCATGAAGCCGATTTTGCGGTGGTGCTCAGCTTGTACATGGGCGACAGTTTTCTGCCACTCGCAGTCGAGCCCAGCCTTTTCGAAGCAGCGCTTCGCGCGTTTGAAGTTCGCAAGTGCCGCATCGTAATACTTGCTTTTCTTACCGTTGACGATCCGCATGCCTTGTGCGCACCAGAGTCGTGCCGCTGCATCGGGATGCGACTTCTCCAGTTTCTTTGCCACTGGTTCGGTGGTGTAATGGCTCAGTCCTTCAATAGCGGCGGCATTGCTTTGCCGAACAAACTCGGCAAGTCGCTCGATCTCCTTGGTCTTGAGCAGTAAACCCATGAGCGAGTGGATGTCCGCGCCCTGGGCCGCGTCAATGGCTTTTGTGTGCCACGTTGAACGTTCGGGCTTCGGCACACATTTCATGAGATCGTCATAACTGTGTTCGCTCGGGCGCTTCACATATTCAGTCCAAGCCCCGTCTAGCGCTTCGTCACCGCGCCCCAGTTTTGCCAAAAGTTCGCGTTTGAGCTTGTATAGTTCGTAGCCAACCGTGTCGAAACGATTGGCGTTTTTTTCGAGTTCGATGCCACGGTCAACCCATTTCAACGCCTCTCCGTGTTTGTGCTGGCCGCTGATCAGCGTGGCGACGGCGTGGCAGTCTTTTACCGTTATCCCATCTTCGCCGGCAAGGGCGGTATAGGCTTGAACATTTTTCTGCGCGACGTAAATCGTGCGGAGCGATTCGCCCCACCGGCGACGGGAATACTCTGGATTGTCTTCGCGTGATCCGGCTGGAGCAGGCTTGTTTGCGATCGCCGCGTCAAATCGCGCCCGAATCAGTTTCTCAAACGCCGCGAGTCCGGCTTTATCAAACACCTGCACGGCGTCCACGTCGGCGCGATAGCAAAAGCCGTACGGATCGTCGTCCATTCGTGCCAGCAGGAGTGCAGCGGTGTTGTTCGAGTCTGCTTTCGCAGCCTGTCTGGCCTTGATCCAGCCGGAGAATAGTTCCAAAACGAAATCGCCGAAACTGCCACTCGAGTCGTCCACCTCGTCCGCTTTCTCGTAACACCCCGCGAGGAACACATCGTAAAGCGCGATCGCGCGGTTTGGATCGCTTCGGATCAATTCCGCTATTTTGGTTTCGGCTGCATCAAGTCCGTCCACGAATGAGAAACACCCTCGATCCGGAATAAATCTTCCGGGGGCGAGTGCAATTTCAATCTCGTGTTCGATTGGGTCGAGTTTGCAAGGACGTTTACTGGCCATCATTCCATGTCCCCGAGTTCCATTTCTTCCAACTTCCACAACAGAAGCGGATGTTTCCGCGCCAGAAAACATAATTGTGCGGTGTTTATAAGTTGTTGCTCGCACGACCTCAAGTACAAGCGCGGCGCGCTTCTGCATGGCACCGCGAAAATTGTGTGGGCACTTCCAGACCACCCCTACTTGAACTACGGCCTCCTTTTCTGGGGCGTCACATACAAGCAACAACTCATGTAACATCTTCCTTTCATATTGATGCACAATTGTCGGCACGAATGTCGAGGAGCGAAGAACGCATGGGACGGTCGCCGCACAACTGGAACGGGTATATCGGACAGGGCCATATTGTGCCGGGGTTGGTGCGTCTGATCCAAGGCTCAAAACTGCGTGGCGAGCCGCTGCCAAACATACTTATCCCGGGAAATTCCGGCCTCGGGAAAACACAATTGGTGCAAACAATTGCCACTGACTACGGCACGAAACTTCATCTCATTTATAGTCGGAGTTATTGTCAATTGTTGACGGGCCGGTAAAAAGTCACCGGATTCCTATGCAGGTCGAGCGGCATTGATCCGTCAATAATACTTGCTGACAATTCGCGATCACATGACGGGTGACCTCTTCGACCGCTGGGCGTTTCTGAGCGCCAAACGCCGGGATTTGTTGGACCGGTCTTGGGCTGGCGTGTTCCGCCAACATCTGCTGACGCGGCTGCCCGTGGAAAAACTGGCACCGCTCTTTAGAACCGATGATGGTCGTCCCAGCAACGATTTGCATGTGGCGCTGGGCGTGTTGATCCTGCAACAGATGTTCGATTTGACAGATGCGCAGGTGGTCGAATCCGCAGCCTTCAATATGGCCTGGCATTTTGCGTTTGGATTCGACCGCGCTGCGTTCTGCCATGCGTGAGCTCACGCGCCTGGGTTGTGTGGTCGAAACGATCAGTAAATTTCTGCAGGAATTGGCGCGGGTCCATCCGGCACTTCACGCACAGGTCGATCCCGACACGATTCGGAACTATGTGGAACGTGAAGGTACAGGTTGTTTCGCTTTGGCGACACCCAGCGAATCCAAGCGCCGTCTACCTGAAGCCGGTGAGGATTTGGCCAAGCTGTTTTTGCACTACCAATCTTCCGAGGCGCAGACACGTCCGAGCTTTTTGGTGTTGAAGCGTGTCTTCAACGAGCAGTTCGAGATCACACCGGATGAAGGCGGAAATGGCGGACGCAAAATCCGCGTGAAGGTGCCGGACGAAATTCCATGCGATACCGGATGCCGTGCACATCGATGGCTCGCTGGGCAAGCGGATTGATGCCAACATCACCAATCGCTTGCTCAAGGTGGACACCGTGCCGATGCTGGCCAGTTTCCACAACCGGCCTGGAGAGGGCTGGGTCGGCGAGCACATCGGCAAATGGATCCATGCCGCCACGCTGGCGTGGGTCTATACCGGCAACACCATCCAGCGCTGCGGCTGTACGCCCATCAACGTCTGGTCCACCTCCGGCCTCAGCGACAACATCACAATCCGCGACAACAAAATCACCGAGATCCGTGACGCGGCGATTAGCGCGCTTCGGAAAAATGCGCATGGGTGCGGGAACTCGTCGATTCGGGCGAAGTTTTCCATCCGTTGCGCTGGTCGCCGAAAGAAGCGCATCGGCTACTCCATGACATTCCCGTATTGGAGGAAAGCGGTGTGCTGGCGCGAGTGCCGGACTGGTGGAGCAAACGGCCGCCGCGCGTGCGCGTGGGCGTGTCCATCGGCGATACTAAATCGTCCCGATTCGGTGTCGATTCGATGCTCGATTTCCAAGCCAAAATGACGCTTGAAGGCGAGGCCTTGTCGGATGACGAATGGCAGAGCATTCTCGCCGGTACCGATGGACTGGTCCTGTTAAAGGGAAAGTGGGTCGAAGTCGATCGCGAAAAGTTGACGCATGCGTTGGAACAATGGAAAGCCGTCGAAGCGGAAGCGGGGAGCGACGGGATTTCGTTTTTGCAGGGCATGCGCATGTTGGCTGGCGCGTCGCTGGATCCGAAAATGGACGGTTTGTTCAGCGGCGATGGCGCGGCATGGTCTGAAATTCATGCGGGAAAATGGCTCGAAGAGCAATTGAAAGTCATGCGCCAGCCCGGCAGCATCGCTACGCTGAAAGATTTGCGCGCCACGCTGCGCCCGTATCAGGAAATGGGCGTCCAATGGCTTGACGCGCTGACGCGTTTGAAATTGGGTGCCTGTCTGGCTGATGACATGGGCCTGGGAAAAACAATTCAGGTGATTTCGCTGCTGTTGTTGCGCAAGCAACGCTCCGGCGCAAACGCCTCGTCGCCCGCACTGCTCGTGCTTCCCGCGTCGCTGCTCTCGAATTGGAAATCGGAAATCGATAAATTCGCACCGTCGCTGTCGTGCCGCTTTGCGCATCCGTCGCAACTTTCCGCAGCGGATTTTAAGAAAGCCGGCGACGATCCGAACGCATTCGTGTCGGGCGCGGACGTGGTGTTGACGACCTACAGCATGGTCGCTCGTTTGGAATGGCTGAGCAAAATCGATTGGTCTCTCGTCGTGGCGGACGAGGCGCAGGCGATCAAGAATCCCGGTGCGCGGCAGACTCGAGCGGTCAAGCAATTGAAGTCGTCCGCGCGCATCGCGCTGACGGGCACACCGGTCGAGAACCGCTTGAGCGATCTGTGGTCGATCTTCGATTTCATCTGCCCCGGCTTGCTGGGAACAGTCAAGGCGTTCGGCGATTTCGTCAAACGCCTGGAGCAACGCGCGACGGAGCAATATGCGCCGTTGCGAAAACTAGCGGCACCGTATATTATGCGCCGGCTGAAATCAGACAAATCGATCATCGCTGATTTGCCCGACAAGATCGAGTTGCAGGCGTATTGTAATCTCAGCCGAAAGCAGGCTGCGTTGTATGAGAAATCGGTGGGCGAATTGGAGCAGGCATTGAATAGCTCCGACGGGATTCAGCGGCGCGGCGTGGTGCTGGCGTTCATTCTGCGCTTCAAGCAAATCTGCAATCATCCCGCGCATTGGCTTGGTTCGGGAGCGTATGATCCGGATGAGAGCGGCAAGTTTCGGCGCTTGCGCGAGATCGGCGAGGAACTGGCGGAGCGTCAGGAAAGGGCGCTGATCTTCACGCAGTTCCGCGAAATGACCGAGCCGCTGGCCGCGTTTCTCGCGGGAATTTTCGGACGCAACGGGCTTGTGCTGCACGGTGGAACTGACGTAAAACGGCGCAAGAAAATCGTGGACGAATTCCAGGCGGAGAACGGCCCGCCGTTTCTGGTGTTGTCTTTAAAAGCCGGCGGCACGGGATTGAATCTCACCGCTGCAACGCAGGTGATTCATTTCGACCGCTGGTGGAATCCCGCCGTCGAGAACCAGGCCACGGACCGTGCCTATCGCATTGGACAGAAGAAAAATGTCATCGTCCACAAATTCGTGTGCCAGGGTACGATTGAGGAAAAGATCGATGCGTTGATCCGGGACAAATCGAAACTGGCAGGCGAAATTCTGGAAGGCGGCGTCCCAACGCTCGTGACTGAAATGAGCGACAAACAATTATTGGATCTGGTGAGATTAGACGTCAACACCATCACGGAGGATTGAGTCATGTGGGGATACGGATACCGGCCTTATGTGCCCGTCGCAAAACGCCGGGCCAATGCGCTCGTGGAAATGAACAAACTCAGCAAGAAGAAGGGCGTCAATGTCCAGCCCGTGCGCGTTGAAGGCCGCACCATTGCACGCACGTTTTGGGGCAAGGCGTGGTGTGAGCATCTGGAGAAGTTCAGCGATTATGAAAACCGCCTGCCACGCGGCCGCACGTATGTCCGCAACGGTTCGGTGTGCCACTTAGAAATTCAAAAAGGCAAGATCGTGGCCAAAGTCAGCGGTTCGGAACTGTATGACATTGAAGTTAAAATCAAGACACTGCCCGAAGCCAAATGGAAGAACCTGAAGGCGCGTTGCGCGGGCGGGGTGGGGTCGCTGCTCGAACTCTTGCAAGGTAAAATGTCCAACGAAGTGATGACGCTGGTGACGGACCGGGACAACGGATTGTTTCCGCTGCCATCCGAAATTGACCTGGATTGCTCGTGCCCGGACTGGGCCGACATGTGCAAACATGTGGCGGCGGCGCTATACGGAATCGGCGCGCGATTGGACGAAAAGCCCGAACTGCTGTTCCACTTGCGCGGCGTCGATCACACCGAATTAATCGGAGTCGAAACCGCTGCCGCAGTCGTCGCGAAGACTCCGGCCAAATCGAAGCGCACTCTGGAAGTTGACAGCATCGCGGACGTGTTCGGCATCGATCTGGCAAAGGACGAAGCGAAACCGGTCAAGCCACCCAAACCCGGCGCGAAAAAAGTGGCCACACCGCGCTCGATTCCCAAGAAGCCTTTGCCTGTGAAAAAAGGAAAATCATCCAAAGCGAAAGTGCGAGGGAAAGGCAAATCGTGAACGCATTTTTGTCGCGATCGTTTCGCCCTTTTTTTCCAGAGCATCTGGCAAGGTAATGCGTGTCATTCTCAACAGTTCCTGCATCGCGACGGGCGAATTCGCGCGGCCTGCAATACACATATTGTCAGTGAATACATGTGCTACAAACCGCCACAAAAAGCGCCACAAGGACTTTGCCCTATTGTGCTTAAAACCTGATAAACTGTTGTCTATCAAAAAGTTCTGATTTTCGATTCGCTTCGAAAAAATGAAAAGCAGGGATTCTCTGAAGCAGTCTTTTCGTGCTCACAAACCGGATACTACCCTATGAAGCTTCCGAAATCAAATTGCTGTTGAATTTCTGTCCCACGCCACAAATCCGCCACATGAGTTTACGGCAACCAATTGGGATCGCCGGTCATCCCATGACGTTTGACATGCGGACGAAGCACATCAGATTCCGTAGTTTGATCAAGGAGCCAGCCTACTTTTGAACCCAAGTCGCTCATGGCCCGTTCCAGCACCCGCGCGTCGTTCGGTTTGGGAGACATTCGTGCTTGAAGACGTCATTCGGGGTGAGAAGCTGCGGCATCCCCACGCTCAATTCTTTTTTTGGCGCACGGCGGATGGTGCCGAAATCGATCTGGTGATCGAACACGGCTCGATCCGGATATTAAAGCGGGTCGTGGCGCCCAATCCGACGAAGCGATCTGGGTCTTCTGCTTGGCGGCTACACATGGTCGCAATGCTCGAACCCAGAGTCGCTCCGAAATCCCGGCGTTTAACCAGGATTCGTGGACGGATTTTCTGCGTGTTGCCGGACGGCGCGGTCACCGCGGTGGCAACCCCGGTGGACGACGAAAGAACGTGCTCCAGACCTTCGAAGGCACCCAAGCGGCAGGTGCGCATCACGACCTTGCGGTCTGCGAAAATCTCGATGCGTTCGATGTGCTGTGCCAACGCAAGGAACAGTTCCGTAGGGTTGCTGCGCTCCATCAATTCAGTCAGTTTGTGCAGGCGTTCGATCACACGTTTAGGATCGAGATTCTGTTTGACGCTTTCTTCTGCTCCCGCCAATGACGCCAATTCGGACTCGATCTGCGCCTTGCGCCCCAACGCCTCGCCATACCTTTCCTCGATGCGGCGCCGCACTTGCATGGGCAACGTCGAACTCGCGAGCGACTGGTTCCAGCCATCGACACGAGCTTGAATGTCCTGGAGTTCGCGTTCCAACATGGGCCGCGTATCAGTTTGCTGGGATTTACGGAGCGCATTCAGATGGGCTTCGACTTCGTCGACCAGGGGCGCGAACCACACTGGTATTTCGCCGTTGCCATTCAGCTCCTTCGCAATGCGGCATGAGCCCCAGCCTTTCTTGTGCGCGAGGTCGAACATCATGCGCACCAACGGCGTTGTCACTGGATCGGGGACCAATTGACTGCCAACGAACTCCTCTTCGCCCTTGCGCAGTTCGATGATGCGCTTCCGCCGGTATCCAAGCGGAAATGGCCCGCCGGGCCAGCGCTTGAGTTTGGCTACGTCGCGCTTGCCGCGCAGGACGTTGTGCGCTTTTGTCTTTCCATCCTGCGTTGCGCGACAATGCTCGATGAAACCCAGCGCTTCACCGGCGGAACCGGTCGGGTCGGCAAATCCAGTGTCGGCGGTGACGACCAGGACACCATACGTTTCCACCAGTTCGCGCCGAATCGAATCCAGATTTTTCATACGTCCGAAACGCTCAAGCGTATCGACGACGATGAGATTGACGTCCAGTCGGCCGGTCATGATTCCGTCGATCATGCTTTTGAAGCTAGGACGTTTTGCGATGAAACGCCCCGAAATACCGTCGTCGCGAAAGATTTGACTCAGAATCCAGGGGTACTTCAAGCGATCCAGCGTGCGCTGAATCTCGTCAAATTGCTGGTCCGGGCTGCGCTCATTCTGCGTGTCCGATGACATGCGGCCGTATTTGACGTAGCGGTATGGTTTGTTGGGATCGAACTTCTGAGAGATCATCTGTGGCCATCCTTTTTCATGTCCTCAACGTGAATGTCTTCCGCAATCTGCCGGACGATGAGCGACACAAATATTTTTCGTTGCAACGCTCGCATCGATTGTGCAAGCTGACCTTCCATTTCTGGTGTGAGGTCGGTGGGAAACGCGACCTTTCCATCGGCAACAAGGCTGGCGACTCGGGGGATCTCTACTTCTTGTTTCGGAATGCCGTCGGGCATCCGGGCCTCCTTTCAGGGACGCACGATCCCCATCCTGCTGCGTGGCGTGTTCGATGGCTTTGATGTTTTTTTCGGCAGCGAAATCGCTGAAGTGCGATAGCGCCGCGCTGTAGCGTTCGCGAGAGCGCAGCGCCAGTCCTTGAACGTCACGCGTGAATTCGATGAACGCCGCGACCATTTCAGCCGGCGCAATGCGTTGGAACCCCAGCGGCGATGGCCGGCCCTCTTGAAGCGATCCGGCGACTTTATGCGCCGTCGCCCGTGCGGCGGCGAGATTGCCTTCAACAGGCCGCCGAATGCTCTTGCCGTTCTCGCAAAAATAAAGGTAGTGGGTCAAGCCGCGCTTGTAGGATGGTCACTTTGCCGACGCGCTCGACGTTGATGTCACGGGTGTGCCCCGTTTCGGTCTGACCGGTGTGTTTCTCTCTGGGCATGTGAAAGTATCTCCCTGCCGATGTGAAACCTTTCACAAACGTTTTCACAAATGGACTTTCGAGAGACTAGTCGAAACTTTAATGATAGTTAAGTGTTGAGTTTACAAAAATGGCTAAAAACAAAACGGAGAGAGAGGGATACTCTGAAGCAGTTTTTACGCGATCAATTTTTACTATAGTACCCTATGAAGCCTGAAAAGTCAAATTGCCGCCAAGTTTCCCTCCCACGCCACAAAACCGCCACAAGTGCTTACGGCAACCAGTTAGTATCTCCTGTCATTCCATGCCGCGTGATATGCGGACGAAGAGCCACCGACTCTGCGGTCTGATCAAGTATCCAGCCTGCTCTGGCACCCACGTCGCTCATGGCCCGTTCCAGCACCCGCGCGTCGTTCGGTTTGTCGCCACGACCCGCTTTAATCTCCAGTGCAATCCGGGTCGAGCCGTGTTCGATCACCAGATCGATTTCGGCACCATCTGCCGTGCGCCAAAAAAAGAATTGAGCGTGGGGATGCCGCAGTCGTTCACGCCGAATAACATCCTCAAGCACGAAAGTCTCCCAACTGGCTCCAAATACGGGATGGTTGCGAACATCATCGAGCGTGTCCAGATTCAACAAGTGATGCAGCAATCCCGTGTCTCGCAGATAGATCTTCGGCGCTTTGACCAACCTTTTGCCCACATTGCGAAAATAGGGCTGCAAACGTCTGATCATGAATGTTTGTTCAAGAATATCCAAATACCGGCTGATGGTGTGGTACGAAACTCCGAGCGATGCACCCAACGATGATGCATTCTGCATACCACCCTGGGAATGCGCCAACATTGTCAGCAGGCGACGCATAAAAATCGGATCAGATTGAACGCCCAATTGCGGGAGATCCCGCTCGAGAAATGCGCGCAAATACGCTTCCCACCAATCGCGAAATTTCCCCCGCAGGGCGTCAGGAAACCCGCCGCGCAACCACACATCGGTCCAGCGTTTCTTGGGCGAACCAGGCGCAACTTCCGCCACGGTGAGCGGATCAAGTTCGAGCATTGCCGCTCGCCCGGCTAAGGACTCGGACACATGCTTGATCATTGAGGGCTGCGCCGAGCCCAGCAAGATGAACCGCCCATTTTTGCGGCGCTGACTGTCGATCATGCCGCGCAACACCGCAAACACCTCCGGCACGCGCTGAACTTCGTCGAGCACCAGCGTGCGAGCTCCGCCGACAAAACGGCTTTCCAACTGAAATTGAGGATCGTCTGAAAATTGCATTCTCGTGCTCGGCTGCTCAAGGTCGACGTATGGAGCGGATGGAAACGCTTTGCGCGCCAGTGTCGTCTTGCCAACTTGGCGCGGCCCCACGATCAGCACCGCTGGAAACTGGCGTGCGAGGTTCTTAAGTCGAGCGGCATGAAGGCGATTCCACATAGGCCGTATATTAGAAGTATACTTTCTAAAATCAAGCCTATTACTTGCACGAAACAAAAATCCAATCACTTCCAACGACCATCAAACTCATCCAGCTTCTTCAACCTGGGGCGATGTGATTAGAGACTCTCGAAACATTTTATGACTCCAAATACATGGCCGATTGCTTCAGCCACCAACAAATCCCGAACTGTCCTTTCGCTGCGAAATCTTCGCTACTTTCGGAGGCAGGCGATATTGCGGTGCGTGGCTTTATTGAGCCACTATGCGCGCGAGTCGGCAAAATCGGGCGGATCGGCTGCCCGCCAAATAATGCGCTTCGAATCAAAGTTTTCAAACGGGGCGCTGCCGACGGCTCATTTCTTTTATCGCTTCACCGTCTTCGACAACAAATACGCCATCAAATGATTGAACTCCTCTGCCGGGATCGCGTCAGCCATCCCGTCGGGCATCAACGACAGCGGCGTCTCGCGAATCTCTTTGATCTCGTTTTTCGCCAGGCTTGTCTCCACGCCTTTTGAATCAGCAAAAACAATCTGCGCACCTTCTTCCCGTCGTTTGAGTCCGCTGTGAACCGAACCGTTCGCAAGCTTCACCATGCTCATCCGAAACGCGCTGTCCACATTGCGGTTGGGATCAAGCACGTCCTCCGCTATGCGCTCAAGGCCGCGCGCTCCGACGCCGTCCAGTTGCGGACCGATGAGCGCGCCCTTGCCATCGATCTGGTGACACACCATGCAATTCTTCTCAAAAACTTTCGCCCCCAATTCCGCCGATGATTTTGCCGAGCTGAATCCCTTGACGCGCGCGTCAATGAGCTTCTGCAAGTGCTGGTCAGCGGCGGGAAGTGCTTTTGTCAGCTTTGCGATCCGCTCGTCCAACCCATTCATTCTCAGTTGCGCCAGCCGGTCCTTCACAGCCTTGTCAAAGAGCACGCGCGGTGACGCCTTGCCCTCGGCGATTGCGCTCAAAAGCGCTTCCGCGCTCTCAAGCCGGGCGCTCAAGGCCAGGGCGATTTTGGTCTGCAGTTTGTCATGCGCGCCGCGCATGGCCTCAATTAACGGGCCACGCACTGCCGCGGCATCGGACGCGCCCAGCACCTCCGCCGCGCGTTCCCTCAAGGCATTCAATTCGGCGGGGTCTTTGAGCGCCGTCAAAAACTCCGCCGCGTGTTTCGCCGGATCGATCAGCACCAAAGCCGTCGCGGCAGCGCCCCTCACGGCTTCAGTGTTCTTTTTGTCGCGCCAAACCGCGCTTGCCCGCGATTCAAATTCAGCCAGCTTGAATCGACCGGCCAGTTCCATCGCGCTCTGCAATTTACGCGCATCAGACAATCCATTCGATTCCGCGATCTCCACCTTCCCGGAGCTATCTGAAGCGGCAAGCACCCGGCCCAGCAATTCAACGGCCCAAGCGCGCGCGTCCGCGCCAACAACCAGGCCCCGGCGCGCGGCGCCGTCTTGCAGCGCCTTCAGTATTTCCAATTGAGCCGCGTCGTCGCTGCCCATTTTCCGCGCCCGGACGACAAACGCATCCACCTGCTCCGAGGGCAAAAACTTGATTGCGTGCTGCACATATCTCGCCACTTCCGCAGCGGGCGCTTTCGATGTTTCCAAAAAACGCGCAATCACCCCGGCCGCGTCTTCGCTCTGCGCGCCCAGCGCGACGCCCGCGAGCGCCTCCAATTCCTTGGCGTCAAGCGGAGGATTAAGGCTGGCCAGTTTTTCCCCGCTTCCCTTTCCAAGCAAATGATTGCGCAACGCCATTCGAACCACATGAATCAAGTGCGTGTCCGACGCGTCACTGGCGCTTTTCAGCGCCAGCAACGGACGAATGTTCTCGACCGAAGGATGGCGTCCCAGCGCGTCGGCTGCAGCCCGCCGAACCCAGGCATCGGAGTCCGCGAGCGCCAAACGGCAAATGCCGTGCTGCGAGTCAGAAGCCTTTTCAAGCTCCGAGACCGCCTTCATCGCGTGCGCGCGAACAGTCCGGTCGCCGTCGGTCGCGAGCCCGGCCAGCGCTGCCTCCTCCAATTTTTTCAAATTGAACAGCGTCCACAGCGCGCAGATTTTTTGATTCGGCGTTCCATTCATTAACGCGGCTTTGCATGGCTCTACAGCCTCCGCGCCAAGCCGATCAACGAGCTGCGACATGGCGAGCATGCGCAAAGTCAGGTTGGCATCGGCGGTCACCGCAACCAATTCTTCCGCAGATTTTCCGCTGAGATCCGGTGGCCGTTTGTCAGCAACGGGTTTCTCGGGCGATCCTGTATAGACGATGCGCCAGATTCGCCCGCGCTCTCGGTCGCGGCCTGGATGAGTCAGCGGCACCTCATAATGGCCGATGATGCGGTTGTAAAAGTCCGCGACATACAGCGCGCCGTCCGGACCAAGCTGCAGGCACACCGGACGGAACCACGGATCGCCCGCGCTTAGGAAATCAGGCTGTTCCTTCGCGATCCGCGTCGCGCCGGAATCAACAAGCAGATCCTGGTTGACCTTGCACGTCATTACGTTTCCAGAGAACGCGTTGTTCCGAAACTCTTCGGGAAAGCGCGTGTCGGAATAGATCACGATTCCGCCGATCGCCGTTGAGCCGTGCGAGTGCTGCATCATTTCCGGGCCGAAACCGAGGCCGTCGTCCTTCTTCCCGAAGCTCGGATAAAATGCGCCCCGCAGCAAATGATAAATCGGCTTTGAGTGGCAATCGGCCGAGTACAGGTTGCCGAATTCGTCGAACGCCAATCCGAACGGATTGACCTGCCCCCAGGTGTACTGCTCCACACGCGAGCCGTCCGCGCGGATGCGGTAGGTGTTTCCGGAATTCATTGTGATCTCGGAGCCGTCCGATCCTTTGATTGTCGAGATGTTGTTGAAGCCGTGTGTGCCGTAAATCCAGCCATCGAATCCGCGCACAAAATTTCCGGTCATTCCATGCGTGTCGCGGTCGTAGCTGAAACGCCCATACAGCACCGAGCGTTTGTCGGACTTCAGGGCCGCGCATGAGCCGGGCGCGACATGGGTGTCTTCAAAATAATGAATGTACGGAATGCTGTGACCCAGCGCCCCGCGCCCGTAGGGCAGAACGCCGATGGGCACGTTCAGGCCGTCGGCAAACGTTGTGATTTTTTGGGCCTTCCCGCTCTCGGAAAAGTTAGACAGTATCTTGATCGAGTCGCGCCCCGGCGCGCCTTCCTTGACGGGAAATGGATACTCGCGCGAGTCAGTGATCCACAATCGCCCGGCGGCATCGAACGACATGTTGATCGGCTTCGCGATGTCAGGCTCGGACGCGACAAGCTGAGCTTCGAAACCCGGCGGAAGGACAAACGTCCTGCGCTCTTCTTCGGGCACCAGTGGCTCCGTTTTGCGCACGACGTCGCTGAATTGATTTTTGGCGGCTTGTCCGCCCAACGCGACGCCTGATCCCGAGAGGAGCAATGCGAGCGCGCAGAGAAAAGGGAGGGCTTTGAGAGTCATCATGCTGAGACATACTCCTCATTCGCCATTTAGAGAGCGTTTCAAAGCTTGGCGCGCTCGAAAATCGGGGACAGTACAGTACCTGCTCCGTCCCGGAACCCCGCGGCTTTTCCGGAATGGAAATGGTGTAGTTTTTAGAATCGTACGGTACGGGTTACTTGCCCGCCCATTTTGCGAGGCGCTCGGCGTATTTTGGATCTCGCGGCTGGATGATCCCTTGCTTCACCATTTCCTCGGCGCTGAGTTTCTCCGCCATGTCATGGGTGCTTGCTACCCAGTTGTTCATCGCGGCTCGAAGCTCTTGCAATTTTGCGGAGTGTGCAGGATCGGTGGCGAGGTTATTCACTTCCCAGGGATCTACTGAAGTGTCATACAGTTCTTCGACAGGTTTCATTTTTGCAAAGAAGAACTTTTGCGCATCGGTCAGGTGTCCGGCGGCAAACTCGCGCCGCCACGCCCTCATGGTTGGGCCTAGTTCCATGGTATCAATGAACTGGGCATGGGGCAGTTCGGGGTGATAGTTGCGAAGGTAGTGCCATTGGCGATCGCGCACGCTGCGGATGCGATCAAAGGTTTCGTCCTGAAAATCGCGCGCGCCGAAAACATACTTCGGCTCCGGCTGAGTGTTCGGACCTAGGAGAATGCGACCGGCGAAATCCGCAGGCACCTTGCTACCGCCCAGGGCGAGGCAAGTTGCGGACAGGTCGAGAAAACACGTAAGATCTTCGCGCACACTTCCTGCGGGGATTTGCTTGGGCCAGCGAATCAGAAGCGGAACGTGGAGACCGCTATCGTAGCACCAGCGCTTGCTGCGCGGCAGGCCTCGGCCGTGATCGCCAAAGAATATAACGATGGTGTTTTCTGCGATTCCCTGCGCTTCGATCCAGCGCAGGACGTCGCCGACTTCGTAATCCACGGCGGTGACGAGATCGTAGTAGCGGGCGAGATCGGCGCGGACTTCGGGCGTGTCAGGATGATATGGCGGGGGCGTCAGCTTCGCTGGAGAGTGCCGCTGGGCCGCAGTGAGTCGCTTGGTGTTTTTCGCAAAGCCGCCGCCCTCATCGCGTATCTGGCTCTCGTGCGTTTTGAAAAGATTCGTGTAAGCGAGGAAGGGCTCTCGCGGTTTCGGTTTATTGAGCCACTCCGCGCGCGAGTCGGCAAAATCGGGCGGATCGGCGAAGTTGAAATCTGTTTTTCCAGGCCACGCCACGAAGTAGCCCGCGTCCCAATCCTGTTCGGCACGGCACGTGCTACTCAACAAAGTGTTATTTTTCTGCCATTTTTGATCATTGATAT
>Ga0194061_1000115_pt1 | contig 45563 bp, 47 predicted proteins | sample SepL2221m_MetaG_FD_163423 | JGI IMG/M metagenome (GOLD analysis project Ga0194061, IMG submission 163423) | Anoxic zone freshwater microbial communities from boreal shield lake in IISD Experimental Lakes Area, Ontario, Canada - Sep2016-L224-21m | ecosystem: Environmental > Aquatic > Freshwater >... | reverse complement strand
AACTAAACACCAGGCCGCGCAAGACATTAGGGTTCAGGTGTCCTGCTGAGATCTTAACTCCGGACGCTTTTGACTTCAAACAGCATCATGCTGCACTTTTTGCACTTGGAACTTGAAACCGCCCACTGTTTTTAGTTATGTGTCAATAGAAATTAGTTGTAAAGCAGGCTTGAGACGCCGTAATAACTGCATATGCGACTGTTTTCTGGTTCCGTTCCGTATGGTTTCTGGCAGAGAAATTTCATACTTGCAATCCAGGACGGATGAGGAATAGACTACGAACATAGGAGGTGCGAAATGGAAACGGCAAGCGTAGCAGGAACGTCGATGTTTATGTCATCCGGCCAGACACTCCAATCTCTTACTACCAGTATGATGAAACAGGCTGCCGAGCAGCAGAACCAGATAGTGAATATGCTTGCTCAGAATGCCCGTCAGTCTCCACAACCGGCTGCTTCATCAGGCAGCGGGTTCAAAATTTCTACCTATGCCTGATTGAGGATGCAATAAATCGAAAGCAGAATGAGGCCGGCCATAAATGTCGGTCTCTTTTTTTGCCGTGATACAGTTCCGGCAATAATGAAGTTTCTTGAGAAGGCTTGCAAGGGGTGGTATACAGGATTCAGTGGGTTACTCAAATACAGAAGAGGGGCTGTAGCCATGTACATGCTGACCATTAAGACAAGTTTTGCTGCTGCGCATAATTTGGTGAACTATCAGGGGGATTGTGAAAATCTGCATGGCCACAATTGGAAAGTTGAAGTTACGGTCACGGCTAAAACACTTGACAAATCCGGGCTCGGAATCGATTTTAAGGTTCTCAAGCGTGAGGCCGGTATAGTCATTAACGAGCTTGATCACAAATACCTGAATGATAATCCGGCATTTAAGGAACTCTCTCCTTCATCGGAAAACATCTCCCGCTACCTGTACGAGAAAATCTCGGAACGTCTGAATAACGATAATATTAAAGTAGATTCCGTTACCGTCTGGGAGTCGGACAACGCTTCGGCTCGCTACTATGAGTGATGCTGCCCATGTAAAGGAGATTTTTTCATCCATTCAGGGGGAAGGGATGCTTGCGGGGCGCCGGCAAATTTTCATCCGGCTCGCAGAGTGCAATCTTGACTGTGAATACTGTGATACCGATTTTGTAAAATCGTCAATCTGCAGAATTGAGTCTCTGCCCGGCTCAGGTAGTTTCGTTGAGATTCCTTCGATTGTAGGCGTTCAGAAAATTGTCTCCGTTGTCACCGAGTGGTTGTCTCTTTTACCGGGTGCCCACCATTCAGTGAGTATTACCGGGGGAGAGCCGCTGCTCTCTCTGGATGCGCTTGAAATATGGCTTCCAGCACTGCGTGCACATATTCCGGTTCATCTTGAGACCAACGGAACTATGATTTCAGCGTTGACGAGGGTGGGAGAACACGTTGATTACATCAGTATGGACGTCAAGCTGCCATCAACAGCCGGATGTACTGATGATTTATGGGAAATCCACCGGATTTTTCTTCGAGAGGCGTCCGGACTCGCTGCGGTATCTGTCAAGACGGTGGTCGGAGCTGAAAGTGATCTGAATGAAATAAATCAGGTATGCGACATCATTTCTGCGGTTGACGATTCAATTCCGTTGTTTTTGCAGCCAGTCACACTTCCCGATGGTACTCTTGGCATATCAGTCGCGCATATTCTCCGCCTGCAGGAACAGGCATCAGCGCATATCAGGGATGTCAGGGTGATTCCCCAGATGCACAAACTGCTGGGCGTTCTGTAGCATTAGACTGCCTTAGTAGGTCATGCAGGCTGCGTTCAGGATACCAACGGCGATCGAACAGAATGCCAGCAAGGTTGCTGCAGCTGCATGATTATTTTCAATCTCCTGTGCCAGGTCTTTGAATATCAGCCGAACCGAACCAAACACTGCACACTGAACCAGCAGAGCAATCACAGACCAGATCAGCATGTCCAGAAAACTGACGCTGTGGGTAATGGCGCTGTAAAGCGGCAGAATAAAGCCGATCAGTGCTCCGCCGAAACTGATGGCCGCCGATGTGTTTCCTTCGCGGATCAGCTTCATTTCGTCGTAGGGGGTCATTTTGCAATACACGAAGCAGAAGGTGATGACAAAGACGACAGCAGCGGCGAAATAGCTGCAGAATCCAAGCAGACCGGACAGGGAATCAAGTAGAGAGCTTTTCATGGCGTAACCTCCGAACATGTAAGTCAATGGAAATTCATTGAAAGAAGTGTGGTACAAAACGGCTGCTGTTGGTGGTGACGACTGTACGGTCTTCGCGAATGCCTATCCCCGCCGGTTCGCCGCAGATGACCCAGGAGCCGATGACCGGATAGTTTCCGTCAAAGCAGGGAAGGGTGGCGAGTTCCTGGAACACGACTCCCTTCCCGGAGTAGCTTCCATCGTACTCGGTCGTCACCCCGCTGCGGCAGATTGTGATGTTTCCTCCTTCGCGGGAGAGAAACGGTTTTGAGACGAAGTTGTCGCGGAAGTGCTGCGGATCAAAACTGGCCTCCAACAGGTTGCGATGACGCGGGTTCAGCTCCCACAGGATCGGCAGTAGCGCTTTGTTGCTGAGGATCATTTTCCAGGCCGGTTCGATCAGGGTAATCGGACTCTTCTCAATATATCTTCCAAAAAACTCATTGATCAGCCATTCCCACGGATAGAGCTTGAAAAGGCTTTCGATGACATTGTCGTTATCATCGACAAACTGGGAGTTGAGCGAATCGTAGCCCAGATCTTCGATGAACAGCTGCTGCGTCGTCAGGCCTGCTTGAATGGCGGTGTCGCGCAGATATTCGATGTTGCCGAAATCTTCAGGCGCGTCCTTGACGCAGCCGAAGTAGAGCGGTGCGGTCAGACACTGCTTCATCTCTTTCCAGCCTTCAATCAGTTTTTCATGGATTGAATTGAACTGATCGGCATCCGGGAAGCGGTCCTTCAGCCAGAACCATTGAATAACGCTCGCCTCCAGCAGGGCTGTCGGGGTGTCGGCATTGTACTCCAGCATCTTCGGAGGCGAATGGCCGTCGTAGGCCAGATCAAACCTGCCCAGGATGGTCGGCTCATCGGCTTCCCACGATTGCTCAATCAGCGGCACCGCCTGTGACGGAATCTGCATTTTGTCGTAGAGTTTGTTACTGATGACATGTTCGGCAGCGGCGATACAGAGCTCCTGCAATTCCGCCGTGGCAACCTCTAATTCGTCGATCTCTGCCGATGTGAAGGAATAGTAGGCAGTTTCATCCCAATAGACCACTCCGTCGATGGTATGATAGTTCATCCCGTAGGACTCGACCTTCTCCTGCCAGTCGAAGCGTGGGGGGGTAACTGTCCGCTGCATGGTTTTAGGATCCCCCGGAAGAGTGGAAGCCAGAAAGGCTGCCGAAGCCGCCGCGCGATACGGTCATATTCCGGATGGCGCGGGAACCTTGCCCTCCCGAAAGAACCGTGCCTGAGCGAAACCAGGGGCCGTAGTAATAATGGGCATTGGAGCGATAATGGGAACTGCCCGGTTTGGCCTCTTCGCATTTCTGCGGGTCGCTGTTCCAGTCGTCGAGGCAGTCCTGCTTGTTGGTGTAGACGTGGCGCTCTTCTTTTTTGCTGCAGCCGGTTACGGCAAGAGTTCCGACAAGAACCAGGGTAATGTGGAGGGTGCATCTGCGGCGCATGAATTCACTCCGGTGAAGATTGTATTCGGCCAGAACGAAGATGTGTGATCCGTTAGTACACTAAAACATGGTGAGACCGGCATTATTTCGGTTGTTCGGGACAGCTTTTCGACTTATAAGTCAATTGCAGTCCAAATGCAAGTACGTCGTCTTGAGTAAAATGAATGTGGGGGGCTACGCTACGATGTCCAGAAAAAAAGTTGTCATAGCCGGGATGGGATTTGGCGGTCTGAGCGCCTCAAAGGCTCTGGCCAGGAGCGATTTCGAGCTGGTTATGGTTGATCGCAACAACTATCATCTGTTCCAGCCGCTGCTATACCAGGTTGCCACAGCAGGTCTGGAGCAGGAGGCCATTGCCTATCCACTGCGCGGTTTTACCAGGCGTTGGCGAAACGCCGACTTCCGGATGGCCGAGATACACGGTGCAGATCTTGACGGTAAAAAACTGCTTACCGACGGTGGGCCAATCGACTACGACTATCTGATTGTTGCAGCCGGGAGCCGTACAAATTTCTTCGGCATTGAAAGCATCGAGCGCTATTCCTTCGACCTTAAACAACTTGACCAGGCCGAAGATCTGCGCAATCAGATCCTGCTGATGTTCGAACGGGCCTCACAGGAGAGCGACCCTGTGCGTCGCAGTGCCATGCTGACATTTGCCATTGTCGGTGGCGGCCCGACAGGAGTTGAGTTTGCCGGCGCGCTCCGTGAACTGATCGTGTATGTGCTTTCAAAAGACTATCCCGGCATTTCGGTTTCCGAAACCAGAATTGTACTGATTGAGGCCGCAGACTCCCTTTTGACGGCCATGCCCGCCGATTTGAGGCAGTATGCAGCAGAAAAGCTGCAGGCAATGGGGGTTGAGATGCGTCTGACGACGAGAGTTGTCGGTGCTACGGCTGAATCAGTTGCTTTTGCCGACGGGACTATTCTCGGATGCCATACTATTCTCTGGTCGGCCGGTGTTTCCGCAGCCGGCCTGGCCGCATCCATTACGGGTGTGGAGCGGGGTGCAGCCGGCAGAATTGTGGTACAGCCCGATCTCAGCATCAGCGGACATTCTGAGGTCTTTGTAATTGGCGATATGGCCTGCTGTCTTAACAATGGTGCGCCGCTACCGATGATGGCTCCAATCGCAACCCAGCAGGGGAGGTACGCCGCCCGTGCGCTGCTTGCGAAGGAACAGGGTGCAGTCATGCCGCCGTTTCATTATTTTGACAAAGGGTGCATGGCGACCATCGGTCGCAGCGCGGCGGTGGCAACCACCGGCTCACTGAATTTCAGTGGATACCTGGCATGGCTGCTCTGGCTGCTACTTCACCTGTACTACCTGATTGGTTTTCATAACCGGCTGATGGTGATGATCAACTGGACATACGCATATTGGGTTCAGGAACGCCAGATTCGGCTGATAACAGCAAAAAAGAGGCGGGCAATCAGTAAATTTGCGGTGACACCATAAACGACTGACAGTGATACTTTTCTCCAGAGGGGAGGCGACCTGCAGTATGGAAGCGATGATGTATCGAAGGCTGGAGGATGGTTTTGTGCGCTGCGACCTCTGTCGCCATCGCTGCACTATTGGCAAAGATTCCTCGGGACGTTGCAGGGTCAGGGTCAACATGGGCGGAGAGCTTGTCACGCTGGTCTATGGGCGTGTGATCGCTGAACATACTGATCCGGTTGAAAAAAAACCGCTGTTTCACTTTCTGCCGGGGAGCACGACCTATTCCATCGCCACGGTCGGCTGCAATTTCCGCTGTCGTAATTGCCAGAACCACGGTATTGCACAGTTTTCACCGACAGGAAACGGCACTGTTCCAGGTGAATATGTGGAACCGTCGGAAATTGTAAGGCGCGCAGTCAACGCAGGGTGCAGTTCAATTTCCTACACGTACACCGAACCGACAATATACTTTGAATACGCTCTGGACACCGCGCGTCTGGCCCGCCAGGCCGGCCTGAAAAATATTTTCGTTACGAATGGCTACATTACTCCTGAAGCTCTCGACATAATCGCGCCATGTATTGATGCCTCCAATATCGATCTGAAGGGCTATTCAGCGAATTTTTACAACCGCATGGCCGGCGCAGCTCTGGCCGATGTGCTTGAGTGCATTATCGACTACCATCGTCGCGGAATCTGGATTGAAATAACCACTCTGGTCATAGCCGGAGAGAATGATAGTGTCGAGCAGTTGGCCGGGATCGCCGAGTTCATCGCCACCAAACTGGGGAGCGACGTCCCCTGGCATCTGTCGCGGTTTTTTCCGCAACACCAGATGCCGAACCACCCGGTTACGCCGGCTTCGGCACTTGCGAAGGGCGTTTCCGCAGCCCGATCTGCAGGTCTGCGCTTCGTGTATGAGGGGAATTTTGAGGGAGGATTATGTGACACCATCTGCCCGCAGTGTTCACGGGGCATCATCAAAAGGCGGGGATACCGGTCAGTGATGAGTGAAGATTTCAACGGATCATGTCCGGGATGCGGTTCTCATATAGCCGGGGTCTTTGACGTTACCGGAGATGGGGCGTGACGATGCGCATAGATGCGGCGTCCGGTGGTTCGTCTTGACTTTAGCCGAGCTTATTGCGTATCATCGCCGGGATGCAGCAGATATTTGGGCACCACCATAACTGGATACGGAGAAATTTCATGTTTAGAAGTTTGTCATACCTAACGGCGGTATTTTTGGGAATTTGTATCTGTGCTTCGGGTGTTCTGGCGCAGCCTGCTTCGAGCGTGGTTGCAACAGTGAACGGATACAAGCTCATAGCGACGGAGCTTGACCAGGAAATCCAGAAGATTATGCCTATGAACAGAAGTTTTCATGGTGCAATGTCGAAGGAAAAAAACGATAAGATTCGCAGCGAGGCAATGGAGAAGCTGATCGATCTGGAATTGAAATTTCAGGATGCCCGGGCAAAAGGGATGAAGCTGTCCGAGGCAGAAATTTCTGCGGTGGTGGACGCGTATTCCAAGCGAAATACATCTGGAAAGAATTTTAGCGCAGTGCTTGCAGAGTCAGGCTTTAATGACACAAGCTTTGCACGATTCATAGAGCGTAACGTGTTATCTGATCGGATCAGAATCCGCGAAGTGGACGACAAGGTCAGTATAACGGATAAGGATGTGGAGGAGTATTATAAAAAAAATAGCGGACGATACAGTAAGCCTGAGGAAATGAGGGCCAGTCACATTCTGGTGAAAGTGGAGCCGTCTGCGGCTGTTGAGGAACGTGCGCTCCGCAAGCAAAAGGCAGATGAAATCCTAAAAAAAATAAAGGCCGGCGGGGATTTTTCTGAATTGGCATACGCTGAATCCGACGACCTGACACGTATCAAGGGGGGGGATATCGGGTTTTTCCATTCCGGGCAGGCACTTCCTGAATTCGAAAGCGTTCTTGCAGCCATGAAGGTTGGTGGCACAAGCGACGTAATCGAGACGATATATGGTTATCACATCATACGACTCACAGAAAAGCGTCCTGCGCGCCAACTCCCATTTGCTGAAGTCAGGGAGAAGATAAAAAAAGAGCTAACTGATGCCGAAAAGAGCCGGCTCCAGGAAACGTGGATGTCAGGTCTCAAGAAAAAAGCGGTTATCAGTTATCCCTCCGAGAAATAAATTTGAAAACGGTCGTCGTCATTCCCACATATAATGAATCCGAAAATGTTATCCGCCTTGCCGATGAGGTTCTTCGACAGGGAAGCGAAATTCACCTGCTTTTCGTTGATGATAATTCGCCGGATGGTACCGGTGCGCTACTTGCCGGAATGGCTGCGTCCAACGATAGAATAGCGCTTTTGCAGCGCGCCGGGAAAATGGGACTTGGATCTGCATATCGAGCCGGATTTAAGGTCGCTCTGGAGATGGGCGCCGATTTCATTATGGAAATGGATGCCGACTTTTCCCATGACCCTGCAAGTATACCGTTGTTCATTGAAAAAGCTGCCGAACACGATCTTGTGATCGGTTCGCGCTATCTGAACGGGGTAAGTGTTGTCAACTGGCCGATTCGTCGTCTGATTTTAAGCTATTTCGCCAGTGTCTACACCAGGTTTGTCACCGGTCTGACTATCAGGGATTGCACCAGCGGCTTCAAATGTTTCCGTCGTGGGGCGCTAGAGGCGATTGACCTCAGTACGGTTACTTCAGATGGTTATTCATTTCAGATAGAGATGAATTACCGTTGTGCCGAGCGGGGGCTGAGTATCTGCGAGGTGCCGATAATCTTCATTGATCGCCATGCCGGCAGTTCAAAGATGTCCCGGAAAATTGTGCGGGAGGCGGTTTTTATGGTGTGGAGACTAAGAATCGGTTCTCTGATAACACAACTTTTTTCTAAAGGCAGATAGCATGTCACATGATGGCTGGTCGATTGTTCTGGTGTACGGTGTTGCAGGCTGGATCGCATCGACACTTATTTTTATTTTTGCAGTATTTCCAGAACGGGATCGTTTCGAGGTACGGCAAGCTGTTCGCTGGGGTACCGTGATCGTTGCACATGTATGTATCTGGATCGTTGGTATGCTCAATGCATGATGGAACGCTCAAATTTTACCGCCGTAGTTTGATCGCCGTTGCCGGTCTGGCGGTGGTGATGCTCTCCGGCTGTGCGTCGGCGCGCCTCGAAGCGTCCGCATGGCAGGATAAGAGCGTCGACATGGTGTGGCCTAAGGCTCCGGAAAAGGCGCGTGTTCGGCTGCTTCGCGTCATAGACGGCCCCAACAGTGTGCTCAAATCGGAAAAGGGGATGTTCGGCCGGATATTTGAGTACCTGTCGGGTGACAACAGTGAATATCCGGGGTTCTTCACCCCGCACTGTATGGCTACCGACGGCGGAGGCACTATCTATATAGCGGATCCTTCGCTGGGTGTGGTTCACAAGTATGACCTTGCTGCACATGAAGTCAGCTATATTTTTCAGGCTGATTCCAAAAAACTGGGCAGTCCCGTAGGTGTTGCTCTTGACAATAGCGGCAATTTATACGTCTCCGACGCACAACTGGCGACTGTTTTCAAGTTTGACAGCAAACTGCGCCTGATATCAGAGCTGGATAGCCAGGGGCGTTTCAGGCGACCGGCCGGAATAGCAATTACATCAAAAGGGACAAAGATCGTCGCTGACATGAGCGCGAACAAGCTCTTTCTGTTCTCCGCAGACGATTCGTTCTTATCGGAGCTTCCCGGCTCCGATTTTACCGAAGTTTTGAACATGCCAAGTTATGTGGCGATCGACAAGGATGATTTTGTGTACGTCACTGATGCGATGAATTTTACGATTCGTGTTTTTGATGCGCAGGGAAAATATGTCAGAAGTCTTGGGCAAGTCGGTGATTCTCCCGGATCATTTGCTCGTCCCAAAGGGGTGGCGGTTGACAGCGAAGGGCATCTGTATGTCCTAGACGCGATCTTCGGGATTTTTCAGATTTTTAATAAGCAAGGTCAGTTGCTGCTGTATGTTGGTCAAGAGGGGGTCAGACCGGGAGAGATGATGCTTCCGAGCGGGATATTTATTGATAAGGATGACAGGATTTACGTTGCCGACACCTTTAATCACAGATTGCAGGTGTTTCAATACCTGAAAGAAGGTGAAGTAAAATGAATTATGAACGGGTTGCCCTTCTTGGCATGTTTATAGCCATGCTTTTTGTCAGGTATGAAGTGTTGGCAGGAGGTCCCAAGGTATCAGCATTGGGCAACAGGCATAACCTGTCGGCTCAAAATACGGGCGTGAAGTACTTTGCTACAAACGACCTTGTTAACAATCCGAAAGGTCAGCAAATCTGCATATTCTGTCATACACCTCACAGTGCCCTGCCACAGGGAGCACTATGGAATCGCAAGGACACCACCCTGACATTTGCCCGTTATACGTCTTCCACTCTTGATATACGGAACATTGCCGCTGCCCAGTATGCTCCCGGCAGTCAGCCGAATGGTTCATCCCGCTTATGTCTTTCCTGCCATGATGGCGCCACGGGGCTCGGAGATGTTGTCTGGGGTGGACCAATAGCGATGAATATCAACGCAATTCCAGCTGGTGATATTATGTCATTTAACCCCATTTCTAACAAAATGAAGTCGGGACACCATCCGGTGTCTTTTGTCTATGCACAAGGATTTAACTATCAAACACAGATTGGGACTATGATAGCTGGACTAGTGCCGGCAGTAGATTTTCGGTTGCCGGTTAGCGTGACACTTCCCGGTCCCCTGACAAATATGGCAGCGTATGTGAAGCTGCAGGACACTGATCGTAAAGGAAATGGTTGGATGCAGTGCACTACCTGTCACGACCCGCACCAGAATATGGGTAATGACAAGGATGTATATTCCACACCTGTACGCAAAGTGACTCCGTTCTGGGTTTATAGCACTGCAGGCGCTGCTTCAGCCAGTCACGATGCCGTTTGCAATGCTTGCCATACCAATGGGTTAGTTACCCCTGCACCGTTTCCTTAACTTGTGATGTGGAAGGTCCGGTTATGAAAAAATTGTTAATGCGTTTTCTGATCTGCATACTTCTGGTTGTCTCTGCTGTCCAGGCCCTTGCTGATGCTGACGTATCTTCCAAAAAGGTGTCACAGCCATCCCACATTGATCGAGGTGTTCTCCCTTACGGCTGTGGTACCTGTCATGTGGGTAATGAATTTAAATATGGCGGAGGGTCCAACCGCTGTCTGCTCTGCCATGGGAAAAAGACGAAGGAAACCGCGGGCTGGAAAAGGGATGACAAGCAGGATACCGTTGATGTTTCTCAGGATTTTACCAAAAATTATCGCCACCCGGTTTTCGACAAACGGGGGATTCACAGATCCAAAGAAATTTTACCCGAAATAAATCCTTCTGCCCCGCGTCATGCGGATTGCGGCGATTGCCACAATGTGCACCAGCTGTCTATGAATGAACCTTATCGAGGGAAGAAGGGCAAAAAAACGGGTAATCTCGTAACTGATATTTCCAAAGAATATGAACTCTGTTACCTCTGTCACGCTGAGAGCGCGAATCTTCCCTTTCGCTCCACCAATAAACGTATGGAATTCAATGTTACGAACCCCTCCTTCCATCCCGTTGAAGGAGAGGGGAGGAATTTGAAGGTTGTCAGTCTGATACGTCCCTACCGCGAGAAAAAAACCGAGCCGAATGATGTGTCGATAATTAAATGTGCCGACTGTCATGGCAGTGATGATCCGAAATCGCCAAAAGGGCCACATGGGTCGATATATCCTGGCCTGCTTGTTGATAATTTTTCGAGCGGAGACAATGTTGTAGAGAACAGCTTCACGTATTCACTCTGTTATCGCTGCCACAAGCGCTCGAGCATTCTGGGAAATGAGAGTTTCCCGTTTCATTCTCGTCATATTACCGGAGAGAATAAGTTTAAGGGGGGGGGGACGTCCTGCAATACCTGCCACTCTTCTCACGGAAGTGTAGAAAATCGTTATCTGATACGGTTCAACCGGGATTTTGTGTCACCAAGCTCCACCGGTAAACTGAAATTCGTCGAAAAGGGGAGTTACAGCTTTCAGGGTGAATGTTGGCTTACCTGCCACGGTGTTGATCATAATCCTATGAAATACCCTGCTGATATTATCGTTGTCCCTGCGTCTACATTGCCTTCAGGGACTTCCCCGGCTGTTGTTGTACCAGCTGCTTCTGCACCGGCTGCAGTAAAGAAATAATTTCATGGCATGACACCTCATTTTTGCAAAATTGTTACAGATAGTTACAGCCACAGGCGCTACGTCTGTGGTTTTTCTGTTTTATTATGACTATTCTTATGGTATTTATCTGAGGTTATGGCGCTGTTTTCGTGTAAAATTGGAGCATCTGACGGAAAAATCCTCAACAGGGAATTTGAGGCTGCTGAGGTTGCTGCGTTGCGGAAAAACCTCGAGGATCAAGGATATTTTGTCTTTGAGGTGAAAAAAAAGCCATTCCAGTTTCTCTTTGATAAGGGTGTGACTCGTCGTAAGATCGATAACCGGGCGCTTCTGACGTTCAATCAGGAGATGCTGGTTCTGATCAAGGCCGGGATGCCGATCATGCAGGTGCTTGACACGATACTCGAACGGCATGACTCGGGGAAACTTGCTGAAATACTTGTTCAGGTCAGAGAGGATGTAAAGGGGGGGGCTGCCTTGTCGTCGGCCATGGAGAAGCATGGACGTGCGTTCCCTTCACTCTACGTTGCTTCGATACGCGCCGGCGAACGAACCGGGGATCTACCGAAGACGGTTCGACGTTATATTCAGTATCTCAAGCGGGTTGACGGTGTGCGGAAAAAAATCGTGGCGGCAGTATTTTATCCTGCGATACTGGTCGTTTTCGCTTTTCTGGCAGTTACACTGCTGTTGGTGTACGTTGTTCCAACATTCAGTCAGGTATATGCAGATTCGGGGAGCCAATTGCCTGCCCTGACACAGATTCTGATTTCTTTCACGACGTTTCTAAGGCGCTTTTTTCTGCTCGGTGTCCTGATTACTGTCGGTATGGTAGCCGGATTCAGAATGTGGAAAAAAACTGAGGCGGGCCGGTATGCGTTCGATCAATTCAAACTTTCCGTACCGCTGATTGGAGACGTGTTCACGAAATACTCCGTAGCCGCCTTTTCAAGAACCCTTGCAACCGTTTTGGGAAGCGGGATACCGATAATTGAATCACTGCGCATGTCGATCGGGACACTGAATAATGTCTACATGGAAAAGCGGCTTTTTGAGGCGGTGCGTTATGTCGAAGAGGGGGGGCGTCTCTCGGCTGCCTTTGAAAAAATCAATATCATGCCTCCGCTTGCTTTACGCATGATGGGAGTCGGAGAGACGACCGGGTCGCTTGAAGATATGTTGATTGATATTTCTGATTACCTCGAAGACGAACTTGAAGAGCGGATGCAGATTCTGACGACGGCAATTGAACCAGCCATAATGCTGATCATGGGGGTCGTCATCGGTGTGATTATTATCGCAATGTATCTGCCGATCTTTAAAATTGCCGGAACCGTGGGTTAGATCAGACGATGCACTCCTTCAGACGAAAAAATATCGGTATGATCCTACAGGAGTTCGGGTGCCTTACTTCCGATCAGCTGCTGGTAATCATTGCCAAGCTGGAATCAACCCGACTCCGATTTGGAGAAATTGCGATCAGCGAAGGTTTTATTACTGCAGAAGATCTGGCGCGTGCGCTTGCCGAGCAGTTTAGTCTTGAATATATTGACCTGCGCAATTTCAAGATGGAAGGTGAAATCCTCAATTCACTCCCCCCCGATGCTATTTACCGTTTTCATTTCGTACCACTTGAGCTTACCCATCTGGTTCTGGTCGCGGCTGTTGCGGATCCCACCGATGTCGTAAAGCTTGACGAACTTGAACTCCTCCTGGACCGCCAGGTACAGATACGCGTGGCATCGGAACCGGCTATCGCGGCTGTTATAAAGGCCGGAGAAGGGACCAGGCGCGTTCTGCGGGACGTTTCTGAAGATTTCATGTTGCAGCTGGTCAAGGAGACCGACCGGGGGGATGAAGTTCTTTCGGTCGAGTCGATCACCGATGACACCAGTCCGATTATCAGGCTGATTAACACAACCATCCTTGATGCTTTGAACCGACGGGCCAGTGATATTCATATCGAAACCGGCATTGATGGCGTCGATATTAAGTACCGCATCGACGGTGTGCTGTATAAAGCCAACGAAACCATAGATCAGCACTTTCAGGCGCCGATCATATCGCGACTCAAGGTCATGAGCGAACTCGATATTTCTGAGCGTCGCATACCGCAGGATGGCCGTTTCAAAGTCAGATTCGGCCAGAAATCGATCGATTTTCGCGTGTCGATCATGCCGAGTTCGCTCGGTGAAGATGCCGTCATCCGGATCCTTGACAAGGAAAGTATTGCCAGCGATCTCAAAGGGTTGACGCTTGAAAATCTCGGTGTCAGCGAGCGGGAAGTCAAACGGCTGCGCAAGAAAATCCGGGAGCCCTATGGCATGGTTCTGGTTACCGGGCCGACCGGATCGGGTAAAACAACCACCCTGTATGCCGCGCTTACCGAGATACATACCGGTGAGGACAAGATTATTACAATCGAGGATCCGGTTGAGTATATGCTGCGGGGGGTCCTCCAGATACCGGTGAACGAGAAAAAGGGACTGACCTTTGCCAAAGGGTTGCGATCCATTTTGCGGCACGACCCTGACAAAATAATGGTTGGTGAGATTCGCGATTCGGAAACCGCCCAGATTGCTGTTCAGTCGGCCCTGACCGGACATCTTGTGTTCACCACGGTGCACGCAAATAACGTGTTCGACGTCATCGGCAGATTTATCCACATGGGGATTGACCCGTACAATTTTGTGTCGTGCCTCAACTGCGTCATGGCCCAGAGGCTGGTTCGCAAGGTCTGCACGGTATGCCGCCAACCGGTTCAGTATACCGACGAGCAGCTGCTGGACGGTGGAGTCGATCCGCAGCAGTTTCAGGGAAAACTGTTTTATGAAGCGAAAGGATGCGATGAATGCCACGGCACCGGTTATCGAGGACGGGTTGCAATTGTGGAACTGTTGGAACTTAATGATCAGCTTCGTGACCTTATCATTGCCAAAGTGCCCGCAACACAACTTAAACAAGCGGCGCGTGATGCTGGGGTCACGTTTTTGCGGGAGTCGGCCATTGAAAAAATGGTGGCAGGGGTTACAACACTCAAAGAAATCAACCGGGTCACGTTTGTAGAGTAACCGGGACAGGTTATTTATGCTGTTTTCGAAAACATCCGCGGGAATGGAAATCAGCACGACGGGAGTCAAGTGTGCTCTGGTTGGAGGCACCCGTTCTGCGCCTCGGGTTGTGCAGGTGGCCCATGCACCATTTCCGGAGAATACGCTGCGAGTCTCCCTGCGTGAACAAAATGTGCTTGACTCTGAGCTATTTGTTGAGCGGATTCGAGCGGTGCATAACCTTTTACTCAGTAGCTCCGACAGGGTTGCTGTGACGCTTCCCGATTCCGTCGGCAGGGTTCTTCTACTTGATTTCGAAGGGCGTTTCAAAAGCAGGGTCGAGGCACTGGATCTAATCCGTTGGAAATTGAAGAAAAGTATTCCGTTTGACATAGAGGATACGCACCTGGATTATCAGCAGCTGTCCGTGCGGGACAACGGAGATCTTGCAATTCTGGTGGCGCTTGTCTCCCGAGCAGTTATTTCACAGTATGAGGAGCTGGTGGTCAAGGCGGGGTTGTCACCGTATCGCATAGATTTCAACGTATTCAACATCTGCCGCTGCTTTGACCGGCACCTGTCAGGTGTGGATAACGGTATTCTGGTTTACCTTTATGGCAGTACTCTGGGAGTTATGGCATTTTCTGACGGTGTCCCCGAATTTATGCGTATCAAGGATGTTTCCGGGGCGTCAGCCCTGGACAGTCGAATGTTTCGGGAGCTGAACAGTTCTCTGCTGGTGTATCGGGAAAAATTTCCGGAAAAAAATTCTCCGTCACTCTTTAGTATGGCAGCTCCTGATGTTTCTCTTGCGTTCCAGGAAATGGTGGCCGAGGCAACCGGAACTTTGCCGCTCATGCTTGAAACAAAAACAGAAGTAACCCCCGGAAACTCGGCCCCTGGCGATCAGGCAACGCTTTTTACCTACACTGCTGCAATCGGTGCCGCTTTGCGAGGCTTGAGATGAATTTCAGGATAAACCTTGCCACTCAAAACTATTTTGATTACCGATTGTTTGCCAGGATCGGCTATGTTCTGATTGCTGCGCTTATTGGGCTGTCTGCCTGGAACATCACCAGATTTTCGTGGAACCTGGGCGAACAGCGTCGCCTGGAAACGGATATAGTGAAACTTGAAGGTCGGCTGGACAGTAAACGGGGAGGTTTTTCGGAAAAAGATGCTGCACAACAGCAGTCGAAAATCCGATTTTTCAATGAGATAATCGCCCGGAAAGGAACTGACTGGCTCAGGCTGCTGGACATTCTGGAATCGGCGACCCCGGAAGGGATAGCCATTTCAGTTCTTGCCCCGGGTAAGGAACAGGATGATCTTCGGATTGAAGGGCGTGCCAGGTCGTTTAGCCATATTCGTCAGTACCTTGAAAAACTTGAAGAGTCGAAGGAGATCAGCGAGGTGCTGCTTCTTTCCCATCAGGACATCGTAACCGGTGAAAAGGGGCGCGGGGTGCAGTTTGCACTTTCGTGCAGGGTGACGATCCGATGATCAGGCAGTTGCTGGAAATAGTTCATACAATGAAGCTGCATGTCGTTGCAGTATCTATTTTGCTTGTGGTGAATATTGCTGGTATGGTTGTAGTTACCTACCAGGATCGGAATGCAGCTGATTTGCGTGCGAAATGGAGTGACAGGCGCAGACAGACAGTCCTTCTGGGGAAAGGTGATGCTGCCACTCTGTACCGACAGGGGACGGCCGATCTCGCAAAAATAGAATCCAGAATACCGCGTAAGAAAGAGTTTGCAAGGGTATTGAGCGATTTATTTGAGGCTTCATCTGAAAGCGGAGCTGCCATAACAAGCATAAGCTACAAGCCGGCCCGTATTAAAGGTGAAACATTGCTGTCGTATCAGTTGACGTTGAAAGTCAGCGGCAGTTACGCGGCCGTGAAAAGTTACATTTCCGACCTTCATAAATTTCCAGAATTTCTCATTATCGATAAAATCTCTCTTGCAAACAGTGATCTCTACACTGAAAATGTTGCGCTGGATCTACTCCTGACCCTGTATCTGAGGGAGGGGGCATGAACCGCAAACGGCTGATTCTCTTTGTTCTTTCAATTGTGTTTGTGCTGGTTTCGCTCTGGAGTTACATGGCGATGCCGCGCCAGAAAACGGTCAGTCAGTTGAAGTATGCCCCCGGCGGCCAACTTGCGGTACTCCCGGCAGCATCTGCACCTAACGGGGTTGTTTCCCGAAAACCGCTGCAGGACGGGCGTATTTTGAATATTGCCGAACTGGAGCAGCAACCGTCGGCTTTCAAGGGATACCGGAGAAATATTTTCAAACCGATTTTTGCCGATGAGGCCAGAATGCTTAAACCGAAATTTCCACAGCTACTGAAACTTCCGACCACACCGTCGAAAGATGCGGCAACTGCGGTACCGGTAACTCCTGCGCAACCCGATGTGGCTCCGCTGGCACGCTTTACCTTCATGGGATTTCTCAAGAAGGATGCCCGTAAAACTATCTTTCTTGCCAACGAATCGGATATCATTCTGGTGAAAAAAGGTGACAAAATATTGGGGCGATATGAGGCAACATCGATTTCCGATCAGGCTCTGACGCTTGTTGCAGCTGATACGGGCGATGAGATTGTTATTCCGCTCATAGAAAACCAGCCATTGGGCTCATCCCGATAGCTTTTTATATTTGCCACATTCATGAGGAGACGCTTGCAATGCGCTACCTGATCCCACATACCGCCGCTCTTCTGGCACTGTTTGTCCTGACGGTCATATCAGGCTGTACCGGCGCCACCAAATCCTTTGATACAGGCGAAACATTTGAAATGCAGGGCAAGTTTGAAGATGCAATGTACAATTATGCCGATGCTTTTCAGAAAGATCCGTCTGTCAACGATTACCGCGTCCGTTTTTTGAAGGTGCGTGAGAAGGCGGCAAATCAACGCTTCAAACTGGGGATGGCCCTGGTGGAGAAGAACAATTACATAGAGGCATTGCCCGAGCTTCAGGCGGCGCAGGCGATTGACCCGACCCGCGGAATTTTTAAGCAGCAGATTGACATTATAACCCGCCTCAAGGATGCGCAGGTTGCGTATCAGGAAGGTCGCGATTTTGAAAAATCTAACAAATTGAAGGATGCCCATAGGCTCTACATCAAGGCGGTCGAGTTGGCCCCCCGGATGCGTGAGTATGAGGCTGCCCTTACCCGGGTTGCCGGATTGAGAAAAAGCCGGACGGACGGTTTTGAGTTAAACCTCAAATCAGCAAAGCCGATTACGTTGAAATTCAAAGATGCAAAAATGAAAGATGTGTTCAAGATTCTTACCCAGCTTTCAGGGGTCAATTTTATTTTTGATGATGGCGTCAAGGATGCGCCGGTATCGATCTACCTTGAAAACGCATCCTTTCAGCAGGCGCTCGATCTGCTGGTTTCCATGAACAAATTGAATTCCAAAGTCCTCAATGAAGCCAGCGTGCTGGTGTATGCTGACACTCCGGATAAGAGCAAGCAGTATGATGATGTCGTGTTGCGGACATTTCATTTGAACTACATGGATGCAAAGAAGGCCATCAACCTGATTCGCACTATGATTCAGGTGCGTAAAGCATATGTCAACGAGGACTCCAACTCCATCATAGTTCGGGATACCAAAGATATTGTTGACGTTGTTGAGAAAATCCTTGATGCCAATGACCTGCCTGACGCTGAAGTTATTCTGGATGTGGAAGTTATTGAAATGAGTGATAAGAACGCTCAGAATGTCGGTCTGTTGCTCAGCAACTATAATGTTCAGTTGGGGATGTTTTCACCATCACCGGATAACAAACTCCTCTCTTCATCGCTGTCAGGAACAACTACCACGACCACTTCAGGGACGACTGTCACGACAGGCGGAGGCGACATTACCAATCTCGTAAAAGCATTCACCCTGAAAGGGTACGGTGGTTTCCTGACGGTGCCCAACGCAACCTACAACCTTGGAAAAACTCTGGCCAAGGGAGAGGTACTTTCCAACCCGAAAATTCGTGTGAAAAACAAGGAAAAGTCAAAGTTCAATGTCGGCACCCGGGTTCCGATTACCACCACGACCCTGAACGGTACGCTCTCGCAGGTCAACGTGCAGTATGTGGATGTTGGTGTCAAGGTCAATGCCGAACCGACAATTCAACTTAATAACGAGATAAGCATCAAGCTTAACCTTGAAGTCAGCTCGATTCTCACCAAGGAGTCGGTTGGCGGCAAGGACAGCCCTACGACGGTTGTTACTATCGGCACTCGAAATGTGGAGACGGTCTTAAGTCTTAAAGACGGCGAAACAAGCATTATCGGCGGTTTGATCCAAAATTCCAGTAGTAACGATAAGACAAAGATATTCCTGCTGGGTGACATCCCGATTATCGGACCGCTACTTTCGAACTCCAACACGTCAAAAGATAAGACCGAACTGCTGCTGGCAATTACTCCGCGGCTTGTGAGAGGTGTTTCGGTTCCACTGCCCGGTCTGGCGTCGTTTTCAACCGGCAGGGAGGATCATCCCTCTCTGGGTCGCCCTATGGCTTCGTTTGAGCAGGAGGTAGTATTTGATTCCTCCCAGGGCAAGGATTCTAAGGCACCGGCGGCGCCTGTGGATTCGAAACTTCAGCAGAATGTACCCGTGACAACAGCGCCTGATGTCATTGCACCTGCAGGTGCTCCGCCTGCCGTAATTGCTCCAGCAGTGGTGATACCTACTCTATCCCCGGCTGTAACTTCTCCCGAGAAGCCGATTGTGGTTGTCCCTGCAAAGGCTCCTGCGCTAACTCCTCCTCCGGTGGAGCGCCCTTTGCTGCAGATAGCGGCTCCCTCGTCCGTTGCGGTTGGCCAGCAGTTTTCGGTTGATATCAAGGTGAATAACGTAACTGATCTTTTGAGTGCCCCGTTTGTGCTGTCATTTGATCCCATTTTTGTTGAGTTTATCTCGATTACGGAGGGTCAATTCATAAAAAATGATGGCAAGGCGGTTTCTTTCAATGCCACTCCTGATCCTGTGAGTGGCACGGTTTCCGTTGCACTCAGCCGCGCAGCGACAAATGGTGGGGTTAGTGGGCAGGGTGTAATTGCTACTGTTCAATTCAGGGCTAAAAATCAGGGGCCGGCCTCTTTTGCCTTCAAGAATGCACCATTCAGCTCCGTAAAAGGAACTGCAATTGCGGTTCTGCCATTCAGTACGGCGGTTGACATCCGGTGAAAACCCTTAAAAGTACCCCCAGTTTCCTGTTGTCACGACGCGGGGTTTCACTTGTCGAATTGGTTGTCACTCTCACCATACTGGGAATTCTGGCTTCGGTTGTCGTGCCATTTTCTCAGATGAGTGCTAAACGCACCCGGGAGATTGAGCTGCGCAGGAACCTTCGTACCATCAGAACGGCACTAGACGAATTCAAAAAGAGTTACGAAAAGGCCGAACTGGAAAAGAAAATTCTGACATCGGCCAACAAATCCGGTTATCCCGAAAGTTTAAAGCAACTGGTTGATGGATATGATTTTGGCGGTCTGTATTCGGTAAAAAAAAAGTTTCTGCGGAAAATTCCCGTTGATCCCATGAACATCGTTCCGCCGGGACAGGAACCAAAATGGGGGCTTCGTTCGTACGCCGACAAACCCGATTCTACCACCTGGGGTGGTGAAGACGTGTATGATGTCTATTCACTCAGCCAAGGAACCGCTATAGATGGTACGAAATATAATGAGTGGTGATGCGTTGAAAAGAATGAGACTGAACGGCAGCTCTCCAGTTGCGGGCGTATTTGGCAGATCCTGTGCCGGATTCACGTTGATAGAACTGATGATTGTCGTATCCATCATCGGCATCCTGGCGGCGATTGCCGTGCCCAACTATCAGTGGGGTATCATTAAGGCCAGGGAATCGGTGCTTCGCGAAGACTTGTATAATTTCAGGACTACGATTGACCAGTTCTATGCCGATCAGGGGAAATATCCCGATACCCTTGCCGAGCTGAAGGAAAAGAATTATATGCGTGAAATCCCCAAGGATCCATTTACCAGGTCAGCGGATTCCTGGGTTGTCGTGGCCCCGCCGCCGGAGGTTTCCTCCGCTCCGTCCGGATCACTTTCCATCTCCTCGATGAGTTCTTCCGGGTCGAGCAGCAGCACTCCGCTCGGTAATGTGTACGATGTCCACAGCGGGTCGAATATGGTGGGAACCAATGGTACTCCCTACAACGAGTGGTGAATCATGATCAGGTTGCACAACGTATCGCTGGCATATCAGCAGGACGTACCCGCCCTGCACAACATAAACCTGAAAATCGGCAAGGGGGAGTTTGTGTTTCTGACCGGACCTTCGGGTGCGGGAAAAACGACCTTGCTGCGGCTTCTGTATGGAGCGCTTTCTCCAACGCGGGGGGAGGTTCTGATTGATTCCCAGAACATATCCCGCATGGTGCCGTCCCAGATTCCCTATCTGCGAAGGTCGATTGGAGTGGTGTTCCAGGATTTCAAACTGCTGCATAGCCGCACCGTCTTTGAGAACGTTGCCATCACCCTTGAAGTGCTCGGATGGGGGAGGGGAGATATTGGCAAAAAGGTCATGTACACGCTTAAGCAGATGGGGATCGAGTCGAAATATAATCTCATGCCGCAGCGCCTTTCCGGCGGGGAACAGCAGCGGGTGGCCCTGGCACGGGCCCTGGTAAACGATCCCAAGATACTGCTGGCGGACGAACCGACCGGCAGTCTTGATGATGCCAACAAAAACCAGATACTTGCAATTTTTAAGGAGGCCAACGTACGTGGGACGAGTGTTGTTGTCGCTACACACGACCGACGCCTCATCGAACAGGGGCATAAGCGTCTGGTAGTTTTGAATAAAGGGGAAATTGTTGAACAGGTGGAAAAAGAAGCCCATAACGGCGAAAAAGCCAACTAGGCGGCCTGCACTTTCGGGAGATGGCTTTGGCGGCAGGGGGGGATACTTCTTCAGGCGGGCTCTGACGAATATCCGTCAGAATGTCTTTGTCAATGTTGTGACGATCGGGACGATCACCCTTGCACTGCTGATTGTTTCGTTATTTCTCCTCATTTTTGTGAACCTTGAGAATGCTGCCGAAAACTGGAGTCAGCGGGTTCAGGTCACGGCCTACTTTGACAAGGATATTCCGGCCAAAGATCAGTCGCTGCTGCGTGGCAGGATCATGGCGCTGCCCGGGGCTCAGAACGTCACGTACATTACCCACGAAGAGGCGCTCAAGCGCTTTAAAGTTCGTTTGCGTGGCCAGGAAACGCTGCTGGAAGGTGTCCGGCCTGAAACCCTGCCGACTTCATTTGAAATTGCTCTTACCAGGTCCCACCGAGATACCGAGGGCGTCGAGCGTTTTGTTGCTCAGCTGAAAAAAGTACCCGGCATTACGGAGGTGCAGTATGGTGAGGAGTGGGTTCGCCGGTTTAATTCCTTTCTGGCGGTCATGCGTCTTTTGGGGGGGCTTTTGGGGGCTTTTCTGCTTGTCGCCGTGGTATTCATCGTTTCCAATACAATAAAACTTACTATTTATGCCCGGCGGGATGAACTGGAAGTGATGTCGCTGGTGGGGGCCACCCGCTTTTTTATTAAAGCTCCATTTCTGTTCGAAGGGGTAATTCAGGGGGCCGCCGGCGCAGCCATTGCGCTGACTCTGTTGTTCATTCTCTACGAAGGTGTTCTTTATAACGCCGGGAATTTTCTGGCGTTTACTCCTGCAGTTTCCGGGCTGGCCTTTCTGCCACCGGAATATCTGGCTGCATTGCTGCTGACAGGTTCCCTGCTTGGTTTCATCGGAAGTCTTTCTTCCCTGAAACGGTTCATCGACGCATAGGATACATGCTGCGCATAATTCCCATAGTTTTCGCGTTTCTCTCCGTGGCGGCTCCACTCTTTGCGCAGAATCCGAAAGACGAGTTGAGCGGGGTCAAGCGGGAGATTAATGCCAAGAAACAGCTGATCACTACCACGCGTAAAGTAGAGGCGGTGATCTCTACGGAACTGCAGGAGATAACGCGCAGTATTGGCCAGAAGGAGTCTGACCTCGGGAAGCTTGACCGTGACCTGCGTGGAGTAGAATCCAATCTTGATAAAACGGGGAGTGAAATAGCGCGGGTTTCTGATGAAGCCATGCGCAAGCGCGCGGAGATCGACCGGAGACTTTCATCACTTTACAAAGCGGGGGAATTCGGGACGCTCCGTATGTTCTTCTCGGCGGAATCCTTTCCGCAGATAGCGGAAAATCTTCGCTACATGCGTTCGATTCTCGACAATGATAAGAAAATCTTTGCGGAATACAATCAGAAAATTGACGAACTGAAAAAACTGAAGATTACGCTTGAGCGCGACATGTCAACCAAAGAGCGAATCAAGTTCGGTATTGCCCAGAAGAAGCGGGAAATTGAACAGGAAAAGAACAGGAAGACGGCCTATCTGGGAAAGGTCCGCCAGACACGCGAGAGCTACGAGGCTTCGTTAAAGGAGTTGCAGGCGAATGCCTTCCGTCTGCAGCAGATGGTTGAGCGTCTTGAGATGCTCAGCCGAAAGAAGCATGCGACGCGACATGAAAAGCCTGGCAACAAGCTAAAGCCGCTTCCTGACCTGCCCGAAGTGCCAGACCGCGGATTCGCTTCCCAAAAGGGACGCATGGCGATGCCGGTACGTGGTGAGGTGCTCGAAACATTTGGCAAGCATAAACATCCGGAATTCAATTCGTTCACATTCAGCAAGGGGCTGACGATTTCGGCCGGACAGGGGAGTGAGGTCAAGGCGGTGTATGACGGCAGCGTTATTTTTGCCGATTATTTCAAAGGATATGGCAACATGGTCATTGTCGATCATGGGGGCGGGTACATGAGTCTGTATGCCCACGCATCCAGAATCACCAAAAAAGTCGGTGCCGAAGTGGCGCGTCATGAAACGGTTGCTCAGGTCGGTGATGTCGACTCCACCAAAGGCCCGGTTCTCTATTTTGAGATACGACACCAAGGAAAGCCGGTAGATCCGGCCGGCTGGGTTCGATAACCTATTCTTAAATTTTCAATATCCGGAGGGAAGAGATGAATCCACAAAGCGGTAAGAAAAAAAAGGTAATTGTCTGGTTTGGTATTGTTGTAGCGACCTTGTCGTTTTTTATTGTAATCAGCTCCCAGCGGCACAGTTCTGCAGAGGGAAAGGGGAGTGATTATGAGTCGATCGAGCTTTTTACCGATGTGATGGCGATTATCAAGAAAAGCTATGTCGAAGAGGCCGATACCAAAAAGCTGGTCTACGGTGCCATCAACGGGATGCTCTCGTCCCTTGATCCCCACAGCTCGTTCATGCCGCCTGATACGTACAAGGAAATGAAGATAGACACCAAGGGTACCTTTGGTGGTCTGGGCATTGAAATTTCTATCAAAGACGGTGTTCTCACGGTCATATCCCCCATCGAGGATACACCGGCCTTCAAGGCGGGGATAAAATCCGGCGACATGATCCTCAAAATTGATGAGAAGTTTACCAAAGATCTTAACATCAATGATGCTGTTAAACGTATGCGTGGCCAGAAGGGAACCAAGGTCATCCTGACGATCATGCGTGAGGGGTTTGAAAAGCCGAAGGAGTTTCCGCTTGTCAGGGATGTTATTCAGGTCAAGAGCGTCCGTTCGAAGATGCTTGACGACGGGTACGGCTATGTCAGGATAGCACAGTTCCAGGAGAAGACAGATGAGGATCTTGGGAGGGCTTTAAAAACCCTGAAGGAGCAGAACAAAGGGGAGCTGAAGGGGCTTATTCTTGACATGCGCAACGATCCCGGCGGATTACTCGACCAGGCGGTCAGGGTTGCTGATCATTTTGTGCGGGAAGGGCAGATGATCGTGTATACCGAAGGGCGGGAAAAAGACTCAAAAATGCAGTTTACAGCCAAATCGGGTGGCAAAGAGCCGAATTATCCGCTGGTGATACTGATAAACGGGGGAAGTGCAAGTGCGTCCGAGATCGTTGCCGGTGCCTTGCAGGACCACAAGCGGGCAATCATCATGGGAACGCAGAGTTTCGGAAAAGGTTCGGTTCAGACAATTATACCGCTGTCTGACGATTCCGGCCTGCGACTTACTACGGCACGCTATTTCACCCCGAAGGGGCGCTCAATTCAGGCCAAAGGGATAACCCCGGACATTGTTGTGGAGCAGGTTGAGTTTCCTAAAGAAACGGTTTCAAAGAAGGATTCACTGCATTTGCGTGAAAAAGACCTGGAGAACCATTTTGAAAGCGATGACAGATCTGCGCAACCTGGTGACAAAAAAGGCGAGAAAAAAGACGAAAAACCTGACAAGCAGACAATCAAGCAGGAAGATAATCTGAAAAACGATTATCAGGCCATGCGGGCGCTCGACCTGCTCAAAGGGTGGGAGCTGGTCAAGAATATGACGAACGTCAAATAACGGTTTTTTTCGAGGTGTATCTGCTGATGTATATCAGAAATCTGCTTCTCGTCGTACTGGCCTGTGCCATGTTCGGGGCTCAATCGGTGCATGCGGCGGCTACGGTTGTTGTTACCAGGGCGGCAGAAAACTCATATGTCGTTTCTGTGACAAATGTCGATAATGCTGCAGCAATAGATTTCAGTCTTAATTATGATGCGGTGTCCCTCAGTTTGCCGCAGATTACCGATGGTCCGGTTGCCCTAACTGCCAAGGCCATCAAGGTTGAAAACATAGCCACACCGGGAATTGTACGGGTGGTCTATCTGGTTGCAAACGGCTCCTTTAAAGAGGGAGGTGTTTTGGCCACGGTAAATTTTACCAAAACAGGTGCAGCGCAGGTGCAGCCGCCGGAGTTGAAGTCTGATGTGATCACCCAGGAAGCAACCAGGGTTGCCACTCAGTCGGTTGTCTTTCCGCAAAGCGTTCAGGCCGGTGCTGTTCAGGACAGTAGCCTGGGCGGAAATGCCGCAACAGTTGGTGCGACGGGCCAATCCTCCCATGCGGTAACGACAGGGACAGGCTCCATGTCGTCCGTTACTTCGTCGGTTGGTGGCGTTAGTGGCGGCCAGGAACAGAAGAATGAGCCGTATCGTGACGATCAGCAGCGCTCTACGGTGTCGCGCGATTATCAGGTGCAGAATCAGAAGACCGGTGAGCAGGTGGTCGCATCTGCGACGGTGGCACCGATAAAAAACGATGAAGTCGCACCGGTAAAAAATGTTGCTGCCAAGCTGCCGCCGCTGAACTCTTTACCCGGTGTTCTGGAGCTGTTCAGAACATACAAAGGACCGAGGACGTTGCGTAGGCTTGCCGAACTGTTTGACCGCAGCGGTGAAACGTTTGCCGCCTTCACCCAGTCTCCTCCGATTTCTGTTTCAGACGGGAAATCATCCGTTCTGCTTACAATCTCCCTGCCGGACTCTTCGACCGTCCCCAGTTTTTCTTTCAAGGGGGCACATTTAAAGGGATTACGACATCCGTCACCTCAGCAATGGGAGCTCGAGGCGTTGCCGTCTCTGGGCAAATTCGATGTGCGGCTTTCGGTACTTTTGCAGGGATCTCAGGTGGAGCTTCCGCTGGTTGTTGTTCCGCCACTTGACCCAGTAGTTGCCAAAGAACTGGGGGGGGCGGACTTTGCAGTTGAATCCCTGCTTGCAAGAACGCCGGCAAAGTCGGCCAAATTGCCTTTTGACCTGAATGTTGACGGGAAGCAGGATTTTATTGACGACTACATTCTGGTTGCCCATTGGTTATTGAAACAGCAGAAAACCGAAAAGGCTTCGGCGAAAAATCCGCCCCGCCCCGCTAATCCGTGACAACAGCAAACAAGAAAAAAAAACCTAAAAAGTCGAAAAGTGCTGCAGTTGTCGTTCTCGCGCTGCTCGCGCTCATGTTATGCGCCGTTGCAGGTTATTTCATCGCCTCTTACGTGCATCGAGGCCGAGAAAGCGCCGATACGACGGGTGGCGGTACTCTGTCGGCCCCGCAGCAGCCGGCCAAACCTTCTGTACCTCCGCCCGTTTCGCCACCTCAGACTGCAAACGTAACGCCACCGGCGGTGCCTCGTGATGTACCGCCGGCTGTTGAACCTCCGCCGACACCACCGTCGCGCCCGGACAAGGATTACCCCCGGGATACCGTGCCGACGGACAAAAAGCCCAGACCCGTTGCTGTTTCAGGAAGCGGTCAGCTGGCAGTGATCATAGATGACATGGGGAGCAGCCTTGCTGAGGCCCGTTCCCTGAGTAAAATCGGTGTCCCGTTAACATTTTCAATCATTCCCGGGCTGAAAAATTTTCGCGATGTTGCATCATTTGCTGCTGAGCATGGTATCGAAACTATGATTCATATACCGATGCAGTCGAAAGGGTGGCCGGGGAGACGTCTGGAGTCGAATGGTCTGCTGGTTTCAATGATTGACGACGAGCTGCGTGAACGGGTTGCAGGATTCATCCGGGATATTCCCGGTGCGGTAGGAGTCAACAACCACATGGGATCAGAGTTCACTGAGCACGCGGACAAGATGCGCAGTGTGATCGGAGTATTGAAGGGGAAAAATCTCTACTTCATTGACAGCGCGACGTCATCAGAAAGCGCCGGGCTGCAGGTTGCTCGGGAGGTGGGTGTGAAATCGGGACGACGCAATGTGTTTCTCGACAACCGGCAGGATCGCTCCTACATCCTGGGGCAGCTTGCAGAGGCTGTCAGAACGGCGAAGCGGAGTGGAGCCGCCATAGCAATCTGCCATCCCCATCCGGCTACCATTGCCGCTCTGGCGGAGGCCCTGCCCGGCCTGGTGCAGCAGGGGGTTACCCTTGTTCCGGCGTCGAAACTTGTTCGGTAAGCGGGCTTGACATTTCACCATACTTCCGCATCTGCTGAACAATCCTGTATGATTCCTCGTGCAGGATTCTTTCCGGGTTTGACGGGTCAACCGGGAAAACGGTCAGATAACCTCCTTCCCGCAGATTCCCGGCAAATCCTGCCAGGGACTCGTTCAGCAGCAGGAAGAGCTTGTCGTTAACACCGTCAAAAACTCCCGACTCAAAGCCGGTCAAGGCGACATGTTTCTGAAAGAGTTCCTCCCCGTTCATGCGGATCTGACGGTAATCGAGAATCTGTCGGCCGTCTTCGATTCGGGGGATAAACAGCGATACCACTTGAGACGTTTTTTCAGCGATCAAGCGCCGCGCTGCATCAAATGTGGGCGATCCCTCGCTGATGCCGTACAGCGCCGAGCTGAGCATGTCGCACAGGCAAGTACCATGGAGGAATCCGCGGATTCTCTTGTCGGAGGTTTCGTAATAGAAGCTCCGGTCGTCACCGTTTTCGGCGAGTAATGAGCCGCAAATGAGGCAGCTTTCGGCCAATCCTTCCAGCCGTGCCAGGTAGGTGTCTTTCTTTGTGGCCTCTTTTTCAAGCAGCCATCGGTGATAAAGGCAGGCCCTGTTTTCTACAGCGGAGTCATGGCCCCGCAAAACATCTCGGGCGATCTCCATAAACTGGCTGTGAACCTCAGTGCCGCGTGCATGGGTCAAAATCGGATATATTTTACCATCCGGGTTGGTATTGAGGCTCTCCACCTTGGGACTTTTTGAAATATATGAATCCAGACAGTGGTAACCGCGATTGGCCGCAAATGCCCGCAGCAGGGTTTTCTGGTCCTTGAAAATACCATCATATTTAATGCGTGAATCGATCAGGCAGGGGAGCAGCGACAGCGATTTTTTGTCAATGCCCCGCTGGTCGAATAGTGCAAAGATGTTTCTGCAGTTTTCAAGACTCGGCAGGTCTTTAACCGGGATGATCACGCGGTCGGCGGCATAGAGGGCGTTCTGAGTCAGAATATTGAGATCCGGCCGGGTGTCGATAATGATGATGCCGCTCAGTCCGGACTCTGCCAGAATTTTTGTAAGCGTCATCGGCCCCTTGAATCGTTCGTGAATATCGCCCAGCTCTGTTGACGACGGCACGTAGCCGACGCCGTACTGCCCTGTTTTAACGACGTCATCCGTTGAAGCACCCATCAGCAGAGCGTGGACGTCATCTTCTGCGTTTCCCCGGTTCTGGAGTTCGAACATTTTATCAATTGTGAAGTGATTGTCGAACGAAAATATGGTTACGGGCATCTCTTCCCGCATCGCCTTCAGATATATTGCCAGGTTGGCAGCCAGGGTTGTTTTACCGACTCCACCCTTTTCAGATGAAACGGTTATGGTGTAAGGGTAAGAATGCATCAGGGGATTCCGCCGCCATGGTATGAGGATGTTCAACCTTCGGGTGATAGTATTCAATTTACGGCACCTGGTCAACTGATAGTGCAAAAATGCGTTTTATGTGTATTCGCTGTCTCCGTAATTCTATTAGAAGGAATATCTGACAATGGCCGATAACATTGACACAGCCAGCCAACTTTCGGAAAACGTGCGTCAGTCAAGCTACAGCGTTGCGCTTGTGAACGGGCTTGTTTTGAGAGTGCGAAAGAGCGTCAATCACTACTTTGGTGGATATTATTATGTCAATGTGTTAATAAATTGCGATGTTCCGCTTGAGACATCTTTTTTTGAATCTGAAAATGAATATGTTGAATTCAGTGAAAGGCTGGGTAACAGCGTGCTTTTTGAAATGATTCTCGACAAAATGGCCGTGCCTGAACACGACATATACTCCGTTCAGAATGAACTGATCGAGAAATTTATGGCGACCACCTTCAAATATGTTTCATCTCCTCGCTTTCCCCGCGCTTTTGTCCGTCGGGAGGCTGATAAGCTGATGAAACGGTCAAGGCCCCGCGTATGAGTACCAGATCCCCCCTGTCTGCAACAATTGATACTCTGGCCTATGGTGGAAACGGTGTCTGCCGCATAGATGGTAAGGTCTGCTTTGTTCCGTTTAGTTGTCCCGGAGACGAGGTGCTTCTTCGAATTGTCAGCCAGAAAAAATCGTACTGCATGGCCGAAATTACCTCGATTACAGTCCCATCGCCGTCGCGTATTGATCCCGCGTGTTCGATTTTTGGGGAGTGTGGCGGTTGCCAGTGGCAGCATGTATCGTATTCAACCCAGCTTGAGCAGAAATACAAGCTGTTCTCCGAGGCCATGTGGCGCGGAGCACGCGTGGGTACCGATAAAATCAGAGCGGTGACAGCAGCCCCCTCGCCCTACGCGTACCGCAGCCGGGTGCAGTTCAAGGTAAAGATAGACAGAGACTCCGTCTGCATCGGATTTTTTCGCACCGGTTCCCATGAACTTGTTGAAGCCGGGGAGGGGTGCCCGGTGGCCGTAGCGGCGATTAACTCGCTGTTGATCGACCTGAAAAAATGCATTTCCCGGTTTTCCGGTGTGAGCCGCATCACGGATATTGCGATCGATGCCGGACTCCATGGGGCGGCGATCTGTATTTTTCTCAACGGTAAGGATTCTGGTGGGACAAGCAGTTTCTTTCGGGAGGCTGCAGGTGAATTGGAGGGGTGTTCGGGGCTGCTGCTTGTGCAGGGGGGGCAAAATCAGCCGGAGCTTGTTTGGGGCAGTGCTGATGTGCTGTATGAGATGCCGCGTGAAGACCCCGGTGATACTCCCTTTCAGCTTTCGTATCGGTCCGGTGGATTTGCCCAGATAAACCAGGATCAAAACAGGAATATGCTCCCACTGATCAGAACGCTGGGAAAATTTTCCAGCAAGGATTCCCTGCTGGATGTCTACTCTGGCAACGGAAATTTTTCCATTCCCCTTTCTCCGGGCGTTGCTGTTGTCGCAGGTATTGAGGGGGATGCCGGTTCAATTCTGTCAGCGATGCGAAACGTGGACACCAACGGTGCAACCAATGTTGAATTTATTCATGACGACGCATTGTGGGGGGTGCGCGGAATGAGACTTTCCGGACGCAGATTTGACACAGTGTTGATTGATCCCCCTCGAGCTGGAGCAGGAGCTGTGTCGGAGGAGATTGCCCTCCTGCAACCCGGAAGAATTATATATGTATCATGCGATCCATCGACTCTTGCCCGTGATTGTTCAAAATTTGCCACCTACGGATACCAGGTGGAAGAATCCGTCCCTGTGGATATGTTTTCGCAGACATTTCACCTCGAAAGTGTTACCGTGCTGACCAGAAATTAGGAGAGAACGCGGATGAAAAAATTTCTGACGTCGCTGTTTTCTACAACAGCTGCGGATATGTTGAAAAAAGGTGACGGCTATTATGATACCCGCCGCTATTTTGAGGCGAGGACCTGTTATGAGGACGGCCTGCAGAAGTGCAGGAAAGAAACTGCACTTCATGACTTTGCCGAAGAGTTGGAGGAACGGATTGAGCGTTCAAATTCGAGGCTTGCGGAGCTGAATCTACACGAGGCCGAATCAGCACTGCTTCGTGGTGACTCCGATAAAGCGATCGACCATCTCGAATTAGTAAAAACACTGACTTATGATGAAAGCTTACGGGAAAAGGCGGAGGAAATGTTACGTCGCTGTTCGCCCGTTGCTCTCGAAAGTGATGTCCCTGCGTCGGCCCATGTTTCTCCTTCATCCTGCTCATCATGTTCCTCCTCACTGCCCGGTGAAGATCCGCACGTTGAGGACAGCGCACAACCGTTGGATATGCTTGAATATTATAGTCTGCTTATTCAACAGCTGCCCGAGGACCAGCGTCGGCGTTATGCCGCTCTAGGAGAGAATTTTGCATACGCCTACGTCGCTGCGAGCGGTAACAGAAACGAGGAAGCCCTGATACTGCTGGAAAAGTGTTCCGCTGAGGTAGATCGGGATATTTTTGACTGCGAAAAGGGGAAAATAATATACCGGCTTGCGAGACAAAGTGACGCTGAGCGTTGTTTCCGGCAAGCCATAACAGGCAATCCGCGAAATTCCCTTGCATGGCTTAACTTGTCGCTACTGCTCGCCGAATCTTCACGTATCGATGAGGCACTGGACACAACTGAGCAGATGATTGCCGGAGACTTAATGCCGGAGCAGGCTGCACTCATGCGTGCCGAGCTGCTTGATGTTGCTGGAAGACGTGACGAGGCGCTCGAAACATATACGTCACTTTTGTCAACATCATATGCGCGTTCTGCGGCTGAAGCCCTTCATGGACTGCTTGTCAGCATGGGACGGGAGCAGGATGCTGCATTTGTATTTAAGAAATATCTCGGTTCATGTCGTCATTGATGGCGTACCCCTTTAATCTGCCCGCAGAGGCCACATTAGTCGGAGGGAATATGAATAAATCGGAACTGGTGGATCAGCTGTCGTTGCGCAAGGATATTCCGAACAGACGTGCAGAAGAAATTGTCAACCTGATTTTTTCTTCCATGTCAGAGGCCATGGTCAGCGGAGAGCGTATTGAAATCCGAGGTCTGGGCAGTTTCGTAATCAAGGAGTACGGAACATATACGGGAAGAAACCCAAAAACAGGTGAACCGATCGAAGTCAGCCCCAAGAAGCTGCCGTTTTTCAAGGTCGGTAAGGAGTTGAAAGAAAAGGTGCTTGGTTGAACATATGGAATGTCCCGAATTGCATGTATCGTACGAGGAGTGAAATTATCTTATCCCCATGATTAGATTTGTCCTCCTTTCAATAATTACCTGTCTGATACCGCTATCCGCAGCCGCAAGTCCCGGTCTGTCCGGATCGAGCGGTCTTATCAAAGTTTCGTCAGCGGAAACCCTTGACGCGGGAAATATCTGTGTCGGTGCCTGGTCATGCTATGGCAGGGATAACGGTTCCTTGAAAAAAGATTTTCTGACGGTTCCGGTTTCACTTACGCTCGGCATTGGTACGTTCTGGGAAGTGTACGGCGCCTATCCGAATCTGCTGTTTAACGGTGATGAAGACGCATCGGGCAGGGGAACTCTTGATCTTGGAACAAAACTTCGCTTTTGGGGCGATCGTTCTTCCCCCGGACTCAAACTTGCTGTTGACTTGCTTGCTCAGCGTCACATCTCGGAAAGCCGCAGAATCGAAGGCGTTACGGACCTGTCGGCCAGACTGGTGGTCTCATATATCAAAGGGGATTTTGGGCTGCACTCCTACGCTGGTTATCTGGTACCCGGTACAGTGCAGCAATTCAAGCCTGACAGCTCAATCACATTCGGCAGCGGCGTTGAGTATCTGCTGATGCCGAGGCTGAAGCTGTTTGCCGAATTTAACGGCGCAACAAAACAGTATCGCGTTGAAGATGATACCTCTAACAGCAGGCTGGTAGTGACTTCCGGGACATTAATGGAGGCATCGACCGGCATACAGTACTATCTCTCTCCGCATCTCACGCTGAATGTTTCCGCGTCCCGTGATTTCAGTCAGCATAACCAGAATATGACGTTTGTACTGGGGCTAAGTTCCTGTCAGGGAGTTGGAACCTTCGTAAAGCCCATACCACAGGTTGGTCGCAGGATCGCAGCAAAAGACAAAACCCGCGAGGCGCTTAAGCCGCTTAAAATTATTCCGATTTCCAGTCTGATGCTCAAAGCATCATCTCCGCAGTCGTCTCCGGTCAGCAAGCTGGAGGTGGATGTAGAGGCGGACAGGGAAGACATAATCATAAAGCCATATGGACAGATTCAGATATCACCGCAGCAGGCATCATCCAACCTCACATCCCCGGTAATTCCGGTGCAGGCATCATCCAACCTTACATCTCCGGTAATTCCGGTAGTTATCCCGCTCAGAACAGAGAACGACGAGGTCTCGCTGTTGCCGCAGAAGTCATCATCAAAAGATGGCGAACTGCTTGCTCTTGACTATACGATGAACCGTATCAAGGGAATTTCTCCGTTGTACTCGGTAGAGAGTAAAGGCGCGGTTTCTTCGGACTCACCGGCGGGTGGCATGTCTTCGTGGGAGGTGCCCCCGCAGGAGGGCGCCCTGCCGCAGAAAATGAAGGTTTACAGGAAATTCATATTTACTGACACTATGTATGAAACCGGTACCAATCAGCTTTCGGGTGCCGGCAGGAAAATGTTGTCAGAAGTGGCAGATGAGTTAAGAAAAGATGCAAAGTGGAAAATAATCAGGGTTGATGGCCATATGGATAATGTGGGTTCGCTTTCATACAACATGGAGCTTTCCCTGAAACGGGCGACAGTGGCAGCCACGTATCTGATCAGTAACGAGGGTATCGATTCCGCCAGAGTTTATATCAAGGGTCTGGGAAAATCAGCTCCGATAGCCGATAATGGTTCAGCGGAGGGGCGACGGACCAACCGTCGTACCGAACTGCTTTTGCTGGTCACCAGGGATGAAAACTAGAATGAATGCGGCGTTACGGCGCATAGTGACTGTGGTCACATTGCTGGCTGCCCTGCTTGGCGCGAATGCTGCGGCACGCGAAGGAGAGGTTGACAGTAAAAAGGTGCTGGTGGTAATTCCGGTTAACAGCACACAACCTGACCAGCGCGTCTATCGGCAGATTGACAAGGTTGTCGGGGAACTCAGGAAAATGTCCCCAGGCAAAACGATCACACTTGAGTGCAGTTACAAGGGGTTTTCGAACCGCGAAAAAGATGTGGCTACAGCGTTTCAGATTGCGGCACGCATTGAAAAATATTTGAGGGTGAATCACAAACTTAACATCGACCTCTGGATCGCCGTACGATTAGGGGAGGGGCAGTCAAGATTTACTCCCGCTCTTACGATTGCAGCGATGTAGGTAATGTAGGTGTACAGGCGGCTCGGAGTGGTTACGCGGGGTGTCGCCAGGAGATAACTTATGAGATGCTTCATCATTCTTTTGCTGTTTATATCAATGCTCCAGGCAGGCTGTTCAAGCGTCAGAGTCGTTCCAGATACAACGACCGGATTGCGTATCAACGCTGCGGATGGTTCCCTAACGGCCGTTGACAAGGGCGTGGAGATTGCGGCCCGTGCCGATGAGACCAGTATTAGCGGCTATAATCTCGACAGTATCATTACGGCCTTTATGGTATCCATTAAAAATGGATCAAGCGGCGAACTTGCCTTTTCAGAAGACTCGTTTGTGCTTGTGGATGAAACCGGTCTGCAATACTCTCTGCTGACCCCTGAGAAGGTTCGCGAAATGCTGAAGAAGGATTCCTACTATTTAATGCCGTATCCATATGTCGGTTTTTATTACCTTGAGGATTATCAGAAAACCAGCTTCTACAACCGTTTCAATTCCTCGCTGCCGTATTACTACGAATTATATCCGCAGGACCTTTTCACAAAATCGCTGTCCATGACGACCGTCATTCCGGATATGAAAATTGAAGGGCTTGTCTATTTCAAAATTGACCCTGCCATGCATCAGGCTTTCAAGCTGCTGGTGTATCGCAAGGGGGCCTCAAAATCATCCCCGCCTGATTTCACGCTTCCTTTCAAAATTGTAAAATAGTCGATCACTCTCACCGGGGCAGCATGACATTCAGTTCATTTGAAGGTGCACTTGGCGGCATAGGGCTTTTTCTTCTGGGTATGCGCCTGATGTCGGAAGGAATCCGTTCCGTTGCTGACGAACGGGTACGGCAGTTTGTCGTGCGAATGGTTTCCAACCGTTTTTTTTCGCTGTTGTTCGGCATCGTCATGACATTTGCCGTCAGCTCAGGGAGTGCCGGCATTATCTTCACCATTGGCCTTCTCAACGGCGGTGTACTTACGCCATACCAGTCCATCTGCGTTTTTGCAGGAGTTCTGCTTGGTTCGGCGCTCTCACTGCACCTTCACATTATCCCCTACAGCCTTCTTTCGGGCCCGCTGATTCTGGCCGGATTCATCGGCAAGTATTATTTTCGCAGCAGGCGTCTTGTACACTGTGCGACGCTCCTTCTTGGTGTTGGTCTGCTCTTTCTCGGGTTGTCGCTTCTCGAAGGGAGCTATCAGGCACGAGACCACAATCTTCTGTATGATCTCGGACATGGTTTGTTGAATCGAAGTGCTGCAACCGCAACATTTTTTGGGGCGGTGGTCGCCTTCCTTGTGCAGTCTGCGCAATCGACGATTTCAATCATTTCGGGGCTTGAACCGGAAGCGGCTACGGTTTCGGTGTTTGCATTTTCCATGTCGTGTGGTTCTCTTGTGGGAATGGCAGCTATGGGGCTGCTCTCAGCAGTGGGTGGCAACACGACAACGCGACGTATCGCCATCTTTTTCGCCGGTGTGGCCCTGCTGGTAAATGTGCCGTTGATTCTGTTTGCTGCCGAGGGAACCGAGCTGTCACGAATGTTCGCTGCATTCATGGGGCGCAGCGATCGACACTCGATCCTCTCCTTCAGTTATACTCTTCCCTGTCTGCTGGCGTCCCTTATCCTTCTGATCACGGCCGGATGGGTGTCACGGGCCAATAAAACCATTGAAAGTTCTTCGAGTGGCGGGATTGGAGCGATGCCTGCGGCTGCCGGGTACCTGGATCATCGTATTTTGTCAACGCCGTCAATCGCTCTGGAACAGGCCCGCAAGGAGATTTATCACATGGTTGGCGTCGTCACCTGCATGTTTGCCGATGTCCGCTCCATTCTGTCGGATTTTGACGCCCGGCGCGCCGAAACCATACGACAGCGCGAAAATCTGTTGGACACGCTCAACAGTGAAATTACTTCGTTCCTGGCCGCCCTGTCAAATAGTGCACAGCGACTTGAATGTATGTTTGAAATTCCGGCTCTTATCCAGGTTGTCTCGGGTCTTGAGCATATCGGCGATGCCAGCGAGGATATCCTTAACTGCACCCTGAGCCGTAAAGAGTCAGGCATTCTGTTTTCCGATGAGGCTATGGAAGACATCCTTTCCCTTGCGGAACATGTTGGTTCTCTACTTTCGCAGGCTGAAAACGTGGTTGTTTCGGGAGTTCCGTTCAGTCCAGATGAACTGCATGCCTCCAAGCATCGTGCCCGTGGACGTTTTGACCAGATCAAGCAATCCCATTTTGAAAGAATATCTGCAGGAGTTTGTCCCCCCCGGTCGGCGATGCTGTTTCAGGAAATACTCTCCTCGCTGATCCGGATTTCGGAAATCTGCTGGAGTATCATGGCAATCAGGACGAGGAATTCAGCATGACCGTCCGCTATGCCGCCATTGATTTCGGAACAAATACGGCACGGCTGCTTATAGCGGAGCGGGTAGCCGGGCGTCTCAACGTGCTTCACTGTCAGCGGGAGATCGTGCGGCTTGGCGGGGGATTCACCAGGGAGCACGGTTTGTCTGCCGCCGCGCAACAGCGAGGTCTAAGCTGTCTCGTCCGATTTGCCGCAGAGATTGGGCGTTTTGAAGTATCAAAAGTGCGGGCATCAGCTACCAGTGCCGTGAGAGATGCGGTCAATGGTCGCGAGTTCGTCGAAACGGTGCTGGAGCAGACCGGGATTACCCTGAATGTCATCTCGGGTGAACTGGAAGGAAAATTGACTCTTAAGGGAGTAATATCGGGGCTTGACACTGCCCATGAAGAGCTCGTCGTACTGGATGTCGGGGGGGGAAGCACCGAGTTCACCATCTCGCATAACAATGTTCCGGTCTTTGTGAAGAGCATGCCGATGGGGGTTGTAAGGTTGACAGAAGGGTTTGCAACCATTGATGCCATAACGGCACGGATACGTTTTATCCTTGACGATCTCATGGCCGAGCTGGCATCAGCGGCTGTAACCGTCAGGCCCGGATCTGTCCTGATTGCAACGGCGGGGACGGCCACCACCCTGGCTGCCATGCAGATGGAAATGAATGAGTACGATTACCGTCTGGTAAACAATTATGTTATGCAGCGATCTGCTATCGATGTGCTGTATGGCCGTCTGATGCCATTGACTCCTGCAGAGCGGCTTTCAATTCCCGGTCTTGAGGCTGGCCGGGAGGATCTGATAATCGCAGGCATGCTGATCCTTATCGGAGTTATGGAACGTTTCGGATTCAACGCGATGAAAGTCAGCGATTTTGGTTTGTTGGAGGGATTGGCACTTTCGGACGAAGAGCTTACGCAGGGCTGAATTTCAGAATCACTGATCATACCGGCCGGCATGGTATGAGCTGCGAACGAATGGGCCGCTTTCGACATGCCTGAACCCAAGTTCAGAGGCGACTTCCTTCAGTTCGTCGAAAATATCGGGAGGTATATACTCCTGAACCTGAAAATGGTTCCTGCTGGGGGCCAGATACTGACCAAGAGTAAGATAGTCACACCCATGCCTGCGAAGGTCTTGCAGCACCTGCAGCACTTCTTCCCTTGTTTCACCCAGCCCCAGCATTACACCTGACTTGGTCCGTATTTCAGGAGACAGCGAAGCGAGCATTTTGATTACGTTCAATGAACGTCTGTAATCCGCCCCGTTTCGTACGTGATACAGCCGTGGTACTGTTTCGATGTTATGCCCTACAATATCCGGGTGCGACGCAATGATAGTCAACAGACTGGATAGGTTTCCTCTGAAGTCGGGAATCAGCAATTCAACACCGGTTGCCGGTGAAGTTTTTCGTATGGCCACAACCGTTGCAGCATAGATGGCAGCGCCGCCGTCCGGCAGGTCGTCGCGGGTCGGGCTGGTGATCACGACGTGTTTGAGCTTCAACGCAGTGACGGCGGCGGCGACCCGTTCCACTTCACTGCTGTCTACTGACAAGGGGATGTTTTTTTCCACGTTGCAAAAGCTGCAGCGCCGCGTACAACGGCTGCCGAGAATCAGAAAGGTTGCCCGACTGCAGCTGAAACACTCATAAATATTGGGGCAGAGTGCCTGTTGGCAGACGGTCGTCAGATTAAGTTCCTGCAGGAGTTTCAGTGTTGCCGACTGTTCTTCAGCCGGGCATACCCGTTTTCGCAGCCATTCAGGCTTTCGTGCGATCGTCATGACGTGGTTCCGTGAAGGTTCCACATGTCACGACAGTATTTATCCGATTCGAGCCTGTCGGCGTACTCCAGTTCTGCCTCATCCGGGTCACTGTCGATAAGCTCAATGCACAGGGCAGATTGTAACGACTGCTTTAGCGGATAAACGAGCATGTCATCTGCAAGGTTGACCCCTTCGTCTGCCAGACTGGTTACCCGTCTGCTGAAATCCGGTGGCGGCTTCTTCATGAACTGCACCCCTTCCTGTGACCTGTTTAATAGCGGGATCGATCCGTGCTGAAAAATCACATTCCTGAGTCTGCGCTGTGCGTTACCGCCAATCTTGCGTCCTCCAATGAGAATATCAAAGGTTTCCCGGCCTGCATAACAGAATGGCGAATGCATTGGAATATTCATATCTGTTACGCTGTTTACCGAAAAATCAGCATCGAGTCCGAAGTTCCGGTAGAAGGCGATCAGGAAGCTGTTCAGTAGACGATATGCCTGCTTGATTGAGGTTGATTCCGGCAGATGGTGCGGGGCGCAGATGATGCTGTACGAAAACTCCTCAGCATGATAGACGGTTCCGCCGCCACTGATCCGTCGTACAATCGGCATATTGAAGCACCGGCATCTATCAAGGTTCAGCACCTCTGCGGCATCCTGGAAACGCCCCAGCGAGAGTGCGTGGGGCTCCCAGCGGTATATCCGTACCACCGGCAGGGAACTCTCGGGCTGAAACTGTAGCAGCAGGGCTTCGTCGAGTGCCATGTTCTGCGCGGCATTCAGGGAGCCGCTGTCAATGAATCGCCAGATGGAATGTTTCATTTCGGGTGTCACTTCTGGGAGCCTCGTTGGTGATATGATGCCAGAAACATTTAGAATGGCAACCAAATTCAAGCACCCTTTTATGTTGAGCAGTCGTGCTATTTGTGCTATTTTACCAAGCTATTTTGCAAATATTCAGATAACCAGCGGGAGATTACTTCAATCATGCTCAGTTCCCTGATCAAAAAAATCATTGGCAGCAAAAATGACCGCGAATTAAAAAAAATGTGGCCGATCGTCGAGAAAATCAACTCCCTCGAATTGTCAACTTCTCAGTTGTCGGATGACCAGCTCTCGACAAAGACTGCCGAATTTAAAGAACGTCACTCCAAAGGAGAATCGCTGGACGCGCTGCTTCCCGAGGCTTTCGCGGTTTGCCGTGAGGCGGGAAAACGTGTGTTGGGGATGCGGCACTTTGATGTGCAGCTGATCGGCGGGATGGTGCTCCATTCAGGAAAAATAGCCGAGATGAAAACCGGCGAAGGTAAGACGCTGGTGGCAACCCTGCCGGCCTACCTGAATGCCATTTCCGGCAAAGGTGTCCATGTGGTCACGGTCAATGATTACCTGGCGCGGCGTGACTCGGAGTGGATGGGGCGCCTGTACGGATTTCTGGGATTAAGCGTCGGCATTATCGTTCACGGCATCGAAGACGAACAGCGCAGGATCAACTATGCTGCTGACATTACCTACGGTACAAACAACGAATTTGGCTTTGACTACCTGCGTGACAACATGAAGTTCGATCTTGCTGATTATGTCCAGCGCGGTTTCAATTACGCCATTGTAGACGAAGTTGATTCGATCCTGATCGACGAGGCCAGAACACCTCTGATTATTTCCGGCCCGACCGAGGATTCTACCGACAAATACTACGTCATCAATGCGATCATCCCCAAGTTGCAGAAAGGGGAGGTACTCGAAGTGGAGGCCAACACAATCTCCGGAAAGCGTAAGCAGTACACCGGCGACTTTACCATCGATGAGAAGGCCAAGAGCGCTGCCTTGACCGAGCAGGGGGTACTGAAAGTCGAAAAACTGCTCAAGGTGGACAATCTCTACGATCCGCGCAACATCGAGATACTGCATCATGTCAACCAGGCTCTGCGCGCTCATGCCATGTACCGGCTGGATGTTGACTATGTGGTGAAAGATGGCGAGGTCATGATCGTCGACGAATTCACCGGTCGCCTCATGCCGGGGCGTCGCTGGTCCGACGGCCTTCATCAGGCCATCGAAGCCAAAGAGGGGGTCAAAATCGAAAATGAGAACCAGACCCTGGCGACCATCACGTTTCAGAACTACTTCCGCATGTATGCCAAGCTGTCCGGCATGACCGGAACCGCTGACACCGAGGCCGAAGAGTTCCACAAAATCTACAACCTGGCAGTCACCGTCATTCCTACCAATCGTCCTCTTTTGCGCCCCGACTTCCCCGACGTTATCTATAAAACCGAAAAAGAGAAATTCAAGGCAGTTATCGATGATATCAAGGAACATTACACGGTAGGACAGCCCTGTCTGGTCGGTACCATATCGATCGAAAAATCGGAAGTGCTCTCCGAGCTGCTCAAACTTCAGGGGGTTCCGCACAACGTACTGAACGCCAAACAGCATGAGCGGGAAGCAGAAATCGTCTCCCAGGCCGGGCGTAAGGAGGCTATTACCATTGCCACCAACATGGCCGGCCGCGGTACCGATATTGTTCTGGGCGGTAATCCTGATGCTCTTGCAAAACAGTGGCGCCGGGTCAATCCGGAGGCGACCGATGAACAGTATCAGGCACTCCTGGAGAAGTTCAAAGTCGAATGTGCGACAGAGCATGATGAGGTCGTTGCTCTTGGCGGACTGCATATCCTCGGTACTGAACGGCATGAATCGCGTCGTATCGACAATCAGCTGCGCGGTCGTTCCGGGCGTCAGGGAGACCCCGGCTCATCGAAATTCTACCTGTCGCTTGAGGATGATCTGCTGCGTATCTTCGGCTCGGAGCGCGTTGCCAGGATAATGGATCTGCTCAAGATTGAAGAGGGGGAGGCCATTACCCACGGGATGATCTCGCGCTCGATCGAAAACGCCCAGAAAAAGGTTGAGGCCCACAACTTCGATATCCGCAAGCACCTGCTCGAATATGACGATGTCATGAACAAGCAGCGCGAAGTGATCTACACCCAGCGCCGTGAAATTCTTGCCGGCCTGGAAATTAGAGAGAGCTTTCTCGACATGCTCGAGGAAACAATTGGTGAAATTGTCTCCGGTTACGCAATCGACAAGGTTCCTGCGCACGAGTGGGACTGGCAGGGGATTGGCGAGATCGTTTATAAATGTTTTAATCTCCAGCTGGACCTGCCGCCGGAGATGCTCAGCCGTTTAAACCCCACAAATTTTGGCGATACCCTCAGGGAGCAGGCTCGCTCCATCTTTGATGCCAAAGTGGACGAGATGGGTGACGAGCTGGTCGACCACCTGATCAAAGTCATGATGCTGCAGGCCATCGATACGCACTGGAAGGATCACCTGCTCAACATCGATCACCTCAAGGAGGGCATCGGTCTGCGGGGGTACGGTCAGAAAGATCCCAAGCAGGAGTACAAGAAAGAGGCCTACAATCTGTTCATGGAGATGATCATCCGGATTCGCGAAGAGGTTGTAGAGCGCATCTACTGGGTTCAGATCGAGCACGGCGGCGAAGAGATAGAGGAGATGGCAGAGGAGCAGCGCAGCAAAAAGCTCGTTTTCAATTTGACGGGTGATGAGGAACGGCCCCAGGAGCCGGCAAAAAGCCAGAAAGTGGCCGGCCGGAACGATGTCTGTCCCTGCGGCAGTGGCAAGAAGTACAAAAAATGCTGCGGTAAGTGAATTGAATGATGTATTGACACGTCAGGCCCCGTTATCCAGGTGGAAAACGGGGCCTGTTCTGTTTTGAGGGAGCTGTGTCAGGCTAGCTTTTCGGTCAATCTTTTTTAAGCCCCTGCACGAAGCCGACGGCAGCACCGGTGAGGCCGAATGCCTTGAGCAGCAGGAAGGCCGGAACTAAAACCTCAATCGCCGATGCGGCCACAACCATACCTATGCCGGCAACAACCCCGACTCCCAGTCCGGCCGCCGTCTTTCCCACCAGCAGAGCGGCGCGATGACCGGTGCTGAGCTCTTCATAATACTCTTCTTCAACTGCGCTGCTGTCAGGTGTGTCGTTCATGTAGAGAGACTCCTTTTGTTTTTTTTGTTCCTGCCGGTCTGTTTTCAAGAGTATAGGACTTGTTTGCCGTAGCCAGACCAGCCAGCACATTCATCTTGCCAAGTACAGGAACTGTTCTGACGGTGTTTTTAGGTACGGCAGTTTCTTCAGAGGCATGCGGTTCGCCAGAAGACACCTGAACATTATTCATAATTTTTCTGGTGCTGGCCGATAATGTCTTAATTGAATCCGGCTTGTGGCCCTCAGCTTCCACGTCGGCAGGCTGCCGTTGTTCCAGTCTGGTTGCAGCCGCTTTTGATTTCTCGGCCGTTGCTGATTCTGCTGCAAATTTGAACGAGTGCGGCCCTTTATTTTCCAACGCAAGTACGCGTCCGTCAAGTGTTACCAGTCTATTTTCCAGAGAGGTTATTTTTACCACACCGGAGCTCTTTTCGGCATCTATCAATTTTATCAGGTCGAGCCTTTTTTCAAGGTTGTTTCTTCGCTCCTGCTCGATTCGGTTTTCAAGGTCAGCAATTTTTTCATTGTCATCAGAATGGGATTCCGGTTGAGCGACCGTTTCAAGTTCGGCATTTACTCTGTTATCCAGCCGGATCATTTTTTCCAGAATGCTCCTGCTGTCACGGTCAAGTCTGCGTTCCAGTTCGCTTAGTTTCTGGCCGGTTATGATCCCTTCAGCTTCAATCCGGGTCTCCAGTTCGGCAATGCCTGTCTGAACAGTATCCACCAGGGCACCGTGTTTTTTCTCCACTCCAGCCAGAGTTTCACGAATGCACCCGTTTTCGTATTCAAGCCTGCTTGCGAGGTCGCTCATCTTTTCAGTTGTTAGCGTGCATTCAGCTTCTATTTTGCGTTCAAGTTCAGCGATCACGGATTCAACATGGTCGAAAGAGACGCCTGAAGCCCCATTCATCGACATGCTTGTCTCCAGCGCAGACAATTTATCCTGCAGGATTCTGCTTTCGTTCACAAGCCGCTCTTCGAGGTCGTGAAGTAAGCGGGTAGTTATCACACCTTCTCCTGCAATGGCACGTTCAAGGCTCGCAACTTTTTCCTGAAGCGTGTCGGATGACGGGGGGCCAGTCACTTCGGCGGCAACATGGCATTCCAGTTCGCTCAGTTTTGCATGTATATCTCTGTTTTCCCGTTCGATCCTGCTTTCCAGTTCAGCGATCCGCTGGAGCAATATTCGTTCGGTTAATTTGTCATCTGGGACGGGGAGGGCGGCCGCAATCCCAGCGACCCGTTTTTCAATTTCTTCAGAAACCCGGGCAAAGAGTTTCTTTTCCATGTCACTGATACGGTCAAAAGCGCTCGATGATTCTGTGCCGATACGTTTTCCAAGCTGCGCGGCAAGATCAGCGGCTTCGTGGCTTACATGCTTGATGACCTGTTCCAGGTCGGCAATTTTTTTCAGGTTGATTATTTTTTCTATCTCCAGCTTCTTTTCAAGCTCGGCAATCGATGATGAAACAACCGGTGCAGCTGGAGGCATACTCACATCTCCGGACGGCTTCCTGACCACGCGGGAAGGCTGATTTTGGCGCTTCAGCGTTTTTTTAGGCGAGAAAATCTGCTTGAATCCCGATTCGCCGGCCTTGAAAAAATCAGTGGCCGCATCCAGCGTTGATGATGTCAGTTTTGCAATTCGGCTGCTTAAGTCTATTTCATGGTCACGATCATCATCGGACCCCGATTTTCTGGTAACCACATCGAACTCCTTTCAGAATTGTACACAAAAGTTGATTTACAGACAAAAAGCATTATCGATGCTGGCGCTACGCTCTATTCTGAACAATCACGTTCCGGCGATATTCCTGCATGCGTCGGTCAGTGTCGTCTGGCAGGGGTGAAACAGGCGCCCGTCATCCAAAGGTCGGTACGTGGCAGGGGCCTGCGGATTGAACCCACTCCCCGGGACTTTTTCCACATCAGTAAGTGCCGCCTTGTAACCGAGATAACCGATTGAGGCAATCAGTACCAGCGGGAAAAGCAAGCCCATGCCAAACATCGCACCGCAAACCGCCGAAGTACCCCACGGACTGGTACCGAATGCAACTCCTGTCGCGATGCCGGTTCCTGAACCGGCGCCGGCCCCTTTACCCAGGGCCACCAGTTTCGGATAGTTTGTTATCATATATTCTCCTTCATGCGAACAAAAAGTGGATACTGCGTGGCACGGTATCAAATAATGTCAGACTTTTCCACCCGGCCTCGCAGATGACGGAACAAAAAACAGCTCTTTTGCACGACATCCCCTCAACGCAGTGCGCAGAGAGGATGTCATTGCATCAATCCGCTGTCACGGCAGACCGTTACGCCGCCATACTTTCGGACTCATCACTGGCAGTAGTTTCTTTTTTGGAACGGCGACCGATCACTCGTACGGTATCACTTCGTTCGGGTGTGGAACCGGCGGCCGCCGGTGTGGTGAGAATTTCTGCAGATTCCTCATAAGCAGCGGAGGTTGATGATGGAGGTTCGACCGGTGGGGCTGTACTTGCGGGGGCTGTTTTCATATTCTGTTTGGCCGCTTTTCTGATAGCCGCGAGATTCTTGTTCTCCACGTCGATTTCGGCGAGGCGCGTTTTCATTTCCGCAATTCTGTTTTCACAGTCCTGCACTCTGACGATATTGGCTCTCAGTTCCAAGTCATCGGCCGAATCAGCCTCAAACTTCCGTGTACGGGCCATACCAATTTCCCACTGCAGAGAGTGAATCTTTGCCGTGTTTTCCCGGACTGTCTGCTCGAGCCTGTGCTGCTCGGTGGGCAGTACAGTTGACCGCAGACGGCTTACGCTGTTGGCACTCTTGTCGTACATTGAGACGAGTGCCGCTCCGCTGGCATTCAGCATGACTCTTGCGCCTTCTTTGACACCGGACGAAAAACGGCCTAGTTTTTTAAGCATTGTGAACCCTCCGCTCAGCAGTATATATTCGACGTTACTTTTTTAATCCGGAGCAGAAGCCGAGTGCTCCGCCGGCAAATCCGCAGGCCTTCATCAGCAGGATGGCCGGCACAACAATTTCGCAGGTGAGTCCCGCAGCTACGACGGCACCTATGGCGGCGCATACGCCGAGGCCTGCACCGGCGGCGGTCTTGCTGGCTACCAGGGCTGTCCGGTATATTCCTTTGTTGATGAGATCTTCAGACTGATTTTCCGTCCCCGCTGCCGCAATGTTTGTGTCCTCGCTCATCTGTGTCCTCCCGATTATGTGTGTTTGGAAAATTCGGTTCTACGGTACAAAATGATGGTCGCGCAGAATTGCACGGAATATATCGTTTTTTTTTTTACAAATTGCAACATAAAAGTGCATGTTATACATAAAAAAATGTCATGAAAAATTTTATGTATTATGACAGGGCAAGGCAATAAAATCAAGTGGGTCGTATTCAAT